>Ga0073934_10007186_pt1 | contig 15692 bp, 8 predicted proteins | sample LarsenN4metaG_FD_76834 | JGI IMG/M metagenome (GOLD analysis project Ga0073934, IMG submission 76834) | Hot spring sediment bacterial and archeal communities from British Columbia, Canada, to study Microbial Dark Matter (Phase II) - Larsen... ...
AGCAACCCACGCTCGCCCTCGGCGCAAAGCAGATCATCGCTCAATCGGCAGTGCAAGTTTCTCTGGAGGTAGGGCGTGCATCTGACGGATTTAACAGACCTTTCAAACCGTTCGGCGTTCTAGGACGCTCGAGCGCGCCTGCGCCGAGCGCGTCGGCCGGCGAATCAGGGTCGTCGGTCGGCGCAAAATTTGCATGAGCACTGCCCGGGGGGCGTTCCGCGAGCGTCTCGGAGGTGCTCATGTTGTCCTTCGGCCCCCCTCGAGTCCGTCACAAGGCTGCGGCATGCGCCGCGGCCGCGATTTTCTTCCTCTGCGTGCCGTCGGCCGGCGCGGCTGAGCCCGGCGACGACGCGCCGTTGCTCGGGCAGATCCAAGAGATCCTGTCCCGCGACGGCCCGTACTCGATCAACCTGCTCGAGCCGCTCACGAGCTTGGCCGTGCTCTACCGCGAGAGCGATGACCTGTCGTTCGCGGTTGCAAGCCTGGAGCAGGCCGTGCAAATCCTGCGCGTCAACCGCGGCCTGCACACGCTCGATCAAGTGCCGCTCGTGCGGCAGATCATTCGGCTCGAGGAAGCGCGCGGCAACGCCGAAGGCGCCTGGGCCCGCCAGCAGCGTCTTCTGGCGCTCCTGCGCCGCTATCCGAACGACCTGCGGATCGTGCCCGTGCTGCGCGAGCTCGCCGACGAGGAGATGGAAATCTTGGGCGAGTTCCTCGCGCACGAGAAGCCGCCCGAAGTCGTGCTCGGGTGCTTTTATCAGGAGTGGCCGGCGCCGAACGCCGGCGATTGCCGCGCCGGCAGTCGACGGACCGTCGTGCAGGGTTTGCTCGCGGAAGCGCAGCGGAATTACGCAGACGCGATCGGCGTCTTGCTGCATCACGGGCTCTACGGCAGCGAGGAGCTTCGCGAGCTCGAGCTCGACTTGCTGCGCGGAGTGGATCTCTTGCGCTCGCTTTACGATAGCAACCGGTCGTATCCGCCGCCGATGGTGCCCGCGTTTCTCGGCGCATCGAGCATCGAGCCGTGGAGGAGCCGTATCGCTCCGATCGCGGCGCTCGCCGGATGGAAGGCGGGGCGGGACTTCGCCTCGCCGCGCGACGGCGCCAGCGTTGCGACACAGCACGAGCGCTTGATGAGCCCGTATCACCGCGGGCGGGAAAGTCTCCGCCGCCTCCATCAGTACGACGTCGCGAGCGGCAAGCCGCTCGCGAGCCAAGCGGCTTCGCTCGTGCAATTCGCCGATTGGGATCTCTTGTATTCGCGCAACGGCCGCGCCGCGGGCGGCTACGCGGCGGCGTACGAGACGCTCGCGCAAGCCGGCGAATCGCCGGCCGCGATCGAGCGCCTGTTCTCGCCGCCGATGCCGATCGTGTTGCCGGCGTTCCGACCGAATCCCCTGGCGAACGGCGACGGGCAGCCGGCGGACGGCTACGTAGACGTCGCGTTCGAGATCACGCGCTACGGCCGAGCTCGGGCCATCGAAATTCGCCATGCGGAGAACGCCACGGAGGATACGCTCGACCGTCTTCTAGGCGTGATCAAGAGCAGCCGCTTCCGTCCGCGCGTCACGGACGGCGAGCTCGCCGACGCGGCGCCCGTCTCGTTGCGCTACTACGTGAGCGACTGAGCGCGCCGGCCGGCGGGCTGTCCCGACCCGGCCCGGGCCGCGTACAATTACGCCCAGCGAACTGCGCGTGGTTCCGCATCCGAGAAATAGAGGACGACAATGGCGAAGAGTAAGCGCAAGGCAGCGGCCCCGGCCAAGAGGACGGCGGCGAAGGCGGCCCCGATCAGAAAGGGCGGCAAGCCGCAGCTCGTCGAGCCGAAGCAGATTGCGGGCGACGACATCGACCCGCATCACCAATGGAAGCGGCCGCTCCAGGCGCCTGGCCACACGCAGGTGGACTTCGATGAGCGAGTCAACTTTCGCCGGCTCCACAATTATCGCGTCGCGCGCGTGCGCCAGGCGCTTGCCGGCAGCGGGCTGGGCGCGCTGCTGTCGTTCGATCAGCACAACATTCGCTACACGACGAGCACGGTCATCGGCGAGTGGGCGCGCGACAAGCTGCTGCGTTACTCGTTGATCACGGGCAACGGCGATCCCTACATCTGGGACTTCGGCTCGGCGGCGAAGCATCACAAGCTCTACGCGCCGTGGCTCCATAACGATCACTGCCGTGCCGGCATGCTCGGCATGCGCGGCGCCGTCGGCGCCGACCGCACGCTGTTTCGCGACGCGGCGCGCGAGATCAAGGCGATCCTGGACGAAGAGGGCGTCGGCCACATGCCGATCGGCGTCGACGTCGTCGAGCCGCCGATGTTGTTCGAGCTGCAGAAGGCCGGCATCGAGGTTCGCGACGGTCAGCAGACGATGCTGCTCGCGCGCGAGATCAAGTCGCACGACGAGATCACGCTGCTGAACATGGCGGCCGCGATGGTCGACGGCGTCTATCAGGACATCGCCGAGGCGCTCAAAGCCGGCGTCAAGGAGTCGCAGATCGTCGCGCTCGCGACGAGCCGGCTCTACGAGATGGGCTCCGACTGCGTCGAGGCCATCAACTCGATCTCGGGCGAGCGCTGCTCGCCGCATCCGCACAACTTCACGGACCGCTTGATTCGCCCCGGCGATCAGGCGTTCTTCGACATCATTCACTCGTTCATCGGCTATCGCACGTGCTACTACCGCACGTTTTCGGTCGGCCGCGCGACGAGCGCCCAGCGCACTGCGTATCGCAAGGCGCGCGAGTGGATGGACCGCACCATCGAGCTGCTGAAGCCAGGCATGAGCAGCGACGAGGTCGCGCACGCGCTCCCGACGGCGGATGAGATCGGTTTCGCCAACGAAATCGACGCTTTCGGCTTGAATTTCTGCCACGGCCTCGGCTTGGGGCTGCACGAGCGGCCGCTGATCTCGCGCGTCACGTCGTTCCGCGAGCCGATCGAGCTCAAGGCCGGCATGGTGTTCGCCGTCGAGACGTACTGCCCGGCCAGCGACGGCTTCTCGGCCGCGCGCATCGAGGAAGAAGTCGTGCTCACGCCGGACGGCGCGAAGATCATCACGTTGTACCCGGCCGAGGAGCTGCCGATCGCGAATCCGTACTGAACGATTCCGCCCGGCGCGCGCGCACCGCTAGTCGTCGTCGGTCTCGAGTGTCGGCTGCGTCGCGAGCTTGCGGAAGCGCTTCAGTAGGTCGAGAAGCTGGTCGCGCTCGCGGAGGCCGAGCTCGCGCGCCAAGTCCGCCTCGAGCCGCCGGTGCAAGTCGAGCAGCTTAAGCGTGAATTTCGTGCCGGCCGGTGTCAGCGCGACGACGTGCGCGCGCCGATCGCTGTCGCTCGGGCGGCGCGCGATGAGATTACGGCCCTCGAGCTCGGCCATCACGGGCACCATGTTCGCGCGCTTGATGCGGAGCTTCTTGCCGAGGTCGGCCTGCGTGATGCCGGGGTTATCGTAGATCGTGCCGAGCACCGACAGCGTCACGGGGCGTATGCCGAGCGGTCCAAAGACGGCGGCGAAGCGTTGCTTCTGCACGCCGTGCGCGTGGCGCAGGTTGTACCCCATGAGGTCGTCGAGCGCGACTCCGAAAGCAGGTGCTCGAGGTGCCGCCGATCGCCGCCGTTTCGATTCCGTCGCCAGAGCCGCCTCTCTTCCTGTCGTCCGTCGCGCAGCAGCCGGCGATATTGGTAGAACCTGCCGCGGCTTGCAAGTTTCGTTGTCCGTGGCGGAACTCCTCAGCGACGGCGTTCTTCGAGCAGCCTTTCGAGCAGCGCGACGGTCTCGGGCTTGCGCTGCGGCGGATGGGTCGCGAGAAAGACGCCCTCCGCCCACACCAGGGGCGTGCGGCCATGTCGATCCGGCGTATCGAGTGCGGCGCCTCGTGCCGCGAGGAACTCGATGATCTCGTTCGAGCCGCGGTTCGCGGCGCCGTGAATGGCCGCCAGTCCCATCGAGTTCGTCGCGTCGACGTCGAGTCCGAGCTCGTAACAAAGCTCGACGGCTTCGAGGAGCGCGGTGGAGCCATGGTCGAACGTCTGATTGAACACCCAGTTGACGCCGGCAGCGGCCATCAACGGCGTCGTGCCGGCGAACGTGGGCGTGCTCGCGTCGGCGCCGTGCGCGAGCAGCAGGCGCATGACAGCGACGTCGCCGGCGAGCGCGGCGCGCAAGAACGGCGTTTGACCCGTGAAGTCGACCCACGAAAGCGAGCCGAGCGGCGTCAGGAAACGCCGCTCGGGCGGATACTCGCGCGTGCGCGCGTTCGGGTCGGCGCCGCGCTCGAGCAGCAGCTCGATCAGCGCAAGCGCGCTCTCGCGATCGATGCCGTTGTCGCGCTCGGGACCGTTGACGTCTAGATTTCGTACGTCGACGGCGGCCCAGAGGGGGGTCTCGCCGTACCAGTCGACGGCGTTGACGTTCGCGCCGCGCTCGATGAGAAAGCGCGCGATTTCGAAGTGCTCGAGGTCGGCGGATGCGCCGCGCGCGGCAGCGATGCTCGCGTTCAAGATCGCGTTCAGGAGCGGCGTCACGCCGTCGGCATCGGCGAGCTCGAGATTCGCGCCCGCGTCGACGAGGAGCCGCGCGACGTCTGCGTCGCCGCGCCGCGTCGCATAGAGCAACGGCGTTTTTGCGCCGGGCACCGGCGCGCGCATGCCGCGATCGGGCCAGCCGCCGCGGACGATGCCGACGCCTTTCGAGCCTGCGTTGTCGCCGGGAAGCCGGAAGCTCGGCACGGCGCCGGCGCGCGTCTGCGCGTCGACGTCGGCGCCCGCCTCGAGCAGCAGTCGAACGATCTCGGCATGCCCTTCGCGCGCCGCGATCATCAGCGCCGTTTGCTCGTACTTGTCGTCGCGCGCGTCGACGGGCGCGCCGGCCGCGAGCAGCCGCGTTGCGATCGCGGCATCGCCGGCTCGCGCGGCGAGCATGAGCGGCGTCTCGCCGGTACGGTCGGCGAGCGTCAAGTCGGCGCCCGCGGCGAGCAGCAGGTTCACGGTCGCGGCGTCGCGGTTCTCGATCGCGAGGTGGAGCGGCGCGACGCCGAGCGGGGTCTTCGCGTTCGCGTCGGCGCCGGCATCGAGCAGCAGGCCGGCCGTCGCGCGGTCTTCGACGCGCACGGCCCAGTGCAGCGCCGGTGTGCCGTACGCGCCGCGTGCGTTCGGATCGGCGCCCTGCGCGAGCAGCGTCCGAACCGCGGCGGCGTCGCGGTCCATCGCGGCGTCGGCGAGCGGAGAGGCGGATTCGGCTGCCGCGATCGACGGCAGCAAGAGCAGGCTCGCCGCGATCGAGGCTTTCATAGCGTCACGACGCCCGTGCTGTCGCCGAAAGATTCCGCTTCGACGCCGAGCTTGTTCAGGAGCCCGGCGAGCAAGTTCGCGAACGGCGTGCCCGCGCCCGCGCGGACGTGGCGGCCGCCGCGCAGCGCGCCCGACACGCCGCCTGCGACGATCGTCGGCAGCGGCTCGTGATCGTGCTGGTTCGAGTTGCTCATTCCGCTGCCGTAGAGCACGAGCGAATGATCGAGCAGCGTGCCGTCGCCGTCCGGCGTGTCGCGCAGCTTGCCGAGGAAGTAAGCGAGCGTCGTGCTCGCGTGATACGCGTTCAAGCGCGCGTAGCGCTCGATGTTCGCCGGCACCTCGGAGTGATGGGAGAGGTTGTGGAACGGATCGCGGATGCCGCTCGCGGGATAGACGGCGTTGCTGACTTCCTTCGCGATCATCAGCGTGCCGACGCGCGTCAGATCCGCGGCCCAGGCGAGCGAGAGCAAGTCGAACATCAGCTTCGCGTGCTCCTCGAAATCGTCGGGCACGCCGGCGGGTCTTGCGGGCACGTCCAGAGCGTCGCCGACCATTCGTCCCGCGAGCCCGATGCGCCGTTCCACCTCGCGCACGTCGTCGAGATGGCGCTCGAGCCGAACGCGGTCGTCGGCCGAAAGCGCGCGGGCGAGGGCGCCCGCGTCGTCGAGGACCGAGTCGAGCAGGCTCTCGGCCTGCATGCGCCGGCGCGCGCGCTGCTCCGCGGTGGCGCCGTCGCCGAACAGGCGCTCGAAGACGACCTGCGGGTTCACCTCCATCGGCAGCGGCGCCGTCGGCGTGCGCCACGCAATCGTGTTGCGGTAGGCGCCGGACAAGCCCGAGCCGCCGCTCAAACCGCCTTCCTCGAGCGACAGCTCGAGCGACGGCAGCGGCGTGTCTTGGCCGAAGCTTTGCGCCGCGACTTGATCCACCGAGACGCCGAGTCGCGGCGTCGCCCCCGTCTCGGGCTTTGCGCACGTGAGCCACACGGCCGACGAGCGCGTGTGGTTCGCGCCTGCCGAGGCGTCCTCGCCGTACGCGAGCGGCAACGTCAAGTCGCTCACGACGACGAGCCGATCGCGAAACGGCTCGAGCGAGCGCAGGATCGGGGGAAAGTCGAAGCCCGGCCCCTCGGTTGCCGGCGTCCACTGCGGCATCACGGCGCCATGTGGGATGTAGATGCAGGCGAAGCGCGAGCGCGGCGTCGCGGCGTGCGCGCGGCCGGACGGGAGCATCGCGTCGAGTAGCGGCAGGGCGAGCGCGGCGCCAGCGCCACGCAACACGGCGCGGCGCGACAGCTGCCGGCGTTTGAGATACGCGCTCATGCGAGCCCCCAGATCCGCGCCGGGTCGACGGGCAAGAGCTCGACGCCGAGTCCGTCCGGGCAGCGGAAGTGCAGGCCCTCGGGCGTATCCGAGACGATGCGCGCGCCGAGCGCCGTGAGCGCGCGCACGACGGCCGCGCCGTCGTAGTGCGCTACGTTCACGCCGAAGCGGTCGATGCGCGGCGTTTCTCCCTGCGGCGCCCGCTCGATGATCCAGCGCGTGTGTGCCGCGCGAAACTCCGCGCCGTTCGCCGTGCGCGTCTCGGCGCCGAAGAAGCGGCGGTAGAACGCCACGGAGCGCTCGACGTCGGCGACGTAGCGAACGACGTGGGCGAGGCCGCGCGGGCGCACGAGCGGCTCGCCTTCGGCGAGCCGGCCCGCACGCACGGTCGAGCCCGCGAGGCCGCCCGGCACCGCGAGCAGCTGCAGGCCGAGCCCGTCGGGATCGGGAATGATGCCGAAGCGCCCCGGCGGCAGCCCGTCCGCTTCGAGGCGCCGCGCCATCGCGGCGCGGTCGTACGAACGAAGCAGCGCGCAATCGTGATCGATGAACGCGCGCGGCTCGCTCGCGCGGCTGCCGAGCGCGACGTAGCCGGGGTCGAGCGTCACGTAGTAGCGCAGCGGCTCGTCGCGTTCCTTGTAGAGCACCGGATTGAACACACGCGAGTAGAACAAAGCCGCGCGCGTGACGTCGGGCACGACGGTGCCGATGTGCTCGAGGCCCAGCGTATCGAGCGGCAGCGCGGCCGCGACGCGCTCGGGTGTCGGCTCCTGCGTCGGCCCTGCGGAGGGCGGTTGCGCCGGCGCCCCACGTGTCATGGCGAAGGAAGCGGCCGCGACGCCGGCCGCGAGAAATGCGCGGCGCGACGTCCGGCCCGAAGGCGGATGCTCGTTCATGGTTCCTCCCGCAATTCGGCAACTGCGTCGGGACTTGTTCGACGGCCGGCCTCCGTGCCTGCGTCCGTCGTCCTGCGGCTCACCTGCATGCGAAACGGCGCGCTCTGCACGATGCCGAGCACGATCGCAGAAAGGCGATAGTCGCGCGCGGCCGCGTCGGCGACAACACGGCGCACGGCGGGCCGGTCGTCGGCCGTCGAGATTCGCCCAAGCGCGTACGTCATGAGCTTCTCGGTCACGGCCGTTACGAACGCGTCGGAGCGGTCGCGCAGGGCCGCGCGCAAACCTTGTGGGCCGCGCACGACCGTTCCGTCGGTCAGCACCGCGCTCGCGTCGATCGGCTCGCCGGAGTCCAAGTCGCGCCAGCGGCCGATCAGGTCGAAGTTCTCGAGCGCGAAGCCGAACGGATCGATGAGCTGATGGCAGGCGGCGCAGACGGGGTTCGCGCGGTGCGCCTCCATGCGCTGGCGCAGCGTCTTCGCCTCGGCCGGAGACCGCGCGCCCGAGAGATCGGCCTCGACGCCGGGCGGCGGAGGCGGCACTTCGGCGCCGAGCAGGTTCTCGACGATCCACGCGCCGCGCACGACGGGCGAGGTGCGATCGGCGACCGACGTCGCCGTCAGGATGCTGCCGTGGCCGAGCAGGCCGCCGCGCGGGCTGTCGGCCGGGAGCTCGACGCGCCGAGCATAGCTGCCGCGCACGCCTTCGATGCCGTAGTGGCGCGCGAGCCGCTCGTCCAAGAACGTGTAGCGCGCGTCGAGCAGCTCGAGAACGCTCGAGTCCTCGCGTAGCACGTGCTCGAACATGAGCTCGGTTTCGCGCCGCAGGGCCGCGCGCAGGCTCGCGTCGAACCCGGCGTCTTGCGGCAACGCGTCGTCGAGCTCGCGCAGCTTGAGCCACTGTCCCGCGAAATTCTCGACGAGCGCGGACGAGCGCCAGTCGGCGAGCATGCGCCGCACTTGCCGCTCGAGCACGGCCGGCTCGTGCAGCGACCCCGAGGCCGCCGCTTGCAGGAGCTCGTCGTCCGGGATGCTGCTCCAGAGGAAAAACGACAGGCGTGAGGCGAGCTCGAAGCCGCCGACGGCGAAGCTCTCGCCGGCCGCGAGGCCCGCGGGCTCCGCCTCGAAGCGATACAGAAAACGCGGATCGACGAGCAGCCGCGCCAGCGCGTGCTCGATGCCCGCTTCGAAGCCGCCTTCCTGTCGGCCCTGCGCGTAGAACTTAAGCAGCGTCGCGAGCGCCGGATCGGCGGGATCCACGGGCCGCCGATACGCACGCGTCGCGAGGCGCTCGAGAATCTCGCGGGCGCAGGGCAGATCGTCGCCACCGCCTGGGGGAACGCAAGTGAAGATCGCCCGCCGGCTCGGCGTATCGCCGGGGCCGGCCGCCTCGAACGGCCCATGGATCTCGACGCTGTCGATGCCGCCGCCCGGCGCATACACGCCGAAGAGCTCGTTGACGCCTTCGCAGCGCGCCTCGTCGAGCAGCGCCACCGTCAGCGTGTGCGGCCCGCCTCCGACGCGTAGGCGAAACGCAGAAGGTGTCTCGACGGCGAGCGGCTCTCCGTCGAGCGTGACGTCGATGCTCGGCGGCGCGCAATAACGTTGGCCCGAGAGCGCGCCGACGCCGCGCGCGCGGACGCGGATCTCGTAGGTCGCGTCGAGCGGGAAGTGGTGTGTGAGCTCGAAGCCGCCGCGTGTCCCGAGCGGCAGCCCGTCGACGTGCGCCGCCTGCGAGCCGCCGGGGGCGTCGTAGCCGACTTGCGTCGGACCTTGCGTGCGGTCGCCGATGGCCGCGCGGCTGATTTTCAGGGCGGCGTTGACGTAGCTTTCGATCAGCGTCGGCGACACGGTGAGCGCGGCCGCGACGTTGTCGAAGCCCTGGATCGCGTCGTCCGAGGGCAGCGTCGCCACGATCGCCGAGGCGTCGTACGCCAGGAGATCGCGAACGGCGTTCGCATACTCGGCTCGGTTCAAGCGCGCTGCGTCCTTGTAGGCCACGGTCGGCGCGGCGCGCGCCGCGGCGTCGAGCCGCTGCTCGAGTGCCGCGGCGAAGGCGTCGAGCACGGAGCGCGGCGGGCGCGGCTCGCCGGCCGGCGGCATGAATCCCGTGCGCACTTTGCGCACGGCCTGTTCCCATGCATCGCGGTGCGCGGGCAGCGCGGCGAGCTTCGTTCCGTCGAGAGCGAGGCCGCCGGCCCGTTCCGCGGAGTTGTGGCAGCCGAGGCAATAGCGCTCGAGCACGAGGCGCGGATCGATGTCCGCTGCGCTCGGCTCGCGCCAGACGCCGAGCCCGGCGCCGGCCGCGGCGAGCAGCCCCGTGAAGAGCAACAGACTGACCGACGGCTGCATCATGCCCTTCGACCTCCATGCCGAGTGTCGAGCCGCGGCCGCAATGCGCATCGAAGGCAGCGTGCTCGCGCTTTCGTCCTGCGCCCCGAGGGTCGCGATCGATGGAGCGATGTCGATCTCATCGCAATCGACATGCGCCGACCTTCGGCCCAGCGGGGCTGATATACCAAGCCGACGACCGTCGTATCGGTTACCTCGGGGCGCAGATCCTCAAAAGTCCATGTTGAAGCCGAGCTGATAGGCGCGGCCCCATACGTCGTACGTGTTGCTCGTGATTTGCGCACCGAAGCGTCCACCGCCCGTCGACGGAATGATCGGCGGATCGTCGTCGAACAGGTTCTGCACGTTCAAGGTGAGCCGCCAGCGGCTGCCGTTGCCCATCTCGTTCCCGAAGCCCAGGGCGAGGTTCGTCCAAGACTTCGACTGGATCGTGTTGTCGTCGATGTCGATGCCCTCGACCCAGGTGCGGTTCAAGAGCACCTCGTCGATATAGCGCTCCTGGACCTGAATCGACCACGGGCCGAACCGATAGGACGCCGTGACGTTCGCGGTGAGCTCGGGGAAGCCCAACGACCCCGCGAATTCGCTCGGCACGCTGCCGACCACCGTGTTCCTTCGATTCTCGAGCTTGCCGCCCAGCGCTCGCACGCTGAACGACTCGTTCGGGCTCGGCAGCCAGTCGACGTCGCGCGTGTAGGAGACCTCGAAGTCGATGCCCTGGACGTAGGCCTGGTCCAAGTTCAGGTACGGCAACAGCACCCGCGTCAGGTTGCCGCCCGCATCGCGGATCACGTTCTCGCAAAGCACGTTGTTGAAGAAGCACTCGTCGACGACGTCGTCGTCCGTCAGCGTCGCGATCGAGTCCGCGATGTCGACCTCGTAACGGTCCACCGACATCCGCAGGCCCTCCGCCCACCTCGGCTGGTAGACGAGACCGACTACGACCGTGTCGGCCACTTCGGGCTGCAGGTTCGGATTGCCGGCCGAGGTCGCCGTGACGACGACGTTGATGGCGCCCGTCAGCGGGTCTTCGGCCACCGTGCCGCCGTTCGGCGAGTTGTCGAACCGCTCGGCGAACGTGGCTTCGCGGACGTCGCGCGACTTCGTGGCTCGGAATCTAAGGTCGCGCGTCATCTGGAAGTCGACGCCGATCTTCCAGGCCTCGACGCGGCCGACGCTCGAGTAATCCGACGAGCGGTACGCGAAGCTCGACCCGAAGCGTTGATTGCCCGATTCGGATTCCCAGAACGGCACGTTGACCTCGCCGAAGGCCTCCCAGACGTCGTACTTGCCCGACAACAGCGAGACCGTCGAGAACTGATGCAGGTTCGGGCTGCCGCCGCTCCACGCCGTGGCGATACCGCGTATACCCAAGTCCGGGGCGTTGAACGGCGGGCCGAGCTCGTCGACGTCGACGGGGAACGCTCCGTCGCTGAACGCTTGCTTGCGATAGTTCAAGCCCGTGGCGAGCGAGATCGCGCCCGCGCCCCAGCCGTCCGAGACCTCGCCCGTGACGAACAGCTCCGCGAAGTCCTGCTCGACGATGCCTTCGCCCCACTTCGGCGTCATGATGTAGTCGTACGCTGCCTGCGAGATTTGGCCGTTGCCCATGATGTTGAACGGCACGCAGTCGGCGATCGTGTTGTCGAGCCCGATCGGCGACCTGAGCGGCAGGCTCTGATCCCGCGAGCTGAACTTGCCCTGGATCGAGGGGTGCGCCGCGAGCTGCGCCGGCGTCGGGTTGTAGCGCTGCACGTTGCAGATGATCGTGCCCGTCCCTCGGTCGGCCTCGGCAATCAGGTCCACGATGCCGTCGCCGTTGGCATCGCGCCTGTCGGAGTAGACCTCGACGGCGTCGGTCGCGAGATTCACGCGGTCGACGCGCAGCGAGTCGAATTCGCCCGTGAGCTTCTCGGTTTCGCCGGTTTGCATCGCGAACCGCATCTGCCAGTTGTCGTTGATCGCCCAGTCGACGCCGACGCGAAACATCTCGGTGTCGAAGTCGTTCATCGAGCGGCCGTGCGTGTCGACGTCGAGCACGCCCGGATAGCTGCCCCCTTTGCCGAGACGGAACGATTGCCGATTTTCGGCCACCATGATCGACCGAACGCTGGCCGGAAGATAGGCGTTGTCGCGGAAGACCGTCGGCGCCCAGATGCTCGTCCAGGTTGCGCCGCTCACGAACGGGGTGCTGTTCGACTCGACGGAGCCGAGCAAGATGTCGCCGAACAGCTCGACGGCGTCGTTGACGGCGAACTTGATCGCGAAAAACGCATTCGTTTGCTCGACCTCGGCGCCGGACGGGCCGCCCGCCTGGGTCAAATGGCTCGTGATCGCGTCGTCGCAGTTAGCGATGACGGTTCCGTCGGTCGTGCAGCCCACGCCGAACGGCACGAGCGCGCTGCCGTCGTCCGTGAACCGCATGTTCGCGAGCTGGCTCGGGCCGAGCACGCCGAACGGGCCGGGGCGAATCACGCCGTTCACGTGGACGCCGGCCGGCGCGACCCAGGGCGTCACGATCCTCGCGGGCCTGCTACCGGCCGGCGCCGACACGTAGCCCCAGCGCTGAAACCAGCTTCGGTCGAGCTCGTCGGGGTGGCGATTGATTTCGTCGATGTGCCGCGTCTCGATCGAGCCGATGATGTTGAGCCGCCCGCCGAGCTCGACACCGCCCGCCAACGAGACGTTGTAGTTCTTGCCGTCGTTGTTGAAGTCGTTCATGCCCGTGCCGGCCGAGAGCTTGAAGCCCTCGAATTCGCGATCGAGCACGAAGTTCGTGACGCCGCCGAGCGCGTCGGCGCCGTACTGCGCGGACGCGCCGCCCGTGACGACGTCGACGGAGCGCACGAGCCCGGTCGGCAGCGTATCGATGTTCACCTGGCCGCGTTTGTCGGCCGGCGGCACGCGTAACCCGTCGAAGAGCACCAACGTGCGGTCGCGTCCCAAGCCGCGCATGTCGAGATAGCTGCCGCCGCCGTCGCCGAAGAACGCGGGGCCGCCGCGTTGAGCCGTGCCGGTGTTGAAGAACTGAGGCAGCGCGTCGAGCTGCTCGGCGATCGTGCTGCCGGGGTCGAACACGGACAGCTCTTCGAGCGAAAGCGTCGTGACGGGCACGGGCTCGGCCATGCCATCCGTACGGCGGATGCGCGTGCCCGTCACCGTGATCTCCTCGAGCGACGGGTCCGCCGTCGGCTGCGCCGCGCTTTCGGCGGCGAGCGCCAGCGCCACGGCGCCGGCCAATGAGCGGAAATGCAGTCCCGGAACCAAAGAGTGCCTCGCGGCCATGGCTTTCCTCCCCCTGTCGTTCGCTTGCCGCGCCGAATGGCGTCTTATTTGGTATGCAGCATAGCGTTTTTTGCGTTATATCAGATAGCATTTGACTGGGCAATCGTCGCGAGCTCGGGCCGGTTTGCCGGGGCCTTCGCCGGTGACGTTGGAGCCGCAGCCGATGGGGTATGCTTTCCGCAACAGACCTGGGTGGGTCGTCTCGATGCGACGCTGGGCCGTGCCTGCTGCAGTTGCGTTCGCTGCCGTCGCCGGCGGTGTGCTCGGCGTCGCCACCGGTTTGTTGCCCGTCCCTTGGCGCGCGGCTGCGGCGCCGGCGGCCGAGATGCTCGACCGTTACTGCACGGGCTGCCACAACGACGCGGAGCGGACCGCGGACCTTTCTTTGGAAGGCGTCGACGTCGACGACCTGACCCACCGGGCCGACGTCGGCGAAGCCGTCGTGCGCAAGCTCCGCACGGGGCTCATGCCGCCGATCGGCGAGCCGCGTCCCGGCCGCGCCGTGCTCGACGGCCTCGCGGCGTCGCTCGAAGCCGGCCTCGACGCTGCCTGGGCGGCCGCGCCGAACGTGGGCGCGCGGCCGCTCGCGCGGCTGAACCGCACCGAGTACGCGAACGCGATCCGCGACCTTTTGGCCTACGACGCCGAAGCGATCGCGAGCTCGCTGCCGCCCGATCCCGCCGTCGGCGGCTTCGACAACAACGCGCTCGCGCTCGGCGTATCGCCGACACTGCTCGAGGGTTACGCGACGGCCGCGATGCAGGTGAGCCGCCGCGCCGTCGGCGACAAGACGATGGGCCACGGCGAGACGCGCTACGGGGCGCGGCCGGGCCCGGCGCAGCGCGCCCCCATCGACGGCTTGCCGCTCGGAACGCGCGGAGGGCTCTCCGTCGAACATACGTTTCCGCTCGACGCGGAATACGAGTTCATCGTCGCCGCTTCCATCCCGGCCGCCGGCTGGCAGAACCCGACGGGTGCGCTGGTCTACTGCGATGGGCCCGCGATCGACGTCACGTTCAACGGTGCGTCCCTCGCGTTGCCGAACCCGAGGCGCTTTCGCTTGCGCGTGCCGGCGGGCCCGCAGCGCATCGCCGTCGCGCTCGTCGACGAGCGGCGCTGCGCAGGCGTCAACGAGCTGTACGCGGGCGAGGTGGCGCTCGGCGGCGCGGTTCAGGCGCTGACGATCGTCGGTCCGTTCGACGCGACGGGGCCCGGCGACACGCCGAGCCGCCGCGAGATCTTCGTCTGCCGACCCGCGTCGGCTGCCGACGCGAAGCCGTGCGCGGAGAAAATCCTCGCGCGACTCGCGACGCGTGCATATCGCCGGCCCGTCGAGCCGGGCAGCCGCGAGCTCGAGGAGCTCATGCGGTTTTATGGGCTCGGCCGAGACGAGGGCGGCGACTTCGAGGCCGGGATTGCTTACGCGCTCTCGCGCCTGCTCGTCGATCCGCGGTTTCTCTATCGCTTGGAGCGCGAGCCCGACGACGTCCCCGTCGGCGGCGTCTACTCGATCGACGACTTCGAGCTCGCGACGCGGCTCTCGTTCTTCCTCTGGAGCAGCATTCCGGACGACGAGCTGCTCGGGCTCGCGGCGGCCGGCCGGCTCCACGACGACGACGTGCTCGCGGCGCAAGTCGATCGCATGCTCGAAGACGGCCGCTCGGCGGCGCTCGTCGACAATTTCGCGAGTCAATGGCTCTTGTTGCGTGAGCTCGATGCCGTCGTGCCGCAGGATCCTGCGTTCGACGAGGACCTACGTGCGTCGATGCGGCGCGAGACGGAGCTCTTGTTCGCCGACTTGCTGCGGGAGCAGCGCAGCGTGCGCATCCTGCTCGATTCGGACTATACGTATTTGAACGAGCGGCTTGCGGCGCATTACGCCGTAGACGGGGTGCGCGGCAGCGCGATGCGGCGCGTCGAGTGGCCGGCCGATAGCCCGCGGCGCGGCGTGCTCGGCCACGCGAGCGTGCTCACGGCCACGTCGGCGCCGAATCGCACCTCGCCCGTCGTGCGCGGCCAGTGGCTGATGCAGGGCTTGCTCGGCGCGAAGGTGCCGAGCCCGCCGCCGGGCGCCGAGGCCGACCTCTCGGCCGAGGCTAGCGAGGCCGAAGGGCTCGCCGGCAACACCGTGCGCGAGCGCCTCGAGATGCACCGCGCGAATCCGAATTGCGCAGGCTGCCACGGCATCATGGATCCGCTCGGGCTCGCGCTCGAGAACTTCGATCTCCTCGGCCGCTGGCGCGACGACGAGGACGGACATCCGATCGATGCGACGGCGCGCATGGTCGACGGCACCGCGCTCGGCGGGCCGCAAGACCTGCGCCGCGCGCTGCTCGAGCGCTCGGACGTGTTCGTAGCGGCGCTCACGGAGCGGCTCATGACGTACGCATTGGGCCGCGAGCTGACGGCGCACGACATGCCCCAGGTGCGCAGCGTCGTGCGCGAAGCGGCGGCCGAGGACCATACGCTGCGTGCGCTCGTGCAAGCGATCGTCGCGAGCGACTCGTTTCGGAAACGCGTGAAGACCGGCGACGCGGGCATGGATGCC
>Ga0073934_10007189_pt1 | contig 15689 bp, 12 predicted proteins | sample LarsenN4metaG_FD_76834 | JGI IMG/M metagenome (GOLD analysis project Ga0073934, IMG submission 76834) | Hot spring sediment bacterial and archeal communities from British Columbia, Canada, to study Microbial Dark Matter (Phase II) - Larsen... ...
CGGCCGCGTGCTGCGCGGTCCTGGTTACAAACTCGAAACCGCGCCGCCGAATGTCTCCACTGGCACGCTCGATCCGCGAATGGCCCCATTTGACGAATTGATGCGGCGATTTCTCGAAGAGCACCATGCCCCCGGGGCCGCGCTTGCCGTCACTGACCGCGGCCGGCTGGTATTCGCCCGCGGCTACGGCTACGCCGACGTCGCCGCCCGCGAGCCGGTGCAGCCCACCAGCCTGTTCCGCATCGCCAGTATCTCGAAGCCGGTGACCGCGGTCGCCATTCTGCAGCTCGTCGAGCAAAAGAAACTGAGCCTCGACGACAAGCTCTGCAACGTCATCTCCTGGCCCCCCCTTTCCAAGGGTGGGAACGGGGGGGGAACTCCGTTCTCCAGCGACTCCGAGACCATTGACGAGCGCCTCTGCAACATCACCATTCGCCACCTGCTGGAACATCGCGGCGGCTGGGACCGCGACAAGTCGTTCGACGCCATGTTCCAGTCGGTGCGATTCGCGAAGCAGTTCGACGTGCCCCCGCCGGCCGGTCCATCGGTCATCATGCGGGCCATGCTGGGCCAGCAGCTCGATTTTGACCCAGGCGAGCGCTACGCCTACTCCAACTACGGCTACTGCCTGCTCGGCCGCGTGATCGAAAAGCTGTCCGGCGAGACCTACGAAACCTACGTGAAAACTCATGTGCTCGAGCCATTGGGTATTCGCGCGATGTGCGTCGGATGCACGCTGCCCGATGGTCGGCGGCCCAATGAAGTGCGTTACTACGATCCCGGCCGCGGCCCTTCGGTGTTCGCAACAAACGTCGGCGAAAAGGTGCCTTGGCCGTATGGCGGCTGGTACCTCGAAGCGATGGACGCCCACGGCGGATGGATTGCGTCGGCGGTGGACCTGGCGCGCTTCGCGTGCGCGTTCCACAACCCCGAGCAGTGTAGCGTGTTGACCCCGGCCAGCATCACAGCCATGCACGCGCGGCCGCCCGGTCCCGCGGGGTTTGACAGCGCCGGCCAGGAGAAGGAAACGTTCTACTCGCTCGGCTGGATGAACCGCGTCCGGCCGGATGGTCGGCTCAATTCGTGGCACACCGGCTCGCTGTCGGGCACGGCGACCATCCTCATCCGTCGCGGCGATGGGAAGTGCTTCGTTGCCTTGTTCAACACCCGCAGCAGCGCGAAGGCAGGCCACCTGGGCCAGGCAATCGACCGGCTGCTGCACGAAGCCGCCGACGCCGTCCGCGAGTGGCCGGAGATTGACTTGTTCCACGCGGAGTGATCGAAAATGTGGCCCGTGTGCAAAGCTTCGGCACACGGAGTGTGCCGCCTACATTGCAGCGGCCGCGACTTGTGTCGCGGCGAGTTCGCGCGGGTGGGGCTGTACGGCACGGCCCGGCAGTGACGTGAGCACCACGCAGATGGTTTGTGTCGCGGGATCGGCCCAGGCGATCGTGCCGGTCGAACCCGTGTGGCCGAACGTCCTGTCCGAACAACCGGGGCTGCCGGCCGCGCGGCCGACGTTGAGACCCAACCCGCGCGGCGTGAATCCAACGGGATTCTGGTTCGTCGCCATCATGCGCGCGGTGGCCGGCTTCACGACGGCGCCGCGCTCGCCGAGAAACTCCGCCAGGTATCGTCCCACGTCTGTCGCCGACGCATGCATCCCGCCCCACGGCGCGCCGAGCTTTCGCCAATACGGGCTATTCCAGTCCCAGTCTTTGGCCGCGGGATCGCCCGCCCCGGCTTCGGGTGCCGCGTGCTCGGTCTGGCAGGGCACCAGGTCTTCAAGCGCGAACCGCCCCAGCCCCAGCGCGGAATGTTTCATCCCCAGCGGTTGCAGGACCGTGCGGTCAACCAGTTCGTGTATCCCGGTGCCGCTGATACGGCGGGCGACGTCGCACGCCAGCAGGATGCCCATGCTGGAGTACTGGTACTTCGTACCCGGTGCGAAAGAAAGCGGTGTGCGGATTGCATGCTCGACGAATTCCGACAACGAAGCGTGTTTTTTCCGTAGCGCGTCGTTCTCGGGTAACTGGTCGGGAAGTCCGGACACGTGCGTGAGCAGTTGCCGCAGCGTCACCTGGTCGCGGCCGTCGCCGGTGAACTGCGGGATGAACTTCTTCAGCGGGTCGTCGAGGGCAAACTCGCCGCGATCGAACAGCGTCATGAGGGCCGTGACGCAAATGGGCTTGGTGATCGAGCCCAGGAGGAACATTGCATCGTCCGAGGCGGCTTTGCCGAACTTCCGCGTGAACGTCGCCTCGCGCTGCGTCACGTGCAGCACGGCGGACGCCACCTGTTCGCTGCCCACTGCCTTGGCAAGCACATCGGTCGCGGCATCCAATCGATCCTGACGGAGCGCCGCGAGCAACGGCGTTCCGAATGTCGCCGCCACGCCACATTGAAGGAAGGTGCGCCGTTTCATGCCCGGGAGTCTAACGCGACGCGGCTCCCGCGGCGAGCGTCTCCCAACCGTGCTTGGAATTCGCTGCCGCCGCTGTAGACTGCTGACACGGCTTATCAGATACCGCGCGGAGTTCCACGATGGCCACCAGAACTCTCCTCGCTATAGGCGCACATCTGGACGACTGCATCTTCGGTGTGCCGGGCATCATGTTGCAGGCCGTCCGCAAGCACTATCGCGTGGTGATCCTGGCGATGGTGGGCGATCTGACGAACTGGCCCCCCGCGAAGGGCCGCGAGCGAGAGATTGTCGACGGCACGAAGCGGCTCTGCCAGGACTACGGCGCGGAAATGCGGGTGCTTAACTTCGCCTCGATGCGGTTCGACGTGACGCTCGAAACCAAGCGGGCCGTCGCCGAAGTTGTCGCCGACGTGCAACCCGACATCGCGTTCATCCTCTGGCCGCACGACACGCATGCCGATCATGAAGTGGCCTCGCAGTTGAGCAAGATTGCGCTCCGGCACGGCGGCCGCGTGGTCGATCCCCTCGACGTGAAGCCGCCCCGCGCAATCTACTCCTACGACAACGGCCCGGGACACACCATCGGCTTCGTGCCGAACACGTTCGTCAACATCACCGACGACTGGCCGCAGGCCAACGAATGGTTGGGCAAGTACATGGCGCTGCAGCAGAACCGGCCGTTCGATCCCCACATGCGCGACGGTGCGCAACAGGCAAAGGAGGCCATCGCCCGATATCGCGGGCAGATGTGCGGGGTGCAATACGCCGAAGCGCTGTGGGCCATGTCGGCCCGGCCGCAAGAAATCCTGTAGTTGATGCGTTCCAGTTCGGGGGAACTTATGACGATGTCCATTCGTGCCGTTGCTTTCATCGCACTGCTGGCCGGTATTTCGCTCGTGTTGACGACTGCAGATGCAGCGCCCTTGCTGGCCGGCGCCGCAAAGGTGGACATCACCAACGTCGATGCCGGACCCGTTAACGATCCTTTGTTCGTCAAAGCACTAGTGGTGAAGAGCGACTCCGCCGCGCTCGCACTGATCACGCTCGACGCCGTCGCGGTGGGCGAGATCGGTTACATCAAGAACGACTACCTGCCGAATGTCCGCCGCCGGCTCGAACAGGAGCTGGGCATCAGGCCGGAACAGGTGGTCGTCAACGCCAGTCATTGCCACGGAATTGTCTGTGCTGATGTCGAGCAGCGCACCATTCAGGCCGTGAAAGCGGCGGTGCAGAACTTGACGCCGGTGACGGTGGGCGTGGGCGTCGGCCGTGAAGACCGCATCATGGAAAACCGCCGTTTGTTGCTGAAAAGCGGCAAGACGATCGACGTCCGTCATGCGTACTCGCTTCCGCCCGATGAAGAAGTCGCCGGCGTGGGACCGGTCGATCCGCAGATCGGCATCCTGCGGCTCGATCGCCTCGACGGTCGCCCGCTCGCCGTCGTCTACAACTTCGCGTGCCACCCGATCCAGGGCGTCCCCAGCCGCGGCAACACGGCCGACATCACCGGTTTCGCGTCTCAGGTGATCGAGAACAACCTGAGCGACGGTGCCGTTGCCCTGTTCGTCCAGGGTTGCGGTGGAGACATCAACCCCGCGGGCTATAAAGACTTTGACCAGCCGCGCAACGCGGAGCCGCTCGGCAACCTCCTCGGCCTCAGCACGTTGCAAGCCCTCAAGCACGTGCGGGCGGAGGACGACTCGCGACTGAAGGTGATCAACCACCGCCTCACATTGCCGAGGTGCGATAACACGGCGCGCATTGCCGCGCTGGAGGCCGAGCAATCGCGGCTGGTGCAGTCGCTCAAGGGAACGACGCTGAACCTGAAATCGTTCCTCCAGCTCTCGGTGAAGTACAACCTGTCCGGCGAGTTCCCGTCGCACGACAGCTTCCGCTATCTGCACGAGAAAGCCATTGGCCGCGACGACCTCGCTCGCTTCGACGCGGAGAACCGCCGCAACATCCAGCAATACGTGCAGAACATCCATACCATGGAGCAACTGACGCGGGTGCAAACCAACCTGGCGCTGTTGAAGAAGCACCAGGCGGCGAACGTTGCGGCGGGGAAGCGCACCCTCGATGTGGAAGTCGTGGGCGTGCGGATCGGCGGCTTCGTGCTGCTCACATTTCCCGGCGAGCTGACGGTGCAGATCGGACTCAAGCTTAAGCAGGCTTCGCCGCACCAGCCCACGTTCATCGCCGGCTACTCGAACGGCTACATCTACTACGCGCCCACTGCCGAGCAACTGCAGAACGTCGGCGGCGCCCAAGAAGACAGCGATTGCCTGCTCGCCCCGGAGTGGCAAGCGCTGTTCGAGGCGAAGGCCCTGGAGGTGCTGAAGGAACTGTGAACGGAGCGGGCGGATTGAAATCCGTTCACGGTTGCTTGTGTTCGACGAGCGTCTGGAACGGCACGGTGAGCGCGGGAATGTCCGTGGTCTGGCCGTCCTCGATCTTTACAGAGATCGAGGTGCTGTGGGGTGACGCGTGAAGGTAGCCCACGCGCTCGTGCCACACCTGCAGTTCGTGCTCGCCCCTCGGGAGATCGTTGAGCCGGAACGTGCCGTCGGCCGATGTGACCGTTGCATACGGCTGGTCGACGATCAGGACCCACGCCCGCATCCAGGGGTGGAGATCGCACCTCACTTCGCAGGGAAAGTTCTCGCGAGTCTTGAACGACACCAACTGCCCAACGCGATCGTTCGGCATCAGCACGAAGTTGAAGCCCGCGTTCCGCAACGGTTGGACGCGGACGTTGTGCGGCATCGGGTCCACGGACACGACGTGCAGTTGCTGATCGGTCCGCACAATTGCCATGTGCGGCACAAACCGGCAGCTGAGATGGTACAGGATCACTGTGCATATCGCGGGCCATGCAGTCAATCCGAATCGCGATGCCGCAAAGCGATGTTCGCGGACAGTTCACAAATCCTCCGCGTCCAGCACGGCGATTTCCGGGAGGTGGCGGTGGTTGCCGTTGTAGTCCAGGCCGTAACCCACGACAAACCTGTCGGGGATGCGGAAGGCGTGGAAGTCAGGGACCAGGTCGACTTCCTGCCGGCCTTCCTTCCACAAGAGAACCGCGGTGCGGATGCTGGCCGGCTGGCGCTGTCGCAACTCGGCACACAACGCGGTCAGCGTGCGGCCGGTGTCGAGAATGTCATCCACCACCAGCACGTCGCGGCCGGCAATCTCCGGCAGCAGGTCGAGCGAAATGGAGAGGTTCGATCCCGTCGTCGTCGCGCCGCGGTAGCTCGACGCCTTGACGAATCCGATCTGGTGCGGCGTCGCAATGCCGCGCATGAGGTCCGCCACCAGCACAATGCTGCCGTGCAGCACGCCGATCACCGTCAGCGGTCGGCCGCGATACACTTCGGTGAGCTGCATGGCCAGCGTCCGCACGCGTTCGGCAATCTGCTCGGCAGGGATGAGCGTGTGCATATCAGTGGTGAGTTGTGAATGGTCAAGACAAGGCGGCGCACCCGCGCGCCACCACTCACCACTCGCTCCTATGTCATAGACAGCAGCCGCTTGACCTGTGCGATCGCGCGGGAGACGTCGCGGGGGCGGTTATCGCCGGTGTGGCGGACGGCGGTCAGCCAACCGGTGTACTCCATTTCTCCCAACAGTGCGAGCAGCTCGTTCCAATCCACCGCACCCTCGCCGAGCGCCGTTTCCTGGCCGCCGCCGCTGAGGTCGCGGACGCCGTCTCGCAACTGCACGTGCAACACGGTTCCATACAGCATCCGCAGCGCCTCGGTCGACGACTGTCCGCTTTGTGCGAAGTGGGCCGGATCGAAATCGACGCCGATCGGGCCGGTCGTGACGCTCATTGCCCAGTCGCGCAGCCGCTCGGCTGCGTCGGCCGTCGGCGTTAACGCCAACGACACGCCCACGTGGTTGCCGTGCCGGGCCAGATCGCTGAGCACTTCGTGCAACAGCCGGCCGTCGCGGCTGTCGCGATCTTCTGGCAAGCGCCCAGCCCGCAGGCACAGTAGATTCGCACCGAGGTGGTACGCGAACTCCATCGCGGCGCGAATCGCGGCCAGCCGGCGGTCGAGCTGGAACTCGCTGGCCAGCGGATGCCGCAGCGGAAAGGCCGTGCAGGCCACCGAGAGGCCGAGTTCCCGCAGCACGTGCAGGAAGTCGCGGCGGCCGGTCTCCGAGAGCGACGGCGGCGGCAGTTCGTCGCGAACGTCGATCAGTACGCCCGTCGCCCCGGCGGCCACTGCCGCGCGAAGCGAGGCTTCCAAACCCCCAGGCCAGGTCCGCGTCGCTGCCGCCAATCGAAACTGCTGCATCATCAATCCCAAACAGTCCGCACGAACGTCACAAACCGCAATTCTTCGCGCTTGATCGCATCCGCACCGGTCGCCGGTCGATGAATGACGAGGCGCTGCACAAGCGACTGGGCAAGTGCACCACCCACCACCCACCACTCACCACCTCGCATGATACCGCTCTGGCTTGTGGCGTGTCAGTTGATGAACACGGAGTTGAGCGCCGAAGACGCTGCGCCGCTCGTTCCGGTTCCCGTTTGCCAGTATGACTTCGGACCGGAGGACGATCGGGACCTGAACGGCGCGCCCGATGAATGGGTGCGCCGCAAAGGGCCGGCGTTTCCACGGTATGTGAAGGCCGGCCTGGACCGCACGTTCGGGCGCCGCGATTCCGCCAGTCTGCGGATTCAAGCCAACGGCGGCGCCGCAGCCTACTACTCGCCGTTCGTGCGAATCGACAGTTTGCACACCTTCCACTTTGAAGGCTACATCCGCACGCAGGGGCTGAAGCACGACGCCGCCATGTTGTCGATCTCGCTGCTCAACCACCGCCGACAGCGGGTACAGCGGATTTTGTCGCGTCCGGTCCTGGGGGACCAGGACGAGTGGATCCCCGTGCGATTGGGCCCAATTGCGCCCGACGCCGACGTGCGGTTCGCCGTCATCGGCTGCCATCTCGTGCCCGGATCGGGCGACCAGCACGACATCGGCGGCAATGCCTGGTTCGACGACCTGTCGCTCGGCCGGCTCCCCCGATTGGAACTTGAAAGCAACTTTCTCGCGCACTTCCTCAACGAAGCAGCGCCAATCCGCATCACCACCCGCATCAGCGGATTGGACGACGGATACAATTACCAACTGGAGCTCGGCCTGCGCGACCGCGCCGACAAGATCGTTGCGGAGACGACGCAGCAGTTGACCGTCCGACACGTTGCGCCCCTGTCCGGCGACACGACTTTGCCGGAGCCGCTTGTGTGGGAGTCGCCGCGGCAGCCGCCGGGCTTTTACCGCGTGAAGGCCGTGTTGAAGCGCGATGGAATGCCGATCACGACGCAGCAAACCACGCTCACGGTGCTGAAGCTGGTTGCGAACACGCGTCGTTCGGGAGAGTTCGGCTGGTCGCTGGAACAGGACCTGCCGCGCAAGCTGCGCGACGAACTGCCGCAGGTGTCCGCCCAGGCAGGCGTCAACTGGCTGAAGTACCCGCTGTGGCGATCACTGGAGGACTCCCAGGCCACTGCGCAGGCGGGGAACGTGGCGACGCTCTTCGATCATTTGCGCACTCAGGGAGTGGAGCCGATCGGCGTCCTCGCCGATCCTCCCGCGAAACTGCGCAGCAAGTTTGCGCGACAATGGCTGGGCGTGGCCGAAGTGTTCCGTCTCTCGCCCACGTTGTGGCGCGACAGCCTGGAGCCGGTCGTTGCGCGGTTCTCATCCAACGTGCATCATTGGCAAGTCGGAGGCGACCTGGACACGAGCTTTCTCGGCATTCCCGATTTGCCCGCCACGATGCAAACGGTCCGCGCCGAGATCCAGAAAATCAGCTTAAACGCAGGGGTCGGCCTGCCCTGGACGGCTGCCGAACCCATTCCCGAGACGGTGCGGCCGACGTTCTGGTCTGTCGCGGCAACCGCGGACCAGATCCTGGCTGGGATCCCTGACGCGCGGCGGGGCGCCTCGTCCCGCTGGCTGTTGCTGCAGACCGCGCAATTGTCGGGCCAGACCGTCGAAGAGCGCGGCGGTGAGCTCGCCCGGCAGATGGTCGCCGCCAAAATCTCCGGCGCGCCCGCGATCTTCGTCAGCGATGTCTACCATCCGCAGCACGGGTTGCTGACGCCGAACGGCTCGCCTTCCGAGCTGTTCCTTCCCTGGCGCACCTACGCCCTGATGTTGCAGGGAGCCGAGTACCTCGGAGCGCTGCCGCTGCCGAACGGCAGTCACAACGCCGTATTCACGCGCGACGGCGAGGCCATCGCCGTCCTTTGGAACGACGTCGAAACCACCGAGACGATTTACCTCGGCGAGGCACCCCAGGAAATGGACCTGTGGGGCCGGACCAGGCCGCTCGTCACGGTGGAATCAACCGGCGAGCAACTGCTGGAGGCCGGCCCTATTCCTAAGCTGATCGTCGACTGCTCCGCACCCGTCGCCCGCTGGCGCATCGCCGCCGGCTTCCAGGCCGGAAAAATGCGCAGCGAATACGGCGGGCACAAAGATACCATCATCGGCATCAATACATTTCCCCAGGGCGTGAGCGGCACGGTGACGCTGATTCTGCCCCCCGAGTGGGAATCGGATCAGCGCGAATGGCCCATCCACGCAGGTGTTGGCGAGCCGTTCCGTTGCGACGTCTATCTCACGGCGCCACCCAACGCGCCGCTCGGAGAGCATGCGATGTTTCTCGACTTCAACATCGTGGCGGACCGCAAGTACCACTTCCGCATCCCCAAGTCGTACACCGTGGGGCTGGGAGACGTGACCCTCGAAGTCCGCGACCGCAAACTGCCCGACGGCCGGCTGGAAATCGAACAGACGGTCTCCAACCGCACCGAGCCAGAGGAAATCCTGGACTTCCGCTGCTCGCTGTTTGTGCCCGACTCGCGGCGGCAGAAGCTGCAGATCACCAAGCTGGGACAGGGCCAGGACCGCAAGCTGTACCACCTCCCCAACGCCGAACGCTACCGCGGGCAGACCATGTCGCTGCGGTTAGAGCAAGACGGCGGCCGCCGCGTGCTGAACTACCGCTGGAAGGTGGGGGAAGAGTGGTGACGGGAATGAAGTCGGTGGTACAAATCTTCGAGTCCTTCCACGTCGCAGAATGTGTTTTGAGTGGCACGCGCCCCACTCGACACAGTGCCTTGCCCTGATCAGGCATCTGGCCGCAAATTTTTTCCTGCCGGTCCTTGACAGGCTCTCCGTCACTTGTATTATTGAACTAATACAATATCGGACGCCCCACCAGGAGCTCCCCCACATGTCCGCATGGCTTCGCTTTCTTCGCCAGCCACTGACGTCCCGCTCGTTCGACAACGCCTGCCGACCGGTCGCGTGGGACGGCATCGCCCTTCTGATGGTCGTGGGGGCGATTGGCATTATTACCACGGCACCGCTCGCGGGCAGCGAAGCGTACCTGGCCTTGGCGTGCGCTCTGGGGTTGTGCCTGCAGTGCGGCATCATGGGCCAGTTGCAGCGCATCTTGAACGAATTGAAGCGAAACGAGCGCCGCGCACAGAACGCGGAATAGCAGACGGTCGTAGGCCGCTCTTAAAGCTAACCCCGAACAGCGCGCCCCCATGCAGCTCCACATTTCTGCCAACGACGGCGTGCCGATTTACCTGCAGATCGTCAACCAGGTGAAATACCTGGTGGCGTCGGGGCGATTGTCGGCGGGGGAGGAGTTGCCGCCGATTCGCGTGTTGGCGGAGCAGTTGCTGGTCAATCCGAACACCGTAGCCCGAGCGTATCGCGAATTGGAAATGGCCGGAGTGGTCGAGAAGCGTCGCACCGCCGGCACGTATGTGTCCGACCAAGGCTCGCCGCTGGCGCGCCGAGAGCGAGTCAAGATTCTCACCGAGCGCGTCGACGCCCTCGTGGCCGAGGCACGTCAGATGGATATTCCGTTAGAGGAAATCGTCGCGTTGCTGGAGAAGCGTTACATGGCAATGGACAGTGGGTGATCGGAAGTCGCGGGGCGACGTCTCCCTAGCTGACTGTTGAAAAAGGGGTCAGTCACCGAGCCTCACTCATTGTTCGAGGGGGTTCTGTGGTTCGGCTCGGTGCCTGACCCCTGTTTCAACAGGCTGTTAGTGAACTGCGGTTGCAGCGCGCCGACGATTTGAGCGCGGGTACCGCGAATCGCCCGCGGGGTCGGGGTACTCAGTCCGCTGAGTCGCCGTGGGCTTCGCATCGCGACCACTCATCATTCACAACGCTCCACTCACCACTCATTAGGTCTTCATCATGTCCGCCCCGTTTCCTTCCTCGTCGCCGCCCGTTGTGGAAATGCGTCGAGTCACACGGCAGTTTGGCACCGTCACGGCGCTGGATGACGTGTCGCTCACCGTCCCCCGCGGCGGCGTGTTCGGTCTCATCGGCGGCAATGGCGCCGGCAAGACCACGCTCATCAAGCACATCCTGGGCATGCTGAAAGCACAAACAGGAATTGTGCAGGTGTTCGGACTCGATCCAGTGCGAAACCCGGTCGGTACGCTGGGCCGCATCGGTTATTTGTCGGAAGACCGCGACCTGCCGAACTGGATGCGCGTGGGCGAGTTGATGCGCTACACGCAGGCGTTCTTCCCCAACTGGGATGAGAAGTTTGCCGAAGAGCTGCGCGACGCATTCGACCTCGACCGCAATGCCCGCGTAAAGAACCTGTCGCGCGGGCAGCGGGCGCGGGCCGGCCTGCTGGTGGCGCTGGCGCATCGGCCGGAGCTGCTGGTGCTCGATGAGCCGTCGTCGGGCCTCGATCCCGTCGTGCGGCGGGACATTCTGGGCGCGATTATCCGCACCATTGCCGAGGAAGGCCGCACGGTGCTGTTCTCGTCGCATCTGCTGGACGAAGTGGAGCGCGTGGCCGATCGCGTGACGATCATCCATCAGGGGCGGATTGTCTTGACGGCATCGATGGAAGAGATCAAGGACACGCACCGCCGGGTGACGCTGCGGTTCGGTCAGGCGGTGGAGCGGCCGCCCTCGCTAGTGGGGACGCTGTCGTGTGCGGGCGAGGGAACGGAGTGGACTTACGTTTGCAGCGGCGAACGGGAGCAGTTGCGTCGAGCCGCCGATGCGATGGGCGCCACCGTCGTGGATGACGCGGCGTTGACGCTGGACGAGATCTTTGTGTCGCGGATTACCGGGTGATGGATTGGCCCTCGGTGGTCCAGCGGGTCGCGCGGCCCGCCGGGACGTGGTCTGATCGTGAACGGAGGATTTGAAATGCAGTCCGCAGTAGCAGCGCTGGCGCGGGACTTTGCCCGCCGCCGCTGGTGGCGGCTGCTGCAGGTGCAGGCCGCTGGACTGGGCGTGGCGGTCATGGTGTATTCTGCGATCCTGCGCTCCGGTCCGCTCGATCCTGCGGCGGGACGGTCGCTGCATTTTGTACTGTTATGGATTCTGTTCGTGGCGATGGGCGGTGCCTCGTTGGCGACGGCAGGTGATGTGGCACGGTTCTATCTGTTGCCGCTATCCCATTTTGCGATAGCCACTGCGACGATGGTTCCCTGCCTGTGTTGCGTGTGGGCCAGTTATGTTTTCACGGCAATGACGCTGAACAAATTGTTCGGCGTGGGCTGGCTGGTGTGGGGGCCGGCGCTGTTTCTCGCCGCGGCGCTCGGGGCGATTCAGGCCGCGACGCGATTGACGGGAAACGGCCGGATCGCGCGGCTCGCGGCATGGAGCCTGATTGCGATCCCGTTTGAAGGCTGGCTCCGCGCACGGTACGGCGGCGGCGACTTTCTCAATCCGAAGGCCATGTGGACAACGGTGTCCGCCGACGAATGGCTATCAATGATGACAGCATTGGTCGTCGAATACGGCGTGATCGGCTACGGCATCGCCCGGGACCGTTGCGGCGAGGGCCCATTGCTCGAAACGCCAGCCCGACGTGCCAGTGAGGGAATTTTCGAGCGCTCGACGATTCCCTCGCTCGCGCGTCGGGCCGATGTGCTCGGCACTTCGCGTCCGTTTTCCAGTCCCGCCGCCGCACAATTCTGGTTCGAATGGCGGCAGAAGGGCCTGATCCTGCCGGGAACGCTGGCGGCGTTTGCGTTGTTTGTCGTGACCGCTTATTTCTTGCGGGTTTTCAGGAACGGCGAGTATGAACTGCTGCACCTGTGCCTGGGGTATGGATTGTCCCTGGGGCCGATTGCCGTCGCGGTCGGGCTGGTTGCCGGTCACGTTGAACTCGCCCCAGCCAATGCCGAGTGCGGCACGTTTCTCGGGACGCGACCGATGACGAACGGTGGGCTTTCCCGCGCGCTGTGGAAGACGCTGGCCGCCAGCCTGCTGCTCACGTGGGGGTTGTGGATCGTGTGTCTGGTCTGCACCACCGGCATTCTGTATGTGACGCAGGGCGCGGAGCCAGTGGCGGACTTGTGGACGGACCACGGCCAGTACGCCAGAGGGTTCGCGGCCATGGGAATTGGCTACTCCGCAATCCTGGTGACGGCGTTTCTGGTGTCGGCCTGGACGCCGCTGGCACTGACCACCGCGCTCGTGCAAACGGGACGGCAGCGCTGGATCATGGGCGCGATGGCGGCAAATCTCGTCGCCTTCTTGACCGGATTGTTCCTGTGGTGCGAACGAGAGTCAGGTTACGCCGTCAGAATCGACACACTGTGGGCTCCATTCCTGGGATGTGCGGCGTTGTTCGGTGGAGTCGTGCTGTTTCTCCTGGCGTATCGGCAAAGCCTGATATCGGGTCAGGCGTGCCTGGCCGCACTGCTCGGTTGGATTGCGCTTTGTGTTGTTGCCGGCAGCGTGCGGTCTCACGTGGGGCTAAGCAGTCCCCTGTCACTGATTTGGTTGTCGGGAACATTGACCCTTCCCTTTGCGCCGCTGGCGGCGGGTCCGCTGGCCCTCGCGTGGAATCGACATCGATGAAAGAAGAGAGTTGATCATGCGCTCGATTCCCTTGGCGCTAACGTGGGAACTACTCCACCGCGGGCGCTGGACGCTGCCCGCTGCGGCGCTCGGCGCCAACGTGATGCCTCTGCTGTTGCTGACCGCGTTGCGAAGTGAAGGGGGCGTCGATCCGGGCGATCCGAGCATGTTGATCATCCACATCGTGCTGGCCCAGATCAGCATGTTGTGCTTTGCGTCGGCGCTGTACGCGGCACAGGGGCCGCCGTCGCGACTGTTTGCGCTTCCCGTGACGAACGCCACGCTTGTCGCCTGGCACCTTGTTCCGTCGATGGTGTTGATGGTGCTGCATTCGCTGGCCAGCACGGCCGTGTTAAACGCCTTGTTCGATCTTGATTGGCCGCTATGGGGGCCGGCATTCGTGGGAGCGGTCGGTTACGCGGCAGTCGCAGCGGCCTTGTGGCTCACCGAGCGGACAGGTTGGATTCTGGTGGGCCTGACGTTCGTGGCCACGGTGCTGGGGCTATGGCTCAAGTCGCGCTACGGCGGCGCGTTTTCCCAACCGTCGCACCAGTGGCGCGAGGTGACTCCGCTCGACGCAGTGACTTTGCTGGCAATGGGGGCGATCGCCTGGTCTGTGGCCGTGCTGGGCGTCGCGCGCAGCCGGCGGAGCGATCCGCTGCCGGCCTTCGGAATCGTTGCATGGATACAGCGCCTGCTCGATCCGGCGCCGCGGCTCGGCCGCCCGTTCCGATCGCCCGCCGAAGCTCAATTGTGGTTCGAGTGGCGCAAGAAGGGCTGGGCAATGCCGATTATTGTCGCATTCAGCATGCTCATTGGCCTGGCAGGGTGGCTGGTCTTCAGCCGCAACGGGACAGAGCTGCTGACGGCATTCTACATTGCTGGTGTGCTGATGTCGGTGTGGGCTTTGGTGATTGCCCTCATCATGGGCAACTGCGGCCGCGATGACGGCCACTACGAAATCGCCAGCTTTCTTTCGACGCGGCCCATTGCGACGACGGACTTGGCCCACATCATCGTGAAGACGGCCGGCCAGAGCCTGCTGGTGAGTTGGATTCTTTGGGCCGCCGTGTTCCTGGTCGCCTATCTGTTGCTCGTGCCTACCAGGCTGGCAGCGCTGCCGACCGACATGCAGCTTCTGCCGTGGTGGTATTGGCCGGCAACGCTCATTGCGCCCTGGGCCATCATCGCGGCCGGCATGTCCGCCGGTTTGACCGGTCGCGCCAACCTGTGGGCGGCACTGCTGCTGCTCGTCATTTCGCTGTGGATCGGGACACTGCTTTTCACCAGGTATTGGCTGCCGCAACAAGACCGGGACTGGTTCCTGCACGGCTGCACGGCTGCGGTGGGTGTGTTGCTGGTTGTGCTCACGGCATGGGTCTTTATAGCAGCGCGGCGGCGCGAATTTATCAGTTGGCCGACGGTGGGCACCGCTTCGACCCTCTGGGCTGCCCTCGCGGTGGTGGCGATCGGCGGCTGGCTGCTCAAGCCCGCGGAGCCGTTCGCGGTGACCGTGTTCATGGTCGGCGTGCTCGCCCTCGCGATTTCGCCGCTGGCCTGCGCGCCGCTGGCGCTGGCATGGAATCGCAATCGCTAACGGAAGCCCAGGACTAGCTATCCCTGGGCTTCGTTCGAGGGTGCTTCGCTGCCGACCCAAGCCCGATGCTGCACGCTGGACAGGACCGCACGCGACACGCGCAGCGATTGCACGGCCTGGTCGAACGTGCACAACCGCGCCGGCTTCCCTTCCATCACGTTCAGAAACTGGTGCATCTGCTCCAACTCGACAGCGTCGGCATCGAGCGGGTCGAACAACTGCTCGGACCAGTTCCGATCCGGATCGGTCATCCACAACAGACGGTTCTGCGGCAGCTCCGCCCGGACGGTGCCGCCGGCGCAATGAATGGTGATGCTGGTTTCTCGCGGCAACTGGTGCTGGTTGATGGCGTATGCCGCGAGCATGCGCCCGTGCCGGGCCAGCACGTGCACCGTGTCTTCGACGACCACGTTGCCGAGCGCCAGGCGGTCGGCGTCGGCTACCAATCGTTCAATCGGGCCGAGGAGCCATTCCCCCAGGTTCACCAGGTACGATAGGGCCGCGTGGACTGCACCGCCTCCTTTCAAATGGTCGGCGTAATCGGTGGCGGCGTAATTGGGGCAATCGGTGGGCAGATTGGAGCCGCGGACCGCGATCATCTGGAGCGGACGTCCGAAGCGCTGCTCCAGCAGGGCTTCGCGGAGCACCTGGAACGCCGAGTATTGCCGATCGGGATACGCGACCGCAGCGACGACCTTATTCTGCTGGGCTTGAAACCGCAGTTCCTCGAGGCCGTCGAGCGTCACTCCGATGGGGGGAACCATCAGCACGTGCAGACGATTGA
>Ga0073934_10007192_pt1 | contig 15684 bp, 12 predicted proteins | sample LarsenN4metaG_FD_76834 | JGI IMG/M metagenome (GOLD analysis project Ga0073934, IMG submission 76834) | Hot spring sediment bacterial and archeal communities from British Columbia, Canada, to study Microbial Dark Matter (Phase II) - Larsen... ...
AAGGTGGCCATGACCTGCTCCTGAGAAGAGTTTGCGGATGCCGGAATTCTCGGACCTGTCGCCGCCCAGTCAATCCGCGAACGTGTTCATCCTAGAATGTCTGTAAGGAGGACTGCCCCATGCACGCGCCGGCATGGATATTGATCGTCGCTGGAATTGCGTTGGTGGCGGCCGGTGTTGTGTGGCTGCTTCTGCCGTCCGTTCCCTGGCTGGGCCGGCTTCCGGGCGATCTTGCGATCGAGCGTGAAAACTTCCGGTTCTACTTCCCGCTGGCAACCTGCCTGCTGCTGAGCGTCCTCTTGACGGGCCTGCTGTGGCTGGTCCGCTATTTCTCGCGGTGAGGCCCCAGGTTAGCCATCAGTTCTCCGCACGAAGCCGGACAGACCGCCACGGAGGTCGGCCGGTCAGGGCCTTCGCGCCAACACCGAGATCCGATTCGGCAGCATCGGAAACTTGCCAAGCTGCCGTAGCCAACGTCGTGAATGTACGCGAGATCGTCGCCGTAGGCAGCGGTTGACGTGCGACTCATGGATCGTCTCCGCAGCGATGATTCCTCGATGCACTGGCATCCGATGCCGACGCCATTTATTGTGACACTGGAGGGCCTTTCAGACGTTGCAGGTCGCAACGGGAGTTGTCAATGCCGGGCGCCCGTGTCACTTCGCTCCAGGCGCTGATGGACTTCCGCGCCGCCGTGGTGACGTTTCTGGAACGCGCACGGGCCGGAGTGGGGAGCTTGCGGCAAGAGACGCAGCGCACGTTGCTGTGGCTGGAGCAGGAGCAGCCGCGGTATTGGAACGAGGAGGTTCGGCGCGGGTTCGATCGCGTCGCCGCGGCGCGCACGGCGTACGAGTCGTGCCGGATGCGGACAGTGGCCGGCCACCGCTCGGCGTGCATCGAGGAGCAGCAGGCGCTGCGGAAGGCCAAGCAGCGACTGGAATACTGCCAGTCGCAGCAGGAGGTGGTGCGGCGCTGGGGTCAGCGAGCCCGCGACCAGGCCGACGAGTTCTTCGGGAGAATCGGCCCTCTGGAACGGTTGCTCGACAACGACGTTCCACAGTTGGTGGCACAACTCGCGAGGTTGATTGAGTCCATTGAGGCGTATGTCGCCGTCGGAGAGCACACGGAAGGGGACTTGGCGTCGCCCCCCGCTGAAGGAGCGGAGTCCGCGGTATCGTCGGGGCTGTCAAACGACGCCGAATCCGGTGGCTTACGCTCCCGGCTTGGGGAAACTCGGGAATAAACGCCCCGGCGGCGCATCCACAACAGCAGGAAGCCATGTTCGACCGAGTCGCGCTCGCGGAACTGATCGACCGGCACTACGCCCTGGTCTATCGGTACGCTTTTCGGTTGTCCGGTTCGACCAGCGACGCAGAAGATCTCACGCAACAGACGTTCCTGCAGGCGCAAGCCAAGTGGGACCAGTTACGGGAAACGTCGCGCGCCAGGAATTGGTTATGCGCCATCGTCCGCAACGCATACCTGCACTCGCGGCGCGAGGGCGCGCGGCCGATGCCCCTGGACGCCGCTCCCGAACCGTGCACCGTGCCATCCCCGCCACAGGAGATCGACCCCCAGGCCCTGCAGGCGGCACTGGATGAACTGCCCGAAGAATTCCGCACGCCGCTCGTGCTGTTCTACTTTCAGGAATTTACCTACAAGGACATCGCCGCGCAGCTCCAGTTGCCGATCGGCACAGTCATGAGCCGGCTGGCCCGCGGGAAGGAGCATCTGCGGCGTCGGCTGGCGCCCGAGCGCAAATCGATACCCGCCCATTCCACGAAAGGTCGGAAGCCGCAACTGGCGCGAAATTAGGTTGGTTCCATGGACTGTCACGACGCCCTGGAAATCCTCGAAGCTGACGCCCTCGGCGCCTGGGACGCTGAGCCGGATCTGGTCGACGAAGCGCGCCGACATTTGGCGGAGTGCGATCGCTGTCGAACGGCATGGCCACAGCGACACGACTGGGGCCGGAAGCTTAGCGCCGCCATGCAGGCCGTTGTCACGCCTCCTGGCCTCGCCGATCGATTGTCCGCACAGTTGCCCGTGGCTGCCGCAGTCAATGCGGACCGTCCATCATCTTCGGCTCGGCGCATCGCGTGGGTTGGCGGTGTCGTTGCCGCCGCGGTTGCGACCGTGCTGCTGTTCGCGTTCTGGCCGGCGTCGCCTCCGGTCACGCTGGAGCAGTTGCGGGCGGCGTCGGATGCCTCTTGGGAGGAGTTGCCGCAATTCGTCGGCCGAGGGACGCCGCCGTTGCCGCACGAGTGGGGGCCGTTCTTCGAGTTAGAGCCCAGCCAGGTCCGCGCGTTTTCACCCCTGGACTCTGCCCAAACTGTGGCGCTCGTGCCGTTTCAGTTCGTGTTGCGCCGTGGGACCGAACCGCTGCAAGGGCGGCTGCTGATTCTGCGTACGCGGCAACTGGTCGACGCCGAGCTGCCAAACGACAGCTTTGCCACGGCGCCCATTCGCTACTTGCGTGGCGGGCGCGGCGCGTGGATCGTGTGGACGGAGGGGGACTGGGTGTTTGCGTGCCTGATGAGTTCGGACCGCGCTCCCGTGGAACTGGACCAGTTCCGCCGCGCGTTGACGCGTTCGCGCCCGCTGGGTTGAACGCCAGGCCGCCCGCGACTTACAGAATCGAGCGGACGCGGGCCAGGAATTCGGCGTTGGTGGGGAACTTCGCCAGCGTGCGGATCAGTTGCTCCATGGCTTCCACGGGATTCAGCGAGATCAGGCTGCGCCGGAGCGTGGTGACGGCTTCCAGCGTTTCCGGCGACAGGATTTTTTCTTCGCGCCGCGTGCCCGACTTGGTGATGTCGATGGCAGGCCAGATGCGGCGGTCGGCGAGGTCGCGGCTGAGCACCATTTCCATGTTGCCCGTGCCCTTGAACTCCTGGAAGATCGCCTCATCCATGCGGCTGCCGGTGTCAATGAGGGCGGTGCCCACCACGGTGAGCGACCCCCCTTCTTCAAACTGCCGGGCCAGGCCGAACATCTTCTTGGGGATGTCCATGGCGCGGATGTCGAGTCCGCCCGTGCCGGTGCGGCCGGAGTTCGACCACTTGTTAAAGGCGCGGGCGGTGCGGGTGATACTGTCGAGCAGCACAAACACGTCGCGGCCCGATTCGGTCATCCGCTTGGCGCGCTCGAACACGAGCTGGCTCACGCGAATGTGGCTTTCCACTTCGCGGTCGAGCGACGAGGCAATCACTTCTCCGCGCACCCGGCGGCGCATTTCGGTGACTTCTTCCGGCCGCTCGTCGATCAAGAGCACCATCAGGTAGATCTCCGGATGGTTCTTGCTGACGGAGTCGGCAATTTCCTGCAGCAGCATGGTCTTACCGGTTCGCGGCGGAGCGACGAGCAGCGCCCGCTGACCCTTGGCAATCGGCGTCAACAGGTCCATTACGCGCATGGTGACCGGAGTGGGACCGGTCTCCAGCTTGATCTGCTGGTGCGGCGTGATGGGAGTGAGGTCGTCGAAGTTGCGAAGTTGCTGGTAGGCTTCGATGGTGCGGCCTTCGACGCTGTCGATCTGCCGCAAACGCGGGCCTTGGCCGCGTCCGCCCGGCACCGCTTCGCCGGTGATCTGGACGCCTTCGCGCAAGCCGAATTTTTCAATGAGAGAACTGGACACGAATGGATCTGTTTCCTGTGAAAAGTAGCCTCCCTTGCCGTCGCGCAGGAAGCCGTAGCCCTTGGGATGAAGTTCTAAAACGCCGAGGACGGGGGTGCCCGGACCTTCCGGCATGCGCGGCCCCTGTGGCGGGCCGCTCTGTTGCTGGCGAGGCACTCCGCCGCCATGACGGCGCATCGGCTCCATGCCGCCGCGGAACCGCTGCTGCTGCCCCTGGCGAAAGCCGGGGCCGCCGTTGCCCATCGCGCCTTCCTGTCCGCCGCGTCCACGGCGACGGCGGCGGCGGCGGCGGCGGCCGCCCCCTTCGTAGCCTTCGACCACGTCGCCCGGTCCGTACTCGCCCGGTCCTGATGAGAATTCGCCAGCGCCGCTATCGCCAGCGCCTTCGAAATCTCCTTCGGACGCCGTGGCTGCAGAGAAGCTGCCTTCGTCGCTACTCCCCTCCTGGGGCAGTTCGTCACGGTTCGAGGCGCCGTTCCTGCGGGCGGGCGGCGCATCAAACGCCTCGAAGTCCATATCGCGTTCCGTGGGGGGCGTATCATCGAGTTCGGCCCGCGCCGCCGCCGCTTCTTCGAACGCTTCTTCAATCACCGGCCTTGGCGGCTGTTCCGCCACCTCGGGGGTGACTTCCATGTCACGGTCGTCGACCGGAGACGCTGCCACTCGACGACGGGGACGCGACGTGCGCTTGGGCGTGGAGCCCGATCCTCTTTCAGCCATGAGATGTTCCAAGGTGCAATCGAATGACAGAGACTCGGGAAGTGGAGACGCGAGTCGCTCCGACGCCTTTGACGGCGGGCTGCTTTGGCCCAATTTGTGGGATGCCAGGTTGGCCCACCGACGACGAAGCCCTACGTCGGCTTGAAGGCCGTCGCGATCGCTCGTCGCGTGCTTCAGAGAAGCTCACGATCCTCGATTCACATTCAGTGAGCGCCATCAGGCCGGGTGATCGCCACGGACCACAGCCTTGGCGTAGCGCGCCTGATGACCTATCGCGGACAGCTTCGCAGGCGCCTCGAAGCAACCGAACCAGACTCGGGACCGTCCTGCCTTCCAGGCGGGACCATGAAAACCGCTTTGGTCCCCCGGACCAATGTCCGACGCAAACCACCCGCTATTCTGGAAAGACGTCCTGGCTCTGGCCGCCCTTCACGATCAGCGAGCAGGAGTAAGGACGCTTGCGCGCCCTTGATCTCAACGACTAACTCCGGAACCCCGGCCTTCAATCGGGCAGCGCCCCTCGGGTCGCTCTCCCGAAAGGAAGGATTGGCCCGACCGCGGCAAGATCGTCTGTAGGGGTTGCCGGCACAGTGAAATTCAGTGACTTTTCTTCGCAAAAGATGTGCCGAGAACACACATCTCGCCGAACGTAAAGCATTTCGGCCCATTATCTTCCACGGCCCCCTTGGGCCTTCCGCCGCCTATGTGGTCGCTTACTGGACCACAGTCTCGGCCCGCTCCACCTCGAATTTTGCCGCCCTGGTCATCTTACCGATTCGTACCACCTACCAAGCGGACTCCGGTGGCGCGATCAGCCCCCCCCGCCGCATGATGTGCCGGCTCGTCACGGAGCCAACCTGCAGAGCGGCGAGAGTTGGTGATTGATCGACGCTGTTCGTCCCTGCCAGCGCGGTCCCCGCCAAACGTGTCCACTCTGGGAAAGAGTCAGGTCCACCTAGCGGGGCAAGGAATTCCAGCCGCACTGGTGTTTTCGTGCGGCCGACAGAGGCAACGGAAACGAGTTCCGTAGTAGAACCTGCTTCGTATCATATCGAGCGGGGCCGGGCTGTCAATTCAAGTCTTTTAAACTTCCGCCCGGATTTCCCAGATCGCACAACCCACAGATCCCCGGTTACACTACTCTCGAATCGGCTGCGACGCCAGCGAAAAACGCCCGCCATCTCATGAAATCCTAGCCCTTCGGTTCGCCAACCCCAAGAGGCCTGACGCGCTGAAACCGCCTTCATCCTTTCCGGTCAGAACCATGTTGAAAACTTTTCATCGACCATTGGTCATTCTGGGGTGTGCGATCGCGATGGCGGCCGCCCCCCTGGATCTCCTCGCAAACCCGGACCATCCCGGCGAGCAAGGGTTTCGCATCCGTCACCTCGCTCTGGTCGGCGGCCGCATCGTAGCCTCGCCGAACGAGGTGATTGAGCGCGGCACGGTTCTCTTGCGCGATAACCGCATCGTTGCCGTCGGCGCCGAGGTCGCTCTTCCGCCCGATGCCGAGCGCCTCTCCATCGACGGCCACACCGTCTATGCGGGGTTTATCGACGCTGGCAACACCGCGCTGCTGAACTCGGATGCGCCGCTGCCGATGGTGGAGGCCCGTCCGGTCGATATCTCGCGGTTCGCGCTCGCCGGCCTGCGGCCGGACGATCACAGCGGTCTCACGCCGCAGTTGCAGGCCTCTCAAGTGCTGAAGCAGTCTGCGGCGGAGTTGGACAAACATCGTCAGGCCGGTCTCTGCACGGTGCACGTCATTCCGACCGGTCGCATCGCCAGCGGTCAGACGGCGGTCGTGCAATTGTCGGGGCAACCGCCGCGCGAAGCCGTTGTGCGCGACGGCGATCTGGTGGCGCTGCGGCTGTACGACCGCCGCGGCGGCGAATACCCGTCCACATTGATGGGAGTCCACGCCCACCTGCGGCAGACGTTTCTCGATGCCGAACGACTGCTGAAGCATCGCGAACTGTACGCGCAGGGTATCGCGGGCATCGAGCGGCCGCCGCACGATCCCGTGTGGGACGTCTTCGGCTCGCTGCGCCGCGGCGAACGGCGAGCGCTGTTTTCCGTGACAACGCGCGACGATCTGGAACGCGCCCTGCAATTTGCACGCGAGCAACAACTGCAGCCCGTGCTGTGGGGATTCGAAGAGCTGGGCCGCTGGACCCCGGCCCTGCGTGACGGAAAGATCGACGCCATCGTAACGCTCGACTTCGGCGATGCGCCCAAATTGGAACCGCAGGAAGACAAAAGCGATTTTCCCCAACGGCCCGAGCCGGTGCGCGTGCGGCAGTGGCGCCGCGAGAAGTGGCAGCAGCGTGTCGGCATCGCGAAGGAGCTGCATCAGGCCGGCGTGCGGTTCGGTCTGGCGACCGCGGGGCTGAAGTCGCCGGAAGATTTCCTGAAGGCGGTTCGACAAGCGATCTCGCAAGGTCTGCCGCGCGACGTCGCGCTCGCCGCGCTGACCACGCAGCCGGCGGAGCTGTTGCGGATCGACCGCGATGTCGGCCGCGTCGTTCCGGGACTGCTGGCCAACCTGGTGGTGATGACTGGGCCGTTCGATCACGACCAGGCAAAGGTGCGATACGCATTCATCGAAGGCCGCCGGTTCGAATACCACCGCGACGCCAAGCCGGTCTCGCCCGACCAGCCGAGCCAGCCGCCCGTCAATGTCGCCGGCCGATGGCAAATTGAGATTCAAGGGGGCGAGGAAAAGCTTCCGGCGACGCTGGAAGTGGTGCAGACCGGCACGCGGCTCGCCGGGCGGTTCGCCAGCGGACAGGGTGACGGCACGATCACATCGGGCAGCGTAGCCCGCGACGACTTGAAGTTCGAAGTCTCCATCGGCGCCGGCGACCGGGCCATTGTGCTCAAGTGCCAGGCGAAGCTCAGCGGCGACCGGCTGGAAGGCACGCTGAAGTCACCATTCGGTCCGGCCAGCTCGTGGAGCGCCCGTCGCGAGCCGGCCGCCGCGACCAACACCCCCATTCAGCTCACCAGCGTCGAAGCGGAGAGCGACGACGCCCCGGTCTCTGCGCTTTCTGCTGCCGCAGCCAAGGTGCAAGCCGACGATCTTCCGACGGAACTCCCCGTAGACCGTACGGCACGGCCGCTCAAGACCGGCGGCAACGTGTTCATCCGCGGCGGTACGGTCCTCTCCGGCACTGGTGCTACGCTGCCCAGCCATTCCATTCTGGTGAAGCAGGGGCTCATCGCCGCGATCGCGCCTGACCTGCAACCTGAGGACGGCATGACCGTGATCGACGCCACGGGCCGCTACGTGATGCCGGGGATCATCGACACCCACAGCCACATCATGATCTCGCAGGGACTGGGGGGCGTGAATGAAGCCACGCATTCGATCGTGTGCGAGGTGCGCGTGGCCGATTCGCTCAACACGCAAGATGCCGGCGAATACCGCGCCCTGGCCGGAGGCGTGACGACCATCCGGCTGCTTCACGGCTCGGCGAATGTCGTGGGCGGGCAAGATGCGGTGCTGCAACTCAAGCACGGGGAATCGGCGGCGGAGCATTTCTTCCCGGCTGCACATTCCGGTGTGAAGTTCGCGCTCGGCGAGAACGTGAAATTCCGCCAGGGGCGATTCCCCAACACGCGGCTGGGCGTGGAAGCCACCTTGCAGCGGGCCTTCGTGGAAGCCCTCGAATACCGCCGGATGTGGCAGGACTATGAACGCGCCGTGAAAGACGCTGGCGAGAATGCGTCGAAACTGCTGCCGCCGCGACGCGATTTGCGGTTGGAAGCGCTGTCGCAGATTGTCAGCGGCGACAAGTTCATCCACAGCCACTGCTACCGTTCCGATGAGATTCTGATGCTGCTGCGCGTGGCGTCCAGCCTGGGCATCCGGGTGTGGTCGCTGCAGCACGTGCTGGAAGGTTACAAGGTGGCCCCGGAAATCGTCGCTCACGGCGCAAGCTGCAGCACCTTCGCCGACTGGTGGGCGTACAAGGTCGAAGCCTTCGACGCCGTGCCGCACAACGCCGCCCTGCTGCGCGAGGCGGGCGCCAACGTGGTAATCAAGAGCGACGACGCGGAACTGATGCGGCACCTTTACATGGAAGCCTCCAAGCCGGTGCGCTACGGCAACCTGCCGGAAGATGCCGCGCTGTCGCTGGTCACGATCAACCCGGCCCGCGAGTTGGGACTGTCCGACCGCATCGGCTCGCTGGAGGTGGGCAAGCAGGCGGACATTGCGATCTTCAATGGGCACCCGCTCAACAGTTTTTCGAGGTGCGAATACACGCTGATCGCCGGCGAACCGGTTTTCGTGCGCGAGAAGCAACCCACAACGATGTCCGCCGCCGCACAGGCGCGCACAGCCAGACTGGGTGAATGGACGCCGTTGAAGGCGAGCGAACGGCAACCGCCGGTCGACTTGTCTCCGGCATCGAAGGGGCGCGTGGCGCTGGTGGGAGCGACGATCCACCCCGTCGACGCACCGGACATTCCGGCAGGCACCGTACTGGTGGACCAAGGCAAAATCGCCGCGGTCGCGGCTGGTGAAACGGCACCCGACGGCTGGCCGGTCGTTCGCCTCGACGGCTTGCACATTTACCCCGGCCTCCTCGACGGCGGCACCACGGTCGGACTGGTCGAGATCGGCAAGGTGCAGGAAACGCACGACACCGCGGAGATCGGCCTGTTTCAACCCGACCTGCGGGCCGCGGTGGCCGTCAATCCCGATTCGGAACTCATTCCCGTCGCCCGCGCCGGAGGCATCACCACCGCGCTCATCCGTCCCAATGGCGGCGTGATCTGCGGCCAGGCGTCGGTGATCCAACTGGCAGGCTGGACCGCGCCCGAAATGGCGCTTGTCGAAGAAGCCGGGTTGCAGATCAATTGGCCCGGGGCACGCAACAACAAAGAGCAAATCGACCAGTTGCGCGAATGGCTGCGGGCCGCGCGCGTGTACGATCAGGCCCGCGCCGCCTCAGCCGACAATGGCGGACTGCCCCGCCTCGTCGATCCACGGTACGAAGCATTGCGGCCGTATGTCCGCGGAGAGAAGACGGTGTTCATCCAGGCCGATTCGGAGCAGCACATGCACGAGGCGCTGCTGTTTGCGGAGAAGGAGAAGCTGAAGCTCGTGATCGTCAGCGCCGGCGCCGCGTGGAAGCTGGCCCCGCAGCTCAAAGAGAAGAACATTCCCGTCATCATCGGCGCGGTGATGCGCAAACCGGTCGAAGAGTACGACACGTTCGACGCACTGTACGCCAACGCGGGCCGGCTGCACGAAGCTGGCGTGCGATTTTGCATCCGCTCCGACAACCCGTCAAACAGCCGCAACACACCTTTCGAAGCGGCGATGGCCGTGGCCTACGGATTACCTGAAGACGCCGCGTTGCGGGCGATCACGCTGTCGACTGCGGAGATCCTGGGGATCGCCGACCGCTGCGGCTCGCTGTCCCCCGGCAAACGCGCCGATCTGGTGATCCTCGACGGCTCGCCGCTGCAGATCACGTCGCAGGTGAAAGGGGTGATGATCGCCGGCAAACCGTTCGCCCCCACCAGCCGGCAAACGGAGCTGTACGACAAGTACCGGCAACGGCTGCTGGAAGTTCGCGCAAAACAGGCCGGGGCCGTCGCGGGCGGCCAGTGAGGATCGCCCAAAGCCCCGGTCAGCATCAGCCGCTGGTTCGGCCCTTACGCTTGGGACCACGGCCGGAAAGATCGCCGATCACCTCGCTGACGCCCTCATTGTCGAAGAATACAGGCACTCGCCCTGGCCCTACGAAGATCGCAAGCCCTTCCCGCACGGCCAGCGCGTCCGGGTAGTCGACTTCATAGCGGTTCCCGCTGACTGTCGCCACCGTGAACGGCTTGAACGGCGTCCGGTGCTTGAACGCACGGATCGTCTCGGTAAACGTTTCACGGTCCATCGCCAACCTTCCTCAAATGCAGAACTTCTCGATCAATCCTATCGCCAAGTCGTCGGGCCAGCAACTTTTCAAAACGACAACGGCTTCCGTCCTGGTCAGGACACTGGCGGCCCAACGCTGCCGTCAGTGACGCTGGCGCGCTGGACCCATGATTCAAGCCGCTCGAATAGTTCCTGATCCAGTAGTACTTCCACGGGAGCAGTTGAGTTCAATTCCTTGAGGCTCGTCGTGAGAGTCTCCTGCACGCGTGTGGTGCTATTCTCGCTTGCAGCCCGATGCCAAAGCTGGCCCTTCGGTCCCACTTGGAACAACACCATGGCCAGCACATCTGCACCATCTCGTCGAGCCGCGGTCAGGCTATCTGCATTTTTGCGGATACTACCAGGTGCCAGCGCGACATCATGGCCCTCGATTTCAAATGCCGCTACGGGCTTCCACATGCAATCACCCGAGAGGGGAATTCGCATCGCCCACACGACATCGATTCTCCGCTCAGCGCCATTCATCCCTTTAATCTCGAACTCAGGAACTGACCAGAATCCAACCAGGATACCGACCCGGCAAAGTGCAGCAGCAACCTCTTGTTTGCTCATAGCCCGGTGGTGAAAGCCGGCGTGACGACCAAATTCTTCATCAATGAGCTTCACGAATTCATCCTTAAAAGTACCCGAGCGCCGGTCTCACTCCTCCATTCACGGAGCGTGCTTCAGCCGCTCGACAAACTCCGCGTGTTCCGGCGACGCGACACCCTGCTGCACGACTTGCAACACGCGCTGCAGGTTGCCGTTCAACAGTGCCGCGACGTCGAACCATAGCCTTGGGAACACTCGGCTGCGGAGGAGGCTGTCGGCGTCCGGTGCGAGGCGCACGTACTCGCCGTTCTCCAGCACGAACCAGTACAGCTCTTCCGCGATCGTCTCCCAGACGATGTACTCCCGCACGCCGTTGCGGCGGTAGATCTCGAATTTGACTTCGAGATCTTTGTGCGACGTGGAGTGGGCAATTTCGATCAACAGCTCTGCCGCGCTGTCGATGTAGCCATCGCGGTTTGTGCGCGATTGGCCGCCGAACTCGGGATGAATGCGCAAAACGCCATCCGGTTCGGGATCGTTGTCGCAATCAAGCTTCGCGGTTGCCGTTGCGCCGACTTGCACTCCGTAAGTGTAGGCCGCATAGACTCCCAACCACGCCACCAAATGTCCCTGCGGTTCGGCGTGCTCGGTGATCGGCACCGGCGCCGGCATATACACCACCCCTTCCAACCGTTCGATGCCGCGGGGGTTCTTGCCTTGGGCGACCCATTCATCGACGCGGCGGTAGAACTCTTCGCGCTCGAGCCGTTGCCCGTTGTAGAGCAGCGGCGGGCGGTAGACTTGGGTGGCGGTGGTCATGGGAGTGGTCCGTTAACAAACATGCCCACGGGATGTGACCCGTGGGCTTCATCGTCTCACTGCGCGGCGTCGCCCGTCAAGAATGAAGAAGAGACTCCGGTCGCTGACGCTCCCGGCTCGCCCGTCTCACCGCACGACGGTGCGTTCGATCTTGTCGACCTTCAGCACGTGCTGGATGCGCGTGTACCGCGAGGGGTTCGCTTTGAATCGCTTCCGCGTGTCGTCGGTCTGGAAGAGATACAGCTCGCCGTCGAAGAACGCGCCGTAGCGGGTGTCGCCGGGCACGGCGCGGTCGGTCTCCCAGAGGACGACCGCATCGCAACCTAACAGTCGCGGGGCGTAGTCTTCGGGCTTGGCGCGGAACAGTTCCAGCTCCTCGCGCGTGGTCAGGTAGTAGGTGATGCCCTTGTGCTCCCAGGCGAACTCGCGCTGCCCGCGAATCCACTCTTTGCGCTGGGTGAGCGCCACGGGGCTGTAGCCGTCGAGGCCCACCAGCGGCTGTGGTTCGCCGAGTTCGACGCTGCCGCTGTCGCTGGTCGCTGCATCGCCGACTGGCTCTTTGACTTGCGTCTTGCGGGCGACGTGCGTCTTGCGCGCCTGCTCGAACCGGCCGGACGAATCCAATGCCGACGACACGTAACTCCGCTGGTCCTGGAAGCCCTGCTTCTGGCTGAGGACGTGGCCGGAGAGCGGGTCGAGCACAATGTCGCACGGCAGCGCTTGCACGCCGAATCGCTGCACCAGGCGCATGTTCTGCTCGCTGCCGCCAACGTCGATTTTCACCGCCACGAACTTCGCCGTGAGGACCTCGGACGTTTCCGGCGTGTGAAGCACCTCGCGCTCCATGCGGCGGCAGGGAGGGCAGTACGTGCCAAAGAAGTGCACCAGCAGGGGGCGCTCCAGGCGTTCGGCCTCGGCGACGGCCTCGGTGTAGTCGGTGAGCCAGACATCGGCGGCGTGGCCGGTGGCGGCTGCTGCCAGCACCGCCACAGCGGCAAGTGCTGCCCGGCAGACGTGCGGCGACCGCATGATGTGTGCCCCCTTTGGCGGGCGTTGTCGGCGCGCACGGACTCGCGGGCACCGCTCGACGAAACGCCGCCTCGTCCCATATCGGCCGTTCGGAGGAGGGGGAAACGGAATTCTGCAACATCATGGCGCGTCTGGTGCGATCGGAAGAGTTTGCCTCGACGTTCGTGTCGAGAGGGGGGAAGTCCAGGGATCGACATCCCTGGGTTTGAATTGGCGAGATTAGCTGGAAGCCCAGCGATCACCATCCGTGGTTCAGGTCGGCTTCATACAGCTCCCGGCCAGGCGACCGGCGTAAGAGCGGGCGCGACCGCGGGTAAAGGCGGTGCGACTCCTACCAATTCGGGGATCGGGACCATACGAGACCCCAACCCGGCCAGCCGTAGAAAGTTTGCCAACAGCGTGTGGCCATATTGCGTCAGCACCGACTCCGGGTGGAACTGCACGCCGTAGACAGGATGCTGACGATGTTCGAGGGCCATCACCACGCCGTCATCTGTCCATGCCGTGACAGCCAATTCACCGGGAACCGATTCCCGATCGACCACCAGCGAGTGATATCGCGTTGCCAGAAACGGATCGGGAATGCCCTGGAACAGCGGCGTGTCGTGATGTCGAATCCACGACGTGCGCCCGTGAACCGGCTCGCGAGCACGAATAATCCGTCCGCCGAGTGCTTCGGCAATCGCCTGATGGCCGAGACACACTCCCAACAGAGGAATGCGGCCAACACAGCGGCGAACGAGGTCCACGGAAATGCCCGCTTCTTTCGGGCTGCACGGTCCCGGCGAAATGATGATCGCCTGTGGCGACGAACGAAGAACGTCGTCGACACTCGCCGCATCGTTCCTGACCACGCGGGTCGTGGTCCCCAACTCTTCCAGGTAGCGGGCGAGGTTGTGGACGAAACTGTCGTAGTTGTCGATCAGCAGAATCATCGCGGCGACATTCTACCGCACTGGTTGTGAATGCAACTGTGTTTGTGCGAGTTGGTCGAAAAACGACCATGCTGGCAGGCGTTCACTAGAGTTTTAAGCCAGTGCGCGCAGCATCCCTGCGGCCTTGTGCCAGGTTTCTTCATATTCGTCGCGCGGATCGGACTTGGCCGTGATGCCGCCCCCGACGCCGCACGTCAACCAGCCGTGTCGCATCGCGAAAGTGCGGATGAGCAGGCTGCTGTCGGCGGTGCCGTCGGCGCCCACGTAGAACAGGCTGCCGGTGTATGGTCCGCGCACCGTGGGTTCCAGCTCGGTGATGATCTCCATCGCCCGCACTTTCGGTGCGCCCGTAATCGACCCGCCGGGGCTTGCGGCGCGAAACACGTCCCACACTGTCACCCCGGGCCGCAACGTGCCGCTGATCTCGGAGACGAGATGCTGCACCGTGGCGAACGTTTCGACGCCGCACAGTTGCGGCACGCGCACCGTGCTGGGCAGGCACACCCGCGAGAGATCGTTCCGCAGCAGATCGACGATCATCACGTTTTCGGCCTGGTCTTTTTCGCTTTCGCGCAGCTCGTCCTTCGTGAACAGGTCGGCTTCGGGCTGCACGGTTCGACGGCGAGTGCCTTTGATGGGCCGCGTGGTGACCGTGCGTGCTTCGATCTGCAGGAACCGTTCGGGCGAGGCGCTGATGACGGCCCAATCGTCGCAGACATACAGCCCGGCGAGCGGCGCGGGGTTGCAGGACCGCAGCCGCTCGTACAGTGACACCGGGCCGCACGTGGCCGGGGTCAGCAGCCGCTGCGTGAGGTTCGCCTGGAAGATGTCTCCCGCGACGATGTACTCGATCACGCGCTCCAGCGCGCGGAGGTATTCGTCTGCGGAAAAGTTGCTCCACAGGTTCTCGCGCCGCGGCGACTTCCACTGCGGCGACAGCTCCGACAACGGCCGCAATGTGCCGACAGGATCGTCTCGGAACGGTGCGGGAGAGTTCGTCAATCGCTGCCGAACGGTGGCGATTCGTTGAGCGGCCCGGTTGCGGCGCCGCCCCGGTTCCGCTTCCGGCCAGCCGTGCGAAATGATCCACGCCTGGTTCGCAACGTGATCCCACGCCAGGACCCAGTCGTACAACCCAGCGCTCAACACGGGGAGTTGGAATTCGTCGTAGCGGGCGGAGGGCACCCGTTCCCAGCAGCGCCCGAGCTCGTAACTCATCAGACCCGCCCAACCACCCTGAAACGGCGGCAGCTCTGGCATCGCCTCGGCCGCCGGCATCCGGGCCTTTAGCGCGGCGAACGGATCGCTGCCGAATTTTGCCGTCGAGACCTGCTCGCGCTCGATCGGGTCGGCGGCGAGAAACGAGTACCGCCCCAACGAACCGTGCACCACCGCGCTATCGAACAGGACCAGATCGGGCCAATCGGCACACGCCCGCACCGCGTCCATCACCGCCGGCACGGGTCGGAGCTCTTCCACCAGGGGTGTGTTTTCGGTATTCATGCCCACTCATCAGAAGCCCAGGAATGGCTATCCCTGGGCTTCCTTTCTGCCGCGATGTCGTCGTTCCACCGCGCTCGTTTCCTCGACGGTGAGGAAGCCCCACCGCAGCGCTGCATCCTGCGTGTAGTGCTTGCCGAGCGTCAACGCCGTGCGGGCCTTCATCAGCTCCATGCCGAGGTAGAATGCGTGTTCTGCGGTCGGCGTTCCGACGGCGGCGACAATGCGGTCGAACACTTCGTAGGGGTCGTCGCCGTGCCAGTAGCCGTCGCGGTTGAGGACGTGCACTTCGCCGCGCTCGGCAAACACGCGGAAATTCGGGTCGGTGATTTTCTGACGCAGCTCGTCCAGCCCTGCGGCGCCGAGTTCGCGCAGCCTGGGATCGCGCAACAGCACCAGCCGGCCGTCCAGATGCTTGGGCAGCGTGCCCTGCGACACCGCGTACCTGACCAATCGGCGGGCGTGATCGAATTCCTGCACGGCAGTGCGGCACCAGTTGATGACCTCGGTGGTCAGAATGCTGCCCACGCGCAGCTCTTCGCAGATCGCCGCCAGCAGGAAGTTCA
>Ga0073934_10007193_pt1 | contig 15682 bp, 8 predicted proteins | sample LarsenN4metaG_FD_76834 | JGI IMG/M metagenome (GOLD analysis project Ga0073934, IMG submission 76834) | Hot spring sediment bacterial and archeal communities from British Columbia, Canada, to study Microbial Dark Matter (Phase II) - Larsen... ...
GAGTTGATGCCGCGAACGACGTTCCGAAGAAAGCCACCCCCCCTCACCCCCCCTTGGAAAGGGGGGGCGGAAGAGACGCCACCAACATTCAGGCGGCCATTGAAGTCGCACTCGCCGGCATCCCACCCGACTTCGTGCCGCGCGTCGTGCTGCTCACCGATGGCCGCGAAACGAAAGGCAACGCGTTGCGGGCCGCGCTGCAGGGGCGGGTGCGCATCGACACCGTGCCGCTCCAGACGCGCGACGATCCGGAAATCCAGGTCGCCGACATCTCGGTTCCCGCGCAAGTTGCACAGGGCGAGCCGTTCTTCATCGATGTCGCCGTGCATTCCAACCACGACGACAAAGTGCTGGTGGAAGTCTACAAGGGCGACCACCGCATCATTGCCGCACGGAAGTCGCTTGTCGCCGGCGAAAATAAGTTCCGGTTCCAGGAGCAGGTGGACCGCCCGACGGAATTTGCCGTGCGCGTCAGCCGTCCCGTCGACGACGCCGGCTCGCCGATTGCGGGCCGCTTTCTCGATACGCTGCTCGACAACAACGCGGCGTCGGGCCTCGTCTTCGCCGCCGGGAAGCCGCGGGTGCTCATCGTCGAAAGCGCCCCGGAGCTCGCCCAAAGCCTCGAGTGGGCGCTGCAGGAAGAAGGAATCCAGACCGACACGCGGCCGCCGCAGGGCGTGCCCGAAGATCTCGCTGACCTGCAGCATTACGAGGCGGTCCTGCTCTCAAATGTCCCCGCCACGGCCCTGTCGCAGCGCAAGATGGACGTCATCCGCAAGTTTGTCGGCGACTTGGGCGGCGGGCTCATCATGCTCGGCGGTGACCAGTCGTTCGGCCTCGGCGGCTACTACAAAACGGTCATCGAGGAAGTGCTCCCCGTCCGCAGCGACTTCGAGAAGGAAAAGGAGAAACCGTCGCTCGGCATGATGCTGGTCATCGACAAGTCCGGGTCGATGGGCGGGCAGAAAATCGAATTGGCCAAAGACGCTGCCAAGGCCGCGGTGGAGCTGCTCGGCAACAAAGACCAGGTGGGCGTGATCGCGTTCGACGGGCAGTCGTTTGTAGTGTCCGAGCTGATCTCCGCCGCGCAGAAAGGGCTGGTGATCGACCGCATCAGCACCATCGAGGCCGGCGGCGGAACGTCGATGTATCCCGCCATGGTCGACGCCCACAACCTGCTCAGCGCGGCCTCGGCCAAACTCAAGCACGTCATCATTCTCACCGACGGCATCTCGTCTCCCGGCGATTTCGACGGCATCACGCAGGACATGGCCAACGCGCGGATCACCGTGTCCACCGTCGGCATCGGCGACCCCGACGTCAACCTGCTGCAGCGCATCGCCGAGCTTGGCAAAGGCCGCTACTACTTCACCGACGATCCGTCCGCGATCCCGCAGATCTTCGCCAAGGAAACCATGACCGCCAGCAAGTCGGCCATCAACGAGCAGCCATTCCTGCCGCAGGTGATCCGCTCCACGCCGGTGCTGGGGGACATCCAGTTCGACACGGCGCCGTTCCTGTTGGGCTACGTGATCACGCGGCCGAAGCCGACGAGCGAGGTGATCCTCGTCAGCGAAACGGGCGACCCCCTGCTCAGTTGGTGGCGTTACGGCCTGGGCATGAGCGTGGCGTTCACGTCGGATGCCAAGAGCCGCTGGGCTGCCGAGTGGTTGAGCTGGCCCGGCTACAGCAAGTTCTGGGCGCAGCTTGTCCGGCACTCGATGCGCAAGAGCGAAGCGAAAGGCGTGCTCGCCGAACTCCAGCGGCACAGCTCCACCGCGCGGGTGCGGCTGGACGCGGTCGATGCCGAGGGCCGGTTCATCAACGGCGCCGATGCGACGTTGACCGTGATCGACCCGCAGCTCGGCGAGCGCGAACTGTCGCTTTCGCAGGTGGCGCCCGGCCGTTACGAGGTGGACGTCGACATTCCCGACAGCGGCGCCTGGCACCTGCACGCGCTGTTGAAGAAGGACGGGCAACTCCTGCATCAGCAGTCGCGCGGCCTCATTGTGGGGTATCCCGACGAACTGCGATTGCAACCCACCAACGAAACGCTGCTGCGATCGATTTCCGAATCGACGGGCGGAAAATACAACGTCGCCGCCGCAGAGTCTTTCGTCGGGATGAAACGCGTGCGTCCCGCACCACGCCGCTGTGGCCGTGGCTGTTGACCGTGGCGGTCGTGCTGTTCGTGTTCGACGTCGCCCTGCGGCGGATCGATTTGTCGCTGCTTTGGCCGCATCCCCTCTTGCGGTCGCGAGGAAAGTCCGACAGACTATTGGCGGCACGTCGCTCCACCAGTCCGCCGAAAATGGTTTTTCCCGTTTAGCCGCGACCCGCAGGGGAGCGTTCCTGAACGGAGACGGTCGTCGCATCAGGAGTCTCCAGGATGACCACCCGATTGCACCAGGCGTTGGCCCCGGTCCTGTGGCGACAACGGTTGCAGGCCAGCCTGACTGCCGCAGCGGGCGGGCTGCTCGTGGCGGCGTGTGCGGGGGTGGCCGTCGCCATCTGGAAGTTCGCCGCCGTGTCGCCGCTGCCGTGGTGGACCGCGGCGGCCGTCGTCATGGCCGGGCCGTTCCTGGGCGCGATCGTGGGCTTTGCCCGGCGACGCCCGTGGCACGCCGCCGCCGCCGCCGTGGATGTGCGCTACGCCCTCAAAGACCGCACGGTCACCGCGCTGGATTTCCTCGCCCATCCGCGGGACGACGGCTTTCACGATCTGCAGGTGTCCGACGCCCTCCAGCGCCTGGAGACCGTCGACGCGAAACAGGTGGTGCCGCTGAGGTTGCCGAAGTGGGCGCGGTGGTCGGCATTGTCCGCCATCGTGGCGGTGACGCTGCTGGCCTGGCCGCTGTCGCCGCGTGACCTTGGTGCTTCGATCGCGAAACCGCAGGGAATCAACGACGCCGCGGCGGCCATTGCCGAGGAACTCGAGCAGCTCAAGCAGCAGGCTGACGAGGAACACCGCGATCAGATCGAGCAGCTCGTCGAAGAGCTGGAAGAAAAACTGGAGACGCTGCAGGATCCACAGACCGACGTCCGCGAGGCGCTCGCCACCATCTCCGAAATGCAGGCCGAACTGGCCGACCAGCTCAAGCAGTTCAACACGGCGGTGGTCGATGCACAGATGCAAGCGCTCGCGCAGGCGCTGTCATCCGCCGAGGCCTTCCAGGGCGCAGCGAAGGAACTCAAGGAAGGCGATTACCAGGCCGCCGCCGAGCAGCTCGAAAAACTGGAGAAGGTCGACCTCGACCGCAAGGAATCGCGCACGGCGGCCGAGCAGTTGGAAAAAGTTGCCGCGGCGATGAAGCAGGCCGGCCTCAAGAACCTCGGTGACGCCACCGAGTCGCTCTCCGACGCCTGCCAGGAATGCAATTCCGACAAGATCGGCGAATGCAGCAAGTGTCTCGGCAAGGAGTGCAAGTCGCAGGGGCTGAAGAAGGCGCTGGCGTCGCTGCTGGCCCAGAAGCTCAACCGCCTGAGTGAGTGCAAGTCGATGTGCCAGGGGGGCCAGTGCAAGCTCTGCGGCGGCAACTGCCAGGGGGGCCAGTGCCGGTCGAAAAACAATTCGCTCGCGCTCGGCCAGGCCGGCAAGTCGAACAAGTCCTCCGAGAACTGGGGCTCCAAAACGCACGGTGGGTTAGACGGGGAAAGCACGAACCTCGATTCGACCCGCACGCAGGAGCAGCTCACCGGCCAGCTCGGCGACGGCCCGTCCGAGTTCGAGACCTCGAACTCCCCCGAGGGCCAGGAAACCGCCCGCCGCGGCTACCACGAAGCCTACGGCAAGTACAAGAAAATGTCCGACGCCGTCCTCGAAAGCGAGCCGATCCCGTTAGGCCAGCGCCAGCTCATCCGCAACTACTTCGAACTTATCCGCCCCGACCGCGATACGGAGGCGTTCGTGGAGAAGCCGGAGGCGAAGTAGTGACGCGCACCTCCCACCGGTCCCCTCGCCCTCGTTGGCGGGGGAGAGGGTCAGCGAGAGGAGGCGAGCGCGGAATCGAGGCCCCATTTGCGGGCAGATGTGGTCGGTTTACACCCGTGCTGTCGTTGTCGACGTTTCTGTCCAAAAGGCCTAACGAGGCTTCGCCTCAGACCGACGAGTTGTAAACAGAAAGGCCCCGGTCGCGCCTAGTGCCTCATCCAGCAAGTTTTTTCCGGTAGAGTTCGGGGAAGACTCGGCGGGCATCTTGGATTCTGAATTTCCATTCGATGCGAGCTTTTGCGCCGGGTGCCACTGGCGGCGGCTTTGGGTCGCCAGTGTCTTCGGGCGTTTGTTGATACAAGGCGACGCAGTTCATGATCGGTAAGACCACTGGTGAGCCGCGGACGGCTCACCAGTGACACACGGCGCATCACCGCGGCGGGCCGTTGAGGAGGGCGTTGAGGTTGCCGGTGGATGTGCCGGTGTTGCCCAGGCGTGGCTCGACGGCGATGGCGATGCCCACGTTGTTCTTGCTGGCGTCGAAATTGGCGCCGATGTGCAAAAGCAGCCATTCGCCGATGCGCGTGACCGTGAGCGATTGACCGCGATTCTGGTTTTCGCCCAGGTCGTAGGCGGTACTCATGCGGGACATCCACTTGTCGCTCATCTTGTAGATGTAGCTGGCGGTGAGGATCTGACTGTCGAGTGGGCCGCCATCGATGTTCCTCAAGCCGAAATACAACGCGCCGCGCTGGCTGCGCTGGCTCAAGACACCCACGCTCCACAGGTTCTGCGCGTTGTCGAAGAAATCGGTGAGGCTGCTGGCGAGAATGGTGGTGCGGTCCCCCACGCGCCACGCGTACCGCGATGAGAGCAGGCCGAACGTTTCGCCGAAGTTGTCGCGGTCGGCGTCGGGGAACACGGTGACGCCGAGGTCGAGCGTCATCCAGTCCTTGATCCGCTGTCGCTCGGGCGGGCCGACTTTCGTCTGCAGTCGGTGATTCCAGCCGAGCCGCAGCGCCTGCTGGTCGTCGACCAACTCGTGATACGGATCGGTCACCCAGGTGCCGGCGCCGTAGCGCACCGCATAAAACCGCGGGTCGAACTCGGGGGGCAGTACGCCGCCGAAGGTGTTGTCGACGTAGCGCTGCTCGAAGCGTTCCTGGGCGTCGTCGTTGAACTCGTTCCACTGGGGGATGGTGGACAGGTCGCGCGTCGCTTCGGCCCAGCCGTAATCGAGGTTGAATACCATTTTGTGCGCGAGGCCGTTCAGATTGAACACGTCGCTCTGCAGGTACGGATACACCTTCCACATCAGCAGGCTGGCCCGGATGCCGCCGCGGAAATAGAAGCGGTCGATGGAATCGTTGGTGAAGCCGTCGCCCCAGAACGCGGCCTCGCCGAGAGCGTAAGGCGAGACCTTCAACGCGCCGACATTGAACGGCGCGGTGACTTCGTGCCGGGTCATCGCCACCAGTCCGTTGGCGTCGGGGAAGTAGGGGATGGGGGTGAACAGGTCGTTGGGATCGGTGGGCGGTTCCGATTGCCGCAGCGAGGCGTACGCCGCCATGCTATGCGTGCTCCAGTTGAGCCAGCCGCCGGCGAGCGGTTCGCCGAGCAGCGTGAGGTCGCCGCGCGGGAGCCACTGCGTGGTGTTCTCGAACATGTTCACCTGCGGCCGCACGAGGACGGACCACGCCCAGTTCTCCTGGGCCTGCCGCAGGTAAGCGAGCGTCTCGCGGTCCTTGCCGCGGTCGAACTCCGGCTCGTAGTACTGCTCGATGTAGTTGCGGTCGCTTTCGTAGCCGATTTCGCCCTGCAGCATGAGGTCGTCGTTGAACAGGTGCCGGTGTCGCCACACGAACCGTCCCCGGTCGTTATCGGCGGGGATCAGATTGCGGCGTCCGAGGCCGAGGTTGTCGTTGCCGTCGTCGTGCACGTACGAGGCCACGCCGTTGCCGAAGAACGTGTTGCCGTAGCCGTCCATACCACGGTAGTGGCCGTCGGTGCCGAAGAACGGCCCACGTTCGCTGAGCAGATTGACATCGAGGCTCCACTGGTCGCCGGGCGGGCGCTCGAGGCCAAACAACTTGAAGGCGTCCCAGCGCGAGCGGATTTGCGTGCCGAAGATCCGGTCCTGCCGGAACGTCAGCGACTGGAGCGGGATGCCGGGGTCTTCCGCGGGCACGCTGAGCCGCGGTGCGTAGAGCAACGGCACGTCTTCCACCACGAGCGTGCCGTTGAAAATGGTGGCCCAATACACGGGTTCCGGTTGCCCGGTTTGCGGATCGATTCGCGGGGCCGTCCAAAGCGACCAAGGCCGCTGCTCGAGGAACACGTCGCTGGCTTCAATGCGGTAGCCGGGCCGGCCGTACTGGCTGGTGGTGATCCACGCGTTCTGTGCGTGGAAGGAAACTTGCGAAAGCTGCCGCAACCGCTCCGAACGCACGCGCACGGTGGAATCGAGGTCGGGCAGGTAGGCCTTCAACTCGGCGTTGAGCACCAGCGCCCGGTCTTCGCGGGCATCGTAGAAGGCGCGATCGGCGCGCACCTCCGTGGTGCCCTGGCGAATGACGATGTTGCCTTCGAGATACACTTGATAGGGCGTGTCCTCGGTCTGCAGCATGTCGGTGGAGAACTCCCCGCTGCCGATGGCGGTGGTCCAGATGACGGCCCGGTCGGCGGAGAGGTCGACGGTTCCCAGCTTCGTCGCCCCTTCCACCAGCAGATTGATGCCGCCGCGCAGCAACACGACCTGCTCCGGCGGCGACGTATCCGGGTTCTGAAAGCTTTCGATGCTGAACGGGATCGCGCCGCGCTGAAAGATGCGCACGCGCCGCACGCCGCCGCTGACACCCGGCAACTGCACGGTGCGGTATTCACCGACGAGCGGATCGATCGTGAGCTGCGTCGGTTGCAATTCCTGTCGCCGCGCACCGTGCCGGCGCCGCATCGCACGTTGATAAAGCGCATCGGTGGCACCGGAGGTGTTGGCCTGGCGGCCGCGAACCGTCAGCGTCATGCCCTGAGAAGTCTTCAGCGCGATGACCAGCGCGTTGGCCGAGGTATCCCCGTCTGCGGTGCGCGACAGGGCATTGTCTTCGAGATAGACTGTGAGCGAGTCCTCGACGGCGTCGGTCTCGTGGCTGACCCACACCACCATCTTGTCGGCTGTGTATTGCGCATCGCCCTGCACGATGCGGCAGTTTCCGCGGAACAGCCCCACGTAACCGGCGTCGTCGGACCATTCCTGCGACCAGTCGGCAAAGATCTGAATTGGAAGCGCCGCGGTCGCCGCTGAAGTCTCGTCCTCGGCGCGAAGCGTCAAGCGCACTGCAGCCGGAGCAGCGACCAAGGTCGCTGCGGCACAGACGAGCAGCCCACACAGGAGCCGACGGTCCGCCACGGACGTACTCGACGAGAAGGTTGGGAAGCCGACAAGGATCGAGCGCTCGATTCTGCCGACGGGCGCGCAGAGACCGGGCGAACGAATCGAAAATGGGGGCGGATTGTAGGGTTACGTTCAAGAACGGTCAATTTGCGTTCGCGATTGCGAGTCGGGGCAAGAGAGATCCGTACGTTCACAGCGTGGTCTGCCGGCTGTGGTGTTCTCTAAACGTCCGCCGCAACGTGGCGGCATCATCAACGCAACATTCCATGGTGAAATCGGTTGCGCTCGACGTTGCCCGGCAGGACGACTCGGCTGCGTGGTGTTTCGGCAGCACGGCGGCAGGCAAGGTCAGCCTACTGTTGATCCCGTCGAGCATCGACGTTGGATGTCACTACGCATTGCCTCCATTGGGTTTACGTTAACCTCGATTTGTCGTTTGTTAAATCCTGTGAGCTTATCCCAGTCTTGGCATTCAACCTGCTTTACACCTTGTCAACACGCGACGACAACCAGAAGCGTCGCCCAACCCAGGGTCAGCCAGGCCCGCCACCAGAAAGGAACACGCCATGATTCGCTCCACCTTCCGCCGCCTGATGAACGACGAAGCCGGTTTTGTGGTTTCGGCCGAGTTGGTGCTGGTTGCCACCATCACCGTCCTCGCGATGGTGGTCGGATTGTCCGAAGTCGCCATCAGCATCAACAACGAGCTGGAAGACGTCGCCTCTGCGTTCGGCAGCATCAATCAGTCGTTCCAGTACCTCGGCGTGCAGGGCCATAACGGCTACAACACCGTCGGCAGCAGCTATCTGGATAAGGCCGACTTTTGCGATAACGACTGCAACATCGTTCCCGGCGAGATCTGCGGCGAGCGGACCGACTACTAAACTGCCCGGCTCCGCGCAGCCGATGCTTGCCTGATGCACAAGTCCCGGTTTGTCGTAGCGTGTTATGGTTCGGAATACGCTCCGCTTCGCAAGACCTCCGCGTTGCGGCGAACCACACTTCTCTCGGGAACCTCTGTCATGCTCGGGTTGTTGAAAAAACTGTGGAACGACGACGCGGGATTTGTGCTGTCCTCGGAGTTGATGCTGATTGCAACGATCGTGGTGTTGTCGGTGATCGTCGGACTCTCCGAAGTGTCCCTGGCGATCAACTCGGAATTGAACGACGTCGCCCACGCGTTCGGAGCGGTCAACCAGGGTTACAACGGCGGAAGCAACAGTTCGCAAAACACCGGCGCGGAAATCGGCGGCGTCGATCCACAACCCGAAGCGCAGTGAAAGATGGAATCCAATCCATCCTGCTGGCGAAGGACGAGCCGAATTCGGACGGATCGGAAATCGATCCTACGAAGACCCAACGGAATGCCGGACGTTCCTTTCTGGCCTGCGACCCCTGGCAGACTCCGTGCCGCCAGGGGTCGGAGTGTTTTCGTGTTTTAGTGTTTCTGCCCGGCATAAGCGCGGTTGACCGGTCGGGCGTTTCCCGCTACAAGGCCCCATCCGACAAGGGGTTGGAAGGAGCGCACGGATGCGGAGGCCTGTCTGGGAATTGACGCTGTTATTGGCTGTCGTGGGCTGCGGGCGCGAACAGACGCCCGTCGCCGCGGTCCCGCCGGTGTTGAGCATCGCGTCGGCGACCGATCCGGCTTCGCAGAAGATCGTCGAGCTGCTCGCGCAGGGCGAATCGGACAAGGCGCTGCAGCAGGCCACCGAGTTCGTGGAAAAGCAGCCGAAGAATGCGGCGGCCTACGATGCGCGGGCCACGATTTATCACAAGTTGGGCCTCGTGCGCGAGGCGCTCGCGGATCTCGACCGGGCCGTGGAACTCGATCCTCAAGACGCCCGGCTGCGGAACAACCGCGGCTTTCTGCGGCTGAGCCTGCAGCAGTTCGAGGAAGCGCTGGCCGATTTCGAGGAGGCCAACCGCCTTGCGCCACAGTACGCGAATGCGTACAACAACCGCGCGCTGGTGGAAATCGCGCAAACGCGCTACCGTCAGGCGATCGACGACCTCGACAAGGCGCTGCAGCGCGACCCCAACTACGTCGATGCCTATAACAACCGCGGATTCGCCTACCTGCAACTCGGCCGCATCGACCGGGCGCTGGGAGACTTCAATGCCGCAATTCAGCTGAATCCCAAGTACGTCAACGCCTACAACAACCGCGGTCTGGCCAGGCAGCGGCTGGGGGACGTGGCGGGAGCTGTGGCCGACTTCACCGAAGCGATGATGCTTGATCCGCAGAACCCGAAGTACTACGGCCACCGCCGCGACGCGTATCTCGCCCAGGGCCTGTTTGACCAGGCCCGCGAAGACGAGCGCAAGATCGCCTTCCTCATCAAACTCCGCGACCTGACGGCGGCCATTCAGCTCAAGCCCGACGCACCGGCGGGTTACCTGGCGCGGGCCCGGCACTACCAGTCGCAAGGCGACGAGCCGCAGGCGTTGAAGGACCTGCAGCGTGCGCTCGAACTGGCGCCCGGCCACATTCCCGCGCTGCTGCAGCGGGCGGCGCTGCGGCGCGAGGCGAAGGAATATCACGCCGCCATTGCTGACTGCAACGCCGTGCTGGAGCAGCAGCCGCACCAGCAGGCGTTTTCGATCCGGGCCGACTGCCACATGGGCCTGCGCGACCTGGACGCCGCGATTGCCGACTTCGAGGCGGCCAAGCGGCTGGACTTGGCGGTGGCAGAGGCCTACTTCCGCAAGAGCCAGGAACTGTTGCGCCGCGGCGAGACCGAAGAAGCCAAAACATACGTGGAGCGCGCCGAAGAACTCGATCCGGGAATTCAGGAACGGCTGCGATGAATGACAAAGGCTCTCACCACGGATCAACGCAGATAGGCACGGATTTGGAGTTCAATCAGCGCTCACTGACTGTTGAAAAAGGGGTCAGGCACCGAGCCTCACTCATTGTTCGAGGGGATTCTGTGGTTCGGCTCGGAGCCAGACCCCTTTTTCAACGGGCTGCTAATCCGTGTGAATCCGTGGCTGCATTGGGATTTGCATTTCGGGGGGAACGCGGTGGCAATCAGGCTGGCGACGAAGATTCAGGGGCCGGTGGCCGTCATCGGCGACGTGCACGGGCAGGTCGACAAGCTGGAGGCAGTGCTCGAGCAGGTCGTCGAACTGCCCGATTTTGAGAATCGCTGGGTGGTGTTCATCGGCGACTTCGTCGACCGCGGCCCCGACGGCAAAGCCGCGATCGATCGCTTCCTGAAGCTGCTCAAGCGGCATCCCAAGACCACCGCCCTCATGGGCAACCACGAGTTCGCCATGTGTGCGGCGCTGGGCTGGCTGCCGGTGCCCGAATACACGCACTGGGCCGAGCGGTGGACCGACCACTACGATGCCGACGCTACGTTCGCGTCCTATGGCGTCGAAATCGGCGACCTGAAGGCGCTCGCGGACAGTGTGCCGGCGAGCCATCGCGACCTGCTGTCGAACCTGCCGTGGGTGATCGAGCATCCGCAGTATTTGTTTGTCCATGCGGGACTGGATCCCAACACGCCGTTCGACGTGCAGTTGCGGATCCTGCAAAAAAAAGACTTCACGCTCAATCGGCCGCAGTGGCTGTGCTCGAAAGGTCTGGTGGAAACCGACCCACCCCCGGACTGCCCGTTCGCCGTCGTGAGCGGCCACGTGAAGGTGCCCAGCGTGCAGATCCGGCCGAAGCGGATTCTGATCGATACCACCGGAGGCCTCGACGGCGATCTGAGCTGCGTGCTCCTGCCGGAGAAAAAAGTGATCACCTCGGCGGGGGGGTCGGCCACCACGGCAGTGACGGGCGGCGACAAGTCCTGGTGGAAGTTCTGGGGATGAGCGTTTAGCTGCGACCTGCAGGGGAGCGATCCGCATCCGCACGACTTCCCCGCAGAGCGTTCCCCATCGGGTCGCGGCTAAACGGCCTTTCCGCGTTCCAGGATGTCCCACACAATCCGCGCGTCCTGGCCGTCGATCAAACTGCCGATGCCCGTGGCGCGCTGGAACGTCATCTGCTGCGGGTCGAGTCCCAACAAATGGATCAGCGTGGCGTGGTAGTCGTAGTGGTTCACCACGTCCTTCACCGCCTTGTGACCCAGCTCATCGGTTTCGCCGTACACGCAGCCGCGCTTCACGCCGCCGCCGGCGAGCCACATGCTGAAGCCATACGTGTTGTGGTCGCGGCCGATGTTCTTCTCATTTTGAATGACCGGCAGCCGGCCCATCTCGCCGCCCCAGTGTACGAGCGTGGTGTCCAGCAGGCCCAGCCGGTCGAGATCGGCCACCAGTGCCGCAGCCGGCTTGTCGGTGATGCCGCACACCCGCGGCAGCGATTTCTCGATGTTGCCGTGATGGTCCCACGTCTGGTTGCCGGTGAAGATCTGCACGAATCGCACGCCGCGCTCCACCAGCCGGCGGGCGATGAGGCAGCGCGTGCCGTAGTCGCGCGTCACATCCTGATCGAGGCCGTACAGCTTGTGCACCTCCTCGCTTTCCTGCGAAACATCGAGCGCTTCTTTCGCGGCGAGCTGCATCCGCGCGGCGAGCTCGTAACTCTGAATGCGGGCTGACAAATCATCTTCGCGCGGATGGCGTTGCAGATGCTCGCCGTTGATCTGCTTCAAGTACGAGAGGAACCGGTCCTGTGCGGCGCCGCGCAGATACGGCGGTGGATCGAGATTGAGGATCCGCGGCTCCACGGGACGCACCACGGTCCCCTGATACAGCGACGGCAGCCAGCCATTCTGCCAGTTTTCCACGCCCAGCACCGGCAGGCCGCCCGGATCGCTCAGCACCACGAACGCCGGCAGGTTCTGGTTTTCCGAGCCGAGGGCATACGTCACCCACGAGCCAAGCGCCGGCCGACCGGGCGTGACGCGGCCCGTATTAAGGGCATTGATCGACTGTCCGTGATTATTGACGCCGGTGTGCATCGAGCGGATGAGGCAGATCTTATCGGCGACTTCACCCAGGTGCGGCACGAGCTCGCTCAGCTCCATGCCGCATTCGCCGTGCCTGGAGAACTTCCACGGCGACCCGAACAGTTTCGATGAGGCTTCCGCGGCATTGTCGTACTTGATATCGCCGGTGAAGGTCTGCAGGTGTCGCTTTGTCAGCTCCGGCTTGGGGTCGAACAAATCGATGTGGCTCGGCCCGCCCTGCATGAACATGGAAATCATGGCCCGGCACTGCGGCGGCTTTGCCGGCTGCTTCGGCTGCAGATCGAACGTGGATCGCTCGAGCGCGGGCTTGGCCGGCACGGCGTGCGCGGCGTCCTGCTGGAGCAACCACGCGGTCGCGAGACCGCCCAGGCTGAAGGCGTTTTGTGCCAGAAAATGGCGGCGAGTGTGGGAGGACATGGTCTTCTCTTCGTCTTAGCCCCCGGCGAGTCGCCGGGGGCCGAGCGCTTCAAACAACTCACAATTCACACTACCAAACCGCCTGGGTCGCGGTTTTGCCCTTCGCCCCCCGGCGACTCGCCGGGGGCTAAAACGCAGAGGGTCATTCCACATACAAAAACGCATTCGAGCTCACCAGTGCCTGGCACAGATTGGCGAGCGCTAAGCGTGCGGGGTCGGGTTGCTTCGCTTTCGGATCGCTGGGCTTGAACGACGTCAGTTCGGCCATCTGTGCCTGCAGGAACGCCAGGCCGGACTGTTGTTCGGCGTCGGTCGGCGATCGTGAGAATGCCAGTTGCCACGCCAATTGGAATTGCGCATTCGCATCCTCCCCGGCCTGTTGCATCACGCGGTCGGCCATCGCTTCGGCCTGCTCGATCACGAACGGGCTGTTCATCATGAGCAGCGACTGCGGGGCTACCGTTGAGCACGCCCGCTTCTCGCAGTTGGGACTCATCACCGGCACGTCGAACGGCTCCAGGACGCCCAGCGGCATCGAACGCCGCACTTGCACGTACACGCTGCGGCGGAATTCGTCTTCGCCAATGAAAGCCCGTTTGCCAACCGGGCGACCTGCGGAATCGCGGTTGTCGGCGGCGACGATGATCTGTCCCACTTCATCCGGCGCGACGGGCGCCGGCGGGCCGTATTGCTTGTCGGAGAGTTGCCCTGACACCGCCAGGAGCGCATCGCGAATCGTTTCCGCCTCCAATCGTCGCACGGGCATCCGGCCGAGCAACCGGTTCTCCGGATCGATCGCATCCAGTTCTTCGCGGCGCTGCGACGACTGCCGATAGGCCGCAGACGTCAAAATCAACCGATGTAGCCGCTTCACCTGCCAGCCGCTGTCGACGAACTCGCTGGCCAGCCAGTCGAGCAGTTCGGGGTGCGAAGGCCGTTCGCCGAGCATGCCGAAGTCGCTTGGCGTGGCAACGAGTCCGCGGCCGAAGTGGTGCATCCAAATGCGATTCACGATCACCCGCGCCGTGAGCGGATGCTGACCGTTCGTGAGATGTCGGGCATACGCCAGCCGCCGGCCGCTGGTGGGGAGTTGCGGATCATCGGCAGGGATGGTGAAGCCCGGCGTGGTCAGCACGGCCAGCTCGCCGGGATGGACGTCGTCCCGCGGCTGGTTGAAGTCGCCCCGCGCGAACAGCTTTGTAGGCGGCAACTGTCCGGGCACTTCGGTGAGACATTGCACGTAGTCGTCGGCGGGTCGCCGCTTCTTCACGGCCTCCTGCGCGGTGTCCCACTTTTTGTTGAACCCCGTCAGTCGGTCGGACAGATAGAGGTACACCGAGCCGCGGTTGACGTTGAGGAACGGGTACTTCTTAATCAGCTCCTGCTGTTCTTTGCTGCGTTCTTTCTTCGGTGTCTCGCGGGCCGCTCGCGCAGCCGGCTGAACATCTTCGGGCAGCTTCGCCAGCTCGCGCTCGAACGTGTCATAAACGAGCTGGTCCAGTTCCTCCAGCCGCTGCCGCGTGACTTCCTGCAATTCCTTCTCGACGGCGGCGGCTTCCGCGCGCGTGGCGTCCGACCACAACGACACCAGCCGCGCATTCGGCGCCCGCCAGTTCTTCCAATCGTAGGCCGGCTCGAACAACGCTCGGATGCGGTAATAGTCGGTCTGCGCGATGGGATCGTAGCGGTGGTTGTGGCATTGGGCACAACCAACGGTGAGGGCCAGCACCGAGGTGGAGACGATCTTGATCGTCTCCGCAACGACTTCGTTGCGGGCCACATTCTGATCGACGCCGCCATCGCCCGTGCCGTCCGGTCCCATTCGCAGGAAACCCGTGGCGATGAGACAGTCGGCCTGCTCGGGTGTCAGATTCGCATAAGGGGGCGCGAGCAGTTCGTCTCCGGCGAGCTGTTCCACGAGAAACTGATTCCACGGCTTGTCGGCGTTGAACGATCGGATCACGTAATCGCGATAGCGATAGGACCACCTCCGCTCGCTGTCCTGTTCGGTATAGCCGTCGCTGTCGGCGTAGCCCGCGACGTCCAGCCAGTGCCGGCCCCACCGTTCGCCATACGCGGGCGACCCGAGCAGCTCATCGACGAGGCGTTCGTAGGCGTCTGGCGATTCATCGTTGACAAAGAGCTCGACGGCATCGGGCGTGGGAGGCAGCCCCGTCAAGTCGAATGCGAGGCGGCGGATGAGCGTGGAACGGTCGGCTTCGGGACCGTAGGCGAGGTGATGTTCGTTCAAGCGCGCGAGCAGGAACGCGTCGATCGGCGAGGAAAACATGCCCGGGACGCTCGATCGCGTCGCCAACGCGGGAATCGTCGGCCTCCGAACCGGTTGGAATGCCCAGTGATTGCGTTCTTCTTCGGTGAATGTGTCCCCGGCGGCAAGGGCTTCTGGCTCGGGGCGGGCGGTCTTGGCGCCGGCATCAATCCACCGGGCGATGACCTGCTGCTCCTTCGCCGAGACTTTCTTATTTCCCGGCGGCATCTCGCCCGAGGCGATTCGCTGAAACAACAGGCTCCCAGCGTGATTTCCGGGGACGATCGCGGGGCCGCTTTCGCCCCCCTTCACGAGGAATCGAACCAGCCGGGCGTCGAGCTGGCCCTCGACCGTGTCCTCCTCGCCGTGGCATTGCCAGCAGTGCGCCTTGAGGATCGGACGAATGTGCGTTTCGAACGTCGGCGATTCGGGAGCATCGGCGGCAATCGCCATTGACGGCGTCAGCACGACCAGCAAACCGGGCAGCAAGCGCGGCATGGCACGACTCAAGGAGGGAAACGATCGGCGGGAGCTCGAGGCGGGAATCCATCAATATTGTTGCATTGGTGCGGCGAGACGTCCAGTCCTTTGGCAAGCCGAGGAGCCCGTGCAGGAATGGCTATCAGCCCGTTGGTGCGTCAGGAGAAGCTTGGATGATCTAGCAAGCTGAAAGGCTGAAAGGTGCTTGTCCGGGGAATTGCTCGTACCCCGGTCGTTGACCGAGCGGCGGCGGGAGTGATTCCGCC
>Ga0073934_10007194_pt1 | contig 15681 bp, 14 predicted proteins | sample LarsenN4metaG_FD_76834 | JGI IMG/M metagenome (GOLD analysis project Ga0073934, IMG submission 76834) | Hot spring sediment bacterial and archeal communities from British Columbia, Canada, to study Microbial Dark Matter (Phase II) - Larsen... ...
AATCCATGGGATGTTGTTTTTGTTCACCCACTTCGATGCGCGCGCCGGCCTGCATGTCGTCCAGCTTGCGGCCGGAGAGCTTGCCGTAATCCTCGTCGCTGACCACGCGGAAGTACACATCGCCATTGGGCGCGGGATAGGCATGCTCCTTGTCGATCAGTCCCTCGATGAACTTGATGATCAACGGCATGGTCCTGCTGACCTGCGGGTTGGATGTGGCCGGCAGCACGTTCAGGTCTGCAAGATTTTTGGCATAATCGTTGATATAACGCTGCGAGAGCGCCAGCGGGTCTTCATTTAATTGTCTGGCGCGGTTGATGATCTTGTCGTCCACGTCGGTGTAGTTCATCACATGCTTCACCGTGTAACCGCGGTACTCCAGATAGCGGCGGATGATATCGAACACCAGGGCAGACATGGCATGTCCCACATGGGCATCGTTGTACACCGTCACACCGCAGATATACATCCTGACAAGGTTCGGTTCGAGAGTGTGGAATTCTTCGGTCTTGCGGGTGAGGGTATTGTAAATACGCAGCATGGTTAACCTCACGTCATTGCAAGGAGGCGTAAGCCAACGAAGCAATCTCCAGATTTAACCTGGGATTGCTTCGCCCGCTTCGCGGGCTCGCAATGACGAATGGAGTTATTTTCTTTTTCGGACGAGTTCCTCGTCCACGCGGCCAAAGATCATGCGGCCGGCGGCTGTCTGCAGCACCTTGGTGATGTTCACTTCCATGTACTCGCCGATGAAATCACGGCCGTTCTCCACCACTACCATCGTGCCGTCATCCATGTAGCCCACACCCTGGCCGTGCTCCTTGCCCTCCTGGATGATGTTGATGCGCAGGATCTCACCCGGCAGCACCACGGACTTCACAGCGTTGGCCAGCTCGTTGATATTGAGCACAGTCACCCCCTGCAGTTCTGCAATACGGTTCAGGTTGTAGTCGTTCGTGAGCACGGGACTCTTGAGCTGCTTGCCGAGCACGATCAACTTATCATCCACTTCGCGCACCCCTTCCACGTTGATGTCTGAGATGCGCACGAGGATGCTTGGGAGCTTCTGCAGCTCGGCCAGCACCTCCATGCCGCGGCGCCCGCGCTGACGGCGCATGCCGTCCGGCGAATCCGCAATGTATTGAAGTTCATTCAACACGAAACGAGGAATGAGCAGCGTGCCCGGCAGAAAGCCGGTCTTGGCGATATCGGCTACGCGCCCATCGATGATCACACTGGTATCGAGCAGAATGGTGCGATTGAGATTGGTCCATGAAGAGGAGGAACCACCGCTCCCATCCCCGCGTCCACTTAACGCGCTGAGCAGCCCCATGATATCTCCCTGACGCATTACAAAAAGTGAAACTCCAAAATAGGAAAAGATCAATACTCCAATAAAGGGGAGCACTTCACCAAATGGTTCCGGAAGAAGGGACAGAGGAAATGCCAGCAAGGCTGCGATAAGCAGACCAACCACCAGGCCTGTCATACCGGCAAACAGGCTTTCTGCTGCCAGCCTGCCAAGGATGGCTCGCAATGCACGAGCTGGTCGTGTTGTGATGTACGGGGTCAGGATCAGCCCGGCCAGCGCGCCGACCAGGGTGAAGATCAATGTGGTGCTTTTTGCTTCATCGGGATTGAACCTTGCCAGCCCAAACCCCCAGTATCCACCTGCAATCGCAAGCACAAACATGCCAATAATTCGAAGAACAAACTCAAAGCTCATGACAATAACTCCTTCCAATAAAAAAGGCGAATAAATTCGAACTCATCATAGCATGGCTGAAATCGCAAGTCAATAACCGCTCTTGTAATCTAATACGATTATAATAAAATTACGTTATGATCGACACTTCTCAACAATGAGTCGTGTTCATTGAGTGAAACATGTCCCTCACAGATACCTTAAATCGACCTTTGCAGGACCTGCGTATCTCGGTCACGGACCGATGTAATTTCCGCTGTGTCTATTGCATGCCCAAGGAGATCTTCGGGCCGGATCATCAGTTCCTGCATCGGGAGGAAGTTCTAACCTTCGAGGAGATCGCGCGGCTGGCGGGTATTTTTGCCAGCCACGGTGTCCGCAAGATCCGCCTGACCGGTGGCGAGCCGCTCGTACGTCGCGATCTTCATCTTTTGGTCGCGATGCTGGCTGAAATCCCGGACCTTGACCTGACGCTTACCACCAATGGTGCTCTGCTGGTAAAGCAGGCGCGCGCCCTCAAGGACGCGGGTCTGAAACGCGTGACGGTCAGCCTGGACTCACTGGACGATCAGACGTTCAAGATGATGAACGATGTTGATTTTCCAGTGCAGAAAGTGCTCGATGGAATCGAGGCAGCGGTTTCCGTTGGGCTTGGCCCCATCAAGATCAACATGGTGGTCAAACGCGGATTGAATGAATCCAGTGTTCTACCCATGGCGCGCTTCTTTCGTGAAAAGGGACATATCCTGCGCTTCATTGAATACATGGATGTGGGCCACACAAATGGCTGGCGCATGGACGATGTGATCCCCGCGGCAGAGATCGTCAAAATGATCGATGCAGAAATGCCGCTCGAACCGGCCGACCCCAACTACAAGGGCGAGGTGGCCGAGCGCTGGAGATACATAGATGGGGGCGGTGAGATCGGCGTCATCGCCTCAGTGACGCAGGCCTTTTGCCAGACGTGCACGCGGGCGCGCCTTTCTGCCGAAGGTAAACTGTATACCTGCCTGTTCGCGATCAAGGGGCATGATCTGCGCCATCTGCTGCGTAATGGCGCCAGCGACGATGAGATCTCACAAATGGTCGCAAACGTCTGGGGTAAACGGGGGGATCGCTATTCAGAAATACGTTCTGAAAACACCATTTCACTGCCCAAGGTGGAAATGTCTCATATTGGAGGATGACGTTCGAAGGCGGCGTTGCATATCAGATTATGAAACACATCAAAGCCATTCTATTCGATTTCGATGGAACCTTACGATACAACATTCCGACGGGAGACCAGGTCTTTACACAATATGCAATGGGACTCGGGTTGCAGTTCTCAGAGGAGGACAAGGCGCGTGCCCTGCGTTGGGAGCATTATTACTTCGCGAGCTCACCGGAGATCCAGGCGGACCTCGTAGAGTACAGGGATCGCGATGCCTTCTGGGTGAACTTCAGCCACAGACGGCTCGTGGCGCTCGGTTGTCCGGCGGAACGCGCGCTCACACTTGCACCGGATACATCCATGTACATGGCCCTCAACTACAAGCCGCAATCTCACATTCCCGATGAGGTCTTCGCCATGCTCAGGACCCTCAAGGATGCCGGCTATGTGCTGGGCGTTGTGTCGAATCGCGACGAACCGTTTCATGAGGAAGTAAAGGAGCTGGAGCTCGACCCATACTTCAAGTTTACACTGGCGGGCGGCGAGGTGAAGTCCTTCAAGCCGGATACGGTGATCTTCGAACGTGCACTGGAAATGGCCGGCGTGTCCGCGGCCGAATCGATCTACGTGGGCGATAATTACTATGCGGATGTGGTCGGTTCGCGTCTCGCGGGACTGACGCCTGTGCTGATCGACCCGGGCGGTCTCTTCCCCGAGGCTGATTGCCTCGTGATCAAGTCCTTTACCGAATTTCCAGATCTGTTGAAATAACCCCGGAAAAAAGATAACGGCCGCACGGCCGTCATCTTTTGTTCAGACTTCCACATTCCAGTGTTTGTACTTTGAATTTTTGGCGCGCACCACATCGTCGAAGGCCGCCCGCAGTTTGGTGGTGATCGGGCCCATCACGCCGCTGCCCACGGGTCGGTGATCGATCTTCGTGATCGCCACCACCTGCGCAGCTGTGCCTGTCATGAACATCTCCTCGGCGATGAAGACCTCTGTGCGGTCGATGGAGCGCTCCACGACCTGAAGACCGAGTTCATTGCGCGCCAGTTCGATGATCGAGCGGCGGGTGATGCCTTCGAGGATGTTGTCGGTCACGGGCGGGGTCACCAGCACACCATCACGCAGCATGAAAATATTCATGGCGGAACCTTCCGAGACATGCCCGTTGTGATCCAGCACGAGCGCCTCGTCAAAACCGGAACGGTTGGCGTCGGTCTTGATCAGCGCGGAATTGGCGTATGCGCCCGCCACCTTGCCGCGGGCCGGGATGACGTTGTCGTCGATGCGGCGCCAGGACGAGAAGGTGACATGCGAATTTGTGTCATTCTTGACGTACTTTTCATACCTCATCACGAACATGCAAAACTCGTCCTTGAGGTCGTGCAGTTTGACACCGATGCCCATGTCTGCCTTGTAAAATGTGGGGCGCAGGTATACATCCTCCTGCCAGTGGTCGGTGCGCAAGACATCCAGTGTGGTCTGGATCAGACTCTCTTCGTCGTATTTGACGTCCATCGCCATCATGCGTGCGGAATGCAGCAGGCGGCGAAAATGATCATAAGGACGAAAAACGAAGAGGCGTTTCTTCTCTTCATTCCAGTATCCCCGCAGGCCGCCGAAGACGGCGGTCCCATATAAAAAGCCATGGGTGGCGATATTGATCCTGGCATCTGCAAGCGGAACGATCTTTCCCTCAAAGAACGCGTGCTTCGAGAGATCCACAGTCACCTCCGAAATTGAAATGGGTGGGACGAACTCTCTTACGAGAGGATTATAACCGATTCATTTCCGGTCCTATTCCGGCCGGTGTGCAGGGAGAGGGACCGCGCTTGACAAAAGCCGCGTCCGCCCGTAAAATCTAATTCGATATCTATCGAATTAGATTTGAGCCCTGCATGACCGATATGCCGACCTTCCTTAAAGCTGTTTCCAACCCTGACCGGTTGCGGATCGTGGGTCTGCTGGCGCAGCAGCCTCGCAGCCGCAGCCAGGTTTGCACTCAACTGGGCATGCCCATGCAGAAGGTGGCCGGTCATCTCGCGTTCCTTGAAACAGCAGAAGTGGTCGATCGCAGGGATGATGTATATGCGTTGAATGCCGACAAGCTTGCCACACTGGCGCGCGATCACCTTGCGCAGGAGCGCCCTGCCTACCAGCCTGCAAATCACCTCCCGGAGTCGTCGAAGAAGGTGCTCAAAAACCACCTCAACCCCAATGGAAGCATACGACAGCTGCCCGGTCAACCGGGAAAACTGCGGGTTGTTTTGGATTACGTCCTTGGGCATTTCGAGCCGGGTCGTGATTACTCTGAAAGGGAGGTCAACATGATCCTGCGCCGCCTGCATGAGGATGTGGCAGGCTTGCGTCGTGACCTGGTGGACAGGGACATGTTAAAGCGTGAAAGCGACGGCTCCCGGTACTGGCTTCCGGTCGAAGGAGGTTTGTCATGAGCGAGGAACTGGTCGATTTCTTCAAGGCCCTGGCCGATGCAAACCGGCTGAAGATCGTCGGTTTGCTCGCCAACCGGGCCTATAGCGGGGAGGAACTTGCCGCCGTGCTCGATCTCAAACCGTCCACGATCTCGCATCATCTGGCGAAGCTGACACAGGCAGGGTTGTTGACCTCGACATCCGATGGTTACTACAACATGTACCATCTGGATCGAAAGGCGCTCGAGAACAGGTCGCGCAGTCTTTTCTCACAGGAGAACATGGCATCCTCCATCGTCGATCTGGACGTGGATGCCTATGACCGCAAGGTGATCCGTGACTATTCCCGCCGGGATGGAGGCCTCAAGACCATTCCCGCCCAACGGAAGAAACTGGAAGCCATTCTCAAACACGTGGTCAATAGCTTTGAGCCCGGCAAAAGATATACGGAAAGGAAGGTGAATGAGATCCTGGCGCAGTTTCATGAAGACACTGCCAGCTTGCGAAGGGAACTTATAGGATATGGCTTGATGAAACGTGATGGAGGTGGGCGCGAATACTGGCGGGAGAAATAAAGCCCGGCATTCATCGCTGAGCTTGGTTGATCGCTCAGTACGGATCGATGATCCGCCCGCCGAGCTTGAAGAGGGGTCTGATCAGCAGCGCGGCCGTGATGGCGAGTATGACCGTTGCAAGGATCAAACATCTCTCAGACAGACCAGCAGACAGCCCTTCTTGAACGAGTTTCAGACCAATGGGCAGGTTGAGAAAAAGCCCGGTCAGCAGGCCCGGTGCGTATCGTTTGAACAGGAGGGTGGCGATCAGGTGCGGGAAAATGGCGTTGAAGCACATCATCAGGACAAAGCCATAAAACAGACATTGAGTGTACATGCCCTGATTTGTGAGATGCAGGAAGGTGAAACCATATCCGAGAATGGTGACCACCAGCGCGGCAAAATGGAACTCATTCCTGCCCACTTCAAGAAGAAATCCCCTCGCATGTTTTGACCAGCCCGGCAGCCACAGGGCCTCTTCCAGATTATGCAGTGTAAAGCCAAGCAGGAACAACAACTCGAGCATGTCTTATCGTTTGGCGAGGGGCAGGGTTTCCGCGCCATTGAATGGCGAGTGCAGCGGCGCTGAGTCCAGGTGCATGACCCTGCTGTTGGCGAAGAACGCAAAATCGAAGTTCGTCGGGTCGCCGGCTTTTTTTCCGGGTACCGGCATCAACCGCGCGGTGAGCGGCTTGTCCAGTCGCAGCGCGAGCGCGCTCAGGTCCAGCAGGAGTGGCGCGATCTCATCGGCCGTCGTATCTCCGGGCAGCGGGACTGTATCCAGCCCGGTTCCGCACACGGCGGAATACAGCAGGGCATCCTTGATTGTGAGCGTGCCTTCGGCGGCGCGTTTTGCGAGCACGGAGTCTTCCAAAACAGGCTGCATGAAGCCGCCGAAACCGGTATGTGGAAAATCTGCGCGCTCGATCGCCTCGGTCAGGATGGCCGCGGCCGCGAGCGATCCGTGCAGGCCGATCTTTGATATTCCCATTTTTTCAACAGCGTGTCCAAGAGAACATGCATCTTCCGGAAACGGCGCGAGCGAAAAGTCAATACCGATAAAACGCGTGCCTGACAGCTCATCCCTCGAGATTTTGGCGATTGCCCTTCCATGTTTTTCGATCTCGGCGATCAGCGCATGCCGCCCTTCTTCCATCGACTTTGCATTTGCGAACGCGTCCACGGCCAGATTTGCAGATTCGGTCGCAATTGCAAATGCAGGTTTATTCTGGTCGTGATAGGCGGCCGGGAAGAAAGGCGCGCCGGGTTTTACATTTGCCAGTGCAGCAAAGCGCAGGTTGGCAAAACCATCGGGTGTGACCGTGGACGCCTTTTGAATGACCTGTGCACAGGCTTTTATGGCCGCGAGCGAGACGCCCATTTTTTTCGAAGCCATCTCACCGCCAAAGAAAACATTCTCCGAGGCCTGCATGCCTTCGATGATCGCGGAATAACTTTCAGGATGTTCGATCAGCGCGGGACCGAGGGCCGCGTATGCCACCCCGATCTGGGGCAGCAGCCCGGAGAGAGTCTCCGCGAGCCGGGCTGTTTCTTTTACATTTCCATTCAGCAATTGCGGGAATGGAACCGTGGCAAGCCGCGTGGTCTGCACATCGTATCCGCTGTTTTCGTATGTGGACTTTGCGCGCGCAAGAAATTCCCCGGCCGTGCGCAGTTTGGATTCATCCAACGGCCAGCCGGGGTTGAGAAAGCAGGTGATCGAGCGGATCTTCATTGTTCTACCAGAAGGAGAAGCCCGTCAGGCCGACGAACCAGTTGTGAAGCGGCATATAGAATTGAAGGCCGAGCTGCGCGATCAGGATCCCCAGCACCGCGCCGGCCACGATATCTGACACATAATGCACACCCATGGACACACGCGCCAGGGCCACGAGCGGCGCCCAGATCCACAGGAGGACGTCGAGCGCTGCAGAGGGCGCAAGTGAAGATGCAATTACCGCGATCAGGAATGCGCGGGCTGCATGACCTGAGGGGAAGGAATGAGGATCGGTAATTCGATAGATCCCACCCCATTCTCCTTCCGGCCTTGGGCGGCGCACAAGGAATTTGACCATCAGCACCACGGCAGCCAGCCCCGAAATGCCAAAGAACTCGACCACCTCCCATTTTCTCCATTCCCCGTTGCTGAAGAACCAGGCGATGATCAACGCTGCACCCCAGAACCACGAATCCCCGGAATGCGCGAACAGCACGGCAATACTGCGTAAAAAACCCGGCTTTTCGGCCACACGCAACTGGTCGGAGAGCCGGGCATCAAGTTCAAGCATGGAACGAAGGCTCATCTGCGTCTGGCCTTCGCTTTCACTCTTATTCTTGCAGGTTTTGATTTTGCGATCTTCCTTTTCACCGGGATCTTTTTCCCTGCCGGCACGGCGGCCTTTCGCTGCTGACGTGCAAGGTCTGCACGCAGGAGTTCGAGCTGGTGAGGCTTGTCCACGTCCATGCATGGCTCGGCCTGTCCCCAGATGATGGCGCGGCCCTTGATTCCGATGCGCTCCGAGACGCGCTGTACCAGCCCTTCCAGCGTGAACTGACCGGTAAGATAGCGGAGAGCAGTACCCAGCCCGATGACTGCGGCCTGGCGAAAGGGACTCTTGCGATTGCCAATGAGCTGCTCCCAGGTGTCGAGATGCTCAGTCGCCATGCTGACGTGAATGACATTGATGTCTGCGCCGCATACCTGGATGTCCTTTAATTTGGTGTAGGTACGGTTCGAGGCCGGGAAACGCTTCTCCATGACCTCACGCGGGCACACCCCGTAATACAGATCGTCCCTTGTCTTCATGGCTGTGGTTACAAGCCAGTCCACCATCTCGCCCTTGAGGGCGGGGATGTCTGACGAAACGATCATCACGTATTCGTTCTTCGGATTCAATTCAAGGGATTTTTTCACCCCGGCCACAATGTTCGCCAGCATGCGTCCCTGGTTGGAGATGTAGTAAAGAGGTTTCCTGCAGACCAGTTCACTCTTTGGCGAGAGCCCGATGATGATGACACGGTCCACCTTCTTCGCGTCCCCGAGCGCGTCAAGCACCCATTGGATCATGGGCTTGCCGGCCACATCGATCAGTGCCTTCGAATTGCCGTTCGAATAAGGATACAGCGGGTCCCTTGGCTGCGGGATCCCGCCGGCGGTGATGATTGCGTCCATAATCAATTCAATTCCTGCAGTTGAGGTTCGAAGCCGAGCTTGTCGAGCATTTCATTGAGTTCCTCCCATGTGAGCGGGCAGTTCTTTCCGGAGACGGCCACCAGGGCGGCTTCCATCATATTGGTGCCGAAGGAACGGCCTTCAAGCACCGGGGTGGTGGTGATCAGATACTTGATCCCGGCCTTGCGGAATGTTTCGACGTCCTCCGGCGTGGTGGTGTTGGTGACGATCACCTTGCCCTGCATGTCATAGGGCATGTTGCGTTTGATGTAATGGCAGTCGCCTGCGATCACGGTGGCCCATTGATAATATTTTTCCCATTTGGGCGTGCGCTTCTCCTGCTTTTCACCTGTGGGGTAGATCCATTCGAAGGGCAGGCGGCCGGCAATCGGCATGAGCAGGGCGGCAACCGTTTTGAGCTGGCTGAGTTTATGAAGCGCGATCGGGATATCCAGGCCGAACATCAGGTCGCCGAAGACTGTTTCATAACCAGCTTCCACGAACGATTTCGACAGACCCCAGCGGTCCACGCCCACGGTGACGAGCACCTTGCGTCCCTTTGCGTTGATGTAATCGCCGATCTTTTTATCGAGAAATGCGGGCGCCTTGTTTTCCAGTGTGTTCTTTAACCCGCCTCCATCCACAAGCGGGGTCTTCTCCACGAAGCGCACCATTGGTTTCACGGAATAGAAGGGATACCATTTCCCGTCCGCCAGCGCGCCCAGGTCTGCGCCGCCGACGCCGAAGGCATCCACCATCCCATCCAGTTCCTTGAATTTCAGCGCTGCGGCTTCCATGTCGCCATCGGTGCCAATGCGTTCGATGCTCACCTTTTCACCAAGTAAAGTCACTTCCACAGCCTTGTTTCGTTTGGATGAACCAATGCTCACACTGACCGCGCGTTTCATAAAGAGTCCTCCTGGATGGAATAATGCCAGTTATAACACGATTCAGGACTCGGGCTCCGTTTGCAGCGTGAAGAAGAAGGTGGACCCTTTTCCGGGTTCGCTCTGCACCCAGATCCTGCCGCCGTGAACCTCCACAATGCGCTTTACCAGCGTCAGTCCAATGCCTGTGCCTTCACTGTCTACATCCAGTTTGTTGAACAGGCCGAAGATGCGGTCCTGATGTTCAGGTTCAATGCCAATGCCATTGTCGCGCACAAAGAAGATCGGCTTGCCATCCTCCTCTCCAGACTGGCCGATCTCGATCCTTGGCTGGGTTTGTGTTCCCATGAATTTCGCCGCGTTGTCCACCAGGTTTTGCACGACTTCCAGCAGGCGAGGCTGATCTCCATAGATGGCGGGAAGGTTTTCCTGAATGTGGACCTCGGCCCCGGCATTGTGCAAACGGCCATGCACAAGTTCAACCGCCTCGCGCGCGATCTGTTCGAGCGAGGTTTCCTGATATACGTTCTTCAGCCTGCCCACGCGTGAAAGCTCCAGCAGTTCACCCAGCAGCATTTGCATTTTATCGGTTGCGTCACTGATGCGCTTTATGTCTGCCTTCAGCCGCGCGAGGTTGCCATTGGATGCATCCTGTTCTATGAACCCCAAAAACCCCTTGATGGTGATCAGCGGGGACTTAAGATCATGCGAGACTGTGTAGGTGAAACGTTCAAGCTCCGCATTCTTGTCCTCGAGCTCCTCGATCAGCTTTTCCCGCTCGGTCTCGATCCATTTGCGCTGGCTGATATCCCTCACCATGATCATGCCTAATTCCTTCGAGATGGCGGAGATGCGCGCCTCGAAGAACTGCGTTTCCTCTCCTGGCGGCATGCCGTATTCAAAAGCATGCAGTTGACTGGTGGCCAGGGCGCGTTCGAGCGCGAACATGGTCTGGTCTGCGATGCGCGGCGGGAACAGTTCACGGATGTTTTTGCCGATGAATTGTTCAGGAGGAATCAGTGGGTTGATCTCTGTGGAGGGGATATATCCCTTGAATACACCCTCGCGGGAGATCTCGAAGATCATATCTGGGATGGCTGTCAGCAGGGCACGGGTACGCGCCTCTGCATCTCGCAGCGCTTCCTGGGCCTGTTTTTGTTCCGTGATGTCATAGAACATGGCGAGTATGCATTGCCGGTCTTCGAGCTGAAGCAGTTCATAGAAGGCCAGCGCATCGCGTTTTTCGCCGGGGCCGGGAAACCTGACCTCCACATTCTTGAGTGAACGTTTTTCAAGCAGTTCCGCCACGAATTGTTTGCGCTTATTCGGGCTTTCCCACATTCCCAGCTCCAAAGCAGTCTTTCCAATGGAGTGTTCCGGCTGCAGCCCGGTTAAATCCCAAAAGGCATGATTGGCATCAATGAAGGTGCCGTCATCCAACGATGCGATGCAGATCGCCATCTGACCGGTTTCGAACACCTTGCGAAAACGTTCCTCGCTTGCCTGCAGGGCCTGTTGCACCTCCCGCTGCGGTGTGACGTCGTAGAACATCGAAAGAATACAGGGCTGACCCCTGATCTCGATCAGTTCATAGAACGCAAGCGCGGTACGGGTTTCGCCTCTGGGGGTGGAAAAAACGTAGTTGGGATTATGGATCGAACGTTCGCTCTGGATCCGTTTTACGAATGCAGCACGATCCTCTTGAGCAGGCCACATTTTCAGTTCCATGGCAGTCCTGCCGATGGTGACCTGCGGATCGTACCCGCTCATGGTCCAATAGGCATCATTGCCCTCGATGAAGCGGCCCTCCTGCAGTGTGGTGATGCAGATCGCCACCGGGCTCACCAGGAAGATCTTCCTGAACTTTTCCTCGCTTTCGCTCAATGCAGATTCCACAAGGCGTCGATCGATCAGCTCTTTTTGCGCCTGCTCGTGCAATCGTGTATTTTGGATGGCAAGCGCTGCAAGCGTGGCAAATCGTTCGAGCAGCATGACCTGCTGGTCTGTAAACACTTTTTCCTCATCCACATGTGCAACCAGCAGCACGCCGATGGTCCTGCCCCCGGATCGAAAGGGCGCCGCCATGACCGCGCCAAATTCGAACCGGCTCACTTCCGGCAGCCTGCCCTCCCACTCCTTGTAATTTTCTATCAGCACGATTTCCTCACGCGCCCAGGCTTTTCCCACCGCGCCACTGTCCCGGCTGGTGAGCACCCCGTCGAATTCGACGAACAGGCCATACCCAAGTTCCTGTCTTAATGCCGATTCATCCGGCAGCACCAGATTCAATGCGACATGAGGAGTCTCGAGCATCTGACTGGCCCTGGTTAATATGGATTCCAAAAGCGGATTCAGCTCGAGCCGATTGACGAGTCCCAGGGCGGTATCATGCAGCACCGTCAGATATTCGGCCTGCTTTTGCAGGCGTTCCTCGGCACGCAGGCGTTCCTTGAGTTCAACGCGCGCATCGAGAAGGGATCGATTCAGGTTGTTGATGAGCAGGTAGACCAGTGTGCCTGCCAGGAGGAAGATCACTGTGAGATCGCGGGCATAACCAAACGGATGATCCACATGGACCATGCGGATGCCCTGATACTCGAGCCATGCGAAATGCCAGATCGATGCCACGCTCATCATCCCGATGATAAAAGCGCCACGCCAGCCCAGTAACAGGCTGGCAAGCATGGTCACAACAAGGTAGGCGATCACGGTGACATCACGCAGCCCGTCGGATTCCCAGGCCTGATACAGGATCACCCCCCAGGCACTTGCAATCAGGAACATGCCTGCCTGCTGGACGTACCCCAGGCGGATGATGAATTGGACGGCAATCAGGATGACAATAAACGATGCATTCAGCGTCATCGAAAAACCGATCTCCTCCCCCCAAATGACGATACGTACGATCCACATTGCCAGCAGGATCATCACCGCGATCCAGGAGAAGGCGTTGAGGAAACGGGCATTGCGCGTCTTTTCCTCGTTGTCAAAAATGGGTGAAGCGAATGGATCCCTCAAACGTTTTCGCATGTCCGTTTGATTATATATACATACTCCGCCGGTTGCAATCAGGCCGGGCATCAGGGCATTTTTCCACATCATGAACGGGGTACAATAGCCAAAACAGTCATTTTTGGAGCTTCGATGTCATCAAAGGATTTTCGTATCGAAAAGGATTCACTGGGAGAGATGCATGTGCCTGCGGCGGCCCTGTACGGCGCCCAGACACAGCGGGCCGTGGAAAACTTCCCGATCAGCGGACTACGTCCGTGGCGCGCATTTGTCTGGTCGATTGCGGCGGTCAAACGGGCCGCGGCGCTGGTGAACTTCGACCTGGGCCTGTTCAACGACCGCGAAGTGGATGGGATACGCTTTACCGCAAGGCAGCTGGCCGAGTCGATTGCACAGGCGGCCGCCGAGGTGATGGACGGCAAATGGGATGATCAGTTCGTGGTGGAGCCGTTCCAGGCCGGCGCGGGGACCAGCCACAATATGAACGCCAACGAGGTGATCGCCAATCGCGCCACACAGATCCTCGGCGGGGAGCTGGGGAAGTATTATGTGCATCCCAACGATCATGTTAACATGGCGCAGTCCACAAATGACACGATCCCAACGTCCATTCGGCTGGGTGCCTTGTGGCGGCTGGAAGAATTACTCGCTTCATTGAAAGGCCTGCAAACCGCTCTGGAAGCCAAGGCAAGGGAATTCGATGAAGTGGTGAAATCCGGCCGCACCCATTTGCAGGATGCGGTGCCGGTGCGCCTGGGACAGGAATTCTCTGCGTATGCCAAAGCGGTCGAACGTGACATCGAACGTGTGATGCGATCCGCTGAAGGGCTGAGACGTCTCGGGATCGGCGGCACAGCTGTCGGGTCCGGGTTGAACGCTCATCCTGAATACCATGCCCGCATGGTGAGGAAATTATCCGAATTGACCGGGCTTCATCTGACTGAATCCGATAACCTGTTCGAATCGATGCAGTCGATGGCTGACGCGGTGGATTTTTCTGCTTCATTGCGTACGCTCGCGCTGACCCTGATCCGCATTGCCAATGATTTCCGTCTGCTGGCCTCCGGCCCGTCGACCGGTTTCGATGAAATCCGTCTGCCGGCCGTGCAGCCCGGTTCGTCGATCATGCCGGGCAAGGTCAACCCGGTCATGGCCGAAATGCTCGACCAGGCCATGTTCCATGTGGTGGGCTGTGATACAACGGTCGCGCTGGCCGCCCAGGCCGGGCAGCTTGAATTGAATGTCATGATGCCGATCCTCGGGCATAATCTTTTCGAGATGATGCAGGTCGTGATTGGCTCGGTGAATGCATTTACCGAACGTGCGGTGAAAGGGTTGACCGCCAACCGTGAAAAGGCCGAAGGCTGGCTGGCAAAGAATGCGATCGTGGTGACTGCGCTCAATCCCGTGATCGGCTATTCACAGGGTGCAGCACTCGTAAAAGAAGCGCTGGCCCATAACGCTTCGATCCGCGAACTTGCGATCGAGAAGGCGAAGGCTGGAAGCTTGAAGCATCGCGATGAAGACCGGCCCGTTACCCCGGCGGAGATCGATGCCGCGCTCAGTGACCTGCGCAAGTTGACGGAAGGCGGCATCGTGGGTGGCGTGTCCGGAGGAGGATAAATGGACCTTGTCAAACTCATTCAATCGTTGCAGGAGCTTGTCTTTGAAATCGTTGTCTGGATTTTGTTGTTGCCCAAGACCCTTTTTCGCGCGCTGGCCCGTCCGGACCTCATGGTCAAGTACGTAAATTCGGAATTGCAAAAGGAACCAGAAAAGCAATTCGATGACTATGTCCCTCCAGTTCTTTTCTTTTTACTGCTCGCCGTCATCCCTGCTGCGTTCTATACATGGACCGGTCAGGGCGGGACCGAAAACGGCGGCCCGCTTTCCCCGCTGACCGAAAACAATGTGCTGGCGAGCGCCATCACCACCTCCATCTCGTTGCTGATCTATCTGGTGTGGATCGAGGGATTGAACAAACGGCCGCTGCGTCGCTCCGGGCTGAGGCGGCTGTTCTTTATTCAATGTTATCTGGTCACGCCTGCACAGTTGATCTTCACGCTGCTGGTAACCAGTCTTGGGTCGGTTAACCCGATCCTGGTCGGTCTGCTGGGCACGGTCATCCTGATCAGCTATGAGGCCTTTGCGTTCAGCGATGAGCTGAAAGTGAATTTGATAAGGGGGTTGGGCTACGCAGCCCTCCCCCAGGTGGCGCTGTTCGTCGGGCTCCTGCTTGCCGTGAGCCTGTTTTCGTGACCACGCGCCCCGCGGGCAAAGTTGTATAGAACATCAGGCACCATTGACAAATACGACATTGTCGATATAATCACGCCAATTAAAAGCCGATGACCACTGTTGTAATGCTCTGCGTATGTATGGCCTGTATGTGTATGTGTTGTATGACAACACGTAGAGCTGTTCAACATGCCATGGCAGGCCGCTAACCAAACCTAGCAACAGGCTGAAAGCAGGTGAACAGTTCTCCGTAGGGAGAAGGGTTCACCGGTGGATCGAAATTAAAAGTCCGGGATACCCCGGGCTTTTTTGTTATCCATTTCTCGAGAGGTGACCTAATGAAGGCAAGTAACAGTTTATGGCGTGAACAACCACTGGATGGGGCGAACCAGGAACTCGTCCGTGAGATCGAGATCTACGAGACCGAGATCGAACTGCGCAAGCAGGGCAAGATGGACGAAAAATTGTTTGCCGAGACCCGCCTGCGCCGCGGCGCCTACGGTCAGCGTTATGACAACGGCC
>Ga0073934_10007195_pt1 | contig 15676 bp, 9 predicted proteins | sample LarsenN4metaG_FD_76834 | JGI IMG/M metagenome (GOLD analysis project Ga0073934, IMG submission 76834) | Hot spring sediment bacterial and archeal communities from British Columbia, Canada, to study Microbial Dark Matter (Phase II) - Larsen... ...
AGAACGCGAAAAGTCCGCCATGAAAGCTGCAAGGCGTTTGGGATTGACCCTGGTCGAACTTCTCGTCGTCATCGCGGTGCTGGCGGCGTTGATGGCCTTGCTCCTTCCGGCCGTGCAGAAGGTCCGCGAAGCTGCCAGCAAGATGCAATGCGCCTCGAATCTCCGGCAACTGGGCATCGCGGCCCATCACTTCCACAACGACCACGGGCGACTGCCGCCGGGTTACCTTGGGCCGTCGCTGGCTCGAAACACGGACTACCCAGGTCATTTGCAAGAGGGACAATGGGTCGGTCATTTGCCACTCTTGCTTCCTTATTTGGAGCAAGGTGCCCTGTTCCGTCAGATTCAAGTCAACTTCGATCCGCGGGTAGTCTCTGCGCTGCGCTGGACCAAGAAACCTGGGCCAATTCCCCACGCCGATAATCTCACCACAGCCAGGGTTAATCTGAAGATCTTTCGTTGTCCTTCTGCTGCCAACTACGCGCCAGAGTCGGAAGGTTCGGGAAGCAACGCTGGCGGAACCATCCTCGGCTTGCATGTTTTTAATGACGTGCAACGCGGCCCCTTTACGGATGGCTGGAAGGAGAACTACCTCGGTTTGGAAGACTACCGCTTCTTCGCCAAGACCAACTACATGGGCGTGGCCGGTTGCGGGGTCGGTACTCATCCCTTCTTTAACCAGTTCGAGGGCATCTACACCAACCGCTCGCAGCACACGCTGGGGCAGTTGAGCGTCCGCGACGGCACCAGCAACACGCTGCTCTACGGCGAGGCGTGTGGCACGTTCTGGAACAGCCCGCCTGAAAGCATGGACATCTGCTGGATGGCTGGCGGCGGGCTGGGCACCTACCTTGGTCTGCAGCGGGCCCGCACGGCGCCGCTGATCACCTTCAGCAGTTGGCACACGGCCGGGGTGCAGTTCTGCTTCGCCGACGGCTCGGTGCGCACCGTACGCTTCGGCAACACGCTCTGGGATCAGGTATCGCCCCAGACTCAAGACTGGCATCTCCTCCAGCAACTCGCCGGCTATCGCGACGGCCGATCGGCCGACGTGTCGAGTTTGATGGAGTGAGAGTTCCCCTCACCCCCGGCCCCTCTCCCACGCTGCGCGGGGAGAGGAGACTCTTGGCGAGTGGAGGTATCGTCCAGGCGTCAGCGCTCCGAGAGTTCAGGAGCACAGCGGTTGCAATCAACGGCCCGCGGGTGGAAGGGCAGCCTTCAACTGGGCGAAAGCGGCGCGGAAGCGGGCAGGGTCGTAGCGGTAGAGCGTCTTGAGATTGGCGTCGAGTTGGCCCGTGATGCTCTCCTTCCCCGAGGGCAGTTTGAGGCGCAGTCCTGTCTTCAACTCCTCCAGGACACGCTGGACCTGGTCCTGGTTTCTGAGCACGGCCTCGGGGACCTGGCCGCCGCGTTGGGCATCCGCCAGGAGTTCGCCGTGGACGATCGCAAACGACCAGGCGATTTGACGAGCGGAATCGTAGTCGGGACCGTCCTCGATCGCAATTCGGCACAACTCGTGAAGCAGGGCGAGCACGTCCGCGGTGGTCAGTTTCCTGGCCGCCAGTGTCCTGGCGAGCGCTTCGCTTCGCTCGGCACTCTTCCTGGCTGGCTCTCTCAGGTTCGACGCCTTGCCAAAAGGCACGCGGTCTAGTTCGGTGCGCAGGGCCGTCAGGCCTGGGTCTGGCTCGCGGGTGAGGGTCAATCGCTCGCCTAGCTTGTGGAGCGGCATGGGCCAGGACGCCAGGGGAGCTCGGCCTGGTTTGCCCTGGACCTTGCGATCTTGCCGCCAGCCAGGCGATTGCAGGTCGTGGTGGCAGGCGTAACAGTCGAGGCGAGCGAACTCCGGCCACCTGGCCTCGACGGCCTCCGCTTCGAGCAGCCGCAGCGTCGAGCCGTGGGCCAGTGCCCCGCTGACGAGGAGAAGCTGCGTCCTTTCAAATCGCGTATCGTCGGCAGTTGCCTGGAGGAGAGCCTTCACCTTCTGGCTCTTTTCGCCCAGCAACTGCCAGTGGCGTGGCATTTCCTCGCTGAAGGTGGCCAGCTCAAAGCTGGGCAACGGTGGATGCCCAGCGGCGTACATGTCGTGGGTGATGACCTTGCCCTCGGCCGCGTTGCCCACGTGGCACGACAGGCAAAGCTGGGCTCGCTTGAAGGGATCCCACAGGTCAGTCATGCCGTAGCGTTCTTCTTTCTCCTTCCGCGTTAGTTGTCGCCACATGTCGCGCTCAGTTTCCAGACCATGCGGACCGACCCATTCGCGATACGGTCCATGGCAGACGACGCAGCTCACGCCGTCGCTTTCCTTGAAGCTACGGTGACGCTGAGACTCGTCCTGAATGACAACGCCGTGACAACTCACACAAGACTTGTCCTTGAGGACATCGATCTTCAGCAGCTCGCCCATGCGCTGGGCCAGCGGCTCGGAAAGGACCTTGTAAGCGTCTTTGTGCTTGTCCTTTTCCTCCCAGATGCTGACCTCGGTGCAGCGGCACAGGGGGTCTTCGAGCCTGGTCCCCTTGCCGTGGCAATCGACACACGCGGAGACGCCGAAGTAAAGCTTCGTCGGACCTGGCCTGGGTTCCTGGGCCCGCCCCTGAGGTAGCGAGGAACCATGCCAGGCAGCAAGGAATCCACCCAGGACAAAGAAGGCCCATACGCTGACCGTCAGCGCTGCGATTCGTGGTTGCTTGCTGGGCATGAACGGTCCCCTATGGGTGCAGTTGCAGGCGAAGTTGCTGATATGGCGGCGCAGCCCTGGTCGGGTCGAAGCCGCCGACCGGACCGTCGTGACCTTTCGGGAATGTCAGAGTCTGGCGGAGCGCCTCCAGGGCTTGGCGGAGCGACACCCGCTCCTGCTTCGGCATTCCGAGGTCACCCAGGGCTTGATACAACGCGGTCGCGGCCAGATAGTGCTGGGCGGCGCTGTCCCAGTTCGCGACCGCCTCTTCGGGCGGACTGGCCGTGACGCGCTGCAAAAGTTCGCGCACCTGGTCCGGACGGAGGGGCCTGGCGTCAATCTGTTGCAGGAGCGTCTGCAGGTCCTTCGAGCAGACGCGGGCCGCCTCGGCCACTTGCTTCTCGTCGGCGGCCAGGTTGGACATCAGCTTGCGGACGGTGTCGCGTCTCTCGACATTTTCACCTGGCGAGTGCGGGACCAGGGCCAGGTACCACGCGTTCCAGGCGGGCTTGCCTGTCATGCGGCCAGGAACCAGCGTGACTGGGCGGTCGGCAAGGCCTTTCAAACTTCGATGGCAAGCATAGCAATCGTACTCCGCGAACTCGGGCCAAGGGGCCTTATTCTGGCTGGCTTGCTCGGCCCGCCAGGCGAGGAGATCAAGGGCCTGGCGAGCGCTGACGAGCTGGCCGATGAGCCACGCGCGGGCCTCAAAGTCCGGATGCCTTTGCTTCTCGGCGGTCAGACTCCAGTGGCGCGGGTAGTTGGCCAGGTAGTTGGCGAACTCGAAGTTCAGCCGAGGATGGCCGGCGGCGATGAGGTCGTGATTCACGTCGGTTCCGGTTCGATTCGAGCCGACATGGCACTCGGCGCAGGTGTTCGCCCGCACGGTGAGGTCCTTGAGGGGACGAAAACCCAGGACCGCCTTTGCATCATCGGAGATGGTTCGCCAGGAGGGCAGGTAGTGGGTGGAGAGCCAGCCGGCCGCGGGGCCATGGCAGGCTTCGCAGTGAACGCCGTCGGCCAGCTCCAGTCCAGGCTGCCCCCGCTCGCGCTCGTAGTCCTGGCTGACGTGGCACTTGAGGCAGAGGGAGTCTTCGTGAGCGGGAACGGAGACGCCGCGGTTGCGTTGAATCCGCTGTGAACGAGGATCAAAGAGCACGGCGAAGGCGTTGGCGTGCTTGTCGTGGCTGACCCAGGCACCGTACTCGCCGCGCGGCATGCCTCTTGGAGAGCCGGCATTATGGCAGGCAGCGGCGCTGCAGGAAGCAACGCCGGTGAGCCGCCAGCTGGCCACGGCGTCGATCCGCGGCCTCGGCAGGGTTTCGACAGGGGCGTCGGCCGCCGCGGACCAGGCGGCGTGCCCGACCAGTGCCAGGAGGATCCAGCAACCTCCGCGGCAGAGCTGATTGGCTGCTCGCTGTAGCACGCTCTTCACCCAGGTTGTTCGGTGTGGCCCGGTCCAAGATGCGCTAGCTGGCCTGGCCGGCAGGCACCATGATCGCACGGCAGCAGGAGGCCTGTCAAGAACGCCGGCATCCGCATGGCCGCCAGGGTGGACGGGTCACTCGAAAATGTAATCGTGATCGAATTCCCCAACCTTGACATAATCCAGGCCGAGTTGGCGAAGCTGCTTGACGATTTCTCTGTGAAAGCGGGCTTTGATGTGCACGGCATACGTGGGTACGGTGCGCCGCAGCTTGGCCAACTCCGCGGCGAAGAGGTTCGGGGTCAGGTGCAGCGAGATGCGGGCGAGCCATTCCATCTCGTTGGGAAATGCCGCCTCGAGAAAGACCGCACGCAGGTTCGGATGCGCGTTGGCGTACTGCCAGATCTCCTCCGTCGGCCCCGTGTCCGAAGGGAAGACGACGGCTCGGCCTCCTTCCTCGACAAGAAAGCCCAGCGTCGGGATGACGTGTTGCACTGGAACCGGCGTGATGCGAAGCCCTTCGAGCTCGATAGGGCAGTACGGCTCCAGGCGCGCCAGTTTGAGGAATGGCGCATCCGGCCGACCCAGGCGGATGAAGTCAGGCCAGATGCGGTCGTTGAAGAGGTCGCGTCGCAGGCTATCGAGGACGAAGTCGCTGCCGTGGATCGTCACGCAATCCGGCCCGCCTTCGTAAACATTCTCGACGAAAATCGGCAGCGAGGCGACGTGGTCGATATGAGTGTGGGTGATCAGAACGTGGCGGATGCGGGCCTGGGCTGCGGGGTCTTTCCAGAAGCCGAGTCCGCCGGCGTCGATCGCGAGGGCGTCATTGATGACATAAGCCGTGAGGTAGCCGAGTTGGTCCTCGCCGCGCGGTGTAACCGAGGATGGGATCAGGGTTACCTTCACAGGGGATCTCCCACGGCGAATGGTTAGCTGGCAAACCTGACCCTAGTGTTTTGGCTGCGCGTCTTCCCAAAGTCGAAAACCGCCCACGAAGGCGTTGGCGTTGTCGCCGAGTCGAACGCCGGGCGGCAGTTCCTTCAGCTTGCGGGCATTGCCGCCGCCGAGCACGACGTCGTCGGCAACGAGTGCAGCTTTCAACCTGCTGACGACGTCCACGACTGCCTGCCGCCACTTCTTCTTGCCGAGGGACTTCAGACCGCGCCGGCCGACGTAGTCCTCGAAAGTCTTGCCCTTGCGGTACGGCAAGTGGGCCAATTCCATGGGCATGATGACGCGGTCGAGAATCATGGCGGAACCGAGACCGGTGCCGAGCCCAAGAAAGAGCATGCGTCCGCCCTCATAGCTGCCGAGGGCCTGCATGGCGGCGTCGTTGATGACCTTGACCGGCTTGCCGAAGTGGGCGGCAAAATCGAAGCCCACCCAGCCGGCGCCAAGGTTGAACGGCTCGCGGATGGGTGTGCCGTTCACGACAGGGCCTGGGTAGCCGATGGCGACGGCGTCGTACTCCCAGTCGGAGGCGGCCTGTTTGACAGCCTCGACCATGCGTTCGGCGGTCAGGTCAGGGCCCGAGGGAATCTTGCGAGGTTCGGCCTGATCCGTGGCGAGCAATTTGACGTTGGTCCCACCGACGTCGATCACGAGGATCTTCATCGTTAGCCGACTCCCAGACTGGCCGCGAGGTAAGGCATGGCGGCTGGCGCCAGGCCTCGCGGTCCTTCATTGTAGCGAACGCCCATGGCCCAGGGGAATGAGGAATCCCGAAAGGCGGCAGTTCATCAAGTCCCCCAACTCCCAGCAAGCTCTTCCTCGCGGATTCCGCCTCACACGGGTGGCATGGACCGCCGGCTCCATTAGAATTGATGCCGCCGCCGAGGCTTCGTGCGCGGGAGGCGGAGACTTGAACGCCTCGCCAGGCTTTACTCTCATCGGAACACCATGGCTGCCAATACCTACCCGCTGCTCTACGAGATCAACACGCGCATCTGGCTCCGGGAGACCGCGGCCGCGGCTCATGTCGCACCGCGGCTCGATGCCATTCCGGACGCCGCACTCGACGAACTCGCCGCGCTGGGTGCGGACTGGATCTGGTTGATGGGCGCGTGGCAAACCGGCGCCGCGTCCCGGCAGGTGTCCCTCACCAACCAGGAATGGCGGCGGGAATACCTGGCCACGCTGTCCGATTTCGCCGACGTCGATGTGACAGGCTCACCGTTTGCCGTTCAGCAGTATTCCGTTCACGTCGATTTCGGCGGGGCCGAGGCCTTGCAAGCCCTGCGGCGTCGGCTGGCAGCCCGCGGCATGAAGCTCATGCTCGACCTGGTGCCGAACCACACGGCCCTCGACCATCGCTGGGTGCAGGAGCATCCGGAGTTTTACATTCGCGGTCAGGTCACCGACATTCAGCGCGAGCCGCACAACTGGATTCGCGTGCAGACGGGGATCGGAGAGCAGATTCTGGCTCACGGACGCGATCCGTATTTTCCTGGATGGCCCGACACGCTCCAGCTCAACTATCGGCATGCTGGCCTGCGAAAGGCGATGATCGCCGAGCTTCTAGGTATCGCAGAACTTTGCGACGGCGTCCGCTGCGACATGGCCATGCTGGTGCTGCCCGAAGTCATCCAGCGAACCTGGGGCCAGGCCGCATTGCCATCGGATGGTTCGACTCCGGTGGACAGCTCGTTCTGGCTGGAAGCGATACCTGCGATCCGCTCCCGCCATCCCGACTTCACCTTCATGGCCGAGGCCTACTGGGACCTGGAGTGGACACTGCAACAGCAAGGCTTCGACTACACGTACGACAAGCGGCTGTACGATCGGCTTCACGCCCGTGATGTGCAGGGTATCCGCGATCATTTGCGGGCGACGCCGGAGTTCATGCGCAAGTCGGTCCGGTTCCTGGAGAACCACGACGAACCGCGGGCCGCCAGTGCGTTTCCTCCGCAAGTCCATCGCGTCGCCGCCCTGGTCTGTTACCTGGTCCCCGGCATGCGCTTCTTCCACGAGGGGCAGTTGGCAGGCCGCAAGGTGCGGCTGTCGATGCACCTGGGCCGACGGCCGGCCGAACCGGTCGATGAGCCGATCCGCAACTTCTACGAAGAGTTGCTGAAGCTCGACCGGCGTCCGGAAGTTCGTAGCGGCCCCTGGCAGCTCCTGGAGATTCGCCCCGCCTGGGCCGAGAACCGCACCTGGAACGGCTTCATCGCATTCGCCTGGGAAGGCCCGCCTCTTCTGCTCATCGTCGTCAATTATCAGCCGACGCAAGGGCAGTGCTACGTCAACATGCCCTGGGCAATACTGAAAGGAAAGGCGTGGCGGCTCCGCGACCTCCTGCACAACGCGACTTACGCGCGCGACGGCGACGAAATGACGCGGCGGGGCTTGTACATCGACCTGCCTCCCTGGGGGTACCACGTCTTCGAAATAGAGCCGGACACCGGCAAGGCGTGAGAACCACAGCTCCAGGTCCGCTACTTGCCCGGCAGTTCCCAGATCGGGTGTTGCTCCTCGGGCCCGTTCACCAGGGCGTTCACGGCTCGGGCCAGGAGGACGAGGGCGGTCTCGTCCTCGAACTCGCCGTCGACGAGAGGGCGAAGCGCGGCCGTTGCCTGGCGGAAGCGGTGTTTCTCGAAGTCGTTGAGCGCCGACTCGTAGGCCGGCTTCCATTCCGCGGGCGGCTGAAGGTTCGGATCGGGCAACTCGAAGAGTTCGACGGGCTGGTCGATGTTCACCAAACGCACGGTAGCGACGCGCCGAGCCGCGCCCGAATCGGTGAGCCTCTCAAAAGTACTGCGAGTCAGGAGCAAGGCGGACTTCAGGTACCTCGTCGCCCCCTGGACGCGGCTAGCGATGTTGACCGTTTCTCCGAGCGGGCCATACTTGAACTTCCGCTGGGAGCCGATGTTGCCGACGCGGGCAATGCCGGTGTTCAGGCCAATGGAGAGCTGAAGCGGCTCGCCGAGCGTTTCCCGCCATCGCGAGTTAAGCCTTGGCGTGCTGGAGAGCATCTCCAGGGCCGCCTGGCAAGCAAGCTGAGCATGGTCCGCTCGATCTTCTGGGGCGCCCCACATCGCCATCAGAGCGTCCCCGATGTAATCGACCAGCACGCCCTGGTGGTCGAGGACGCACTCGGATAGCTCGCTCATGAGGTCGTTGATCCAGGCGACCGTCTTCGCGCCGCCCAGGTTAGCGCTGATCCGCGAGAAGCCGCGTACATCGCAGAACAGGACCGTGACTTCCGCGTCCTGTCCGTCCAGGAGTTCGCGGCGCGTGGTTAGCTGGGTGGCCAGCTCGCGGGTAAAGAACTGTTCAAGCTGGAGGCGTTTGCTCTCCTCCTCGATTCGCGCCAGCCCCGTGGCCACCGCCTGAGCCAGCAATTCGACGAGCGTGGCTTCCAGAGCGGAGATGGGCCTGAGGGCTTGCGTGCCGCCATCCAGGCGGCGGTCGCCGTAGATCGCTCCGACGACGTTCCCATTTCGATCCAGTATCGGCGCAGCCGCCACCGTCTTGACGCCGGCCAGGCTGACGGTCTCTGCCGCCGAGCTGGGAACCTGGTACAGGCCCCGTTTCATCTGTTGCAGGCCGGCGAGGATCTGCGTGCTCGGCCGCCACTGCGGGTCGGGAAGGATGGCATCGCGGAAGAATTCCGCCTTGACCTGCCATTTGCCGTTTTCCAGGAGCAGGACGCGCCCAGAGTCCAGCTCGATCATCTGCACCATCGCCTGGGCGGCCGGCTCAAAGAACGACGACGAGGTAGCGCAGTTGTTCAAAACCGAGGCGAGCGCCTTGAGCGACTGCAGAAACTCGCGCTGATTCGGCGCAGACTGAATCGAGTTCGCCAGGGAAGGCAAGGCGGACGGGCCTGCGAGGGAAAGATCTGCTGCCGCAACCGACTCAGGCAGTACGACAAGCTGGAGCGGAGGCGTTCCCTCTGTGTGCACCCGCACGGTTCGGCGTCCCACTGTCAACATGACTGGCAGGGGCATCACTTCGCTCTGGCCGGGCCGAAGCTCTCGATCATCTGGCAGCAGGCGGATCGAAAGCTTCTCGCTCAGATTGGTAACTCGCGCCTGATCAGCCTCCGCGGGTTCGATGAGCACGTGCCGCCTGGATACCGTGTCCTCCTCTTGCCGAGCCATCACAAGGCGATAGCGATCTGTTTTCTTGTAGTGGTAGTAAGGCCTGCTCTCGCCGCGGTCCTGCCGACCCAGCTCGACTGGGCCCTCCAGGTCCACCGTGCACACGGGCACTTGCTTCTCGTACACGCGGATATGCAGCGGCTCAGTCATGCGCACCATCTCCACGCTAGTGCTCTGGAATCGATGTCATTCAGCACCAGGCACGCGTCCGCCACGATTATTGCTGAGCAGGCCAAGCTTGGCCAGCGTCAAGCCGCTTTAGCCGGCTGAGTCATGTGCAGCGCAAAGTGGGCCGAGCCAATTAGCGGGGCACGCGGGTTGAGGGCGACAGTAACGGGAATGTCGCGCAGCACCGCGGCAAGGCGGCCCTTGGCCGTGAACGCTTCCATGAAATGGCCGGACTGCAAGGCAGGCAACGACTTCGGCGCGATGCCGCCGCCGAGGTAGACGCCTCCCACGGCCAGGCACTTCAGGGCGAGGTTTCCTGCCTCGGCTCCGTAGATCGAGCAGAAAAGCTCCTGGGTCGCAACGCAAACAGGGTCGGACTTGGCGAGGCCGGCCTCGCCGATCGCCGCGCTGGCATCTCCCTTGCGAATTCTGGCCGACAACCAATCCGGTTCCGGCGTTCCGCTCCTGTTCCGCAGGAACTCGTAGATGTTCTGGAACCCAGGGCCGGAAAGAACTCGCTCGCAACTGACATGACCGCCAAACTTCTTCCGCAGAAAATACCAGAGCTCTACTTCCAGTTCGGATTGTGGGGCGAAGCTGGCATGGCCCCCCTCGGAAGCGACAGGCCGATACCGCTCGCCATCCCAGAGCAACATCGACTCACCCAAGCCCGTGCCCGCCGCGATGACGGCAACGTTGCCTTTGCGCTTAGGCCCGCCCGGGTTGAGGACGAACTGCTCCTCCGGCTGGAGAAAGAGCATGCCATAGGCCATGGCTTCCAGATCATTCAGCAGTTTCACCCTCCCCGTTCCAATCGCAGGACCAAGTTCCTGCTCGTCCAGAAACCAGGGAAGGTTGGTCGTGCGGCACTGGCCCTCAATGACGGCGCCCGGCACCCCAAAGCAAGCGCCGTCCAGTGCGATCTTTGGTCCTGCGCCGAGAAATCGGAGCACCATCTCTTGCAAGCTGGCGTGCTCGTGGCTGACGTAGCGTTCGGACCTTACTTCCCGCAGCTCGGTTCCCACCGACTCGTAGAGTGCAAGGTTGGTCTTGGTCCCGCCGATGTCGCCAGCCAGGATCATGATTGCTCTCCGCACGTCTTCTGATAGCCTTGATCTCACCTTGGTTGCTGCTCCCTATGGTACTGCGAGGAGCGGCGAATGCCGATGGGAGCCAGAAGGGCCTACGTGATCGCAGTGCGTCGCGGCCTGGTTCCGCTTCGGTTCCGGAACTCGGCAAGAGAAGGAGCAAGTCCATGAGGCTGTCGCCGCTGGCGGGTCAACCGGCCCCGCCTCAGCTTGTGATCGACGTCGCGCGGCTCGAACGCGATTACCGGGAGCGCGTGCCGGACGTTCGCGATCCTAACCAACTGGTGAGCTTTGGAACCAGCGGCCACCGCGGTAGCCCGTTCGATGGCACTTTCACAGAGTCGCACATCCTCGCCATCACCCAGGCGATCTGCGAGTACCGCGCCAAGCAAGGAACGGACGGCCCCCTGTTCATGGGGATGGACACGCACGCAATCTCGCCGGCCGCTCAGCGGACCGCCCTCGAAGTGCTGGCGGCGAACGGCGTCGAGGTGCGCATTCAGCAAGACGACGACGTTACCCCCACGCCGGTCATCTCGTTCGCCATCCTCGAATACAACCGCGGCCGGCGCGAGCACCTGGCCGACGGCATCGTCATCACCCCGTCGCACAATCCGCCGGCGGACGGCGGCTTCAAGTACAACCCGCCCAATGGCGGACCGGCCGACACGGACATCACCAACTGGATCCAACAACGCGCTAATGGCCTGCTCGGCGGCGGACTCAAGGAGGTCCGACGGATCCCTTACGACCAGGCCCGACGCGCTTCCACAACCCGGGCCGTGGACTTCGTCCAGCCTTACGTAACGGCCCTGGGCCAAGTGATTGACATGGAAGCGATCCGCTCGGCCGGCGTGCGCATCGGCGTTGATCCCCTGGGCGGGGCTGCGGCAGGCTACTGGGCGCCCATCCGCGAGCACTTCGGCCTCGACATTACCGTGACCAATCCTGTCATCGATCCCACCTTCCGTTTCATGACCGTGGATCACGACGGGAAGATTCGGATGGATTGTTCGAGTCCCTATGCGATGGCTCGCCTGGTCGAACTGAAGGACCGCTTTGACGTCGCCTTCGGCAACGATCCCGATTCCGACCGGCACGGCATCGTCACGCCCAGCAGCGGGTTGATGAATCCCAATCACTACCTCGCTGTGGCAATTCACTACCTTCTGCGCAATCGGAAGAGCTGGCGGAATGACCTCGCGGTGGGCAAGACGCTGGTCAGCAGTTCGCTCATCGATCGTGTCGTTGCCGAGTGCGGGCACAAGCTGCTTGAAGTTCCCGTCGGCTTCAAATGGTTTGCTCCGGGCCTGTACTCGGGGTCGCTCTGCTTCGGCGGGGAAGAGAGCGCGGGGGCGAGCTTCCTCCGGCGCGACGGAACGGTCTGGACGACAGACAAGGACGGCCCGCTCCTGGGTCTTCTGGCCGCGGAGATCACCGCCGTCACTGGAATGGACCCCGGGAGACACTTTCAGGACCTGACAGCACGGCATGGCGTGCCGCATTACACTCGAATCGATGCGCCAGCTACGCCAGCGGAGAAAGCGATCCTGAAGAACCTCTCGCCCGCCAGCGTTACCGCCCCGGACCTTGCCGGCGAGCCGATCCTGGCAAGGCTCACTCAGGCGCCGGGAAATGGAGCTCCCATTGGAGGGTTGAAGGTGGTCGCGCAAAGCGGCTGGTTCGCAGCCCGGCCATCGGGCACCGAGAATGTGTACAAGCTCTATGCAGAAAGCCTGAAGAGTGCCGAGCACCTTCAGCAGATTGTGGAGCAAGCTCAAGAAATCGTGCGCGGCGCTCTGCGTTGCTGAGGCCTCGCCGACATTTCACCTGGAGTCCTCATGCGCATCTGGCCTGGGCTTCCTTATCCTCTCGGCGCCACCTGGGATGGCACGGGAGTCAACTTCGCCTTGTTCACCGAGCATGCAGCTGCGGTGGAACTTTGCCTCTTCGACATGCGCGAAGACTTCAAGGAGACCCAGCGGATAAGACTACCGGAGCGCACGGATCAGATCTGGCACGGCTATTTCCCCGACCTCAAGCCAGGACAGCACTACGGTTACAGGGTTCATGGGCCCTACGAGCCAGGCAAGGGGCATCGCTTCAATCCCAACAAGCTGTTGCTGGATCCTTACGCGCGCGTCATTGGCCGCCCTTTGAAGTGGGACCCAAGTCTGTACGGCTACAAGGTTGGCGATTCCGCGGCAGACCTCTCCTTCGATGATCGTGATAGCGCGGCATTCGCCCCGCTCAGTCTTGTCGTTGATGCTGCCTTCACGTGGGGCGATGATCGCTCGCCGCGGATACCCTGGAACAGGACAGTGATATATGAGATGCACGTCAAGGGGTTCACTCGACGCATGCCCGGGGTGCCCGAGCAGTACCGCGGGACCTACATGGGGCTGGCCACGGAGGCTGCAATCAACCACCTGGTCCGACTAGGGGTCACCACGATCGAACTGCTCCCTGTGCACTATCACCTGGACGATGAGTTTCTTGAGAAGAAAGGACTGACGAACTATTGGGGCTACAACACCCTAGGCTTCTTTGCTCCGCACCCAGAATACTGTGCCACGCGGATTCCGTACTTCGCAATAACCGAATTCAAATCCATGGTGCGGACGTTGCATTCCGCAGGCCTGGAGGTGATTCTCGATGTGGTGTACAACCACACGGCGGAAGGCAATCATCTGGGACCGACCCTATCTCTCCGCGGCGTGGACAACTCATCCTACTATCGGCTTTCTCCGCAAGACCCCCGCTACAACATGGATTTCACAGGCTGTGGCAACGGCTTGAACATGCAGCACCCGCGCGTTCTGCAGCTGATCATGGACAGCCTACGTTACTGGGTCGAGGAGATGCATGTGGACGGCTTCCGTTTCGACCTCGCCAGTGCGCTCGCGCGCGAGCTCCACGCAGTGGATCGTCTGTCTGCTTTCTTCGACATTATCAACCAGGATCCCGTGCTATCACGCGTGAAGCTCATTGCTGAACCATGGGACGTTGGCCCTGGCGGCTATCAGGTCGGCAACTTTCCCGTCGGCTGGACGGAATGGAACGGCAAGTATCGCGACGTTGTGCGCCGCTTCATCAAGGGAGACGGCGGGACCATGAGCGAGTTTGCCTCACGATTCACAGGCAGCAGCGACCTGTACGCCCATGATGGCCGGCTGCCCTACGCGAGCATTAATTTCATCACCTGCCACGATGGCTTCACTTTGCAGGATCTAGTCAGCTACAACACCAAGCATAACGAAGCCAATGGCGAGGAGAATCGCGACGGCGCCAATGACAACCTGAGCTGGAACTGCGGTGCGGAGGGGCCCACAGACGATCCGCAAATCAATGCCCTACGCGAACGCCAGAAGCGGAATTTTCTGGCCACGCTGTTTCTCTCCCAAGGCGTGCCAATGCTCCTGGCCGGCGATGAAATCGGCCACACGCAGCATGGCAACAACAACACGTACTGCCAGGATAATGAGCTGACCTGGCTTGATTGGAACCTAACTGGCGAGCAACAACGCCTGCTGGAATTTACTCGCAAGCTCATCCAACTCAGGCACGAACAACCGGTGCTGCGGCGCAGGCGATTCTTTCATGGCAAGCCGATTCGCGATCATGGCCTTCTCAAGGACATCTACTGGCTCAACCCCAACGGAAAGGAGATGTCTGACGAGGATTGGAGCACGGGATTTGCAAAGTGTCTGGGCGTCTACCTGCCTGGAAAAATCGACGAGCTGGACGAGCGCGGAGAGCCCGTGGAAGGTGACAATCTGCTTGTTTTGTTCAACGCAGACCACAACTCCATTCCCTTTCACTTGCCTCCGAAAGCCAGGGAGATGCCTTATGTTCCAGAACTGGTTTTCGATACCAGCCGGGTAGATGCCAAGCCTTACACGCACGACAAGGCTCAGCCTTACGTTCTCGAAGGAAGGTCGATCGCGCTATTTACCTGGAAACGGCAGTCCGAAGAAGCGCTGGAGGCTCAAGGCGAAGGCCGAGGCGGTAGCGGGGTCGAACCGTCCAGGTAACGCCAGTTTTTGAGGAATGCCAAGAGATCGGCCATCTCGGCAATGCTGATGCCCTTCTCCAGGCCTTCTGGCATAAGCGACTGACCGCTCGACTTGATGGCCTCGATGTCTTGCCGAAGCAGGGTGTCGGTCTGATTCTCCGCCCGTTTCAGCACGAGGGCGGAGGCCGTCTCGCTGGCGATGACTCCGGTCGCGATCTGGCCGTTCTTGAGGAGGACGGTGTAGTTGATGTAGTTGCCGTCGATCGCCTGATTGGGATTGAGGATGTCTACCAGCAAACCTTCCAGGGTCTTGGTCCGTGTATCGGCAATGTCCGCTCCGACGTCGACGCCGATGCCGTTGACGCGGTGGCAACCCGCACAGTGCTTGCGGAACACTTCCAGCCCAGCTCGGGCATTCCCGTTCAGAGCCAGTGCGGCACGATACTGTTCGAGAACAGCCTTGCGTTCGGCCGGTAGAGCATCCTTGAGAAGGCGCTCGGCACGACTTCGGACTCGCAGGCGAGTGTCGTTGAGGAGCCGCCGAGTCTGTGCCGCCCCAATGTCCCCAGCTTTAACGTGACCCGCTTCGACCTGGCGAAGCAGTGCGAGAATACGGACCTCGTCGCGCAGCATGGCTTCGACGACTTCCTGGCGCAATGCCGGAGTGTACGTGGGCCAGGCTTGCATCAGCAGCTCGGGCACGTCGGGTGCAGAGTGGCTCGCCAGCGAACGAACCGCAGCCAGTCGAAGTTGAGGCGGTCCATCACCCGAGAGTAGAGCGGACAGCGGCTGCTTCGCAACGGCCCACGGAGCATGAGCAAGCAAGCGAATGGACTGAATTCGACGTTGATCCTCCACTCGTTCGTCCACAGCCCTTGCAGCCGCGGCCGCCAGGTAGCCATCAAGCTTCTGCCGAAGCCGATCGTCGGCTTCGGCCCGCGATTGCAGGAAAGCTTGCAGGTTGGAGCCGCGGCGTGCCAGCCCCTGGGCCAGCGCATTCAAGCCAGTTTCCCTCAGGCGATCGTGCTGCTCCGCCAGGTCCAGGAACGCGGTGAGCGTGCTCACCACTTCGGCAGGTTCCCGTCGCGCACCGACCAGCAAGGCAAGCTCTTCGATCAGTGCGCCGGCGCCTGGTCCGGTCGCGTGGTTCCTCAAGCATTCTTCAATCAGCTTGCCGCTGCGGGTGGGGACGCCGGA
>Ga0073934_10007196_pt1 | contig 15676 bp, 11 predicted proteins | sample LarsenN4metaG_FD_76834 | JGI IMG/M metagenome (GOLD analysis project Ga0073934, IMG submission 76834) | Hot spring sediment bacterial and archeal communities from British Columbia, Canada, to study Microbial Dark Matter (Phase II) - Larsen... ...
AGCACCCCTGGGTTCGAGAAATTCAAATCGACCTGGTCGGCGCTGAACGTCGTCCAGATGTACTTCCTCCCGGAGAGGGTCTCGAAAGGGGTGAGTACTGGATGGGATCTGGGGCGGAACACCCGGCTCAAATCAGTCGCCGGATCGACGGTAACGAAGAAATCCCGATACGGTTCTTCATCCTGGAGAAAGGCTTTGAACCATCCGCTCTCCTGGGAAACGTGGTTGACGACGAGGTCTACCATAAACTTGTAACGGCTTGAGAGACGACCGATCTCTTCCCAGCTCCCCAGCCTGGGATCGACCTTCCAGTAGTCGATGACTGAGAATCCGTCGTCTGAGGAGGAAGGAAAAAAGGGCAGAACATGGATGACAGACACGAGACCATTCAGACATGAATCGAGGAAATCGGTCAACGAATCCAGGTGAGGAACGTCCTCCTGTTGGAACTGATCGCCATAAGTTATGAGGATGACATCTTTTTCGGTGAGATCGAACTTTTCATGCTGCAGCCCCGGGTTGCGGACCTGGAATTGATCCAGCTTTCCACTTAGAGCCTGGTAGATCTCTTCAACTCCTCGACCATAGAGTGTATTCAGAATGTCGCGAACGCGGTTTTCGTATTTCATGGTTCGGTTGAGAGGTTTTCGATTTGGATTTTTTCCCATGAGGTATTCGGCAGGTCGATTTTTCGCACGGTTTCTTTGTCCATTCCCCGGTACTTCACCTTGATGAGTGCGATGGGGATCCTGTGGGAAACGATCGCGATACGCTGGCGCGGGTGATGCTCCAGAATGTCGTCCATGGCTGCCTTCACCCGCCTCTGGACCTCTGCCAGACTCTCGCCGCCGGGTGGGGATACTTCCCAGGGGCTGGTTTCCCAATCGTTCAATAGCTTGGGGTATAAAACCTCTATTTCTGAGCGAAGCCTGGTCTGCCAGTCTCCCTGGTGGATCTCCACCAGCCTGGGATCGAGGATCACCTCGACGGACAGCCGCCGGGACAGGATCTCCGCGGTTTGTAACGCTCTCTTCAACGGGCTGGAATAGATGAGGTCGATCTTTTCACCGGCCAGCAACGCTGCCAGTTCCTCGGATTGCGCGATCCCGGCGCTGTTCAATGGGGGGTCGGCCTGACCCTGGTAACGCCCCTGAATATTCCAATCCGTTTCCCCATGACGGATCAGGTAGACGATTGTCATTCGAGGTTACCTCGGAAGCCAGGGTCTCATTCTCAAGTCCGGGTTCGACCGCTTGCGAGTTTTTCCCGCCTCGACCGGTATTCTGCTATCGTGTGGATCGGAGGGCGTTCGATTTCCTGAATCTCCTCTTGCTCCAGGAAGTAGCCTCGCCGCAGGCTGAACCGGATCAAATTCATGGTGAGATTGACCTGGTCCAGCAGTTGAATCGCATGGCGTTCTTCAAGCCGGTTTATGACGACCTGGAGGATCGCAAAAGACATTTTCGAGAGAGAGGGCAGCGGCTGGTTATGGTGAATTCGCTCAACCAGGTCCACCTGGGCAATCCCATCGAGACCGAATTTATAGAGCAGGTCGATCAGCAGGCCTGTTTCGACCCCATAGCCAGTAAAGAACGGCAGCTGCTCGAGCGCAGCCCTCCGCCCGGCGTATTCCCCTGAGAGAGGCTGGATCAGCCCTGAAAGTTCCGGGAAGAAAAGATTGATCAGCGGGCGTGCAGTCAGCTCCGTGACTCGTCCCCCACCTCCAGCCACCAGCTTATCGCCTTTACGCAACGGCCGGCGGTAGAAACCTTTCACGTATTGTATTCGCCGGTTGACCAGAAGCGGGCCGAGGATTCCATATACAAAGCGAGGATGAATGTTCTTGATATCCGTATCAACCCAGGCAAGGATATCCCCGGAGAGCACATGCAGGCTTTTCCAAAGGGCTTCGCCCTTTCCGTGGAATGACCCGGTCTCAGGCAGGACTTCCTGGTGGACAAACACCTGGATCCCTAGCTCCCTGGCGATCTGTCTCGTTTTATCTGTGGAGCCCGAGTCGATCAGGATGATCTCATCGAGCAGAGGTACCCGCCTCATCAATTCGTTCTGAACGGTGGTGATTACATTACCAACTGTTTCTTCCTCGTTCAACGCCGGCAGCCCCAGGCTGATCGTCAAATCCTGTTCCTTTTTGAATGCCAGCAGCCTTTTCAAATCGGCAAATTCCTGGCTGTGATAGGTGTTCTCCGCGAACCATTTATCTACAACGACCGCGAGAGGGAATCCACGAATCCGGCTTGGGATGTCCGAAACGTCGGGCGCGGTGAACGGAGTTTGTCGGTCTTTGACCAGGATCAGCGTTTTAGATTCGTCCTCCAGCAAGGTGCTGATAAAGGCGGGCAGCCAGGCTGCGGATTGAGATTCATTGTCTGAAGCACCGATGATGATTGTTTCGTGATCTGCTACTTCTTGTAAAATCGCATCTGGAAGTTCACCTTTTACGATCAAGGAACGCTTGACTTTCTCGAATCCATACAAGGCAGGGGTGAATTGGGCGGCATATTGGTCTGTAATCTCCCGTGTCATTGGAGAGGAGACGTGGAGCAGAGTCACTGTCCCGTCAACCAGGCGCGCCAGACTATCGCTGACCCGTAGCATAAGAGAAGAGTTCAAGGTGCCTCTAACCGGCAGCAGGATGTCGGTGTCGGTCCCCCAGATTCCTGTCTCAGCCACGGAGCAAGACGGGCGGACGATGATGACTTCACAGGGCAGTTTCAACAGGGGGTGATCCTGGATCGGTTCCGATTGAAGGCTGGCGATCGAAAATGCATTCCAGTGAGCGAATACCGCATCGACTTTATCTTTGATTATTATTTCCCGGATCCCCTCCCAGATCTCCGATTCGGTGCGAACAAGAGTCCGCACTCGAATTGTGGATGGAAGTTCACTCGAGAGGAAAGTCGTCATTTCCTCGCGCAGGCGGCTGGCCTTTGCAGCCATCTGGCTGAGTTTTTCACCGGCAGGTATGCTGAGCACAGAGAGGATGATCAGGCGGCCGACCTTATTGTGGATGAATTTCTCGGCCAGGGGAAGGATGGTCATGGCCTCCTGGACGTTGGTCTCCAACAGCACGACCCTGAAGATCCTCTTCTGGCTGGGGGCTGTCTCTTTCTTCGGCAAGAGGTTTTGGTTCATGATCTCGAAATAACAGATTCGATTAATGGGACGACCTGGTTTCGGACGATCGAATCCCAGGTGTAATTGTTAAGGACGGTCCGTCTGAGCTGGAACACCGGGTCAGCCTGGAGACAAGAAACGATCGCCCGCCCGACAGATTCAGGGTCGCCTGAAGGATCGAACAGGTGCGCATAGCCCCTGCTGCTCTCTCTTATTGACGGGATATCCGCAGCAAATACCGGCATTCGTGCGATACTCGCCTCCAGGACTGGGATCCCGAAGCCTTCCCGTTTGCTTGGAAACAGCAGGGCGTCCGCCAGATGGTAAAGGTCGGCGAGCACGTCTTCTGGGATTTGGAGGGGTTTGCCGGCTTCTCCGAGCTCATAAAGGAAATGCACGTTTTTCGAGACCCCGAGCTCCTTTCTCAATGTTCGAAGAGAGTCGAGATAAGCCAGGTTGGATGGGTTGTGAGCGCCGGGAGGGCCGGTCACGAGCAGCGCCGCATCAGGATACGTCTTTCGGATTGCTGCGATCACCTGGATGGCGAATTCGATATTCTTACGGCGGGTGATTCGGGCCGGGAGGAGGAACACAGGCTCGGCGCAGGAAAGGTTCAACCTTTCAAGGATCTGACGCGTCAGCGCTTCGAACTTCAGGAAGCTGGCCAAGGTGATGCCGGGTGGGATCACTTCGATGAGATCGGGCGAGACATCGAGAAGTTCTGCCAGTCGTCTACGCCTGTGTTCCGAGACGGCCACGTACCTGACGCCTCGCCAGGGCTTACGAAGGAGGTCCCAGGGATAACCGGGATGCAGTTGCGGCTGGTACAACCTGTCGTGCCAGGCGAAATCGTGGCACCAGGCGATTTGAGCAGTTCCGTTCTCATCGTTCAGGAGGTGCAGCGCAGCGGTCAGCGGTAGATTTTTATGGAGCGTGTGCACGTTATGAGCGATTGCGGCGTCTGCCTCGATGAGTAGCGGAGCGAGTTTCTCTGCCAGAGAATCACGCATCCGATAAAAGTCCTTATCCACGACCCCAAGCGCCAGCTTTTCGCCGATTTGCAAGACTGCAGGGTGGCGAGAGTCGATCTCTGGAATGATAAGAACGTGGATTCCAGATTGAAACTCTTCCCCCCGGCCAGCCAGGATGGTCACCTCCCAGCCCGCAGATACGAGGAGCTGGCTGTGATGGAGGATGGTGCTTTCAACCCCGCCGATAATGGGCGGGGCAGCGAAATGGAGGATGGCGACTCGTTTTCTCATTTGCTACCCGGCATTCGAATCTTTCACGGAGAGCACCAGTTTTTCAGGAATGCTGCTGGACGTTCAATGATCTGTTTTCCAGTCTCACTGCCTGAGAACATGAAAGCGGTCACTCTCCAGTCTATCGGCAATTCGCGAGCAGCTCAACGAGCTTTCTTTCCAGCAGTTCAAATGAGAAGTGCTCGCTGGCAAGCGAGTAATTTCTTGCGACGATTTCCCGTACTGTCGGCTGATCGGCCAACAACCGGCGCGTTTCCTCGACGCTCCTGTCATCCACAAATCCATCCAGCTCCACGAATTGAAATCCAAGTGGTTTGATATCGGCGTTGTACACCGGATACCGGTTTACCACGGTCAGCTTCTTGAAATAAATCGATTCGAGAAGGGCGTTCCCGAACCCTTCGTAGAGGCTGGGATACGTGACCAGGTCAGCTTGAAGATAAGCATCTCCCAAGGTGTAGATTTTGTGGCCGTTGATATTTCCCCGCTGGCTGCTGATCATGTGGTCGATAAGCTGGACCTGGACGCCCATAACTTGCGCTTCCCGTTTCAACCAATGCCAGTACGCGAGCCCTTCATCATCGGATCTGTGGGAGATGAAGAGTGCGGGCTTGGGCAGTTCGAGACGCCTGACGAGATCGATGGACATCTCGATCCCTTTCCGCTGGATCACCCGCGTCGGTTGCAGGACGAAAATATCCTGCGCAGTCAATCCGAGTTTATCCCTGAAATCCTGACTGTATGAGTCAACGGGCGGAGGCGGCGTTGCAAAGTCGTACACGTTCGGGATCACGATCGAATCGATACCCCGGCGGGCTTTCAACCGCGCCTGGGCGATGGTATTGATGGTCACGTGCTGAATAGTAGGTAGCTTGGCCGGGAAGGCGGTATCGAGCAGGTTCAAGATAGCATTTGTCTGATAGCGCTGCCTCTCCCAATAAAAGTCGTGGTGGTGGGCGATCGTGTTGATGCCCAGCTCGGCGATCAGGCCGGTCAGACAGACCCCCAGCGGAAGGTTCATCGGGATGGTCAGCGCATTTTGGACGATGATCAGGTCCAACCGGTTCGAACGGATGAATTGCCGCAGCGGCGCGCGCAATTCATCCGCACGAGTATATATTTGGTCGGCTAGGTTGTCCCCGTCCTGTTCGGTCTGGGTCTCGAAAGCTTTCTGGCTCAACGCCTGGATGGTCTGATCGGCGAAGTGCAGCTCGGGAATGAGCATCCCTCCCGCGGAATAACCATCGAGCTCGCCGGCGCAGAAAAAGACCTCGTGACCCAGCCGGGTGAGCACCTTTGCCCATTTTTCTACTTCCAAAGTGACACCATCGGTGCCGCTCAGCCGTGTTGCGATGAAACCAATCTTCATGTGTTTAGTTCTAAGCTACCGGCAAGATACATTCAGGAGAATCATTACCAGGGTTGTTCACCAATCGCGAAACTGGGAACGTCACCATTGCCTCGCCCGGATATGGGAGGAGGTATTGTTTCAAGCTCGCAAGATCCCCTTCTCCCGGGGCGAGCCAGTCCGCGTAAGCCTCTGGACGGAGGATCACCGGCATCCGGTTGTGGATGGATTCCATCAAAGCGTTGGGGCTGGTCGTGATGATCGTGCAAGAACGGATCTCCGAACCATCCGGGGCGTGCCAGCTGTCCCAGAGCCCCGCGAATCCGAATGGTTTCCCGGATTTTAGCCGGATGTAGATCGGGGTCTTCGTCTTTCCATCGGGCTCCTTCCGCCATTCGTAGAAGCCATCTGCCAGCACCAGGCAACGCTTATACCGGAAAGGACCCTTGAAAGCAGGTTTCTCAGAAAGCGTCTCCGCCCGTGCATTGATCAGCCTGTTTCCGATCTCAGGATCTTTTGCCCAGAAAGGGATCAATCCCCACACGTAATAATCCAAGCGGTTCGAGCCATCGTTCGGCAAGACTGCGACGGGTTGAGTTGGCGCGATATTGTATCGTGGGGCGAATCCCTGGGGGATCTCAAAGCCCGGGAATTGATCCTGGAACTGCCCAGGGTCTACTGTAAGTGTAAAGCGACCGCACATAACCTGCCTCCGTTGGTGGGTTTATTTTGAGGCGGTGATAATGCCTCCTCCCAGACAAATGTCTCCCTGGAAGCAAACCGCTGCCTGCCCCCGGGTGACGCCGCGCACTGGCTCGTCGAAGCACATGACAACGCTTCCGTCTTTCTGCGGATGAATGGTTGCCGGGGCTTCTTCGGCGCGATACCGGATCTTCACTTCAGATCGGAGCGGTTCACGGGGCGGATCGATGGAGACCCAGTTCATCTGTTCAACCGTGAGCTCTCTGCTCCCGAGCTCCGCAATCGTCCCCACGACGATCGTGTTCCGCTCGACATCCTTTTCGACGACATATAAAGGCTCAAGTGACGAAAGTCCCAATCCCTTCCGCTGGCCGATCGTATAGAATGCCAGGCCCTGGTGTGTTCCCAGGACTTCCGATTGCGTGTTCACGATCGCTCCGGGGCGGATGGCTTCTGGCGCGTTCCGGGCGATGAATCCCCGGTAATCCCCGTTTCCTAGGAAGCACAGGTCCTGACTCTCCGGCCTGTCCGCGACCGGCAAACCGAACTGGCGAGCCATTTCCCTGACCTGGACCTTGGTAAATTCTCCCAAAGGGAAAAGCGCACGGGCGAGCTGTTCCTGGCTGAGAACGTGAAGCACATAGGACTGATCTTTCCGTTTATCAACAGCGCGATGCAGCTGAAATCTCTCATTATGAGAGCGAACGACCCGGGCATAATGGCCTGTTGCCAGGTAATCGGCGCCGAAGGAAAGCGCATGATTGAGAAGAAAATCCCAGCGCACTTCCCGGTTGCACACCAGGCAGGGGTTGGGCGTGAGGCCGGCTGAATACCCCTCGATAAAATAACTTACGACGGTCTTGTGGAAGAACTCCTGGGCGTCGATCGTATAGAAAGGGATGCCGAGGATACCGGCGACGCGCCGCGCTTTTGCCATCGCTTCCGGCGTGCAGCAGCGGTTGTTGTCCTCCTGGCCGGTTTCGCTCCACAGGCGCATCATCATCCCGATGACCCTGTAACCCTGCTGCACCAGCAAGGCTGCAGCAACCGCGCTGTCCACGCCTCCGCTCAGCGCTACCACGACACAGGTGCGTTCGGGTCTCGTTGATTGTGTGTACACTGCCGCTGGTTCTACCATCGCTGGGATAGCTGCGATCTTGCCGCGCGGCTGCTCAATTGAGCGCCAACTGCCGGCATTCTTCGACGATGCGGGGGAGGACGCCGAGTAAATTCTCTATATCGGACAATGTGGTGCTTCGTCCGAGGGTCACCCGCAGGGATCCCAAAGCCCATTCCGGCGGGATGCCCATTGCCAGGAGGACTTCTGAGGGTTCTGGGTTTCCCGTCTTGCACGCGGACCCGGAAGAGCAGGCGAAACCTGCTGCGTCGAGCATCATGAGTAACGTATTTCCATCAATGCCGCGAAATACGAAGCTGGCGTGATTCGGCAAGCGCTCCGTTGGATGCCCGGTTAATCGGCTGTCGGGGATCGAGTTCAATACTGCCTGGATCAACCTGTCGCGCAGGGTCTCGAGGCGTTCGTTTTCCTCATTCCTGGCTTGTTGGGCCAGTTCGAGAGCTTCTGCCATGCCGACAATGTACGGGATGTTGTGGGTGCCCGCACGCAAGCCGAATTCCTGTCCACCCCCTGTGTGTACGGCGGTGATGGGGGTGTTACGGCGGACGTACAATGCACCAACACCCTTTGGGCCATAGAACTTGTGCGCGCCGATGCTCATCAAATCAACGTGGAGTCGCTCGACATCTACCGGCAGATACCCGGCTGCCTGGACCGCGTCGGTATGAAAGGGGATTCCCCGCTCCCTGCATAGTTTTCCGATCTCAGCCAGCGGGTTGACCGTGCCGATCTCGTTGTTCGCGTAAATCACCGACACCAGGGCGGTTTCCGGCCTGATGCGTTCTGCAACATCGGATGCTGCCACCTTTCCATATTCGTCGACTTCGAGGGTTTCCACTTCGAATCCGTGTAGCGTCGCCAGGCTGGCTGCGGTTCGTGAGACCGCGTGGTGTTCGACTGGCGTGATCAGGATGTGGTTGGTATGATCTCGATGCCGGCGTGCGAAGGCAACCCCCCTGAGGGCCAGGTTGTCGCTTTCCGATCCGCAGGAGGTGAAGATCACTTCTCCTCGGGAACAACCCAACACAGCTGCCACGCGTTCGCGAGAATCTTCGAGTGCCGCTTCAGCTTTTTGCCCGTAACGGTGCACCGACGAGGGGTTCCCAAAATGCTCGCTGAAGAACGGTATCATCGCTTCGCGAACCCTGGGATCGACCGGGGTTGTTGCTGCGTAGTCAAGGTAGATGTACCGCTCGTTGTTCCTCATAATCCACGCAAAGTAAATCTATCCAGGATTATAGCACGGCAATTATTCCGATTATTAATGTACAAATTAATTTCGGGGAAGTATCCCCTGATATAATAGGATTGTTATTATTCTCACTTTTTGGAGGTCCTATGTCGGTGAAAATCCGCTTCGGCACCGATGGGTGGCGGGGAGTCATCGCGGAGGATTACACATTTGCGAGTGTTCGCCGGTGTGCCCAGGGATTTGCAGAATACCTCCTGTCGAAGAGATACAAAGGTGAATGGGTCGTGGTTGGTTACGACAAGCGTTTCCACTCGGAGAACTTCGCCGCTGCGGTCGCCGAAGTGCTGGCAGCGAATGGATTGCGGGTATATCTCACCGAACGAGCCACTCCGACTCCTGTGATCGCTTATTCGGTCGTTGCCAGAAAGGCAGTTGGTGCTGTCAACATCACGGCCTCCCACAATCCCCCCACCGACAATGGATTCAAGGTCCGCGATCAGCACGGCGGCGCAATCGCCCCGGATGGACTCCGAGAGATCGAAGACCGAATCCCTCCGAGCGTCGATGGAGTCAGGCGTGGGGTGTTTCACGAATTCATCTCGAAAGGGATAATTGAGTATTTCGATCCCAATCCGGCGTACATCGAGCAAATCCACCGGCTGGTAGACCTCGGATCTATCCGGCAGGCAGGTTTAACGGTGCTGGTCGACCCGATGTGGGGGAATGGAGCTGGCTGGTTTTCCGAGCTGTTACGCGGCAGCGCGACGAGAGTTGATGAGATCCATAATATACGCAACCCCATCTTTCCGGAGATGACGCGCCCGGAGCCCATCCCACCGAACGTGGACGCGGGGTTGCGGGAAACGGTTCGCCGGAAGGCGGATGTCCTGATTATCACCGATGGCGACGCTGACCGCGTGGGAGTCGGGGATGAACGGGGAGAATTCATCGACCAGCTGCGCGTCTATGGGTTGCTCGCTTTTTATCTACTCGAGGTCCGCGGGGAGAGAGGGCCGATCGTAAAGACGCTCTCGACCACGAACATGCTGAATAAATTAGGGGCAGCATACGGCGTACCGGTGATCGAGACCGGAGTGGGCTTCAAATACGTCGCCCCGGCCATGCTGAAGCACAACGCCATGATCGGCGGTGAAGAATCGGGCGGCTACGCGTTCAGAGGACATGTACCGGAAAGAGATGGCATCCTGGCCGGGTTGTACATCCTGGACATGATGGTGCGACTCGGGAAGAAACCTTCTGAATTGATCGACCTTTTATTTGAAAAAGTTGGGCCTCATTATTACGGTCGGATCGACAGCCGATTCGACGGCGACGCGCAGGTCCGCCAGCAGATGATTTTGAACGCAAACCCGAAAACCATTGGCGGTTTTACGGTGCTCGGCCTGGATACGACGGATGGTTTTAAATTCAATCTCGGAGAAAACGGCTGGCTTTTAATCCGATTTTCCGGGACTGAACCGATCATCCGGGTGTACACAGAAACCACGGACCCCAACCGTGTTTCTGCCATCCTCGAAGATGGACTTCGCATTACTGGTTTAAAATAAGTGCGCGTTGATACACACTGCCATCTGGACTTTAACAGCTTCGACCAGGACCGGGCTCAGACGATCCAGCGTGCGAGAGAAGCTGGATTGATCCGCATCTTGAATCCCGGAATCGATCTGGCGACGAGCCAGGCAGCGATCCAGCTCGCCAACAGCCACCGCGAAGTGTATGCTGCTGTTGGGGTCCATCCCAACCAATCATCCACCTGGGATGCCGAAACCAGGACACGGTTGAAGGAGATGGCGGCGGAACCTAAGGTTATCGCGATCGGAGAGATAGGGCTGGATTATTACCGGAACATGGCGCCGAGGGATTTACAGAAGCAGGTGTTCCGGGAGCAGCTGTCTCTGGCTGGTGAAATCGGGCTGCCGGTCGTGATTCACAACCGGGAAGCGACGGAGGACGTGCTTGAGATCCTGGCTGAATGGCGCGAGCGCCTTTCCAAAGAGCACTCTAACCTTGTCGATCGCCCAGGGGTTCTTCACTCCTTCTCTGGAGGCACGGATGCTGCTCGCCAGGCGACCCGGATGAATTTTTATCTTGGAATCACCGGACCAGTGACGTTCAAGAGCGCGACGGAGCTGCAGAAAGTCGTTATAGAATCGGACCTGGAAAACCTGTTGATTGAGACGGATGCGCCGTTCCTCACACCATATCCTAAACGTGGGGAACGCAATGAACCAGCGAATGTAATATTGATCGTGGAGAAAATTGCGGAACTCCGCCGGAGGACATTCGATGAGATCGCTTCGGTTACAACAGCCAATGCCCGCAGGCTTTTTCTCTGGTGATGGATAACTATTCCTCAGTTACTTTCTTTACTCCTGTCCAGGAACGGATACAAATGGTGGAAGCGCGTATGCGCTCGGTCACAAATGGCCACCACCCGGACCTGATCGCTGCACTGGACCATCTGCTCTCTTCGGGTGGGAAGCGTGTCCGCCCTGCGGTGGCGCTCCTGACCGGAGAGATGCTCGGAGCTGAACCTGAGAAGCTGATCACCCTTTCCGCGGCGATAGAACTGCTGCATACGGCAACCCTGGTCCACGACGACCTGATCGACGGCGCATACCTGCGAAGGGGGATTCCGACATTGAATTCACAGTGGACTCCGGCTGCCACCGTGCTGACCGGTGATTATATATTCGCCTGTGCTGCCCAACTGGCTGCGGACACCGGCTCCGTGGAAGTGATGCAGAAGTTCGCCGAAACCCTGGCGATCATCGTCAACGGCGAGATCAAGCAGATGTTTTCAAGCCCCGCTAAAGATTCCCGGCTGGATTACATGGAACGCATCAATGCGAAAACGGCTTCGATGTTCGTGCTGGCGACGACTGCCGCTGCGATGCTTTCTCCGAACAGCGAACAGAGTTTCAATGCAGCCAGCAGGTACGGCTATGGGATCGGCATGGCCTTTCAAATCATCGACGATGTGCTGGATTTCACAGGGAAGCAAGATACGATCGGGAAACCGGTCGCCAGCGACCTCCGGCAGGGTTTGATCACTTTGCCGACGATTTACTACCTGGAAATGCATCCTGATGACCCCGACCTGCGTGTATTGCTGTCCGGAGTCAATTTCAACAATGACCGGATCGCGCGCGTGATCCAGTCTATCCAGGAGAGTAACGCGATCCAGGCTTCTGTAGATGAAGCCAAAGAGTTTATCCGGCAAGCATTGAGTGCTTTGAATGACCTGCCTGCAACTCCAGAAAGACAGGCCCTCGAAGAGCTGGCTATTTACATCATTGACCGTCACCGTTGACCTGGCAACCTTGCCGGAAGAAAAGGCACCTGGTGCTGGAAGGGAAGACCCAACGCTCCGGACCAAACGGGGCGTTTTTTATAAGCGGATGCCAAACTGATGCGTTGTCGCAGGAGTAAACATGAGAATCAATATCCCACCCGACGATCCCGTCTTCGCAGTCCCTCAGGAAAACCTAGTACCAGTGAGCGATCACCTGGGACGAATGACTCCGATCCCCCCTTCGAAGATGTTCTTGATCAATAAGGCTTTGAAGACTTACACACAGGATAATCCGGGCAGCCCGACGTTCGACGCCTCCCAGGGCGATGGCGGCGCGAGCCTGCCGGGCGTGCCTGCCGAGATATTGGAACAGGCAGCAGCGATGCAGGTGGACCACGGCACGGCTTACGATATGCCTTTTGGGACCGAAGCGTTCCAGCGATCGGTCATTGAGGAGTACTGGGGCGTCGATCCGGGGTTGGGGATCGGTCCTGGCAATGTGGTCGGGACAGCTGGCGGGCGCGATGCTCTGGTTAAGGCGTACCAGGCGATGCTCGCTCTCGGCAACGGGCGCATTGGCGACGTGCTTGTCGTCTCCCGCGTCCCCTGGATATCCTATACCTGGGGTCCTTATGGAATAGGGGCGAACGTGATCTGGGCGCCGGGTCGGGAGGAAGAAGGTTGGGCTTATTCCGAAGAAGGTCTCCAGGCATGTGTGGCCTGCGCCGCGCGCACCGGGCGAAAGATCGCCGGTCTGGTAATCACATCACCCGACAACCCGACCGGTCTGACGCTCACAGCTGCGCGGCAGGCGCAGCTCGCCCGCCATGCCCTGGAGATCGGGATCTCGTTCGTCCTCTTTGATTGGATGTACCACTACGTGACCGATGAGCAGCCGATGGATATCAATTCATTCTTGAAACTGTTCGAGCCAGCTGAGCGCTCACGTCTGATCTTCCTGGATGGGATCACCAAGAGTCTGGGTGGTTCGAATATCCGGAACTGCCATCTGCTCGCGCCGGACAAGATGGCGAAATACATCGTCGCCTATGCCTCTCACAGCGTGATGCCGTCTTATTACTCGCTGGCGGTAGCCATGGCTGCGTATAAAATGGGCTACCGAAACGCCTGCCGGACGATCGTCGATCCGACGAACAAGAGTCGGGTCGTCCTCAAGCGATTCCTCGAGGAGAACAACTTTACCCACATCATGGGAAAAGGTTACTATGCGTTTATATACGTTGGCGATTGGATTCGACGCTGTGGTTGGGAGGACAGCGAGCCTTTGGGTCAATACCTGGCAGAGAAGCATGGCGTCGCGGTCGTCCCGGGAGCATTCTTTTCCCCCTTCGGCGGAGACTGGATCCGTTTCTCTTATGCCACACCTCCCGAGCGGACGCTCGGCGCCGCTCAGCGATTAAAGGTTGGGCTGGAATCCCTGCCCTCAGGTCTTAACGATTGAGTTTTGGATGGGAAATGTTTGAGCTGGGCAAGTTTGCGGAGAAACTGCAGCTGGCGAAGGCTGAGGCGATCAAAGACCGGCCCGAGAACGGCTTGTGCGGCCTGGAGATCGAGTGGAATTTACTCGATTTCAAATTCAGACCCCTGCTCAAAGTCGGTTCAGGCTTAGGGCAGCAGTCGTTCGTCGATTATCTGAGATCGGAATGCCTGTCCCCGCGCCTGAGGAAATTCAGCCAGCTGGAAGTGTTCCATTGGATGATCGAGTGGGCGACGAGGCCGTTTTATCACCCCACCTCTGCGGTCTTCGAAGCCAGGTTGATGGAAGCTGCGCTAATCAATGCCCTTTATAAAGCGGGCCAGGATTTTAAAGAACGCCTCTACATGTGGCACGGAAACCTGCCGGTCTTGACCCCGGTCAGTTTCGATTCTATCCCCGGTTCCTGGCACCTTGCCAAACGCAGGTATCTGGAGCGTTGCGTCCAGATGTATGGCCAGGATCTCGCAACGACCGGGACCCACAGCAATCTTTCTCTACCCGACCCGCTTTTCGAGTGGGATTTCATGCGGCTGCCAGCCGGGGATCGAGCGGGTGGATCAAGCCCGCCCTTGCATTTAGACGAATTCAAAAGCCAGTTTTACGTCACGGCGACGCGACTCATGCGGCCTTTCGCCGCGCTGTTCATCGCAACGAGCGCTTCCACGCCGTTCCGCGCCGGGGCGAAAGACGGTGAACCGGTCGTTTTCTTGACCTGTCATGATTCAGTCCGCAACCTTACATTCCCGAACCCTGTCGAAATCGACTTGCCGGACCTGTACCGGAGTCTGGCGGACTACCTCCGGATCTCCTACGACCTGGTCAGGCGTGGTGTTCGTTTCGGCAACAACAACTGGACGCCTGTCCGTGCCCGTTCCTTCGCCGAGCCCGTCGAACGGTTAATCGAGCTGACCAGCGAGCAGCTCCAGGAGCTTTACGCCAGGGGATTATTCGTGCTGGGAGAAGATCAGCCGTTGGACGACCTGGCGAACCAGATCGAAATTCAGAACATGCTGGCGCGGATCAACATCCCAATGGCACGCGTGGAGATCCGCACAGACGATGGCGGGAACCCGCTCGAGATCGACGTGGCGAACCTGACGCTTAAATACCTGCTCCTGGCGAGGATTTACGCGGACCCCGAGTTTGCCCGTGCATTCCGATATGATCGGGAAGATATTCAGCGTGCGCGAAAAAACGAAGTGAAAGCGGCAAGATCGGGGCTGCGGGCTGAAATCGAAAATCCTTTTACCGGGAAACCGGTCGATCTGCGGTCTTTCCTGGAATGGACGCTCGGAGAGGTCCTCCCGCTGGCCAAAGCTCTGGATTTATCCGAGAACCTCGCTCCGCTGTCGGGGTTGATCTCGGGTCGGCCCACCACTGCCGAAGCGATCCGAGCCCGCGTCTGCGCTGAACTGGGAGTCCAACCTGTAACCGAGTGTGGCGAGGAAGTCCAGGTGCCGGTGGAAATCCTGCGGCAGCTGGCGGAGGAGAGAGAAGATCAGGTCAGGCGAGAGGTCGAGATGGTCGCCGAGGTTCATTCCCTCTATCCGGAAGATCGGGATAAGCTGGCTGATTTTCTTCAGTTTGCACGAGAGGATGCCCATCTGGATCCAAAAATGCCGATCCGCTTCCGACCGCGGCCGGAGGCAATTGTGGAAATTGACTATCCAGACAAGACGAGCGAAATCCTCGCGCTCGCTAAACAGTTGATCGAGATCCCCTCGGTAACCGCCTGCCCGGATGAGAGGCTGGACGAGGTTCGCCGGGCGGCGACATTCGTTTACGACTACCTGACGAACCACGGTTTGAGCGTACGGTACTTCGATAGAGACAGGTACCCCGCGCTGCTGGCGGAGTTCCCGGGGGGGATGCCTGCGCCGGTCATGTTAGCCGGGCACCTGGACGTCGTCCAACCTGAGCCTGATGACAGCCAGTTCTCCCCCCGCATCGAGGGTGACTATCTCTGGGGGCGAGGCGCAGCGGACATGAAGACAGTCGTCGCCTCATTCCTGGTGTGGATGAAAGATCGCTTGAAAGCAGGCGGGCGTTTTCCCAGGGTCTCGCTGCTGCTCGTCGGCAACG
>Ga0073934_10007197_pt1 | contig 15676 bp, 8 predicted proteins | sample LarsenN4metaG_FD_76834 | JGI IMG/M metagenome (GOLD analysis project Ga0073934, IMG submission 76834) | Hot spring sediment bacterial and archeal communities from British Columbia, Canada, to study Microbial Dark Matter (Phase II) - Larsen... ...
CGCGGCGTTCGGCATCGGCTTGCTGCGCGGCATCAACCCGCGCTTCTTCGGCGTGCAGGCGCTGGTGCTGTGCCCCACGCGCGAACTCGCCGACCAGGTGGCGCGCGAACTGCGCCGCCTCGCGCGCTACCGCGACAACATCAAGATCCTCACGCTCTGCGGCGGCATGCCGATGGGCCCGCAACTCGGCTCGCTCGAACACGGCGCGCACGTGGTGGTGGGCACGCCCGGCCGCATCCTCGCGCACATCCAGAAAAAGTCGCTGCAACTGCAGGGCGTGAAAACGCTGGTGCTGGACGAAGCCGACCGCATGCTCGACATGGGCTTCCACGACGCCATTGCCGAGGTGGTGGCGGACATCCCGCCGGCACGGCAGACGCTGCTGTTTTCCGCCACCTGGGCGCCGGAGATCCGCGCCATCAGCGGCAACTTCCAGCGCGACCCGGTGTCCGTCACCGTCGAGGCGGTGCACACCGAGGCGCAGATCGAGCAGGTGTTCTTCGAGATCGAGCGCAGCAACCGTGCGGCGGCGCTGAAGGCCCTGCTGCGCGAATACCGGCCGGCCTCGGCGCTGCTGTTCTGCAACACCAAGCAGCAATGCGACGACATCGAGGCCACCCTGCGCGAAAGCGGCTTCCACGCGCGCGCCTTGCATGGCGACCTCGAACAGCGCGACCGCGACGTGACGCTGGTGCAGTTCGCCAACGGCAGTTGCCCGCTGCTGGTGGCCACCGACGTGGCGGCGCGCGGGCTGGACATCAAGAACGTGGCGGCGGTGATCAACGTCGAGCTCGCCTTCGAGCCGGAAGTGCACATCCACCGCATCGGCCGCACCGGGCGGGCAGGGCAGAACGGCATTGCGCTGAGTTTGTGTGCGCCTTCGGAATCGCCGCGCGCGCTGGCGATCGAAAAACTGCTCGGCCGCGCGCTCACCTGGCGTGCGCTGCCGTCGCCGGCCGCCAACGCACCGGTGCCGGCACCGGCAATGGTCACGCTGAACATCGGCGGCGGCCGCAAGGACAAGCTGCGTCCCGGCGACATCCTCGGCGCACTCACCGGCGAAGGCGGCATCGCCGGCGCGAAGATCGGCAAGATCGATGTGCTGGAAATGCAGGCCTACGTCGCCGTCACGCCCGACGTGGCGGACAAGGCGCTGCGCGCGCTCGGCACCGGCCGCATCAAGGGCCGGCAGTTCAAGGCCCGGCGCCTGCCCTGACCGGCAAACGGCGCCCGTCCGTCGCCCGCCGTGGCACGGCGGGCACCGATCACTCCGCTGCGCGGTCTGTTTTGCGGTACAGGAATTCCGTTGCTATCGCGGAGCGGCACCATGGACAGCGCAAAACAGGGGCCCGCCGTGCGGGCGCAGACGGGCACGGCGCGTGGCGGCGCTTGCGCTGCCGCGTCCGCCATCTTCCGTGTGGCTGCGGTGCTGGCGCTGCCGTGGCTGCTCGCGTCCTGCAATGAATCCTCCAGCCAGAACCTGTCCAGCGCGCGCATCGTGCTCAACGGCGATCTCGTTGCCAGCGGCGGCCAGGTCGAGATGAAGGTGAGCCTCGGCAAGGAAGGCTCCACGGTGGTGGTCGTGCTCGAAGGCGGTGACCGGCTGCGCGCCGGCAACGGCAGCAGCGACTTGTCCATGGACTACACCGCCGACATTTTCGGCTCGCACTACCGCGCGGCATTCCCGCTGAACATAGCAGCCACCTATTCAACAACGCTCGCGCGCGCCGACGGCAGCAGCGCCCGCAGCGAATTCCCGCCGTTGCCCGTGGCGTTCAGCATCACCGCCCCGTTGCCGGGGCAAACGGTCTCGCTGGCGGCAACACCGCTGGTCAACGTGGCCTGGGACCTGGCCATCGGCGCGCAGGAACAGGCGCTGGACACCACGCTCGCGTGCCGTTGGAACGTGTCGCCGTTGCCGGCGGGCACGTCTGGCCCGCAGGTGGAACGCACGCGCGGCGATTACCGCGTGCTGACGCCGGGCGAGCGCAGCGCGCGCAGTGCCTCGGTGAATCTCGCGGCGCTGGCCAACGTGCAGCGCGCGGAACTGCAACTGGACAACCCCGGCGCCAGCGTCACGCTGCACGCCTGCGATGCTCAGTTCCGCGTCTATGCGCGCAACTTCGCCAGTGCCAGCCCGCTGCTGTCGCGCGGCAGCCAGCTGGCGTCACGGCGGCAGGTGATGACGGCGGTGGATGTGGTGCCGTAAGCGGGCGGCAGCAAACCTGCCGCGGACGCGATGCACACGACGCGGTCACACGTAACGGGAGCCGGCCGCCACGCGCAGGCCTCCGCCATCCACAGTGCGCTGTCGGTTGTTCGTCAGGCGCGTTGCCCGTCCGTTGACGGCGCGCCTTCCAGTTCCACGCCCACCGAATTCAGCACGCCCGCCAGCATTTCGTAGTGCCCGATCAGCATGAGCAGTTCCAGCATGACGTCGGGCGGGTAGGTGTTTGCCAGTGTCTGCCAGGTTTCCTCGCTCAAGACGCGGGCGTCGTGGAATTCGTCGACGGCGGTCAGCAGGGCGCGGCGGCCGGCATCCCAGGAAGGGCAGGCCGGGCCCTCCGCGATCCACGGCAGTTCAGCCATCGGCAGACCGAGGCGGCCGCCGACGTCCACGTGCTGGCCCCACTCGTAACGCGAGCGGCACAACCAGGCGACGCGCAGGATGATGCGCTCGCGGTCGAGGGCGTCGAGCTTGCCCCAGGGCATCAACCGCGACGCGAACAGCATCCATGGCCAGAACAGGCGCGGTGCGCGCTGCAGCGTTAGGAAGATGTTGCGCGGCTCCACCTTGCCGACCACGCGCGTGCCCCAGTCCACGACGCGACTGATGAGCCCGCGCTCGGGGCCGGTGAGGGGGGCGATGCGGGCGCGGGCGGGGCCGCGCCAGCCGCCGGGCGGGGTCAGGTTGGTGGTCATGGGGCGCCTCCGGTGGACAGTTTGCGAAAGGCTGCGTTAGCCTTCCGATCAGAAACAGAATCCTGATTCTATTTATTGCCAGCCATGAACGACAAGCCCGCCTGGGCACGTGAACCCCGGCAAGCGCGCAGCCAGCGCACGATGGATGCCTTCCTCGACGCCGCCGAGGCGCTGCTGGAGGCGCGTCCGTACCACGAGATCGCCATCACCACGATCATCGCGCGCGCCGGCTCCAGTGCCGGTGCGTTCTACGCGCGCTTCCCGGACAAGCAGGCGCTGCTGCACGCGCTGCACGAACGTGTTGCCGAACGGGCGGTGGAAACGGTGGAACGGATGCTGGCGCCGCCGCCGGCTGTGGCGGATGACGACGGCACGCGCGCGCGCGCAGCCGCGCGGCGCACGGCGCGCCAGCTGGTCGAGTCGCTGGTACGCGGGCATCGCCGGCACCGCGGCGTGCTGCGTGCGGTCGCCATCGAGGCCTTTCGCGATCCGCGCTTCAGCGAGCGTGCGCTGCGCGTGTTCGCGGCGCTGACCGATGCCGGCATCGCGGCGATGCGGCCGCATGCGGCGCTGCGTCGGCGCATGCGCGCCGACGGTGCGGACTGGGAGCGTGACGTGGCCTTCGCGCTGCGCATGGTGGTGGCGACGCTCGACCAGCAATTGTTCATTCCCGCGGCCGCGCAGGCCCGGCTCGCGCAGGATGACGCGCAGCTCGGCGCGCAACTGGCCGAGGCGTTTATCCGTCAACTGCAACTGGAGTGAAGCCATGAACCTGCTGGCCAGCCTGCGCCAACGCCTCGACAACGGAACGCTGATCGTGTGCTTCGGCGCCATTTACCTCGCGTCGCAGGCGTGGATCGGGCGGATCGTGCACCCGCTCGGGCCGGAGATGCTCTTCGTGCAGACCACACTCTCTGCCGAACGCGTACGCGAGATTTTCGCGGCGTGGGAAGCAGCCGGGCTGCTCGATGTGTACGCATCGCACTACCGCTACGACATGATCCACCCGCTGTGGTACGGCGTGTTCCTGGCAGCGGCGCTGGCCAAGGGGTTCAACGCCAACGCGGTGCCGGCGCGCTTCAACGGTCTGTTGTTGCTGCCGTTCCTGGCCGCCGGCTGCGACGTGCTGGAAAACCGCGTGCACCAGGCTTTCCTCGCGGAGCGCGCCGCCATCACGCCCGCCGCCGTGTTGCTCGGCAACGGCGCCGCCAACCTCAAGTGGTTGATCGCCGCCGGCGCCGTCCTGGCCGTCGGCGCGCTCACCTTGCGCGCGCTGCGCCGCTGACCGCGGCGGACAACACCGGCGGCCATCCGCGGCCGGCGTTGCCGCCGCGCAATGTCGCTGAGCGCGTGAGGCCCGGTTTCGCCTTGCACGCATCGTCGCGCTCGGCAGGCCGCCGTGCCCAACGCGGCGCACGTCGTCGCGTTTCTGCGCCAACCGCGTCACATCCTGTGCATCTCGCGCCCGCTTTGCCTTGACTCGCTCCGCGCAACTTCTAACGTGGCCCCACCTGCGCCGGCCGGTCGGCCGGTGACCGCTGCGGCGCGCCTTCCGGCGCCCGCGCGCAACGCGGTGAAGGATGTTCACGGCGCAGGCCCTCCGCGAATCAATCGCGCATCAACAAGGACGCTGCCATGACCTATTCCCTGCTGACGACTTCCAACCCGGTGACCGGTCACCAGCTCTGGCGCACCGACGGTGGCCAGCCGGAGGCGCTGATGGACCCCGTTGCCAAACTGGGCGACTTGAGGTCCCTGCCCAACGGCAACGCCGTTTTCATCGTCAACCGCAGCGAAGTGTGGGCAACCGACGGCACGGCGGCGGGCACGCAGCGTCTGGCGCAATCGGAGACGCCACACGGCGAGGCAATGGTGCTCGGCACGCTGGCGGACGGCCGTCTCGCCGTCGGCTTTTCCGGCCTGTCTGCCGCCGAAGTCTGGGTCACTGACGGCACCGCAGCCGGCACCGAACGCCTTCAGAACGCGGCGCTGGACGGTCTGGTTTCCGTCAGCGGCAGCCTGGGCCAGCTCGCTGACGGCCGCATGCTGTTCGTCGCCGTCGACGAAAGCCACGGCCGCGAACTCTGGGTGACCGATGGCACGGCGGCGGGTACGCAACTGGTCAAGGACATCAACACCGCAGGCGATGCCCTCAGTGGCACAGACATCATTGCCACGTTCGACGGTCGCGTGGTGTTCGCCGCCGACGACGGCAGCCATGGGCGCGAACTCTGGATCAGCGACGGTACCGAGGCCGGCACGTTCCTGCTCGTCGAGGCCAATCCCGGTGCAGGTCGATCGGGCCTGTATCAGGCGCAACTCATGGACGATGGCCGTTTGATCATCAGTTCAGCACGCGTGCCGGTTGCCGACTACGTAGTGGAAGGCTCGGATCTCTGGATTACCGACGGCAGCGTGGCCGTCACGGTCAGGCTGTACACCGGAACGACGGATTACGCGCCCGGCTTGCTGGGTGCACTGGGTGACGGGCGGCTGTTGCTCACTGCCAAGGACGCGACGCATGGCATTGAACTCTGGGTGACCGACGGCACTGCCGCCGGAACCGCATTGGTCAAGGACATTCGCCCGGGTGCCAGCCATTCCTTTGCAAGCCATGTGGCCACGCTCGGCGACGGCCGCGTGCTGTTGAGCGCATACGACAGCAGCAGCGGCGTTGAACTCTGGGTCACCGACGGCAGCGCGGCCGGTACCAGTCTGCTCAGCATTTACTCGGGCGTCGCGTCGGCCAACCCGTCGCTGCTCGGCACGCTCGCGGACGGCCGCGTGCTGCTGCGTGCGGCGGACAGCCGCGGTTACGAACTCTGGGTAACAGACGGCAGCGCGGCGGGCACCACGCTCGTGCGCGACATCAACAGCGGAGTCAGCGACGGCCTGTCGTCAACGGCGTTCCGCGGAACGCTGGATGACGGCCGCATCGTTTTCCTCGCCAACAACGCCACCAGCGGCAGCGAGCTCTGGGTCAGCGACGGCACGGTGGCCGGCACGCAGATGCTGAAAGACATCAACCCCGGTGCCGCTGCCTCCAACGCGGGCATGCTCACCGAACTGGCCGACGGCACGCGCGTTTTCACCGCGACGGTCGGCGGTGAGGTGCAACTCTGGCGCACCGACGGTACCGCCGCCGGCACACAGGCCATCGGCGATTGGTCGGCGGTTGGCAACGTCGGCGGTTCCAGCGGGACCTGGGGTGACGTGCTCTGGTTATCCGACGGCCGCATCGCCTGGTGGGCAAACGATGGCAGCCACGGGACGGAACTGTGGATTTCCGACGGCACCGAGAGCGGCTCGCACATGATCAAGGACATCAACCCGGGCGCGGCATCGAGCTGGTTGTCTTACTGGGGTGGCATCGTCGGCCTGCAGGAGATGGCCGATGGCCGTCTGTTGTTCGCCGCTGACGACGGAACGCATGGCAAGGAACTCTGGGTGTCCGATGGCACGGAGGCGGGCACCACGTTGCTGAAGGACATCCGTGCGACGGCGGATGCCTTTTATCCCAGCGGGCTGGGCACACTGGCAGACGGCCGCGTGCTGTTTTCCGCCAACGACGGCACCCACGGCACGGAACTGTGGGTGACCAACGGGACGCTGGCCGGTACGACGCTGGTGAAGGACATCACCGCCGGCAGCGCCAGCAGTTACCTGATGGGGATGGGGCAGCTTGCTGACGGGCGCTACCTGTTCAGCGTGGATATCGGGCTGCCGGATGCGGAGCTGTGGGTCACCGACGGCACCACGGCCGGCACGCAATTGTTTACGGCGAGTGGCGGATGGGTCATCGGTTCGCTACCAGACGGTCGCACCCTGTTCTGGGCGGATGCCGACGACGGCGGCACCGGCCTGTGGGTGACCGATGGCAGCCCCGCCGGCACCACGCTGGTTTCGGATGCCATTCCTGCGGCCAACTACGGCTACGCGGTGCAGGAGCAGCAATTGCCCGATGGGCGATGGCTGCTGGGCACCAACAGTGTCGCCGGCTTTGAATTCTGGCTCACCGACGGCAGCGCCGCCGGTACCGCATTGCTGGTCGCGTTGTCTGCCGAGGGTCTGGGGTACAGCCCCCACCTTGGCGGTTCCCTGGCATTGGCCAACGGCCATGTGCTGTTCACTGTGACGTATGACGAATACCTGTCCGGCACCTACGTCATCGATATCGACAATGCCAGCGTGCAAGCGCTGGAGGACGTGCTGCCCGAGTTGTCTTCCGGTTACTTCCCCTACACCTATACGGAGCCCGGTGCCGCCGCGCCGGCATACGTGCTGATCGATGACGGCGGGGTGATCTGGGCGGTGGACGGTACGGCAGCAGGCACGACAGCCCTGTTGCGTGAAACCTACGTCGAGGTGGCCGTCCCGCTGGCCAACGGCGATGTCTTTTTGTTTGGCGACAACTCGCTCTATGGCGTGTCTGCCTGGGTCACCGATGGCACGGCGGCGGGGACACGGTTGCTGCAGGCGTTTGGTGATACCGCCTACATAGGCGTGGGCCCGCACGATCTTTCCGCGGACGGCATGCAACTGGCGCTCACCTTCACCCGGCCGGCCGTTGGTGACGAAACCTGGATCTACAACGGCCATTCCGGCGAGCTGGCCTTGCTGACGGACAGCAATACGCAACCCGCAACGCAAGCGGGCAACACCATCACCGGCGACGCCGTGCCGATCACGTTGAACGCGGCGCCGACGGGTTCTGCGCAGGCGCTCGCCGCCATCGAGGACACGCCGCTGCTGTTCACGGCAGCGCAACTGGTGGCGGGATTCACGGACCCGGAAGGTGGCGCCTTGCGCGTCAGCGACGTGACGCTGGCAGCAGGCCTTGGCGTGTTGCACGACAACGGCAACGGCACCTGGACCTACACGCCACCGGCGGATGCCGTCGGCAGCGAGGCGCAACTGGGTTACCAACTCAGCGACGTGCGTGGCGCGCAGCTGCAGGTCACCCGCGTCATCGAACTCGCCAACACGGCGGAATTCGGCAGTGGAGGCGATGACGTGATGACCGCAACCGCCCTGCGCGAAACGCTGTTCGGCATGGCCGGTGATGACACGCTCACCGGTGCGGGCCGTGACTGGCTCGACGGCGGCGACGGCAGTGACGTTCTGCGTGGCGGCAAGAAGAACGACAGCTTGTACGGAGGCGCTGGTGACGATGCGTTGTTCGGCAACGCCGGCGCCGACCGGTTGTCCGGCGATGCTGGCAATGACACGCTCGCCGGTGGATGGGGTGCTGACACCCTGGCCGGTGGCGACGGCCAGGATGTCTTTGTGTTCTGGGGTGCCGGATCGCCCGACAACGCCGATGTGTTGACGGATTTCACGCCCGGGCAGGACGTGCTGAGGTTCACGTCGGCACTCACGGGCATGACGGCAGGGCCGCTCGCTGCCGACTCACTGGCGCTTGGCAGTGAAGCGCTGACGGCGTTGCATCGCTTCGTGTTTGATAACGGCGCGCTGTACTACGACGCAGACGGCAACGGCGTGGCGGCAAAAAATCTGGTGGCCACGTTGCAGGGCGTCAGCACCTTGAGCGCGAGTGACTTCGTGATCGCGTGAGTGGCAGGCAACGACGAGCGCCGGGAATATCCGGCGCTCGATCCGCTGTCCGTGCAGTCACGCGGGCGCCTGGTCAGGCGCCATAGCGCCCGCGCATCGCCACGTAATACAGCACCGGGATCACCACCAGCGTCAGCAGGCTGCTGACGAAGATGCCGAAGATCAGCGCGATTGCCAGGCCGTTGAAGATCGGGTCATCGAGGATGAACAGCGCGCCGATGATTGCCGCGAAGGCGGTGAGCATGATCGGCTTGGCGCGCACGGCACTCGCGTTGACCACCGCCTCGCGCAGCGCCATGCCGGCGCGCAGCTGCTCGTTGGTGAAATCCACCAGCAGGATGGAGTTGCGCACGATGATCCCGGCCAGCGCGATCATCCCGATCATGCTCGTCGCGGTGAACTGGGCGCCGAACAGCGCGTGCCCCGGCATCACGCCGATCACCGTCAGCGGGATCGGCGCCATGATCACCAGCGGCACCGTGTAGGAACCGAACTGCGCGACGATCAGCAGGTAGATCAGGATCATGCCCACGCCATAGGCAATGCCCATGTCGCGGAAGGTTTCGTAGGTGATCTGCCACTCGCCGTCCCACTTCAGCGCCGGCGCCACCGCCAGGCCCGGCTGCGCGATGTAGGTCTGCGTGATCGCCGTGGTTTCCTTGAGCGTGCCGGCGGCCTTGAACATGCCGTAGAGCGGGCTGTCGCTGTTGCCGGCGACGTCGGCGGTCACGTAGACCACCGGCAGCAGGTCCTTGTGGTGGATCGGCTGTTCGATCTGCCCGTGCACGGCCTGCACCACGTCACCGAGCGCCACCTGGCGGCCATTGCTCGCGGTGAGCTTCAGCGCGAGCAGCGCGTTCGCGTCGGCCTTGTCCGCTTCGGACAGCGCCAGGCGGATCGGCACCGCGAACTTCGCCTGGCCGTCGTGCAGGTAACTGACGTCCTCGCCGCCGGTGAGGCTGGCGATGGCCTGCACGATGTGCGCGTACTCCAGCCCGAGGCGCGCGGCCTTCTGGCGGTCGATGACGTAGTGCACGCGCGGTGCCGCGGCGACGCGGCTGTCGTCGACGTCCACCACGTCCGGCGTCTGCGCGAGCAGGTCGCGCACCTGCTGTGCGGTGGCGCTGCGCTGCGCGTCGTCATAGCCGTAGATCTCGGCGACGATGGGCGCCTGCACCGGCGGGCCCGGCGGCACTTCCACCACCTTCACGTTGGCGCCGAGCGGGGCGCCGATCTTCTGCAGCGGTTCCCGCACGGACAGGGCGATCTCGTGGCTGGAGCGCTCGCGGTGGTGCTTGTCGGCGAGGTTCACCTGGATGTCGCCCATGTGCGCGTCGCTGCGCAGGTAGTACTGGCGCACCAGGCCGTTGAAGTTGATCGGCGCGGCGGTGCCGGCGTAGAGCTGCAGGTTCTGCACTTCCGGCACGGTCTTCAGGTGATCCGCCAGCGCAACCAGCACGCGCTGCGTGTCTTCCACCGGCGTGCCTTCCGGCATGTCCACGATGACCTGGAACTCGCTCTTGTTGTCGAACGGCAGCATCTTCAGCACCACCAGCCCGAGCACCGGCAGTACCACCGCGAAGGCGATGGCACCGAGCACGCCCCAGTACATGCGGTGGCGCTTGCGCTTGCCGTCGGCGGGCGCCACCAGCGGCGCCAGCAGCTTCTGTGCGAGGCCGGAGAAGAAGCGGTCGAGGCGGGATTCGCTTGCGTGTGCTGCGTGTGCATCGCCATGCGTGCCGGCCGGCACGGCGTGGTGCGTGAGGAATTTCCCCGCCATCCACGGCGTTACCACGAAGGCGACGGCCAGCGAGATGAGCATCCCGGTGGAGGCGTTGATCGGGATCGGGCTCATGTAGGGGCCCATCAGCCCGGAGACGAACGCCATCGGCATCAGCGCGGCGATCACCGTGAAGGTGGCGAGGATGGTCGGCGCGCCCACTTCGTCCACCGCGCGCGGGATCAGTTGCAGCAGCGTCTTGTCGGCGTTCTCCGGCAACGCCATGTGCCGGTGAATGTTCTCGACAACCACGATCGCGTCGTCCACCAGGATGCCGATGGAAAAGATCAGCGCGAACAGCGACACGCGGTTGAGCGTGAAGCCCCAGGCCCAGCTGGCGAACAGGGTGACGGCCAGCGTGATGATCACCGCGCTGCCGACGATGAAGGCTTCACGGCGGCCGAGCGCGAAGAACACCAGCGCAATCACGGCGCTGGTGGCGAACAGCAGTTTCTGGATCAGCTTCGCGGACTTGTCAGCGGCGGTCTCGCCGTAGTTGCGGGTGACCGTGACCTCGATGTCGGCCGGAATCACCACGTTGTGCAGCGCGTTCAGCCGCTGCTGGATGCTCTCGGTGATGTCGATGGCGTTTTCGCCCGGCTGCTTGGCGATGGCGAGCGTGAGTGCCGGGCGAAAATCCGCCTCCGCGGGGCTGGCGGCGGCCGCCGCCGGCCGTGACCAGTGGCGCACGCTGCGCGCGAGCGCGTCCGGTGCGCGCACGATGTCGGCAACGTCCGCCAGGAATACCGGCTCGCCGCCGCGCGTGCCCACGATCAGCGCCGCCACGTCCTCGTTGCTGCGGAAGAAATCGCCGGCGCGGATTTCCACCAGCTTGCCCTGCTGCACCGCCTGCGTCGGGCTCATCGCGCGGTTGGCGGCGACGAGGCTGGCGCGCAGCGCGTTGAAGTCGATGTCGTAGGCGGCGAGGCGGGCCGGGTCGAGGGTGACGCGCACGATGTCGTCGGGCGCGCCGAGCGTGTAGATGTCGCGTGTGCCGGGCACGCGCTTGAGCTCGGTCTCCAGCGTGTGTGCGACGTCGGCAAGCTCGTGCGCGGTCTTGCTGCCGTCGCGTGCGGCGAGCGTGAGGCTCATCACCGGCACGTCGTCGATGCCCTTGGGTTTCACCAGCGGCGTGCCGGTGCCGAGGTTGGGCGGCAGCCAGTCGGCATTGGAGAACACCTGGTTGTACAGCTTCACCAGCGCTTCCTGGCGCGGCACGCCCACCTTGAACTGCACGGTGACCAGCGCCATGCCCGGCATCGAGGTGGAGTAGACGTGTTCAACGCCGTCGATCTCGCTGAGCACCTGTTCCGCGGGCGTGGCGACCAGGCCTTCGACTTCCTTGGCACTGGCGCCGGGGAAGGGCACGAAGACGCTGGCCATGGTGACGTCGATCTGCGGTTCTTCTTCCTTCGGCGTCACGCCGACGGCGAACAGGCCCAGCAGCAGGCCGGTGAGCGCCAGCAGCGGCGTCAGGCTGGAGGTGAGGAACGCGCGCGCGATGCGCCCGGAGATGCCCGGCACTTCCTCGTTCGGACGGTTTTCCGGCGAGTTCATGTTCAGCCTCCCTGCGTGGCGGCGGGCGCGGCAGCGGCGAGGGCGGCCGCCTGCTTCGCGTCGATCCAGACGTGCTCACCGGCGACGAGCCCGGCGAGGATTTCCGCCTTGCCGTCGTCACGGCGGCCGACGCGCACCTGGCGCAGTTCCGGCGTGCCGTCGGCGCGGCGTACGTAGACGGCGCTCAGTTCGTTGCGCTCGACGAGCGCGCCCTGTGGCACGCGCAGCGCCTGCTTTTCGCCGGTGGCGAGCCGCACCTTCACGAACATGCCGGGGTAGATCTCGCCGGACACGTTCGGCGCGAGGTCGGCGCGCACGCGGAAGGCGTGGCTTTCCTCGTCGGCGTAGGGGAACACCACGACGTTGCTCGCCTCGACGGTCTTGCCGTCCTGCAACACCAACTGCAGTTTTTTCTGCGCGCGCACTTCGTCGATGAAGGTCTGCGGCACGCGTGTGGTGACGCGCACCTTTTCCAGCGAGAGGCCCGACACCAGCGCGCGGCCCGGCGTTGCCAGTTCGCCCACCTCGATGTGCCGCGCGGTGACGATGCCGTTGTACGGCGCCCGCACCTGCGTGTAGCCCACCTGCGTCTGCGCCTCGCTCTGTGCCGCCTCGGCGGAGGCCACGCGCGCTTTGGCGGCGTCAAAGGCGGCGCGCACGCGGTCGTAGTCCGCCTGCGAAATCAGTTTCTGTTCGATCAGCTGGCCGGCGCGCGCGAAGTTGCTTTCCGCCTCGCGCAGGGAGGCGCGTGCCTCTTCCAGCCCGGCACTGGCGCGGGCGGCGCGCGCGCCCTGTTCGCTGGCCGCCAGTTCCATCACCACCGCACCGGCCGGCACGTAGTCGTCGACGTCGTAATGGATCTTCGTCACGCGCCCGGCGGTCTGCGCGGTCAGCGTGGCCTTGTTGGTGGCCTCCAGGGTGCCGTCGAGGGTGATGCTGTCGCGCAGGGTTTCGCTGGCGACGGTCATGAACACCGCCGGGTCCGGCGTGAAGGGCGCCGCCTGTGCCGGTGGCTGCGGGTCACCGGAACAGGCGGCGAGGAGCAGGGGCAGGGTGAGGCTGGCGAGGGCGGCGCGGCTGGACATCGTTGTCTCCCGTGGATGGCTGGCAGGCCTGCGGCCTAGATACCCCGGGGAGTATCAGTACGACGGCTCCGCCTGTCAATGCGGCTTTCCGGGGTGAGAACTGGCTCACATCCCTGACGTCTGCGCGACCCATCGGTCGAATAACCGATTTGGTGCATTGCCCTGCTACTGCCATCTCCCTATATATGCAGGGTGTAAAGGGAGAACCCGCATGGGAAGGACGGGCGAGGGTGAACAAGGACTTGCAGGCGCGCTGGCCCTGGGGCCGGGTCGCGCTGTTGGTGTTGGCTGCCGCGGTACTGCTCGCGCTGGCACTGGTGGCCGCGCGCCGCGTCGAGTTGCCGGCGTTTTTCGTCGCTGGCCCGGAGGCTGAGGTGGCCGACGCCGTGGTCAACAAGCCGGCGGTGGCCTACCCGCTGTCCGGCGCTGCCGCGGTGGCGCCGGACCTGCCTCCGTGCGCGGGTCAGCTCGCGTTCCGCGCCGGCGATTACGCGCAGGCCTACGGTGCGCTGGTGTTGCAGTCGGCTAAGGACCCGTCGGCGGCGTTCCTGGTCGGGCGCATGTTCGCCGAGGGCCTCGCCGTGCCGCGCAACGAGGAGGCGGCCCTGCGCGCGTTCCGTTCCGCGGCCGAACGTGGCCACCGCGATGCGGCGTCGGCACTGGCGCTGCTGTACGAAGGCGGGCGGAAGGCCGATTTCGTGCAGGCGCTGCACTGGTACGAGCAGGCGGCCTTGCGTGGCGACAACGCCGCTGCCGTGAAGGTGGCGTGGATGTATGCGCAGGGCGCCGGCACGCCGGTGGACCCGGTGCGCTCGGCGGCCTGGCTGGACGTGGTGAAGGAACAGCACCTGTCGGCGGGCACGGCGATGCCGGCGGAACTGATCGAATTGCGGCGCGCCCAGGGCGACGCCGGCAAGAACAACAACGTGATCGCTGCGGCGGTCGCGGAACTGCGTGGCCGCCTGGCGGTGGCCCGCGCGACTGACCCCGGGGAGACAGACCCATGCAACCCATGAACCGCCTGCTGCAACAACTGGCGCTGTTGCTGTTTGCCGTTTTCGCATTCGGTGCGGCGCAGGCCGCCACCGTGCGCGGCAACGCGACGATGGATGCGTTCGGTTCGCCGACGCCGGTGGTGGCCCAGGGCGCCACCGTCCGGCTCTGCCTCACGCAGGGCGGAGGCTCGACGAACTGCTTCTTCCCCTTGCAGTCGCAGGTGATCGGTGCCGACGGCGCCTACTCGCTGAACTCGAACGTCGGCACCTTCGTGCTGCAGGCGATCTTCTTTGGCAGCGGCCTGATGTACAGCGAACTGGTGACCTTTACGCAAACCGATGAGGTGCAGGTGCGCAACCTGCACCTGGTGCCGATTCCCTATTCGATCGGCGGCAAGGTCACGGGCGGCGGCGAAGACCTCGCCGGCGCCACGGTGGAACTCAGCTATCCCGGCGAGACGCGCGTGCTGATCAACGCCATCACCGACGCCAGCGGCAACTACTCGCTGAACGATGTCCCCAACGGCAACTACGACATCCGCGCCAAGCCGCCGGCCGGGCTGCTTTACACCACGCACGAGATCAGCGGCTTCCAGATCAACAACGCTTCACGCGGGCAGGATTTCCAGCTCGACCCCGACTTCAGCCTCGCCGGCACGGTGAGCGCCGGCGGCATGGCGCTCGCGGGCGCGGAGGTTCGCCTTTACGCCGCCGGCGACGGCTCCGCCACCGGCGACACGCCCTTGCACACAGCCACCGCCAACACCATCGGCAACTACTCGCTGGCGAGTGTGCCGGCCGGCAACTACGACCTCGAAGTCGAGGCGCCTGCCGGTTCCGACTACGGCATGCGGCGCATCACCGGCATCCCGGTGTCCGGCAACGGCGATGCCTTCGATGTCACGCTGCACAAGTTCTTCGGCGAGATCACCAACGCCGATACCGGCGCCGTGGTGCCGGGCGCCAGCGTCCGGATCTGCGACGCCGCCGGCTGCAACATCAGCGTCATCGCGACGCTGCTGGCCGACACCAACGGCCGCTACGTGTGGGCCAACCCGGCGGACGGTTCCTGGCTGCTGAGCCTGGTCGTCGATGACTACACGCCCTACTCGCAGCTCATTTCCACCAGCGGCAGCGACGGCGAACTCGATGTCGCGCTAGCGCCTTTCAAGGGCTTTACCGGCAAGGTCCTGGCCGGCGGCTCGCCGGTCGCCGGCGCCACCGTGCGCCTGTATCTCGCCGGCACCGCGACGTTCATTGACGAGGTGGTGACGGATGCCGCCGGCACCTACAAGTTGTGGAACCCCGACGGCGGCGTCTACGACGTCGCGGCGGCACCGCCGGGCGGCTCGCCTTACAAGGCGGCGACACTCGCGCAGGTGCAGTACACCCAGGCCACGCGCGTCGATCACGATTTCGTGCTCTCCACCACCGGCTTCTCGCTCGCCGGCAAGGTGACCGGTGACGGTGCCGGCGGCGAAAACGGTGTCGCCGGCGCCACCGTCAAGGTGCTGAACGGCAACACGCTGGTCGGCAGTGGCATCACCAATGCGCAGGGCGCCTATTCCGTCACCGGGCTTGTGGCCGCCACCTATCACGTGGTTGTCCAGCCGCCCTCGGGCAGCAGCTATGCCTACGCCTCCTTCGGCAACGTGGAAGTGGGCTCCGCCGCGCGCGGCAACCTCACCCTGAGCCTGCGTCTCACCGAGGCGTCCGGCTCCTTCACCGGCTTTGTCAGCAACCTGCGGACGGGTGCGCTGGTC
>Ga0073934_10007198_pt1 | contig 15674 bp, 10 predicted proteins | sample LarsenN4metaG_FD_76834 | JGI IMG/M metagenome (GOLD analysis project Ga0073934, IMG submission 76834) | Hot spring sediment bacterial and archeal communities from British Columbia, Canada, to study Microbial Dark Matter (Phase II) - Larsen... ...
CAGCCGCTCGACGAAAGGACGATCGCTGGTGATCCGCGTCTCGAGTGCGGCGCGCGCGTCGGCGAGGGCAACGTCCACGAGGCGGCGGCGCGCGTCGCGCTGATCCTGCGGATTCCCCTGGCCGCCCGCTCTCAAGCCGCGAATGGCGTCGCCGATGGCCGACGGAGTCGCGGCTTCGCTCGATCGAAGGAGAGGCGCGCCTCCGTGGAGCTGTGCCTTGAGCCAGCCTCGGGGATCGGAGATGTGTTGGCGCTCACCGCGGCGGGCACCGAGCCCGAATCGGTTGAGAGCGCGAAGAGCCGAATCCATGCGAGACCCTTCCACTGTGCAGAGAGTCCATGTCCCGCGATCGGGTTGCTCGCAGGCTCCCCGTCGGAGCCTGTGAGTCCGATCGCGCCGCCCTGTCTGAGTCTAAGACGAGTGAGGCGCCCGCGCACGTTGCCTCCGTGCCGGCGACCGAAGCGGTGGCTGACTGTGAAGAGGATGGACGCGCGACGAGGGGGCTTCGGCTGCCGGACAGGTCGAGGCCTCGGCCCTGCGAGCCCCGCCCCCTCGTTCGCATTCAGCCCGTCATGCGGGCTCATTTGTGGATTGCGTTATTCGTCGATGCGCTGCAGGGCGGCTTCTTCCTCTTCGTCGCGCATCCGCACGTGTCGTGCGAGCGCCAGCGTCGATGTGGAAAACAGCACCACCCAGGCGGCCGTCGGATTTACCCAGTACGTCACGAACAAGGCCGCCAGGAGCCCAACACCCAGAGAAATACGCGACATGGTCCCCCTTCCGCTCGATGAACGACCGGAGAGCAAGTTGTGAACCACAGCCACCTGCATGCGGCCGGATCGTGCTAAGTGTCAGGCGGACGTGACGTTAGCCCACAGATGGCCGTTCGGGCGCCTGCGCGGTCAGTGCACGCCGCGCGACCCGTTCTTGAACACGACGCTCCTCTCGCGGGCTGCGGAACCCGCTGAGAGCAATCGCCTTAGGGTGCGATTACGCGTGAACCGTTTCCTTTATCGATCTTGAACACGATGCCCGGCTTCTGCCGGCGGAGGACGGCCACTCTCGCGCCGTCGTTGCTGGAATTTGCACACCTCGCCACCACCACGATAAGGTGTTCGGTTGGAGATCCTCCGTGTCCGCCATCACCACACTTACCACCTACAAGATGTACATCGACGGTCGGTGGGTCGATGCCGCGTCGGGTGACCGCTTCGAGAGCGACGATCCGTTCCGTGCGAGCCCGTGGGCCTTGATTCCGCGCGGCGCGGCGGCCGACGTGGACCGGGCCGTACGGGCTGCTCACAAGGCGTTCACGTCCGGGGATTGGCCAAAGCTGACGGCGTCGCGTCGCGGCGCGCTGCTGCGTCGCCTGGGCGACCTGGTTACGGAGCGATCGAAGCAGCTCGCCGAGATCGAAGTTCGCGACAACGGGAAACTGTACGCCGAGATGAGCATGCAGACGGCGTACATGGCGCAGTGGTATCACTACTACGCTGGCCTTGCGGACAAGATCGAAGGCGCCGTCCTCCCGACCGACAAGCCAGAGACGTTCAACTTCACGCGCTACGAGCCGCTTGGCGTGGTTGCGGCGATCGTCCCGTGGAATTCGCCGCTGCTGCTCACGACATGGAAGCTGGCGCCTGCGCTCGCCGCCGGCAACACGGTCGTCATCAAACCGTCTGAGTTCACGTCGGCCTCGGTGCTCGAGTTCATGAAGCTCGTCGAAGAGGCAGGCTTCCCACCTGGCGTCGTCAATGTCGTGACCGGCTTCGGCGCCGATGTCGGGGCGCCGCTCGTCGAGCACCCGCTCGTGGCGAAGGTTGCCTTCACGGGGTCCGATGCCACCGGCCAGCGCATCTACGAGGCGGCCGCGCGCGGGCTCAAGCACGTCACCATGGAGCTCGGCGGCAAGTCGCCGAACATCGTCTTTGACGATGCGGAGATCGACAACGCGGTGAAAGGGGCGATCTCGGGCATCTTTGCGGCAACGGGGCAGACGTGCATCGCCGGATCGCGACTGCTCGTGCAGCGAAGCATTCACGACCAGTTCCTCGAGCGGCTCGTCGCCTTCGCGAAGACCGCGAGGATGGGGAACCCGATGGACGCCGACACGCAGATCGGACCGGTCACGAACAAGCCGCAATTCGAGAAGATCCTGAAGTACATCGACATTGCAAAGGGTGAAGGCGCGCGGGCCGTTCTCGGCGGCGGACGCGCGGAACGTCCCGAGTGCGGCAGCGGCTGGTTCGTCGAGCCCACGATCTTCGAGGGCGTGAACAACGGCATGCGTATCGCCCAGGAAGAGGTCTTCGGACCCGTCCTCTCGGTGATCCCATTCACGGACGAGGAAGAGGCGATCGCGATCGGCAACGACGTGGTGTATGGTCTGGCCGCCGGCGTGTGGACGCAGAACATCCGACGTGCGCTCACGATGGCGGAGAAGCTTCAGGCGGGAACCGTCTGGATCAACACCTATCGGGCGGTCAGCTACCTGTCACCATTCGGCGGGTACAAGCGATCGGGCATCGGACGCGAGAGCGGCCAGGAGATGATCAAGGAATATCTGCAGGTCAAGAGCGTTTGGATCTCGACGGCAACGTCGGTTCCCAATCCGTTCATTCAGAGATAGACGGGCAAAGGGCAAAGGTACGCGAGGCGACATGGAACAGGTGATCGGGTTCGTGGGCGTGGGGCGCATGGGCGGGCCGATGGCGAATCGGCTGCTCGACGCAGGCCATACCCTGTGCGTGTTCGACACGAATGCGGAAGCGATGACGCCGCTTTCGGCGCGGGGCGCGAAGGTTGGGACGTCTGCCGAAGACGTCGCCTCGTCATCGGACATCGTCTTCCTCAGCCTGCCGACGCCGCCGATCGTGCAGGCGGTCAGCCTCGGCGAACGCGGCGTTCTCAAAGGCAACCGCCTGAAGACGCTCATCGATTTGTCGACGACCGGTCCGACAGTTGCTGCCGTGGTTGCCGGCGCGGCGTCCGAGCGCGGCGTCGCGTGGGTAGATTCGCCTGTCAGCGGTGGCGTTGGTGGCGCGACGAAAGGCACGCTCGCCGTGATGGTGTCGTGCGCGAAAGACACCTTTACACGAGTCGATCCCGTGCTCAAGACATTCGGCAGGACGTTCTATGTCGGCGAGAAGCCGGGGCTGGCGCAGATCGCCAAGCTCGCTAACAACCTGCTCGCCGCCGCCGCGATCGTGCTGTCGTCGGAAGCCGTTGCGATGGGCGTGAAGGCGGGCCTCGACGCCAGAACGCTGATCGACATCATCAACGCCGGCAGCGGACGCAACAGCGCAACGCAGGACAAGTTTCCAAAATCGGTGATCCCGCGCACGTTCGACTTCGGCTTCGCCACAGGGCTGTCGTACAAGGACGTCCGGCTCTGCCTGGACGAGGCCGAGGCCCTGGGCGTGCCCATGGTCGCGGGCTCCGCGGTGCGCCAGATGCTGGCGATCACCAATGCCAAGTTCGGTCCCGATTCCGATTTCACCTCGATCGCGCGAGTCGTGGAGGAGTGGGCGGGGGTGGAGATCAAATAGGTCGAAGGTCAAAGGTCAAAGGTCAAGGGTCGAAGATCAGGGGTCAAACGTACGGTCACGGTCAAAGGTTCACGGTTCACGGTACGGGAGAAGCGATGGACAGAGCGACGTTCGAAAAGGGTCGGGAGATTCGTAGCGCGGTGCTGGGAAAGGAATTCGTCGACGCCGCGTTCGAGGCGGCCGACAGCTTCAGCATGCCGATGCAGGAACTGGTCACCGAGTACTGCTGGGGCGCGGTGTGGGGGCGCGACGGTCTCGACCGCAAGACGCGCAGCATGCTCAATCTCGCGATGATCAGCTGCCTGAACCGGCCTCACGAGCTGCGTCTTCACATCGCTGGTGCGCTGAAGAACGGCGTCACGCGCGACGAAATCCGCGAGATATTCATGCAGGTGGCGATCTACGCTGGCGTGCCGGCGGGGGTGGATTCGTTCCGGGCTGCGAAGGAAGTGTTCGAGAAGGTGGATGCCAGATAGAAGCGGTTCCAGGTTCCACGTTCCAGGTTCCGCGTTCGTGTTCTAGTTTCGAGTTCGGGGTTCCGGGTTCGGGGTTCCGAGTTTGGGGGTTCCAGGTTCCAGGTTCCAGGACTGTTGGCCGTGGGGGATCCGATGTTCGCAGACCGACGTGTGTGGGCAGCAGGGACATTCATCGTGACCGGCGTTCTCCTGGCGTGTTCGAGCGCGCTCGGACAGACCGACAAGTGGTACCCGTCGCGCTGGGGCGCCGACGATCAGCGCGGCGCCGCCAACCGGATTACGCCGGCGAAGGTGGTGGAAGGCAAGAACGCGATCACCAAGGGCGTGGTCTACCAGCTTGGCCATGTCTACGAGCCCGGTATGCCGATGTTCGGGACCCGGCATTACAGCCTGCGGATCCCGCAGGTCTTCAAGATGCCGGGTAAGAACGACGCGGTCTATCACGACGAGATCATCAGCGGCGAGCTCGGACAGATTGGCACGCAGTTCGATGGGCTCGGCCACGTCGGCATCGGCGAGCTGTTCTACAACGGCAATCGCCGCTCCGACTTTGCCCAGGCCGAGGGGCTGACGAAACTCGGCATCGAGAACGTCGGCGCCATCGCCACCCGCGGCGTGCTCATCGACGTCGCGAGATTCAAGGGCGTCGATCAGTTGCAGCGTGCATACGAGATCACGCCCGCTGATCTGAAAGGGGCGCTCCAGCGTCAGAACGTCCAGATCCGCAGCGGGGACGTGGTGCTGATTCACACCGGCTGGGGCTCGCTCTGGATGAAAGACAACGCACGATACGCGGAGAGCGCGCCGGGGATAGGCGTCGGCGCGGCGCAGATGCTCGCCGACGCGGAAGTCGTGGTCGTCGGCGCCGACACCTGGGGCGTCGAGGTGATGCCAAATCCCGACAGCTCGCTGTCAGCGCCGGTGCATCAGCTCCTGCTCGCGCGCAACGGCATCTACCTTCACGAGAACCTCATCACCGCGGATCTCGCGCGCGACAACGTGTACGAGTTCATGTACGTGTTCGCGCCGCTGCGGTTGAAAGGCGCAACCGGATCGCCGGGCAATCCAATCGCGATCCGTTGATCGCACGCTCCCGTACCCGCGGCGCCCGGGTTGAGGCAGTGGTATGCGGTGTGAACCAGGGTGACGCGCTCGCCCACGCGGCGTTGCCGATGGCCGGCGCGGGGCTCTGTCCTACGTAGAACCCGTTCGCCGTCGTTCGAGGTGCGGCGGAAACGACACCTCCGCTCGCCGACGATCCGGCTTCACGCGCAGGGAGAACGCCAGCTCTTCGGCAGCAATCCGGTCGTTCACGACGCCATGACGCACGTCGGCGTGAACCCGGTCCTGCCCCATTCGTTTGGGCAGGTGCGCGGCCTTGGGAAGAGTCGATTCAGGCCTATTTCCAGACGACATAGTGAAAGCAGTTGCTGCCACGAGACGCAACGACTGTACGCTGTCCCCGAACGACGTCGCTATCGGGATCATGCCGGGGGTCGTAGGGGAAAACCCTAATGGCCTGAGGTAGATCCCGTAGTTTTACGTGTCGCTGAGCCAACCCTGCAGGAGCGCGTACTTCACGATGTCGATGCGGCCCTTCAGGCCAAGCTTGCGAGCGGCGTTGGCTTTGTGCACTTCGACGGTCTTCACGCTGAGCTCGAGCTGCGAGGCGATTTCCTTATTGCTGTAGCCGGACGCGATCAGGCGCAGCACTTCACCCTCGCGGTCGCTGAGGCTGACGCCGGTCGCGTGCGCCTTCCGTCCGCTCTTGGCCAGAAATCCTGCCGTGACACGCGCGGTCAGCGCCGAGTCGAGGTATTGACCGCGCGCCGCGGTCGCGCGGATCGCCTGCAGCAACTCCGATGCGGCGCTCTGTTTCAGCACGTAGCCGTCTGCGCCGGCACGGAGCAGCTCCTGCAGGTAGGCATCGTCGCCGTGGCGAGTGAGGATGACGATCACCGAGTCGGGCTGAATCTCTTTCAGCGTGCGGGTTGCGACCAAGCCGTTCATGCCCGGCATCGAGATGTCCATGACCACCACGTCGGGCCGCACCGCGCGCGCCTGTTCGACGGCGGCCGTCCCGTCGCTCGCCTCCGAGACGACCGTCATGTCGCTCTGGCTTTCGATCAACATCTTGAGCCCCTGCCGTACCGTGACGTGATCGTCGGCCAGCAGGATGCGCAGGTTCCGTGCGTCCTCAGTCATGGTGTGCGACATCCTGCGCGGCGAGAATCGGCATGCGCACGATGATGGTGGTGCCTTCGCCGGCGGCTGATTCGATTTGCACGGTTGCACCGACGAGCGCCGCGCGCTCCTGCATGCCCAGCAGGCCGAATCCCTGATGTGGCGCGTTTCCGTTCCCAGGCTCGAACCCGACGCCATCGTCTTCGATGATGAGCGACACGTGATCGGATCGACGTTCCAGAATCACGTCCACGTTTTCGGCGCGCGCGTGTTTGGCGATGTTGTTGAGCGCCTCCTGGGCGATTCGGTACAGCGTCGTCTCTACCTCCGACGTCAGTCGATCCGCGCTGAGTCCCGAGGTGTGGAGGTCGGCGCGCACGCCGGCCCGCTGTGACCAGTCCTGGACGTAGTTGGCGAGCGCAGCGCGCAGGCCGAGGTCGTCGAGCGCGGTTGGCCGCAACTCCCAGACGAGATGATCGACGCCCTGATCCAGCTGCTGCGCGACCGTCTCGAGCGCCGTGACGTGTGGCGCGAGGCGCGAATCGCCGGCGCACGCCTCCCTGAGCGCCCGGATGCCCAGCCCGAGGGCGGTCAGCTGTTCGCCGAACTGGTCGTGCATCTCGCGCGCGATTCGGCGCCGCTCGTCCTCCTGGGCGAAGACGAGGCGCGAGAGCAGCTCGGTGCGCGCGCGCTCGGCACGCGCGCGCTCGGTCATCTCCTCGCGGAGCGACGCGTTGGCGCGCGCGAGCTCCGCCGTCCGCTCCTTGACGCGGATCTCGAGCTGCTCGTGTGCGCGCTTCAGCGCTTCTTCGGCTCGCTTGCGCTCCGACAGATCGAAATGGGTGCCGACGATCCGGTAGACGACGCCGTCGCGCTGGCGCCGGACCGGGAAGCCGCGGGAGAGCAGATGGACGTAGTGGCCGTCCTTGTGGAGCAACCGGAACTCGAGCGTGTAATCGCGTTCGCCGCGCAAGACCCCGTCGACCACCTCGCGCACGACCTGCCGATCGCCGGGGTGGAGCAGTCGTTCCCATGCGCTCACGTGCGGCTCGATGTCCTCGTCGCTGTACCCGAGCATCTTCTTCCACTGCGCCGAGTACACCACCGCGCCGGTTTCGAGGTTCCAGTCCCAGACGCCTTCCTGCGCGCCCTCGAAAGCGAGCTTCAGGCGCTCCTCGCTTTCGCGCAGAGCGACCTCCGTGCGTTTCCGCTCGGTGATGTCACGCATGATGATCTGGATGCCGCGATCCGGCGGGTCTTCGAACAGCGTGCCGATGGTTTCGACTTCCCTGTGCGTGCCGTCCAGCCGCACGATTGTCTCGTCCACGGCGGGGACCGCCTTCCCCATATACAACTGGCGCACACGCTCACGGATCGGGCCATGCCGATCGGGGTGGAAGAAGCGCAGCGGCGAATGCCCGATCACTTGATCCGGGGTCACCGCGCCGAACATGCGCAGTGCCGCCGGGTTCACGAACGCGATGGAGTTCTTCCGGCTGACGAAGATGCCGTCCGGCGAGAGGTCCACCAGCTGGCGATAATCCATATGAGCTCACCCATCTGGCCGGGCCAGCCAGTCAGCGGCTCGCGAACCGCGCCGCGCGTCCCCGTGTGACGCGGTAGTCTACATCTCAAACGTCGAGAACCTCCAAACATCCACACCGGGGTGTGCTCGGGCGGGGGAGGCGCGGGGGCGCGCAAGGCGTGGGCGGAGCTTGATAAACTGCTCGCGGTGCTCACCCCTGGTCGTGTCGCCGCTCATGCGGTGATCGCGTTCATCCTTCTCACCTCAGTCGTTCACGCCGGTCAATCCACTGCTACTGGCGCCGGGTCGGACGACGTCGCCTCCCACCTGCCGTTCGCCTTCGACGGCCCGCCGGTTCCCGTCGCGCCGGAGGTTGTGACTCGCGACGCCGAGGGGCGCGCAACCGTCAGGGCGGTGCGACTCACGGCGCCCTTGCGGCTGGATGGTCAACTCGACGAAGCCATCTACGGGGAGGTCACGCCGATCTCCGACTTCTATCAGCAGGATCCCGTCGAAGGGGTCGCCGCCACCGAACGCACCGAGACGTGGCTGCTGTTCGACGATGACACCTTTTACGTGACATTCCGCTGCTACGAGAGCCGGCCGGACGCGCTCGTGGCCAACGAGATGCGTCGCGACAGCAACAACATCTTCCAGAACGACCACATTGCTTTCCTCATCGACACCTTTTACGACCGGCGCAACGGGCTCGAGTTCGCCGTCAACCCGATCGGCGGTCGCTGGGACGGACAGATCGCGAACGAGCGGCAGCCGAACGCCGACTGGAACCCGGTGTGGGACGTTGCCGTCGGCCGCTTCGATCGCGGGTGGACGGTCGAGCTCGCCATTCCATTCAAATCGCTGCGCTATCGGCCCGGGCGCGCGCAGATCTGGGGCTTCAACGCCCGGCGTCTGAATCGAGCGAAGAACGAGACTTCGTTCCTTACGCGCGCGCCGCGCGCGCTCGGGCAGCGGGCGCTGTTCCAGGCCTCGCTTGCTGCGACCGTCGTCGGACTGGAGGCGCCACCCGGATCGCGCAATCTCGAGATCAAGCCGTACGCCGTCTCGAGCCTCACGAGCGACCTTGGTGCGACGCCGCCGATTTCCAACGACGTCACGAAGCAGATCGGCGTGGACGTGAAGTACGGCCTGACGCAGAACCTCACCGCCGACTTCACTTACAACACCGACTTCGCACAGGTCGAAGCCGACGAACAACAGGTCAACCTGACGCGTTTCAGCCTGTTCTTCCCCGAGAAGCGCGAGTTCTTCCTGGAGAATCGCGGCCTGTTTGGGTTCGGCGGTGTGGACACGGGCAGCGGAGGCGACACGCCGATCCTGTTTTACAGCCGCCGGATCGGCTTCGATCTCGGGCGGCAGGCGCCCATCGAGGCGGGCGGCCGCGTGACGGGAAGGATCGGACGATTCAGCCTTGGGATGCTGAACATCGGCACCGACGAAGCGGCGGGGTCGCCGTCACCGGCGACCAACTTCACCGTCGTACGCGTCAAGCGCGACGTCCTGCGACGAAGCAGCGTCGGCATGATCTTCACCGGGCGCTCGAACATCGAAGGCGGTACTGCGGACAACCAGGTCTATGGGGTTGACGGCACGTTCGCGTTCTTCGCCAATCTCGCGATCAACTCGTACTGGGCGCGCACACAGACCACCGGTCTCTCCGGCCAGGACACCAGCTATCGCGCGCAGTTGGACTACGCCGGCGATCGCTACGGCGTGCTGGTGGAGCGGCTCGTCGTGGGTGACCACTTCAGACCCGACATCGGATACGTCCGTCGCAGCGACATCCGCCTGTCACAGGCGCAGTTCAGGTTCAGCCCGCGCCCGGAGTCGAATCGGGTGGTGCGCAAGCTCTCGTGGGTGGCCAACATCGAGTACACGGAGAATCGCGCCGGACGCGTCGAGACGCGCGACCAGCGGGGCGAGTTCGGTATCGAGTTCCAGAACAGCGACACGTTCAGCCTGAGTTACAGCGACGCCTACGAGTTCCTCCCGGTCCCCGCACGCATCGTCGGTCTCACCATCCCGGCCGGGGGATATGACTTCGCCACGACCCGTATGGCGTACAACTTCGGACGGCAGCGCAGGCTGTCGGGCAACGTGTCGCTCGAACATGGACCGTTCTACAGCGGCGACAAGACGACGCTCTCGATCAGCCAGGGACGTGTCAACGTGACGCCGCAGTTGTCGGTCGAGCCGACCTACCTGGCGAACTGGGTCGAACTCGCGGAGGGCTCTTCGACCACTCACCTGGCGGGCTCGCGCGTCACCTACACGCTGACGCCCGAGATGTTCGTCAGTGCGCTTGTGCAATACAACACAGGCATGAATGCCGTCTCGGCGAACGTGCGGCTGCGGTGGGAATACCGGCCCGGCAGCGAGCTCTTTTTCGTGCTCAACGAACAGCGCGATACGCTGTCGCCGCGGTTTCCCGGTCTGGTCAACCGTGCTCTCATCGTCAAAATCAATCGCCTGGTGCGGTTCTGAGAAATGAAGGCCTGAGGTCAAAGGGCCAAGGTGCCCCAATTTCGGTAGGCTCGTCAGTGCCGGAAAAGGCGTTAGGATTAGGCACATGCTGTCGCGCTCCCACCGCGCCGGTTGCGTGTCGCTGGTCTTGTGCCTGAGCGTTATTCCGCTCAGTTGGGGAACGCACGCGGCTCCCCAGGCCAGGCTGTCCCCAGCCGCCGCGCCGCACAAGGCGCTGTTCGATCGCTACTGTCTGTCTTGCCACACAGAGCGACTCAGACAGCGCGGCACCGTGCCGATCGCGTTCGAGAAGCTCGATCTCGCCAATGTGGGCGCGAACGCGGACACGTGGGAGAAGGTCGTGCTCAAGATGCGTGCGGGGCTGATGCCTCCCTCCGGCGCGCCGCGTCCGGAGAAAGCGGCGCACGACGGCTTCGCATCCTGGCTCGAGTCCGAGCTCGATCGCGCCGCCGCGGCGCGCCCCAATCCGGGTCGCACGGAGGCGTTCCATCGCCTCAATCGCGCTGAATACCGGAACGCCGTCCGCGACATCCTGGATCTCGACGTCGATGTTGCAGCGCTGCTGCCGGCAGACGATGTGAGCTACGGGTTCGACAACATCGCGGGCGTGCTGAAGATGTCGCCGACGTTGATGGAGCGCTACCTCGCGGCGGCGCAGCGGGTCAGCCGGCTCGCGGTCGGAACGCCACCGCCGGCGCCGAACATCGATTACTTCCGCATTGCCGACGACTTGTCCCAGGACGAGCCGTTGCCGGGACTGCCGTTCGGCACGCGCGGCGGAACGTTGATTCGCTACAACTTCCCGATGGACGGCGTGTACGAGTTCAGGCCGCGGTTGACGCGTGACCTGAACGAGAGCGTGCCGCTCTACACGGAGGATCAGACGCTCGAGATCAGCGTGGACGGCGAGCGGGTCGGTCTGTTCATTTTGCCCGGTATCGGTGGGCGCGCTCCCGCCGAGACGGCTCCTGCCGATCCGGACTCGCAACCTGACGCCGCGACCCCACCACCACCGGCCGCGCCGCGCGAGCCCGGCGCCGAGCCCCAGCAGGCGCGACCGGCGATCTCGCAGATCCAGCAGACCGTGCGCGCAGGCGCCCGCGAGCGGGCGGCGCGCAATCGCGCCGATGAGTCGTGGAACCTGCGCGTGCCGGTCAAGGCGGGCGCGCGCGACGTGGTGGTCACGTTTCTCAACAGCGTGTCCGCGCTCGAGGAGACGCCCCGGCTGCCATTCGAACGCCCGTTTCCCGCAGGCGTGAACATTCCCGAGACGCGGCGTGGCGTGTACCTGCGAAGTGTCGAGATCAGCGGGCCGCACGATCCCAGTGGAGCGGGAGAATCGCAGAGCCGCAGGCGCATCTTCACCTGCTCGCCGTCGTCCCGATCGACAGCCGACGCCGATGCGTGCGCGCGCTCGATTCTGACCACGCTGGCTCGACGCGCATACCGGCGAAATGTGTCAGCCGCGGATGTCGAGCCTCTCATGGCGTTTTATCGCGAGGGGCGCGCGCAGAGCGGGTTCGACGCCGGAATCGAGCACGCGCTTCGTCGATTGCTGGTCAGCCCGGAGTTCCTGCTTCGTGTCGAACGTGATCCGGCCGGCGCCGCTCCCGGCACCGTCTACGCGCTAACCGACGTCGAGCTGGCCTCCCGGCTGTCCTTCTTCTTGTGGAGCAGCGTTCCCGACGACGAGTTGATCGAGCTGGCCACGAAGCGGCGGTTGAGCGATCCCGCGGTGCTCGCCCGTCAGGTCCGTCGCATGACGGCCGACGCGCGTGCCGAAGCCTTCGTGAAGAATTTCGCCGGCCAGTGGCTGTTCCTGCGCAATCTCGACGCGGTCGTTCCGGTGCAGAGCATCTTTCCCGACTTCGATGACGCGCTGCGTCAGTCCTTCCGACGCGAGACCGAGCTCTTCTTCGAAAGCATCGTTCGGGAGAACCGCAGTGCGCTCGATCTCCTGCGCGCCGACTACACCTTCGTGAACGAGAGGCTTGCGCATCACTACGGCATCCCGAACATCAAGGGCAATCACTTCCGGCGTGTCAGGCTCGGCCCGGAAACGAATCGGCGCGGGCTCCTGGGACAGGGGAGCATCCTCACGGTGACGTCTTATCCCGATCGAACCTCCCCGGTGATCCGCGGGAAGTGGATCCTCGAGAACCTGCTGGGAACGCCGCCACCGGCGCCGCCGCCGAACGTACCCGAGCTGCGGGCGACCGACACGACAGGCGTGGTGTTGCCGATGCGCCAACGCATGGAGCGGCACCGCGCCAGCCCGACCTGCGCGTCGTGCCACGCGATGATGGACCCGCTCGGCCTCTCTCTCGAGAATTTCGATGCCATCGGACGCTGGCGCACGCTGGGCGAGTCGTCTGCGCCGATCGACGCCACCGCGTCGACCCCTGACGGCTCGCGTTTCGAAGGAGCCGAAGGTCTGAGGGCCGCCCTGCTGCAGTCGGATCGGTTCGTCGCCACGCTGACCGAGAAAATGATGACGTATGCACTGGGACGTGGTCTGGAGTATTACGATGCGCCCGCGGTGCGCGCGATACTCCGGGATGCCAGGCGCGATGACTATCGGTTCTCGTCACTCATCGCCGGCATCGTGCAGAGTCCGCCGTTCCGTATGAGGCGGGCGGGCGGGGAGGACCAGGAGCTGAGCACGAAGAACTAGCCCAGGGCTCTGCCCTTGATATCCCGGCAGACGGCGGCCGGTTCGACAGTATGTTTTGGCGCGCTTCGCGCGCTGGTCGAGGGACGAAGAACAAGTTCAGGATCGCCATGTTCATCACCAAGAAAGCGCTTCCTCGTCGAACATTCCTGCGTGGCGTCGGCGCGACGCTGGGACTTCCGCTGCTGGACGCGATGGTCCCGTCGCTGACGGCGCTGGCGCAGACGCCGGCGAACCCGGTGCGCCGTCTCGGCTTCATTTATCTGCCCAATGGCGTTGCCAGGAACTTCACCGGCATCAACTACTGGACGCCCACGGGCGAGGGAACCGGCTTCGAGCTCTCGCCCATCCTCAGTCCCCTGGCGCCGTATCGCGATCGGCTGCTGGTCATCAGCGGCCTCGCACAACATCAGGCCGACGCGTTCGACGACGGCGCCAACGGCGACCACACGCGCGGGACGAGCTCGTGGCTCACCGGCGTGCACTGCAAACGCACCGAGGGCGCCGACGTGCGCAACGGCGTGTCCGCCGACCAGATTGCGGCCGCCAGGCTGGGGCAGACGACGGCGCTGCCGTCACTGGAGCTGGCGATCGATCTCAACTTCCTCGGCGGGCAGTGCGAGAACAGCTACAGCTGCGCGTACCTGAACACGCTGGCGTGGAGCTCGGATACGACTCCTCTGCCGACCGAGAACAACCCGCGGATCGTCTTCGAGCGCCTCTTCGGCGACGGCGGAACACGCGAGCAGCGCGTCGCCCAGGCCAAACGCAACCAGAGCATCATCGACTCCGTGATGGACGACCTCGCGAAGCTCCAGGCTTCGCTCGGCGCTCACGACCGTGCGACCGTGACGGAATACCTCGACGCCGTCCGCGAGGTCGAGCGCCGCATTCAGCGAGTCGAGTCGCGGGACGCCACGGAGCTGCCAACGCTCGAGCGGCCGGCGGGCGTGCCGGATCGCTTCGACGAACATGTCAAGCTGATGTACGAGCTGCAGTGGCTCGCGTTCCGCTCCGACATGACGCGCGTGGTCACCTTCATGCTGGGCCGCGAGCTGAATTTCCGCACCTATCCCGAGATCGGGATCACGGAAGGGCACCACGGGCTGTCGCATCACCAGGACAACCCCACGCAGCTTGCGAAGTACGCACGGCTGAACACCTATCAGACGGAGCTCTTCGCCTGGTTCCTCGACAAGCTGAAGGCCACGCCGGAGGGCGACGGCAGCTTGCTCGATCATTCGCTGTTCCTGTACGGCGCGAGCCTGAGTAATCCGAATCTGCACGCCCACTACGACCTGCCGCTCGCAGTCGTCGGCGGCGGGGCCGGCACGCTCAAGGGCGGCCGCCATCTCGTGTTCCGCAACGAAACGCCGATGACGAACCTGCTGCTCAGCCTCCTCGACAAGGTGGGTGTGCCGGCGGAGAAGCTCGGCGACAGCACGGGACGGCTTCAGATTGAGCCGTTGTCGGGCGTATGAAGCTGCCCGGAGACGTGCGTAGAGCGAGGGCGTCGGACCTGGTGGCGAACATCACTGGTGACGACGTGGCCACGACGAATCAGCCACGAAGGTCACGAGGGACTTCGAGCCTTCGTGCTCTTCGTGTTCTTCGTGGCGATCCTTCTGATGTCATCGTGGCCAACTGGTTCTCACGGTTGCTGGCGGCTGCGGCGTCGGGATTGCTTCTCGCCTTCGTTCTGAGCCCGACTGTCGCCGCCGACGTTCCTCTTGTGGACGCCGTCAAGCGTGGCGATGCCGCAGCCGCGCGCGCACTCATCCAGGCGAAAGCCGACAGCAACAGTGCCGAGCCCGACGGAACCACCGCTCTCCATTGGGCGGTGCGCCGCTCCGATCTCGCAACCGTGGACCTGCTGCTGAAAGCCGGCGCCAAGGTCGGCGCCGCCAACCGTTACGGCGTGACGCCGCTCTACCTCGCGAGCACCAACGGTGATGCTGCCATCGTGACGCGGCTGCTCGACGCCGGCGCCGATCCAAACGCCGCGTTGTCCGATGGCGAGACGGTGTTGATGACGGCGGCTCGTACGGGCAGCGTAGAGGTCATCAAGGCCCTCGTGGCGCGCGGAGCGAACGTCCGGGCACGCGAGCGTCGCAAGGGACAGGACGCCTTGATGTGGGCCGCTGCCGAGAACAACGCGGCCGCTGTCACGGCGCTGATCGAGGCCGGCGCCGATCGTGATGGCCGTTCCGCCGGCGGGTCGTTCACGCCGTTTCTCTTCGCCGTGCGCGGCGGTCACATCGACGCCTCGCGTGCGTTGCTCGACGCGGGCGCCGACGTGAACCAGCGCCTGTCGGACGGCACGAGCGCCCTCGTCCTGGCCGTGATGAATGCGCATTACGAGCTCGCCGCCGAACTGCTCGCCCGCGGCGCGGATCCGAACGCCGATGCTCAGGGGTGGACCGCGCTTCACCAGATCGCCTGGTCGCGGCGGCACAACGCCGGGTTCAACCTGCCCGGGCCAGTACAGACAGGGGATCTCGACAGCCTCGAGCTCGTGCGGCAGCTCGTCAAGCGGGGGGCCGACGTGAACGCGCGCACGACCAAGGAGCCGCGCGACGGCAACCGAAACATGTTGAACCGCCTCGGCTCGACGCCGTTCCTGATGGCAGCGAAGAACGACGACGTGCCGCTGATGAGGACGTTGCTCGACGTTGGCGCAGATGCCTCGCTGACCACCAATCGCGGGACCACCGCGTTGATGGTCGCGGCCGGGGTGGGCATCTGGGCGCCGGGCGAGAATCCGG
>Ga0073934_10007200_pt1 | contig 15672 bp, 16 predicted proteins | sample LarsenN4metaG_FD_76834 | JGI IMG/M metagenome (GOLD analysis project Ga0073934, IMG submission 76834) | Hot spring sediment bacterial and archeal communities from British Columbia, Canada, to study Microbial Dark Matter (Phase II) - Larsen... ...
CAATTCTGTTGGTACTGGTAAAGCAGCTATTTCTGCGGAAGTATTACTTGTCAATTCTTTTGATGAGCTGGAAAAGAGAAAAGACGAGGTAAAGGATAAAATAGTTTTTTATAATTATAAGTTCAATCCGACTTACGTAAATACGTTTTTATCATATCGTGATGCAGGTCAGTACCGCGGGCAAGGGCCCAGCCGTGCATCAAAGTATGGGGCAAAAGCTGTTATTGTAAGAAGTCTTAGCCATGCAGCAGATAATCATCCGCATACGGGTGCTACACGATATGATAGTGCATATGAAAAAATACCAGCTGTAGCTATCGGTTTAAGAGATGCAGACTGGATGAGTGAGCAACTCCAAAAAGGGTCTTTAAAGGTCACACTAAAAACGAACGGGTATTTTTTACCTGATACGATTGGCCACAATATAATTGGTGAGTTAAGAGGCACAGAATTTCCTGATGAGATCATAACCATTGGCGGTCATCTTGATAGCTGGGATAACTGTGAAGGCGCCCACGATGATGGTGCAGGATGTGTGCAAACTATCGAGATTCTCCGGGCTTTTAAGGCTATTGGCTATAAGCCGAAGAGGACTATCCGCTTTGTCTTATTTGCCAATGAAGAGAATGGTCTTAGAGGTGGTAACAAATATGCTGAAGAGGCAAAAGCTAAAAATGAAAAACATTTACTGGCAATGGAAAGTGATGCTGGAGGTTTTACACCAAGGGCTATTGGTTTTTCGGGTAGTGATGAACAGTATGCCAAAGTATTATCCTGGAAATCCCTGATTGCCCCATATGGCTGCACAGAAATTAATAAAGGTGGTGGCGGTGCCGATATCGGGCCATTAAACCGGGCATTGAAAACACCAACGGCCAGCCTGAACCCGGATACGCAACGCTATTTTGATATACACCATGCAAGAAGTGATGTGTTCGAGGCGGTGAATAAACGAGAACTGGAACTTGGCGCCGTAAATATGGCTGCCTTTATTTACCTGGTGGACAAATACGGCCTGTAAGATTTATTTAAGAAGTTTGCTGATGGCAACTTCTACCGATGCGAATGGGAATGAGTCAATAATTTTTTGCATCTGCTTTTCTATCTCTGCCGTGCACAGGTTTCCGATACTTCCTTCATGTGTGTGTTGGATTGAAGTATCATAACTGAATTTACCGGCTTCGATATCAAGCCCTATTTTCTTGTAAGCATCCCTGAATGGCAATCCGGAGTTTACAAGCTTATTCACTTCTTCCACGCTGAACAGGTATTTGTATTTTTCGTCAGCAAGAATGTCTTTCCTGATTTCAATATTTGACAGCATCAGGCCTGCCATTTCAATACAATCTCTTAATGTTCTGAATGACGGGAAAAGCTTTTCTTTCAATAACTGTAAGTCACGATGATAACCTGAGGGCAGATTGGTCGTCATTAGCATGATTTCATTGGGCAATGCCTTGATTCGGTTACAATGAGAACGGATTAACTCAAATACATCCGGATTCTTTTTATGCGGCATAATACTACTGCCGGTAGTCAATTCCGCAGGGAAACTGATAAATCCAAAGTTCTGATTAAGGTACAGGCAGGCGTCCATACTTAACCTGGCCAGTGTGTCTGCTACATTCACCAGCGACTGACCTACGATTCGTTCAGCTTTTCCTCTACCCATTTGTGCATAAACCACATTATAATTCAGGTCTTGAAAACCGAGCAATTTTGTTGTAAGTGTTCGGTTGATAGGGAAAGAAGATCCATATCCAGCAGCAGATCCTAACGGGTTTTTGTTTACTACATTATACGCTGCTTTGATGGTGGTAACATCATCTACCAGGCTTTCGGCGTAGGCGCCAAACCATAGACCAAAAGAAGAGGGCATGGCCAATTGTAAATGTGTGTATCCGGGTAGTAAGTGATCCTTATACTTTTCACTTTGGGTTTGCAGCAGCTCAAAAAACGGCAGAATGGTTTTTACCAATTCTTCCAGTTCATTCCGGAGAAATAGCTTGATATCAACCAATACCTGGTCGTTTCGGCTGCGGGCCGCATGTATTTTTTTTCCTGTATCACCAAGTCTTTCCGTCAGCAGCAACTCCACTTGTGAATGAATATCTTCCACATTATCCTGCAGTGTAAATTTTCTGTTTTGTATTTCCTGGTATATGGACTTAAGTTCTTTCCGCAGTTGTATTAACTCGTCTTTTGTCAATAAGTCAACAGATTCCAGCATTTCAATATGTGCTAAAGATCCTAACACATCAAAGGCAGCCAGGTACATATCCATTTCACGGTCTTTACCGACAGTAAATTCTTCTACCTGCTTCAGTGATGCTTTATCTTTTTGCCAGAGCTTCATACTATCTTATTTAATAGCTGGATATAAAGTTCGATTCCTTTATTTATTTCATCAATATAAATGTACTCATCTGCGGTATGGCTTCGGGCAGAATCTCCGGGTCCTAATTTTAATGCCGGAAAAGGCATTAATGCTTTGTCAGATGTGGTAGGGGAGCCATAATAACTTCGTCCAAGATCCAAACCAGCCTTAACCAACGGATGGTCCAATCCGATAGAGGTTGAGCGAAGCCGGGTACTCCTCGGCGTTACTTCACAACTAACATTTGCCCGAATAATATCAAGTACTTCTTCAAAACTGTATAGCTCATTGATCCGGGTATCAACTACAAATTTGCAAACAGCGGGTACTACGTTATGTGCTTTATTTTCTGTTTCAACAACGGTTACATTCATCCTAGAAGGCCCCAGCAGTTCTGATACTTTGTCAAACTGGTAGCTCCTGAACCAATCTATGTCTTTTAATGCTTTATAAATAGCATTTTCGCCTTCATTACGGGCAGCATGTCCTGCTTTCCCATGACTGATACAATCCAGCACCATCAGGCCTCTTTCAGCTACTGCCATTTGCATTTGTGTTGGTTCACCAACAATGGCGTAATCAATTTTGGGCAGGTATTTTAATGTATACTCGATTCCACCTGTTCCACTGATCTCTTCTTCAGCTGTGGCAGCTATTACAAGATTATATTTTAGGTCCTTTCTGTCATAAAAATGCATGAATACAGCTAACAGGGATACAAGGCAGCCTCCGGCATCATTACTTCCAAGGCCAAATAATTTTCCATCTTCAACAACAGGTAAGAAGGGGTCTTTGGTGTATTGTGGATTCGGCTTTACAGTATCATGATGGGAATTTAGTAATAGGGTTGGTTTGGTATGGTCGAAATATTTATTCTGGGCGAAAATATTATTTCCAACCCAGGTAGCGGCAACATCTCTTGTTGCAAAAAATTTTGCAATGATGCCGGCCGTCTTATCTTCTTCTTTGCTGAAAGAAGGGGTAGCGATGAGATTTTTTAAAAGATCGATCGCATCATTTTGCAATATGGTCAGTTCTTTAGTCATTGATTATAGCTGTTCCTGCAATTCCATTAATCAGCTTGGGTAATTCTTCTGCCTTTCCTATAATGACCTTACTGACACCATTTTTTAGTGCGGTAAACGCATTATCCAGTTTTGGGAGCATACCGGCAAATATTTTCTCTCCGGCTTTTAATTGTTCATAATAGTAAGGCCTGATTTCAGGAATTACAGATGAGTTGTCATTGATATCGAGCAGCACTCCACTTTTCTCAAAACAGTATATGAGTTGAACTTCGTATAATTCTCCCATGCTTTTGGCGATCTCCTGCGCAATAGTATCAGCATTTGTATTCAGTAGCTGTCCTTGCTGATCATGAGTGATCGGGGAAAAGACTATGGATATACTTTTTTCCAACAGGTCTTTTATAAGGTATTTATTGATATTGTCAACATCACCGACGTAGCCATAGTCAAGTACTGGATGTTGTCGCTTGTGAGCTGATATGACGTCACCATCAGCGCCACAAAGCCCGATAGCATTGCAATTCTTTGCTTGTAGCGAGGCAACAATATTTTTATTGATGAATCCCGCATAAACCATTGTGACAATCTTCAGCGTTTCTGCATCTGTAATCCTTCGCCCGTCTACAAGCTTTTGTCCGATTCCGAGCTTTTCAGCCATTCTTGTGGCAAGTTTTCCACCGCCGTGTACGAGTATTTTTTTTTCATCAATGGCGGAAAAATCATTTAAGAATGAGGCCAGTTTAGCTTCATCATCAATAATGTTTCCTCCAATCTTTATGACGTATAGCTTATCCATTTGTTCTTAATATCTCAGACAATACTGCCTGTGCTGCCCAAACCCGGTTTGATGCTTCCTGTGTAATGATACTGTTTGGGCCATCCAGTATTTCATCGCTCAATTCTACATTTCTTCTTACAGGAAGGCAATGCATTACTTTAGCGTTACGGGTTTGCTCGAGCTTTTTATTGGTCAGCATCCATCTGGGATCGCTTTCATAGATCTTACCATAGTCATTAAAAGTGCTCCAGTTCTTCACATAAACAAAATCAGCATTCTTCAGTGCTTCATCCTGGTTCGTAGTAATGGTTGCTCCTTTCGTAAACTCTTCACTCAGGTTATAGTCCTCGGGATGGGTGATTACAAAATCTGCTTTTCCCCATGCAGTGATCCATTGGGAAAAACTATTAGCTACACATTGTGGTAAGGGTTTAACATGCGGTGCCCAGGTAAGGACAATTTTGGGATGTTGGATGCTGGATTTTTGAATTTCTTCTGTAATCGTAACTATGTCGGTTAATGATTGTAGCGGATGAAGTGTAGCGCTTTCTAAACTAACGACCGGAATACCGGCATATTTAATAAATTGTTTGATGTAAAGTTCGCTGTAGTCATCTTCCCGGTTCTTTAAGGAAGGAAATGTTCTAATGGCTAATATGTCAAAATATTTTCCGAAAATGGGTGCTGCATCTTTTACATGCTCAACGGTTGTGCCGCTCATGATAGCTTCTTCTTCAAATTCCAGTGCCCAGCCTTCACTGCCAACATTAAAAATGATAGCTTCCATCCCCAGGTTTTGCGCCGCAATCTGAGTGCTTAGTCTTGTCCGCATGCTGGGATTCAGGAACAAACAGCCAATACGTTTATTAGTTCCGATTGTTTTATCTGCAAACGGATTCGCTTTATAGGCTAATGCTCTTTTTACAAGAGCATCAATATCGGTTACATCATGAACAGAAACGAAATTTCTCATTGTTATTCTTTATACGGTCTGTAAAAGGCCGATTTCTTCTTTAATACTTTCAATAAACTGTTCAGCATCTCTTTTTTTCAAAGCCAGCGAGGGTAGTAAGCGGATTACATTAGGTTTAGCCTCACCAGTAAAAACTTTCTGGTTCCAAAGAAGGTTTTTCTTCAGGTCTTTCAATTCATCCGGAACGTCAAAGCCAATCATCAATCCCCGGCCTCTGACATTATTTAGTTGTGGTATTTCTGCCAACTGGTCTCTCAGGTATTTACCCACCATCACTGCATTGCCCATCAGCTTTTCTTCTTCAATTACATCCAATACGGCCAGTGCTGCTGCACAGGCAAGATGATTTCCGCCAAATGTGGTACCCAGTTGAAAATGTTTTGGTTTGATATGCGGGGCAATGATAATACCGGCAACAGGAAAACCATTGCCCATGCCTTTAGCCATTGTGTAGATGTCTGCATTTACCCCTGCAAAGTCATGACTGAAGAATCTGCCACTTCTGCCGTAACCACACTGCACACTGTCAGCTATGTAAACAGCACCATGTTCATCACATAGGGACCTTATTTTCCTGAGGAAAGAATCTTCAGCAACATTAATGCCACCAACGCCCTGTATGCCTTCAATAATAACCGAAGAAATTTCACTGCCATTTTTTTTGAAACATTCTTCCAGCGCATCAGCGTCATTGAATGGCAGGAAGATGACATTTTCGTTTTCATTAACAGGGGCTACATAATTTCTGTTATCAGTTACCGAAACAGCCAGTGAAGTTCTTCCATGAAATGATTTACTGAAAGCAATGATTTTTTTTCTGCCATTATGAAATGATGCCAGTTTCAGTGCATTTTCGTTAGCTTCAGCTCCGCTGTTACACAGGAATAACTGGTAGTCTTCTTTACCAGAAACTTTTCCAAGTTTCTCAGCCAGTTGTTGTTGCATTGGAATTTTTACAGAGTTGGAATAAAAAGCAATTTTTTCCAGCTGCTCTTCAATCCGCTTTACCCAATGAGGATGTGTATGGCCGATACTTATTACCGCATGTCCTCCGTATAAATCGAGGTACTGCTCACCCTTATCGTCCCACACATAAGAGCCCTTTGCTTTTACGATGGTTATTTCATTGATCGGGTATACGTCGAATAGGTTCATTTAATTTTTTTTTGCCATGAAGCACTGAAGACTTTCTGTGTTTCAGCGTCTCAGTAGCTATTAGAAATAGTTTGCTTTTAATTTCAATCCTGTAGTTTCATCAAGACCAAATATCAGGTTCATATTTTGTACGGCCTGTCCGCTGGCACCTTTTAATAAATTATCAATAGCTGAATGAACTACCAACTTGCTGCCGGCTTTTTCAAGGTGTACTACAGCCTTGTTGGTATTTACCACCTGTTTTAAGAAAATTTGTTCTCTGCTAACATGTGTAAAAGGATGTTCAAAATAATAATCTTCGAAAATCTTGTATAACTCATCAAGACTCAGATCACAATGTAAAGTGGAACTAATAAAAATACCCCTGGTGAAATCGCCCCGCCATGGAATAAAACTCAGATCAATATTATTTGTTGGTTGCAGGTGTAAAAGGGATTCACCAATTTCTCCCAGATGTTGGTGTGTAAGTGTTTTATACGCCTGAATGTTATTGGCTCTCCAGCTAAAATGCGATGTCGCTGAAAGAGATTGGCCGGCGCCGGTTGAACCAGTAATACCTGTTGTATAAATATCGCTTAACAAACCAGCTTTTGCCAAAGGCAATAACCCAAGTTGAATGGATGTAGCGAAGCACCCTGGATTAGCAATGTTATCAGCTGTCTTTATTTTGTCTCTGTTTAGTTCAGGAAGACCGTAAACAAATTTTCGATTTGAGATCTCAGATTGTATAGTTAACCTGAAATCATTTGCCAGGTCTATTATTTTTGTTTTTTCCGGAATCTTATTTTCCGTAAGAAATTTTCTTGATTCACCATGTCCGAGACAGAGGAACAATACATCAATATTATCATTAAGTTCTTCGGTGAATTTTAAATCTGTATCACCCATTAAATCCTGGTGAACTGTATAAACAGGTTTGCCGGCATTACTCCGGCTATGTATGAAGGAGATCTCCACACCGGGGTGATTTAACAACAGTCGTATTAATTCACCTCCGGTGTAGCCTGCACCTCCGATTATGCCAACATTAATTTTTGCCATCAGCATCTTTGTTTACCAAATGATAAATGGAAGTCTGGTTACCAAAAATTTTACTAAAGCCTCTTACATCATCTCCGGTGAAACCGGTATTCATTTCACCATATTTACCAAACTTGCTATTCATCAGGTCGTATTTGCTTTCAATTCCTATAACCTGGAAACGAAAAGGCATTAATTGTACAAAAACATCACCCGTAACATTCTGTTGGCTGTTTTCAAGGAAAGCCTCAATATCCCTCATTACAGGATCTAATATCTGTCCTTCATGCATCCAATTGCCGTAAAACTGGGCAAGGGTATCCTTCCACTGCAGCTGCCATTTTGTTAGCACATGTTTTTCCAATGCGTGGTGTGCTTTCAGAATAATCATAGGCGCCGCAGCTTCAAATCCCACACGGCCTTTAATGCCAATAATGGTGTCACCAACATGTACATCACGACCCACCCCGTACTGGCCGGCGATGGTTTGCAGGTATTGAATGGCATCTGCCGGATGTGTGAATGTTTGTTCGTTCACCGATTTCAATTCCCCTTTTTCAAAACTCAATTTTATTTCTTCGTTGCCTGTTTTTGTTACTTGTGTTGGCCATGCCTCTTCAGGTAACATTCCCTTGGAAGAAAGAGTTTCTTTTCCACCCACACTGGTACCCCACAGGCCCTTGTTGATGGAATACATGGCTTTGTCAAAATTCATTTCAACACCCTTACTTTTCAGGTAAGCGATCTCTTCTTCACGGCTAAGTTTCAGATCTCTTATGGGAGTTATGATCTCAACGCCGGGTATCATGATGTGAAAGATCATGTCAAACCTAACCTGGTCATTACCTGCACCGGTGCTGCCATGTGCTACAGCATCAGCGTTTAGTTTTTGGGCATGTTCGGCAATATGCAGCGCCTGGCTAAGCCTTTCTGCAGAAACGGAAAGAGGATAAGTGTTGTTTTTTAAACAATTTCCAAAAATGAGGTATTTGATAATCCTGTCATAGTATCCTTTTACTGCATCGACCGTCGTATGTGTCTTTACACCCAGTTTATATGCATGGGCTTCAATTTTCTTCAATTCTTCTTCGCTAAAACCTCCGGTATTAACGATTACACTGTGCACTTCATAGCCTTTGTCTTCGCTGAGATACTTCACACAATAGGTTGTGTCCAATCCCCCGCTAAAGCCTAAAACAACTTTCTTTGACATTTTCTTAGCTGCTTTTATAAGTGGAAGAAATAATGCAGTAATGATTTCGGCTTACCTGCCCCGCCATTACCCCGTCCTACCGGGTTGTCCGGGCGGGTTTCCTTGTCTTTTCGCATAAATGGCTTCAGCAATTTCCATTGCTTGAATTTCAGCAATCGTTCAAATCCTTTTTTATTCTCTTCGAAGTACTTGGTCGTTTCTTCTGGTTCATAGTGGTCCTTAGGATCGTAGAGCATAGCTGTGCACATACAATTTTTTCTTTCTTTGCTCATCAGTATCTCGTAATTCACACAGCTTTTACATCCGGCCCAGAAAGCTTCATCTTGTGTAAGCTCTGAATAGGTTACAGGCTCATACCCAAGTTCACTATTGATTTTCATGACTGCCAGCCCGGTAGTGAGGCCAAATATTTTTGCTTCAGGATATTTTTGCCGGGAAAGGTCAAATATTTTTTTCTTGATGAGCTTAGCCACCCCGCTTTTTCGAAAGGAAGGGGCCACAATCAGGCCACTGTTGGCTACATACTCACCGTGGCTCCAGGTTTCGATATAGCAGAAGCCCACCCATTCATTTTGATCGGTGATGGCAATGACTGCTTTCCCTTCATCAATTTTTTGTTCGATATAGTCTGGGGAACGCTTAGCGATGCCGGTACCTCTTGCTGCCGCCGAGGCTTCCATTTCATCGGTGATCGTCTTAGAATAGACCTTGTCAGAAACGGTTGCTACCCTGATAATGATATTTTGATTTTCCACTTTTGTCAATACTTGAGATATAGCGGCTCACCAGTCCTGAATAATTTGTTTCGGGGAGATATTCACTGACAGGGACCATGGTGAGGGGTTCGTCCTGTCAGATAACAGGGCGACGTCGTGGACGGGAAAAGGTAAACACATCAAACCCAACAGAGTATACCCCGCTGGTAATGGGCGCATGAAACGCAAATTGTTTAGTATGTGTCAGTATATTCGTCATAGTTATGTTTACAAACAAGTTGTAAATTGGGAACAAATGTATAATAATAATTGATTTATAGCCATAAATTTTTTGTTATAAACCACAGCAAATGGAAGCTGCAAATCCTCTGGAAAATTATCAGCCTTTAGACGAACCAGTGTTAGTGAAAGAGAAACGTCCTTCCAGGTTCAGGCGGTTCAGCAGAAATTTTATTATCATCTTCATGTTGTTGCTGGCAGGCCTGATCTACTGGAAATATTTTTTCACTTACAGTGAAGGTAACCGTACCGGCTTATTGCAGAAATTTTCTTATAAGGGAACAATTTTTAAAACTTATGAAGGAGAGTTGATATTGAGCAGCATCCGTTCACAGGCCAATGTGGCATTAGCTTCCGAGAAATTCTTTTTTTCAGTGATGGATGAAGAAACAGCCAAGAAACTGGAGAATCTTCAGGGTCATTTTATAACCGTACACTATAAAATGAAGAATGGCATATTACCATGGCGGGGTGACAGTAAATATCTTGTTGATAGTGTGAAGATAGAAGTACAGCCTTAGCTATTTAATAAAAAAATACAGGGTTGCTTATGCAGGTCAGGTAGGCCTGATTTCCATTCATTAACGGTTTTTGTTCTGATGTACTCGTCTTTTCCTGTCAGATTTTTTGCAATACACAGCCGGGTTGAAGATTTGCAGTTTTTAATTAATGCATCCAGCAGTTGATTATTTCTGTACGGGGTTTCAATAAATATTTGCGTACAACTCTTACGGACAGATTCAGCTTCCAGTTCTTTTATGGCCTTTATTCTTTGCTGATTATCTATTGGCAGATATCCAACAAACTGAAATTGCTGACCATTCATACCGCTCGCCATCAAAGCCAGTAAGATAGAACTTGGACCAACTAATGGATGAATAATGACATTCATTTCCTGTGCTGCTGCAATCAATGCCTGGCCCGGATCAGCCACACCGGGACATCCTGCTTCGCTAATGATCCCGATATTTTTTCCTTCTTTTAAAATACTTCTGAATTTACCGGCTGAATTATCATCAATTGTGTGCCACTCATAGTCATCAATTATCATTTCTTTACATAGTTGCTTAAAATAACGACGGGTTGTTCGTTCGTTTTCTGCAAAGAATACCTGGCAATTTTTGATAGCATCCAAAACGTACCCCGGAATCGCATTAAGTCCGTCCTCATGCAGCAAAGATGGTATCAGGTAAACGGTACCCATCTTTATTCTTTGATTTTTTGAACACTTAATGTGGCAGCAATAATAGCGTAAGCAGGAGCCAGTATCAATACAATATGCATAAGATAAAACAGCATACCATTACCAATGGCCAGTCCTTTGTGCCTGCCGGTAAAGGTGATGCTTTGTTGAGGAGAAAAACCCAGCCGGGCAAAATTGTAATCCAGCATGGAAAAACCAAAGTAGTAACATTCCATGAACAAGGCTACCACTGGTGTTATCCAGCCAATAACAGGCACTAGTGACAAAATTATAAGGGCCAGCAAATAAACAGATTGCCAGCCACAGTTACGAAGAGCCAGTTTGCTGTTCCGGATACAATCCTTTTTTAATTCCGGCCAGTTAAAATGATGCTCTTTTCCTTCAATGATGGCTTCTGTTTTTTCACTTAAGTAAGCAAATGCAGGAGAGCCTATTATCAAAATAAGGTATTTGAAAAAGGAGAAATAAAAAAGTACCAGTATCAGGCGAAGCATCATCCCTGTCATTACAAACAAGAAGCTGAGCCACTCACTTCTTTCTTTTTGTAACCAGCTTTCAATACCCAGCCGGTTACTTACCCAGGAAATAACACTGTCTGAAGATTGCCAGAAAAAAAACATTCCTACAATAAAAAGCACTGTATAAATGAAACCGGGTATAAGTATCCATTTGAATAAACGGTGTTGTTGTATAAATAACCTGGCCTGGTCCCAACCCTGGAATGCTATGACAATTTCTTTCAGCAAAGCCTTAATTTGAGCAATAAATATAGTGAAAGGACAATAGTGAATGCAGAAAAAAGCAATGCCGGTGTAAAATGAATAAGCTGACAAAAGAATTTTATCAACGCAGTGATGTGCTGGGCATAGCCAATGAGCTTTTGGGAAAAGTATTGGTTACAAACCGGAATGGTGTTGTTACTTCTGGCCGGATTGTGGAAGCAGAAGCATATGCCGGAGTGATTGATAGAGCCTCCCATGCATGGGGTGGCAGAAGAACGGCAAGAAACGAGATCATGTATGCAGCAGGCGGTGTAGCATATGTCTATCTATGTTATGGTATTCACCATCTTTTTAATGTGGTGACACATGGCAGGGATGTTCCTCATGCCATATTGATAAGGGCATTAGAGCCAATAAGAGGCATTGAGCTGATGTTAGAAAGAACAGGCAAGAAAAAGCCCGATCATACCCTGACCAGGGGGCCGGGTAATGTATCGAAAGCATTAGGCATTTTTACATCCAATAGCGGGCATTCTTTATTGAGCAGGCAATTGTATATAGCTGATGATGGGTTTACCCTTTCAAAAAGGGAGATAGGTTCTTCTCCACGAATAGGCGTAGACTATGCAGGGAAAGATGCATATTTACCCTACCGTTTTTATGTAAAAGGCAATCCATATGTGAGTGGTAAGCCTAAATAGGTTGTAATTTCCCGTCAAATCTGGCTGCTTGAACAAACACCAACTGAAATACATTTCTCTCCTGGCAGGAGTAATTATTGCCCTCATTCTTTATTTCATTAATCCCTTTAATGTGCCGGAGCATTCGGCCAGGGTTCTTGCCGTAGGAGGATTGATGGTAACCTGGTGGGTTACAGAAGCATTACCCATGCCGGTGGTTGCATTATTACCCCTTATTCTTTTTCCGCTGTTTGAAATAAGTTCCATCAAAGACACTTCGAAATTATATGGTAATGAAGTGATCTTTCTTTTCATGGGTGGTTTTATGCTCGGTTTGGCTATTGAAAAATGGAACTTGCACCGGCGGATAGCTTTATCCATCGTAAATGTAACGGGTACGAGCAGCAACAGAATCGTTCTCGGGTTCATTTTGGCAACAGGGCTGCTGAGTATGTGGCTAAGCAATACAGCCACCACCATGATGATGTTTCCCATTGCCATGTCAGTTATATTAGTGATGAAGGACAATGGTGATGAAAAAGGTAATTATGCCAATTTCAACCTCTGCCTGATGCTGGCGATTGCCTATGCGTCAAACTTTGGAGGTATTTCTACCATCATTGGCACCCCGCCAAATGTTCAGTTTGTAAATTACTTTGAGAAAAAGTATGGCAATATCGATTTCACTGACTGGATGTTGATATGCACACCCTTGGCTTTATTACTGATGCTGGCATTGTATTTTGTTTCCACCCGTATTTTGTTTCCCAGTCATATAAAAAGAAGCGAAGCAGCTCATCAGCATATACAGGATGAATTGAAAAAGCTGGGAAAATTATCTGTATCAGAAAAAAGAGTTTTGATCATTTTTATCAGTACTGCAATATTGTGGATATTCAAAGACCTCATCAATAAAGGGCAGTCAATTTTCAAACTGGATGATAATATGATTGCCATCATGGGAGCAGTAGCTTTGTTTATGTGCCCTGCCGGAAAAAAACAGCCCCTGGTGGAGAGAGAAAACAAGGAAGAAGAAAAACCCGAAATGCTCCTGGAGTGGGATGATACCAAAAAAATGGCTTGGGGTATTTTATTGTTGTTTGGCGGGGGTATAGCACTTGCAGATGCTATGGAAAAAGCCGGTCTCATTCAGCAGTTAGGAGCCTGGATGGGCCAGTATGCCGGCAGCGGAATCATACTTGTCTTGATTGTTGTTGTTATTTCCATTTTTATTAGTGAGGTGATGAGCAATGTGGCGCAGGTTATTGTTTTTGCTCCGGTGGTTTGTTCTTTAGCCGAATATGTCGGGATGAATCCGCTGATTTTAGGATTGCCAATGACCCTTGCTGCAAGCTGTGCCAGTATGCTGCCAATGGGCACCCCGCCCAACGCCATTGCTTTTGCCAGTGGTCATATAAAGCTAAAGCATATGATAAAGGCAGGGTTGGTAATGAACCTTATTGCCGTAGTGCTGATCACATTATTTACCTGGTATGTTGTGCCGCTGATAATTAAACTGTAAGGACAAAAAAGCGGATCATATGACCCGCTTTTTTTGGAATAAATTTTTATCAGAACCTGGGACAGTTCAGCTTCTTTGCATTAGGATCGTTTGGCTTCTTAATATAAATCAGTGAAATCTCCATGCCGCCCCTGGTGTTGGTGGCGGGTTTCAGGCTGGAGGTATTGGCATCGTAAGTGGCGCCAATATGAATACCGGAAAATTCGATACCTATATAAGGGATTGCTGCGTCATTAAAACGATACCATGCACCCAGGTAAACGTTAGTAGGGTTTTCTTCGCTGTTATTTACATTATAAGAAAAGGCGCCACCCACTACCGTATTGGTAGCTTTTGCCTGCATACTATATATCCCTGAGAAATGAACGTTGTGATACGAGCCAACTGGTATACGACCACCTGCCTGCAGGGTTGTCCTGGCATTCAGCAGGAATTGTCCTCCCTGGAAGCTTTCTTTCGGCCGGTTAATATGATACATGGAGGCACCAACATAAAAGCTGTTATATCCATTAGTGCTTCCGGTATAAATGACACCTGCATTTATATCAACATAGCTTACATTGATCTGTTTATTGGTAAAAATTTCGCCGGTAGTGCCGGGTACAAAACCCAGTGGTGTTAACTCATCTTCAAAAACAACTTTAGTAACATCTAGCCGCTTATTTACATATCCTCCCTGGAAGCCGGCGCCAATAGAATGATACCCGTTTTCATCTAATCCTTTATGATAGGAAAGAGACAAGCCAGCCATATTAGTGACAAGAACACCATCACCAGCCCTGTCTGTAAATCCCAGGATACCTACACCCATCTGGTCTATATCAGGAATTCTTCCTTTCAGTACGCCAAAGTCAACAGATGCGGTTTTAGTAACAAAAGCATTGTTGATAGTAGGCCATTGATTGCGGTAATTGCCAGCTACACGAAATGTTCCGTCAAACTTGCCCGTCAAAGCCGGGTTCAATGTAAGTGGAGAAGCAAAAAACTGCGAAAAATTGGGATCCTGGGCGTTTGTCACACTAACCAAAGCCACACTAACCAAAAGAGTAGAAACGATTTTTTTCATCACTGCCAATAAATTTTTTCACTTTTCAGACGGAGGGATACAGCAGTAAACGTTTTTTTAAACTAAAGATTGCCTTACCCGGTTCCCGTCCGGTACGAAACTGAAAAATACGACAATTTACAGACCCGCAAAAAGTAATTGGCCAGGTTTTGTAGAATTAATTCTATTCAACGGGTTTGGGGCTATCCGCCAAAGAATCAGTTATTTATACTGAAGCAATAGTTGTGCAGTATCAGGTATGACCCGGTTACATTTGGATTTTGGTGCCAAAAGCAAGATCGCCGGCATCGCCCAATCCCGGAACGATATAGCCTTTAGCGGTCAGTTCATCATCAATATCTCCGCACCATATGGTGACAGAAGGTGCTTCTCTTTTAACATACTCAATCCCAACTGTACAGGCGATGGCAGCCACGATGTGAATCGCAGAAGGATTTCCTTCATCTTTAAGGTACTGTATGGTCTTAACCAGGGAGGCCCCGGTTGCCAGCATAGGATCAGAAATGATAAGTACCCTGTTTTCCAGTTCGGGGCAGGAAATATATTCAAGACTTATTTCAAAACTGCCGTCTTTGTGATGTTTACGGTAAGCAGAAATAAAGGCATTGTCAGCTTTGTCAAAATAGTTAAGTAATCCCTGGTGCAATGGTAATCCGGCTCTTAATATAGTGGCCAGCACAGGTTGTTCCTTCAGTATTTTGTGCGCTGCTATACCCAGCGGTGTCTGAATTTCTTTTTCTTCAAATGGCAAAACCTTGCTTATTTCATAAGCGGCAACCTCACCAATCCGTTCAAGGTTGCGCCTGAAACGCATACGGTCATTTTGAATGTTCACATCCCTTAATTCTGCCACCCAGTTACTGACCAATGAATGTTGTTCACTTAAATTAACGATCATAAAAATTGAATATTTATTATTGTTGATTGAATATTGAAGAA
>Ga0073934_10007201_pt1 | contig 15671 bp, 13 predicted proteins | sample LarsenN4metaG_FD_76834 | JGI IMG/M metagenome (GOLD analysis project Ga0073934, IMG submission 76834) | Hot spring sediment bacterial and archeal communities from British Columbia, Canada, to study Microbial Dark Matter (Phase II) - Larsen... ...
ACCGCCTACGACCAGTACGCGGTCGAGGCCTTCGAGCAGGGCGTGGCCGACTACGTGCTCAAGCCGGCCGAGCGCGAGCGGCTGCTCGTCACCGTCGAGCGCATCCGAAAGCGCCTGGCGGCGCGGGCCAGCGGCACCGAGCCGCCGGCCGATGCGCTGCCCGGCGTGCCGATGCAGCAGCTGCTGCACCAGCTGACGGCCAGGATGAGCGGCACGGCGCCGCAGTACCTGAAGTGGATCCAGGCCAACGTCGGCCAGACGATCCAGATGATCGCCGTCGACGAGGTGCTGTTCTTCATCAGCGACGAGAAGTACACGCGTGTGCAGACTGCACAGGTCGAGGCGCTGATCAGGAAGCCGATCAAGGAGCTCGTCGACGAGCTCGACCCGCAGCAGTTCTGGCAGATCCACCGCAGCACGCTGGTCAACGTGAAGGCCATCGCCGGCGTGACGCGCGACTTCCGCGGCCGCCAGATCGTCGGCGTGCGCGGCCACCCCGAGAAGCTCGAGGTCAGCCGCAGCTACACCGGCCTGTTCAAGGGCATGTAGCCCCGACGCGGTGCTCGCACCGGCGCTTCGTGATCTTCATCACGAAGCGCACCGGCCCCGTCCGAAGGTCTGAAACACCCTCTCGCACCTGCGCACCACCTGTGACTGCGCGGCGCGGGCCGGCCCGATAACGTGCTGCCGACGGTGCGGAAGACCGCCCGAGGACGTCGAGAGGGAACCTTGCTCAACGCTATTCAGCCCAGCCAGCGGCGCTTCGACTTCGCGCGCCGCGTCGAGCTGCCCCAGGGCGGCTGGTTCCGGCGCGAGGAAGCCATCATGGGCACCGCGGTCTCGGTGGAGCTGTGGGCCGACGATGCACGCGCCGCGCAGGCCGCGCTGGCCGCCGTGATGGACGAGATGCACCGCATCGACCGCGTGATGAGCCCGCACAAGGGCGGCAGCGAGCTTTCGCGCATCAACCGCGAGGCGGCGCAGCGCGCCGTGCCGCTGACCGAGGAGATGTTCCGCCTGATCGCGCGTGCGCTCGAGTTCACGCAGCTCAGCGGCGGTGCCTTCGACATCACCTACGCCGCGGCCGGCCAGCTCTACGACTACCGCGCCGGCGTGCGCCCCGACGACGCCACGCTGGAGCGCGCGCGCGGCCTGATCGGCGCGCGTTTCCTGCAGCTCGACCGCGACAAGCACACGCTGCGCTTCGACAAGCCCGGCATGCGCATCGACCTCGGCGGCTTCGCCAAGGGCCATGCGGTGGACAACGCCGCCGCCATCCTCAGGCGGCGCGGCATCCGCCACGCCTACATCAGCGCCGGCGGCGACAGCCGCGTCATCGGCGACCGGCGCGGCCGGCCTTGGACGGTGGCCATCCGCGACCCGCGCCGCGAAGGCCAGGTCGTCGCGGTGCTGCCGCTCGAGGACGTGTCGGTCTCCACCTCGGGCGACTACGAGCGCTACTTCGACGAAGGCGGCCCGGCCGGCGCGGTGCGCCACCACCACCTGATCGACCCCGCCACCGGCCGTTCGCCCGACCACGTGCGCAGCGTCACCGTGCTGGCCGACGACGGCCTGACGAGCGAGGCGCTGTCCAAGGCCGTGTTCGTGCTCGGCGCGCAGCGCGGGCTGGCGCTCGTCGACTCGCTCGCCGGCGTCGACGCCGTGGTCGTCGACGCGATGGGCGCGCTGCACGCCTCGGCCGGCCTGCTCGACGCGGGCCAGCCGGCACTGTGCCAGTGACGCCGGCGCGAACCCGATCTGTCAGTGATGTCGATGTGTCAGTGATGTGCTAGCGAGCTTCTTCAGCGGAAGGACCAACAAGATGACAACCTCTCGAACAACGTGGCCCGCCATCGCCATGACCCTGTCCGTGCTGGCCCTGGTGGCCTGCAGCGGTAGCGACGGCGGGAAGGACAGCAAGGACACGGTCACGGTGCAGGGCGAGGTGCCCATCGCCTACGCCAAGCGATCCACCGCGACCGGCATGAACCCGACCGACGGCACGCCCTTCGGCGCCGGCGGCGATCTGATGCTGCGCGAGCGCTCGAGCGCCAGCGCCCGCGAACACAACCTCACCGCGTCGATCACCCAGGGCAACGGCGACGTCGCCGACCCCGAGGTCAGCTACGACGGCAAGAAGATCGTCTTCGCGCTGCGCTGCCCGACCAGCAACACCTCCACGATCAACGGCCAGGCGGCCTGCACCGGCCGCTGGAACATCTGGGAATACGACATGAGCGGCGGCAACCTGACCGCCGGCACGCTGCGCAGGCTGACCGCGAGCACGTCGGACGACGACGTCGACCCGGTCTACCTGCCCGCCAACCGCGGCTTCGTGTTCGCCTCCAACCGCCAGACCAAGAGCCGCGCGCTGCAGCCCGGCGGTCGCAACTACCAGGGCCTGGACGAATACGAGCGCGAGCGCGTGCTCAACCTGCACACGATGGACGCCAACGGCGGCAACATCGAGCAGATCACCTTCAACATGAGCCACGACCGCAACCCGGTGATCCGGGCCAACGGCGACATCATGTTCGCGCGCTGGGAGCACGTGGCCGACCGCAACCGCTTCGCGATCTTCAAGGCCAAGCCCGACGGCACCGACCTGTTCGTGCTGTACGGCGCGCACAGCCCCGGCAACAGCTACCTGCATCCGCGCGAGACCGACGTCAACGGCCGCTTCAAGGGCTTCGTGGTCAGCTCGCTGATGCCGCTGTCGGGCACCCAGGAAGGCGGTTCGCTGCAGTTCATCGACGCCGCCAACTACAGCGAGATCAACACGCCGGCCAGCGCCGCCGTGCCGGCCCAGGGCGGCCAGCGCGAGGGCACCAAGGAGGCGATGTCGATGGGCCGCGGCCTGTCGGAGTTCGGCCGCATCAGCGCGCCCTACCCGCTGTGGGACGGCACCGACCGCATCCTGCTCGCCTGGCGCCAGTGCGAGGTCATGCGCAACGGCCAGCCGGTGCTGTGCGCCAACCTGACCGACGCCGAGCGCGCCATCCTCGCCGACAACACGATGACGCCGGCGCAGCGCGCCGCCGCGTCGGTGACCGACAACGCGCCGGCCAACTACGCCATCTACATGTTCGACCCGCGCGACCAGACCTGGCTCAACGTCGCGTCGCCGCCGGCGGGCTTCATGTACACCGACCCGGTGGCGATCCAGGCGCGGCCCGAGCCGAACGCGGCCCAGCCGACCACGGTGGACGCCACGCTGAAGGCGCAGAACCTGGCCCTCATCGAGGTGCGCAGCGTCTACGACACCGACGGCCTGAACCGCATGGCCGAACAGATGATCGTCGACGCCGACCGCCCGGCCGGCTGCTCGCGCGCCATCGCGCTGAAGGCCAACACCGATCCGATGGAGACGCGCAGCCAGGTCGCCGACCTGGTGAAGATGAAGGACCCGGCCGACCCGGCCTACCACTGCGCCCCGGCGCGCTTCGTGCGTGCCGTGCGCGGCGTGCCGCCGCCTCCGGGCGTGGGCACGCGCGGCGTGATCGGCGACACCGAGTTCGAGCAGCAGCAGATCATCGGCTACGCGCCGATCGAGCCCGACGGTTCGTTCAAGCTGCTGGTGCAGGCCGACATCCCGCTCGGCCTGCAGGTGGTGGACGAACACGGCCGCGCCTTCCAGACGCACACCAACTGGATCCAGGTGCGCCCGGGCGAACGCCGTACCTGCGACGGCTGCCACAGCCCGCGCCGCGGCGCCTCGCTCAACGCGGGCCCGGTGGCCAACGTCGTGCCGACCGCCATCAAGACCGCGCTGGCCGCCGCGCACCAGAGCGGCGAGACGATGGCCTCGCTGCGCACGCGGCTGGACCCGGCCATGCTCACGCTGGCCGCCGACCCGGTGTTCACCGACTACTGGGCCGACACCAGCAAGCCCGGCGTGACCGCGCGCACCGCCGTCGCGCTGCGCTACACCGGCAACGCCAACCCGGCCGACGACCTGACGACGCCGGTGCCGGCGGGCGGCTTCATCAACTACCCCGAGCACATCCAGCCGCTGTGGACCAAGGTGCGCGGCCCCAGCGGCGCCCACACCTGCGTCGGCTGCCACGCCGACACGACCAAGCTCGACCTGCGCGCCAACACCGCGGGCACCGGGCGCCTCGTCTCGTACGAGGAGCTGGTGGTCGGCGACCCGGTGATCGGCGCCAACGGCCAGCCGCAGACGCGGCTCGTCAACGGCGTGCCCGAGCTGGTGCGCGGCCCGGCGCTGGTGGTCACGAGCTCGGGCGCCAACAACACCGCCGGCCAGGCGCGCAAGAGCCGCCTCACCGAGGTGATGTTCGGCCAGACCCTGCTCGCCGGGGCCGACGCGCGCACCACCTTCGCGGGCCCGGGGGCCGGCGCGCCGAACCACGCCACGCTGCTGAACAAGGCCGAAAAACGCCTGCTTGCCGAGTGGATGGACCTGGGCGGTCAGTACTACAACGACCCCTTCAATGCCACCGGAGGCGTGCGTCAGGTGAACGGCTTGTCCGAGCAGGTGTTCGAGAGCCAGGTGCTGCCGATCCTCAGGCAGCAGTGCCAGGCGTGCCACGAGCCGGGCCTGGGCTTCCAGCGCAATCGGCTGATCCTGACCGGCAGCCCCGAGGGTGACTTCAACGTCGTGCTGACGATGATCAACAACACCTGCAACGCGGCCGGCAACCCGCTGCTGGCGCGGCCCTCGACGCTGCCGCACCCGCCGGGCACCGCCAACCAGACCACGCCGCCGCTGCCCGCGGGCAGCACGGCGTACAACACGATCGCCAACTGGATCTCCGCCGGTTGCAGCATGGGCCGATGAAACGAGACGAGCGCCGCGCGCGGCGCCTTTCCCTCCCGGCGCTGACCGCCCTCGGCGGCAGCGCCCTTGTCTTTGTGGCCTGCGGCGGCGGCGCCTTCGACAACGCGCCCAACGTGCAGAACCCGCAGGGCAATGCCAACGGGCAGGCGCTGTCGTTCGCGTATTTCCAGCGCTGCGTGCAGCCGGTGCTGAGGAAGGACCTGCCGGTGCGCATCGGCAACCAGACCGTCATCAACAGCTGCGCCGCCAGCGGTTGCCACGACAACGCCAACGGCACCGGCGGTGCATTGCGGCTGACCGCCGGCGCGCCCGACGTGCCGATCGCGCTGGCCTCGCCGCCCAACGGCACGGTGGCCAACGGCGGGCTCGCCGCGGCGCAGATCCGCCAGAGCGAGATGTACCGCAACTTCTACTCGGCGCAGGGCGAGGCGATCATCGGCGCGCCGCTGTCCAGCCGCCTGATGCTCAAGCCGCTGGTGCGCACCGTGCTGCACGGCGGCGGCCTGGTCTTCGACAGCGACGACAACCCCGACGCCAAGGTCATCCGCTACTGGATCAGCCGGCCGATGCCCGCGGGGCAGGACGAATTCAGCGATGCCGCGCAGGCCTTGTTCGCCGGCGGCGACGTCGTGAACGGCGCCTGCCTCACGGACTGAGCTTCATGCGCCTGCCGAGAACCACCATGCTGGCCGCCCTCGCGCTCGCGCTGCTGGCCGCGGCGCCGTGGCGCGCGGCGCAGGCCCAGTCGCCGACCCAGCCGGCGCCGTCGCCGGCGCCGTTGCCGGCCGCGGCCCCGCCGCAAACGAAACCGGACACTACACAGTTTGAGCGTTTGCAAGTTGCCGACCCCTTCCTCGAGTTCCACACCGGACCGGGGCGCGGCTACCCGGTCTTCTACGTCGCCGAGCGCCACCACTGGGTGACGGTGGAGCTGCGCCGCACCGACTGGTACCGCGTGCGCGCCGAGGGCGGGCAGGTCGGCTGGGTGCACCGCAACCAGCTCGCCACCACGCTCACCGAGGCCGGCGGCACCAAGAGCTTCCGCGACATCCTGGTCGACGACTACCTGCGCCGCAAGCTCGAGTTCGGCGGCGGTTGGGGCCGCTTCGGCGGCGAGCCGATGCTCAAGTTCTGGGGCACCTACAAGCCGAGCGAGGTGCTCGGCGTGGAGGCCACCTTCGGTCAGGTGCAGGGCGTGTTCTCGGGCACCGATTTCTGGCACGTGGCGCTGTTCTCCGAGCCGTGGAGCGACAAGCGGCTGTCGCCCTACTTCAGCGTCGGCCTGGGCAACTTCAAGAACCTGCCCAATGCCAGCCTGGTGAGCGCGCTGCCGACCGATGCGCGCCTCGGCCACGCCGGGCTCGGCCTGCGCTGGTACCTGGGCGAGCGCTTCGTCGCGCGTCTGGACTGGTCGACCTACGCCGCCTTCGTGAGCGACCAGCGCACGCTCGAGTACAAGGCCGTGACGATCGGCCTGTCGTTCTTCTTCTAGAGCCCCTCCACGATGACCTTCCGCCTCCCTCACGCCGCTGCCGCTGCCACGCTGGCACTGGCCGGCACGGCCGTGCTCGCGCAGACGCAGCCACAGACGCAGCCGGCCGCGCCGCCCAACCCGCAGGTCATCGAGCCGCAGGTGGTGCGGCGCGACGTCAAGCTGCCCAAGTTCCCGAGCAACGACATCGAGTTGGGCATCCTCGGCGGCACCTACGCGACGCAGAACTTCGGCACCACCAGCCTGACCGGCGTGCGCCTGGGCTACCACATCACCGAGGACTTCTTCGTCTCGGCCCAGTACGGCGAGACCAAGGTCAGCGACAAGGACTTCGCCAAGGTCATCCCGGGCGGCGGCGGCATCCTGCCCAACCGCACCGAGAAGCTGACCCTCTACAACGTCTCGCTCGGCTACAACGTGATCAGCGGCGAGGCCTTCTTCGGCAAGAACTGGGCCTTCCCGCTGCAGGGCTACGTGGCCGCCGGCACCGGCAGCACCGACTTCGCGGGCCAGAAGAAGCAGACCGTCAACTACGGCTTCGGCCTGCGCCTGTACCTGCACGACCGTTTCGGCGTGCAGGCCGACGTGCGCCAGCACCGCTTCGCGCTCGACCTGCTGGGCGAGCGCGTCAACACCACCAACCTCGAAGTCAACGTCGGCCTCACCGTCTACTTCTGATTCATGGACACACCGTTCGACCGCCGTTCGTTCATCGCGGCCACCGTCGCCAGCTCGCTGGTCGCGCTCAGCGGCGTGGCGCGCGCCGCGCTCGCGCCCGCTTCGGCCGCGCCCGACTTCACGCTCAAGAGCGCCGCCGGCGGCAACCTGCGCCTGTCGGAGCAGCGCGGGCGTGTCGTGCTCGTCAACTTCTGGGCCACCTGGTGCGGGCCGTGCAAGGTGGAGATGCCGCACCTGAACCGGCTGTACGAGAAGTACAAGAGCGCCGGCTTCGTGCTGCTGGGCGTCAACGTCGACGACGACCCCAAGGCCGCGGTCGCGCTGGCGGCGCGCCTGGGCGTGACCTTCCCGGTGCTGTTCGACGCCGGCAAGCTCGTCTCCAAGCTCTACCTGCTCGACAGCATGCCGTTCACCGTGCTGATCGACCGCGACGGCCGCGTGCGCCACCTGCACCGCGGCTACCGCGACGGCATGGAGCTGACCTACGAACAGCAGATCCGCGAGCTGGTGAAGGAATGAAGCGTCTGGCCCTGCTCCTCCTCGTGGCGCTCGGCGCGGCCGGCTGCTCGCCGATCCAGCCCTGGGTCAAGCCCTACGAGCGCGAGCGCCTGGCCGACCCGCTGATGCAGTGGAACCGCAGCGCGCTGTCCGAGCGCCACCGCGAGCACGTGCACAACGTGCGCGAGGCGGCGCGCGGCGCCACCGGCGTGCAGGGGGGCGGTTGTGGCTGCAACTGATCGCGCCGCGGCGCGGTTGAAGGCCGCCGGCCTGACCGCCTGGCGTTGGATCAAGGGCGTGACCAAGGGCGTTGGCGGCGGCGTCATCGCCACCCAGGCCGCCACCGCCGCCACGCTGCCCGAGGACCGCGCCGAACTCGTCTACCACAGCTACGACGGCGGCGGCGTCAAGGCCACCGGCCCGGCGCTGCTGGTGCGCAAGAGCCTAGCCGACCGCGTGTCGTTCTCGGCCAGCTACTACGTCGACGCGGTGAGCAACGCCTCGATCGACGTGGTCACCACCGCCAGCCCGTTCAAGGAGACGCGCAAGACCTACGACCTGGGCATGGACTGGCTGGTGCGCGACTCGATCGTCTCGCTGGGCGTGTACACGAGCCGCGAGCCCGACTACAACGTCGACACCGCGAGCCTGGACGTCAGCCACGAGGTCTTCGGCGGCATGAGCACGGTGAGCCTGGGCTTCACGCGCAGCTCCGACGAGGTGCTGGCGGTCAACGAGCCCAACTTCAAGGAGCGTGCGCGCCACTGGCAGTACCGCGCCGGACTCACGCAGGTGCTTTCGCCGCGCTGGATCGCCAGCTTCAACATCGAGGCGGTGTCCGACGAGGGCTACCTCGGCAGCCCCTACCGCGCGGCGCGCGTGTTCGGCGCCGCGGTGCCCGAGCGCATGCCGCGCACGCGCAGCTCGCGCGCCATCAAGCTGCGCACGATCTACGACTTCGGCGACGGCCCCTGGCGCACCGCGGTGCGCGTGGAGTACCGCCACTTCTGGGACAACTGGGACATCAAGGCCGGCACGGTGGAGATCGGCGCCAGCCAGTACTTCGGCGGCAACTGGCTGGTCGACGTGGGCTGGCGCAGCCACGCCCAGGACAAGGCGCTCTTCTACAGCGACAACGCGCAGACCGAGACGCGCTTCGTCACGCGCAACCGCCAGCTCTCGACCTTCAAGTCCGACAGCCTGATCGCCAAGGCCACCTGGACGCCGCGCTCCGATTGGACGAACAAATACGACTTGAAACTGACCGGCGTCTTCGAGCGCAAACAATTCCGTTTCGACGACTTCACCGACTCGCGCACCGGGGCGAAGTACGAACACGACGCCAACCTGTTCCAGATCCTGGTCTCCGCGCGCTTCTGATCTCCTGCAAGGAACCTCCCATGGGTTTCACTCCCCGCATCGTTCCCGTTCTCGCGCTGGGCGCGCTCGCGCTCGGTCTGGCCGGCCTGGCCGTCGGGCAGACGGCGCCGGCCGCTCCCGCTGCACAGGCTGCGCCGGCTGCTCCGGCCGCTACACAGGCTGCGCCGGCCGCCCCGGCCGCCGCCGCCTCCGCCCCGGCCACCCCCGCGCCCGCTCCGGCCCCCGCGGGCCTGGACGCGCGCGTGCAGGACCTCAAGGGCGACGTCATCCGCCTCAACCGCGACCTGCTCGTTCTCGAGGAAGAGCTGCTGTTCCCCGCCAACACCCAGGTGGCGCTGTTCGTCTCGATGGACGTGGGCAGGCTGTTCGAGCTCGAGTCGGTGCAGATCAAGCTCAACGACAAGCTGGTGGCCAACTACCTGTACACCGCCAACGAGGTGCAGGCGCTGCACCGCGGCGGCGTGCAGCGCATCTACGTCGGCAACCTGAAGGCCGGCGAACACTCGATCGACGCCTTCTTCACCGGCCGCGGCCCGCACGTGCGCGACTACAAGCGCGGCGCCACGCTCAAGTTTGACAAGGGCACCGATCCGAAGTACATCGAGCTGCGCATCAGCGACAAGACGAGCAAGCTGCAACCCGAGTTCGACGTCAAGGTCTGGCAGTAACGGCAAGCCCACCCCACGAGAGGCTCCGGTCGTGCGCCGTCTGCTCCAATTCGCTTCCCTGGCCCTGGCGGTCGCGACCGTCGGCGCCGCCCAGGCCCAGCTCGCGCCGCGCAAGGTCGAGGCCCTGCACTACGGCGACACGCTGTTCGAGTTCTTCCAGGACAAGCACTTCGACGCGCTCACCGGCCTGATGGTCTCGCAGCACTTCGACCGCGTGAAGCCGCACGACGACCACGCCGAGGTGCTGCGCGGCGGCCTGCTGCTCTCCTACGGCCTGCACAAGGAGGCGAGCGAGGTCTTCGCGCGCCTCATCGAGAGCAGCGCGCCGCCGCCGGTGCGCGACCGCGCCTGGTACCACCTGGCCAAGATCCGCTACCAGCGCGGCCTCACCGACCAGGCCGCCGATGCGCTGGCGCGCGTCGAGCGGCCGCTGCCGGCGCCGCTCGAGGAAGACCGCCAGCTGCTCGCCGCGCAGCTGCTGATGGCGCGCGCCGACTACGCCGGCGCCGCCGCGCTGCTCGCCGCGCTGCCGCCCAAGGCCAGCCTGGTGGCGCGCTACAACCTCGGCGTCGCGCTCGTCAAGGCGGGCGACGTCGACAAGGGCAGCGCGCTGCTCGACCAGATCGGCCAGCAGCCGGCGTTCGACGAGGAGCAGCGCGCGCTGCGCGACCGCGCCAACGTGGCGCTCGGCTTCGCCGCGCTGCAGAACCAGAAGCCCGCCGACTCGCGGCGTTATCTGCAGCGCGTGCGGCTGGACGGCCTGTCGTCGAACAAGGCGCTGCTCGGTTTCGGCTGGGCGGCGGCCGAGCTCGGCGAGCCGAAGACCGCGCTCGCGCCGTGGCAGGAGCTGGTGCGCCGCCCGATCAGCGACCCCGCGGTGCTCGAGGCGCGCATCGCCATGCCCTACGCGCTGGCCGAGATCGGCGCCGCCGGCCAGGCGCTCGACGGCTACCAGGACGCGGTGACGCAGTTCGAAGGCGAGCGCAAGGCGCTCGACCAGTCGATCGCCGCCATCCGCGACGGCGTGCTGATCGAAGGCCTGATCGCCAACAACCCGCGCGGCGGCATGGGCTGGTACGGCAGCCTCGACAAGGTGCCCGAGCCGCGCAAGATGCCGCACGGCGGCCACCTCACCGCGGTGCTGGCCGGCCACGAGTTCCAGGAAGCGTTCAAGAACCTGCGCGACCTGATCTTCCTCGGCGGCAACCTCGAGGGCTGGCGCGACAAGCTCGTCGTCTACAAGGACATGCTGGCCAACCGGCGGCAGGCCTTCGCCGAGCGCCTGCCGCAGGTGCGCGACAAGGCCGGCGCGCTGCAGCTGCCCAAGGTGCAGGAGCGGCGCGACGCGCTGGCCGAGGAGCTGAAGAAGGCCGAGGCCGAGACCGACGTGCTGGCCTTCGCCGACCCCAAGCAGCGCGACGCGCTGGCGCGCGTCGAGGCCGGCCACGCCACGCTCGGGCAGGCCGACCCCGACGGCAAGGACGCCGAACTCGCCATCGCGCGCGAGCGCCTGCGCCGCGTGCAGGGTGCGCTGACCTGGCAGCTCACGCAGACCTACCCCGAGCGGCTGTGGTCCGCGCACAAGGCGCTCAAGGTGGCCGACGCCGAGCTGGCGCAGGCGCTGACGCGCGACGCCAACCTCGTGCGCGCCGCCGAGGAGGAGCCCAAGCGCTTCGAGAAGTTCGCCGAGCGCATCGCCGCGCTCGAGCAGCGCATCGCGGGCCTGGTGCCGCGCGTGGCCGCGCTGCACAAGGAGCAGCAGGGCCAGCTGCAGGACTTCGCGGTCGCCGAGCTCGAGTCGCAGAAGGAACGGCTGGAGGTCTACGCGCAGCAGGCGCGCCTGGCGATCGCCCAGCTGCACGACCGCGCGCAGCTCGCGCAGAGCCGCAACGCCACGCCCGGAGGCAGCGATGCGCCGCGCTGAGATCACGCGTTGTTCGCTGACCCTGGTCGCCGCGGCCGTGCTGCTCACCGCCTGCGCGAGCCAGCGCCCGCGCGACGACAACCAGCCCACGCTGGCCACGCTCAATTCGGTGAAGGTCGAGGTGGCGCCCGACAAGGGCATCCAGCCCGACGAGCAGCGCGCCATCGCCGCCTACCGCGCCTTCCTGGAAGGCGCCAAGAACGCGCCGCAGCGGCCCGACGCGATGCGCCGCCTGGCCGACCTGGAGATGGACCTGGCGGACAGGAAGAGCGCCGACAGCGGCGCCGCGCCCGACTACAAGACCGCCATCGCGCAGTACCAGGAGGTGCTCAAGCAGCACCCCAACTCGCCGAACAACGACCGCGTGCTCTACCAGCTGGCGCGTGCGCAGGAGGTGGGCGGCGACCTCGAAGGCGCGCTCAAGACCCTGTCGCTGCTGGTCGGCCGCTACCCCGACACCGTGCACCGCGACGAGGCCCAGTTCCGCCGCGGCGAGCTGCTGTTCGCCGCGCGCGACTACGTGGCCGCCGGCGACGCCTACGCCACCGTGCTGCGCGGCGGCATCGACACGCCGTTCGCCGAGCGTGCGCTGTACATGCGCGGCTGGTCGCTGTTCAAGCAGGGCAAGCTCGAGGACGCGCTGCACCCCTTCTTCCAGGTGCTCGACCTCAAGCTCGCGCGCCTGGCGCCGGGCGACGACGAACTCGCGCACCTGTCGCGCGCCGAGCGCGAGCTGGTCGAGGACACCTGGCGCGTCACCAGCATCAGCCTGTCCAACCTGCAGGGCGCGGCGTCGATCAAGCCCTACATGCAGGGCCCCAACGCCAAACAGCGCCTGGCCTACGAGCACCGCGTCTACGTGCAGCTCGCCGAGCTGTACCTCCGGCAGGACCGCGTCAAGGACGCCGCCGACACGCTGGCGCTCTTCGCCCGCGAACGGCCGCTCGCCGCGCAGGCGCCGGTGCTGCTCTCGCGCGTCATCGACATCCAGGAGAAGCACGGCTTCGCCACGCTGGCGCTCGAATCGAAGAAGGACTTCGTCTCGCGCTACGGCCGCACCAGCGAGTTCCGCAAGGCCAACGCCGAGGGCTGGCAGGCGGCGCAACCCTTCGTCAAGGCGCACCTCGCCGAACTGGCCCAGCACCACCACGCGCTGGCCCAGAAGAGCAAGAGCAAGCCCGACGTGCAGGAGGCCGTGCGCTGGTACCGCGAGTACCTGGTCGCCTTCCCGGGCGATGGCGACGCGGCGCAGAACCACTTCCTGCTCGCCGAGCTGCTGTACGAGGACGGCCAGCTCGCCGAGGCCGCCACCAACTACGAGAAGGTGGCCTACGACTACGCGGCGCATCCGAAGGCGGCCGATGCCGGCTATTCGGCGCTCTTGTCCTACGCCGGCCAGGCCAAGGCGGCGGCCGCCGGCCCCGGGCGCGGTGCGCTGCAGACGGCCGGCGTGGAAAGCGCGCTGCGTTTCGCCACCAAGTTCCCCAAGGATGCGCGCGCCGCATCGGTGGTCACCAACGCCAGCGAGACGCTGCTCGCGCTCGGCCAGGCCGAGCGTGCGTCCACCGTGGCGCGCCAGGCGCTGACGCTGAACCCGAACGCCAACGAGCGCCGCACCGCCTGGACCGTGGTGGCGGTGAGCGCCTTCGACCGCGGCCTGTTCGCCGAGGCCGAAACCGCCTACGGCGAGGCGCTGGCGCTGGCCCCCGAGCGCAGTGCGCAGGCGGCCGACCTGGCCGAGCGGCGTGCCGCCGCGATCTACAAGCAGGCCGAGGCGGCGCGCGACGGCGGCCGCACGCGCGACGCCATCGGCCACTGGCAGCGCGTGGCCCAGCTCGCACCGCAGGCCAGCGTGCGCGCCGCGGCGCAGTACGACGTGGCCGCCGCGCTGCTGAGCCTGAAGGACTGGCCGGCCGCGTCGACCGCGCTCGAAGCCTTCCGCCGCGACCACCCCAACCACGAGCTGCAGGGCGACGTGCCGGCCAAGCTGGCGCTGGCCTACACCGAGCAGAAGCGCTGGACGCAGGCGGCCGGCGAGCTCGAACGCATCGCCGCCGGCAAGGCCGATCCGGAGATCCGCCGCTCGGCGCTGTGGCAGGCCGCCGAGCTGCACGAGAAGACGCTGGCCGAGAACGGCAACGCGGCCACGCGCGCCGGCGCCATCCGCGGCTACGAGCGCTACGTGCAGGCCTGGCCGGCACCGCTCGAGCCGGCCGTGGAGGCGCGCTGGCGCCTGGCCCGGCTGACCAAGGCCGACGGCCAGGCCGCCAAGTCGCTGGCCTGGGTCAGGCAGGTGCGCGAGAGCGACTTGAAGGGCGGCAGCGCGCGCACCGAGCGCACCAAGACGCTGTCGGCGCTGGCCGCGCTGCAACTCACCGAGCCGCAGTTCGAGGCCTACCGCAAGGTGGCGCTGGTCGAGCCGCTGGCGCGCAACCTCAAGCTCAAGAAGGCGAAGATGGAAGAAGTGCTCAAGGCCTATGCCGCGGCCGCGCAGGACGGCGCCGCCGAGGCCGTGACCGCCGCCACCTTCCAGAGCGCCGCGCTGTACGCCGACTTCGGCAAGGCCCTGCTCGCCTCGCAGCGGCCCAAGGGATTGAAGAAGCTCGAGCTCGAGCAGTACAACGTGATGCTGGAAGAGCAGGCCTTCCCCTTCGAGGAGAAAGCCATCGAGTTGCACGAGGCCAACGCCAAGCGCACCGCGCAGGGCCTGTGGGACGAGTGGGTCAGGAAGAGCTTTGCCGCGCTGGCGCAGATCAAGCCCGTGCGCTACGGCAAGCTCGAACGCAGCGAGGAGGCGATCGATGCGATTCGCTAGCGTACAGGTCGTGTTGTGCAGCGTGCTCGGCCTCGCCGGCTGCGGCCTGTTCACGAGCACGCCGCTGCCGCAGCTGCCCACGGCGGACATGTCGGCGCCGCCGCGCGTGGCCGAGGCGGCCAAGGCGGCTGATGTCGACAACAAGGCCGAGAAGAAGGCCGAACAGGTGGCCGAAGCCCCCGCGGCCCGGCCTGCGCCGCCTCCGCCCCCGCCGCTTCCGCCGATCGACGCCAACACCCAGCGCGCCTTCGACGCCGCCGTGCAGGCGCTGCGCGCCGGCCGCATCGACGAGGCCGAGCGCGGCTTCAAGGCGCTGGCCGTCGTGCAGCCGCAGCTCGCCGGCGTGCACGCCAACCTCGCGCTGATCCACCGTCGCGCCGGCCGCGATGCGGAGGCGGTGGCCGCGCTCGAAGAGGCGGTCAAGCTCTCGCCCAAGCAGCCGGTCTACCTCAACCAGCTCGGCATCGCCTACCGCCAGGCGGGGCTGTTCACGAAGGCGCGCGAGGCCTACGAGCGCGCCATCGAGCTCGACGCCGGCTACGCCGCGCCGCAGCTCAACCTGGCCATCCTGCTCGACCTGTACCTGGCCGACCGCGCGCGCGCCGCCGAGTGGTACCAGCGCAGCGCCGTGCTGCTGCCCGGCGACGCGCCGCAGATCAACAAGTGGCTCGCGGACCTCAAGAACCGCAAGCCCGAAGCCAGCGTCGCGAGTGCATCGAACGTAGCCGTTCGTAAGGAGAAAGAATGAAGCGGCTTCTTTCCTTGTTGCTCCTCGCCTCGGCGCCTACCGTGTGGGCCCAGGATCGCGCTGACCTCGAGCGCACGCAGATCATCGGCAACCGCGAGCTGCCCAAGGTGCTGTACATCGTGCCGTGGAAGAAGCCGGTGCACCTGTCGATGGGCGGGCGCCCGGTGGCCAGCGTGCTCGACGAGGCCCTCGCGCCGGTGGACCGCGAGGTCCTGCGCCGCCACATCAGCTACGACCAGCAACTGCGCACCGCCGCTGCCGCCGCCCCGACCGCCACCTCTGCTCCGGAGAAAACCCAGTGAACACCTTCAACACCGTCGTCAAGTTCTTCGTCGACTGCGGGCCCTTCCTGTACCCCAGTCTCGCCCTGATGGCCATGGGCCTGGCCATCGCCATCGAGCGCTACGTGTTCCTCAACCGCGCGCGCAGCGAGAACCGCAAGGTCTGGGAGCAGGTGCTGCCGATGCTGCAGAGCGGCAAGCTCAAGGAAGTGCATGGCGTCACCTCGCACTCCGACTCGGCGATCGGCAAGATCGTCAGCAACGGCCTGCAGCGCCTGCAGAGCGCGCGCCGCCGCGAGGAGATCGACGCCGCGATGGAAGAGGGTATGATGGAGATCGTGCCGCGCCTGGGGAAGCGCACCCACTACATCGCCACCTTCGCCAAC
>Ga0073934_10007202_pt1 | contig 15668 bp, 15 predicted proteins | sample LarsenN4metaG_FD_76834 | JGI IMG/M metagenome (GOLD analysis project Ga0073934, IMG submission 76834) | Hot spring sediment bacterial and archeal communities from British Columbia, Canada, to study Microbial Dark Matter (Phase II) - Larsen... ...
GGTTGATCAGCGCGGCATCGTCGAACCCGTCGCAGCGCGGCCGGGTCTCCATCGCGAGCAGCGCCTGCGCGGCGGGCGCGGGGACATGTTCCGGAAAATCGGAGGGCATCAGCTCGATGCCGCTACTGGCCGGACCCTCGAAATGAATCCAGACAAAGCCGGGGCCGCGATAGGCCGCCGCCACTGCGGGGGTGCACTCGCTGACAGTGCCTCCCTCTTGCACCAGCGCACGCATCGTTCCGATGTCTTGTCCGTCAGCCATGATCGCGGTGGTAATCACTCCCGCCCGGGAAGCAAGCGCGCCGCTATCGATCAGGCGATCCGGTGTTCCCCGCGAATCCAGCGTACCGTGCCCGAGGACGCCCGCATCACCACGCTTTCGGTGGTCATGTAGGTCTCGCCCGTCGGTCGGCGCCGGCGCTTCACCCCGTCGAGCAGCGAACCCGAGGTGACCCCGGTCGCGGCGAAGATGCAGTCGCCCTTGGCAAGATCCTCGAGCATGTAGATCCGGTCGAGATCGGTGATCCCCCACTTGCGCGCGCGGGCCTTCTCGTCCTCGTTGCGGAACACCAGCCGCCCATTGAACTGCCCGCCGACGCAGCGCAGCGCGGCCGCCGCCAGCACGCCTTCGGGCGCGCCGCCCTGGCCCATGTACATGTCGATGGTGGTCTCCTCGTCGGTCACCGCGATCACCCCGGCGACGTCGCCGTCGCCGATCAGCACCACGCCGCAGCCGAGCGCGCGCAGCTCGGCGATCAGCTCGGCATGGCGCGGACGATCGAGCACGCAGACATTGATCTGCGAGGGGCTGCAGCCCTTGGCCGCAGCCACCGCCAGCACGTTCTCGGACGGCGACTTGGCGAGGTCGATGATGCCGTCGGGATAGCCGGGGCCGATCGCAAGCTTATCCATGTAGACGTCGGGGGCGTTGAGGAGGCAACCTTCCTCGGCCGCTGCCAGCACCGCCAGCGCATTGGGCCCCGCCTTGGCGGTGATGGTGGTGCCTTCCAGCGGATCGAGCGCGATGTCGATCTTGGGGCCCTTGCCCATGCCCACCTTCTCGCCGATGAACAGCATCGGGGCCTCGTCCCGCTCGCCTTCGCCGATCACCACGGTGCCGTCGATGTAGAGATTGTCGAAGGCCTTGCGCATCGCTGCAACCGCCGCCGCATCCGCCGCCTTCTCGTCGCCGCGACCGATCAGCTGGGCCGCCGCAATCGCCGCGGCTTCGGTGACACGCACCATCTCGAGCACCAGCACGCGCTGGATCGCGTTGTCGCTGGCCGCTTGCCTGCCCGCATCTGCATCGGTATCGATTGAGGAGTTCATGCGCAATTCAGCCCTTCATCGCTCTGGTCGCCACCAGACTTCGTATCGCCCCGGCGCTTAAGCGGATGGAGACGGATTTGTCGAGCAATGCCGCACCCGCCATGCCGGGTTTTCGCCTCGCCCTGTCGGCTCTGGCGCTGGTGGTGTCGCCAGTGATGGCCGGGCCTGTGGCCGCGCAGGATGACACGGGCGCGACAACGTCGGCGCCAGAGCCGCCCCCCGCAGCCGAGACCCCGCCGCCTGCGGCAGCGCCCCCGCCGCAGCGCGTCAATGTGCTGGTCACCGTCCCGCGCGGCGAGATCAACCAGGCGCAGGCCAAGGAATGCGTCGAGCGGGCCGATGCCGGGACGATCAGCGGGGAGATCGTGGTATGCCGAGAGGCTGGCGATGACGGCACCAATTCGCTCTCGGGCAGCCGCGCGGACGCGCAGAAGCGATATGCGCGGGAAACCGCCTTCAAGGGCGGGCCGCCCCCGCCCGATCTGTTCGGCATTCCCGACAACGGCAAGGGCATCGGCTTTGGCGGGGTCCCGCCGCCGGCGCTGATCATCGATGTCGAGGCACTGCCCAAGGCCCCCGCAGGTTCCGATGCCGACCGGATCGCGCGTGGCTTGCCGCCACTCAATCAGGACGAGGAATTGTCCGAGGAAGAGGAGAAGGCACGGCGCGAGGCGGCGGGTATCAAGACAGTGGTGCCGCCGCGGGCGGGCAAGAAGAAGGGCGGGTAGTTCGCCGGGGCCCCGATCGCGCATCAGCGCGCAGCGACATCAAAGCGGCAGGATCGGCATCACCAGCGGCTCGCCTGTCAGGCTCTCCGAGCCTTCGAGCAGCGACAGTGCGCGGGTGACCCCCGATTCCGGCCCCTCGTGCGTCACCATCGCCACCATCACCTCCCCCGCATCATGCCCACGTCCTTGCTGGATCAGGCTTTCGATCGAGACCGCGCCGTCGCGCATCGCTGCGGTAATCTCGGCGAGTACACCGGGGCGGTCTTTCACCATGAAGCGGATATAGGTGCGCTCGGTGCGGTGGCCGGGTTCGGCGGGCGGCAGCGCGGCGAGCTGGGCCACGGGGATGGAGAACGGCGCGCCCACCTCGTCCCGCGCGATGTCGATAAGGTCCGCCGCCACCGCGCTCGCGGTTGGTCCGTCGCCCGCGCCTGCACCCTGGAACAGCAGGCGCCCCGAAAAATTGCCCTCGGCCACCACCGCATTGGTCGGGCCGTCGACCGCGCTCAGCGGATGGCCCTTGGCGACCAGACAGGGGCGCACCCGCTGAAGCAGGCGCGGACCATCGGGGGCGTCCTCGACATCGGCCTCGCCGATCAGCCGGATGACGAAGCCCAGCGCATCGGCCTGCGCTATGTCGGCGGCGCGCACCTGGGTAATGCCATTGACCCTGACGCCGGCGAAATCGACCCGCGTGCCGAAGCCTATGGCTGCAAGGATCGCAAGCTTGTGCGCCGCGTCCACGCCCTCGATGTCGAAGGCCGGGTCAGCCTCGGCAAAGCCCAGCCGCTGCGCTTCGGCGAGCACCTCGCCGAAGTCCGCGCCGGTGCGCTCCATGGTCGAAAGGATATAATTGCAGGTGCCGTTGAGGATGCCGTAGACCTTGGTCAGCGCATTGGCGCTGGTGCCTTCGCGCAGACCCTTGATCACCGGAATGCCGCCCGCCACCGCCGCCTCGAACTTGAGCGGGGCGTTATTGGCCTCGGCCAGCTCGGCCAGTTCCAGCCCGTGATGCGCGATCATCGCCTTGTTCGCGGTAACGAGGCCCTTGCCCGCGCCAAGCGCCGCGCGCGACAGCGCCAGCGCCGGGCCGTCCGAGCCGCCCACCAGTTCCACCACCACGTCGACGTCATCGCGCCGGGCGAGCGCGGTCATGTCGTCTTCCCAGGCGAAGGGGGCGATATCGACCCCGCGATCCTTGCCGCGATCGCGCGCGCTCACCGCGACGACCGTGATTTGCCGCCCGGCGCGCGCCGCGATCAGCCCGGAATTGGTTGCGAGCAGCCGGATCACGCCGACCCCCACGGTGCCGAGGCCGGCGATCGCGATGCGCAAAGGTCGAGGGGCGGTGTCGGTCAAGCGGGCCTCCATGAATTGTGGAAGACGGCGCTTAACCGTCGCAGGCCGGCGGTCAAGCCGCCTCGCCCCTCACTTGCCGGAGGTGACGCGCCGTGTGCAGGGGCCGAGCGCCCCGATCATGAAGGCATAGTCGGCCGCAGCCAGCCGCCGCGCCACGGGATCGCGCGCGAGGTTGGCGTTGCTGGGCAGTTGAGCCGGCAGCGAACAGGCGAGGCGGTACCAGCGCAGGGTATCCGGCTCGGGCGGACGCGCGGCCGAATCGATGATCTCGCCCCATGAGACGCCCCATGCTACCGGCTGCCCCGGCCGCCGCAGAATCGTGATCGAGACCGGCGAACGGTCATCGGTGGCGAGGAAGATCTGCGTCTCCGATTCGCCCGCCAGCGTACCGGGCACCGCCAGCGCGTCGCTGATGCCGGTGATCCGCGGCGGCGCGTCGGGCGCATAAAGCTCGGTCAGGATCGGGCGCAGCCGCGCCTCGAGCTCGGGGGTGAAGGCCTGCTGCGCACCCGGTCCCACCAGCCGCACCTCGCCCACACGCCCTGCGACCGGATCGGCGAACAGCACCATCTCGCGGTTCTTCAGCTTGGGCACCTTGCCGCGTTCATCGAGCGGGACATCGACGAGATAGGCGAGGCTCTCGCCCACCCCGCTGCGCCCGGCGATCAGCGCAACCGTGCGAGCCTCGATATACAGCCGTGCGAATCCGGGGGCGAGGCCCGGCGCGCGTTCGGGCTCAAGCGCGGTCTGGCGGCGAATCTCTACGCGGATCACGAGGTCGGCAGCGTCGGCGAGAGTCGCCAGATCGGCGTAAGTCGGCACTGAAGGCGCGGCTGCAACGGCCGCGGGCGGCGTTTGGGCCAGCGCCACCGAAGGCGCCAGCGCGAGCCCGGCTGCAGCCAGAGGCGGGACGTACAGATGTCTGAAAAAACGCCTTAATTCCTGATTAACCTGATGCTTCGTCACAGCCTTCACCCGCCGGTTGCCGCCCGCCTTCTAGCAGGGCCGATTGGACATTGCGCGCAGTGAATCCGCCCTGAACCGATAAAGCGTTTGATTGGGTAGGGGTTGCCCGTTAAAGCCGCGAGGACTGACCGAGCAGGACTGGGGACATGACCTGCGCGGGCAGAAAGCTTGTGCGCCTTGCGGATTGGCATTTTTGCGAATCGGGCAAATGGCGTGCCAGTCGGGGTTAGACAATTGCGCAGGTCGCAGATGCGCAGTGCTTGTCGGCAATCTCGGCGTGGGAGGATTGAAATTTACGGGATCTGGCTTCCGGCGCGCTTGTCCGGAAGGCAGTAGGTGTGCCGGGCATGTTGTCTTGTCCGGCCTGCAATTGGAGAGAAAGCGCTGGATGTCCTACGCTGACCAACAACAAGGATTGACCGGCACCAAGCTCGTCGCATTGATCATCGCGCTCGCGATTGTCGGTGGCATCGGGGCGGTTATGGTCATCGGCCTTGCGATCAACGCGATCAAGAAAGAGATTGAACGGGTCACCACGATCGACATCGAGGAGCCCCCGCCGCCCGAAGAACCCGATGAGCCGCCGCCAGAGCAGCCGCAGGATACGGCCCCGCCGCCTCCGGTCGCTCCGCCGCCGCCGATCAACATCGCCCCGGCGCCGCCGCCGATCCAGACGCAGCCGACCATTCCGCCGCCGTCGCCGCCGGCTCTGCGGATTCCTCCGCCGGCTCCGGTCGGTCCGCCGCCGGCCCCGCCGGCGCCGTCCAAGGCTCGCGGCGCCCGCACCAAGGGCGAGCGTGGCTGGGCTGCCCGCATCCAGGAAAACTACCCGGCTCGCGCCCTGCGCGAGGAAATCGAGGGCACCGTCGCCGTGCGCGTCACCGTCACCCCCGATGGTCGTGCGACCAACTGCTCGGTCACCGCATCGAGCGGTTCGGACATCCTCGATGCCGCCGCCTGCCAGGGGATGGAGCGTTACGCCCGATTCGAACCGGCGCTTGACGATGCCGGCAACCCGACCACCGGAAGCTACTCGACGCGGATCACCTATCAGCTGAACTGACGGATCAATCCGGTTTCGGCCTTGTGCAAGGGGCCGCGACCACCAGACAATTCTTTCAAGAGGACTACTCGCAATGAACCTTTACACCCTCGCGGCTGCTGCCGCCGAAGCGCCCAAGAACGAGTTCGGCTTCATCGAAGCTATGGAACAGGGCGGCCCGGTCGCCTGGTCGATCCTCGCCGTGATGATCATCATGTCGGTCGGTTCGTTCTACATCCTGTTCACCAAGCTCTTCGAGCAGAACAAGATCATGAAGCAGTACAAGACCGTCCAGACCTCTTTCTGGCGTGCGAACAGCCTCAAGGAAGGCGCCGCCAAGCTCGAAAAGGACAGCGCCTGGCGCCAGCTCGCCGACGATGCGATCAAGGCCCAGGAAGAACACGGCAAGATGACCGACGCGCTCGAATCTCATGACTACATGCACGGTTCGCTCCAGCGTTCGGAAGATTCGATCAACGCGGTGCTGGCCGGCGGTCTGCCGTTCCTCGCCTCGGTCGGTGCGACCGCGCCGTTCATCGGTCTGCTCGGTACCGTGATCGGGATCTACCGTGCGCTGATCAACATCGGCATCGAAGGTTCGGCCTCGATCGACAAGGTCGCCGGCCCGGTCGGTGAAGCACTGATCATGACCGCGATCGGTCTGCTCGTGGCGGTGCCGGCGGTGCTCGCGTTCAACTGGCTGCAGGCGCGCAACCGTCGCATCCAGGAGCTGCTGTCGAGCTTTTCGACCGACATCCTCGCCTACATCAACTCGAACGGGGCGGTGAAGCCTGTGGCTCCGGCGGCTCCGGCGGCCAAGCCTGCCGCCAAGCCGGCCGCCCCGGCCACCAAGGCCTGATCGCCATTGCCGCAAGGCGGCGGGAGCAGCCCCCTGGTATCGCTCCCGCCGCTTCCCGGCTCATCGGATCGGCCCTCGGCCCATCCGCGCCGGGCCGCCTTCGGGCGAACATCTGAAGTCATTGCTTTGACAAGGTAGGAATTCACAATGGCGATTTCGACGGGAGGCGGGGGCGATACCCCAATGTCCGACATCAACACCACGCCGCTGGTGGACGTGATGCTGGTGCTCCTGATCATCTTCCTCATCGCGGTTCCGGTGGCGATCCAGACGATCGAGAAGCTGCGTATCCCCGTGTTCGAATCGGTCGAATCGAAGAACAAGGTGGAAAACCTGCTGCTCACCGTCAGCACCACCGACGCCGCCGGCCGCAGCGCCGGGGAACCGGGCTTCGAAGGCGCTGCGCGCACGGGCGAATGCCGGGTCTACTTCAACAACATCACCCCGGTGTCGTCCGAAGAGCTTTATGATCAGGCGTTCAACCGCCTCGACGCGATCGTCAAGCAGGCCGGCGGTCCCGAAGCCCTGATGGAAGATCCCGAGCGGATCCCGCAGGTGCACATCCGGGCCGACGTGAATGCGCCGTGGCGCTGCGTCGCGGGGACGATCTACAACGTGCAGGCCGCCGGCTATCCGACCGTCGGGTTCATCTCGAACCCGGTCGAGCCCGGCATCTGAGCCTGAGAGAGAGGAGTAACTGACATGGGTATGTCCGGAGGCAAACTCGACGGCCAGCCGATGCTCGACATGAACATGACGCCGCTGATCGACGTTCTGCTCGTTCTGCTGATCATGTTCATCATCACCATCCCGGTGGCGACCCACTCGGTCGATATCGACCTGCCGCAGGGCAACCCCCCGCCGCAGGACATCATCATCGAACCGATCAAGAACAAGCTGGTGCTGACCCAGGCCGACCAGATCCTGTGGAACGGCACCCCGGTCGATCAAGGCCAGCTGGTGACCCTGCTGGCCGAGACCACCCGTATGGCGGTCGAGCCAGAACTGCAGTTCGAGCCCGAACCGCTCGCGAGCTACGACATCACCGCCAAGGTGCTGCAGATCATCAAGAGCTCGGGCGTGACCAAGTTCGGTTTCGTCGGCAACGAGAAGTACCGCAGCTTCGGCAAGTAAGCCGCGTCAGGCCCCCGCCAGGGTGCCGCCAGAGTAATCCCAAGGGGCGCTGCGAGCGATCGCGGCGCCCCTTTTGCATGGGCCACACGCAGACCGCGTGCATGATCGGTTGCGCGCCGCATACCGGTACGCGTTAGGCAACTTCTTGTTTGTGGGTTACAAATGTCCCTCACATCGGGCGCGACCCCTTCGCGCTCCTTGCGCAAAGGAGACGCAACCATGCCCCATGCCGTGACCCGTCCCAACCTCTATGCCCCCCGCGCCCGCGCCATCGGCGAAATCAACGTCACCCCCTTCATCGACGTGCTGCTGGTGCTGCTGATCATGCTGATCCTCGCCATGCCCGCCCCGGTCCATGTCACCCCGGTCGATCTGCCGGGAAAGCCCAACACACCGATCCTGCCGGTGCTGGCCGAAAACACGATCCGCATCGATCCGGCCGACCGGCTGCTGTGGAACGGCGTGCAGGTCTCGGCCGACACTCTGCGCGTGCAGGTTGCCGCCGCGAGCGCGCTCGAGGACCAACCGCTGCTGCGCTTTGCTCCCGATGCCCAGGCCAGCTACGACACCGCTGCGCGCACCATCGCGCTGATCAAGGAAGAGGGCGCGGAAGGCTTCGCCTTCGTCGGCAACGAACAGCACCGCAACTTCTGACCTCAAGGTGCTGCGGGGGGGGGCTGACTTAGTCCCCCTCGATCGGCGGATCGGGGCGCATCGCTGCGGCGATCAGCCCTTCGGCTTCGAGCAGCAACTCGTCATCCACCGCCCCCTGCGGCACCGCCTCGCGGCCGATCATGGTCATCACCGGCACCGCCAGCGGCGAGATCCGGTCGAGCGTCACGTGCACCAGCTCGCGCTCCGAGCGTTCGAGCAGGTCGGCAAGCCGGCCCACATCGGTCATCCGCGCCCGCGCATCGGCCCAGGCGGCCTCGATCAGCACGTGATCGGGCTCGTATTTCCTCAGCACATCGTAGATGAGGTCGGTCGAGAAAGTCACCTGCTTGCCGCTCTTGCGCTGGCCCGGGTGCTGTCGCTCGACAAGGCCGCTAATCACCGCCACCTCGCGGAAGGCGCGGCGCAGCAGGTGGCTTTCGGTCACCCACTCGGTGAATTCGTGGGTGAGAATGTCGGGCGACAGGAGCGGCGCGGGATCGGTCACCGGCTTCAACCCCCACACCGCGAGGCAATAGTCATTGGCGACGAAGCCGCCGGGGAGCAGCCCGCGATCCTCCATCCGCCGCGTGATCAGCATGCCGAGCGACTGGTTCGCGTTCCAGCCCTCGAAGGTGTAATAGACGGTGTAGTGCTTGCCGCCATGCGGGAAGCTTTCGACCAGCAGTTCGCCCGGCGCGGGCAGGCGAGAGCGCCAGTCCTGCATCTCGAGCCATTCGCGCACATCGTCGGGGAATCGCCCCCACCCCGCGCGGTCGGCCAGCATCGCCTGAACGCGGGTGGAAAGATGCGTGGTCAGCGGCATCCTCAGACCGCCATAGCTGGGAATGGTGGCGCTCTTCTTCGCCGCGCGCACCACCACGTCCATGTCTTTCACCCCCTCGACCTCGAGGCTCATGCCGGCGAAGAAGAAGTTGTCGCCGGGCGAAAGCTGCGCGGCGAAGCGTTCCTCGACCTTGCCAAGGCTGCGACCGTTCCTGAACCGCACGGTGAGCATTTCGGAATCGACGATGATCCCGGCATTCATCCGGTGGCGCTGCGCCTGGTTGGGGTGGGCGAGCCGCCACGTCCCGTCGCGGTCGCGCACGATCCGCTGGAACCGGTCATAGGCCTTGAGCGCATAGCCGCCGTTGGAGACGAAGCCCAGAATGCGCTGGAACGTCTCCGCGTCCACCCAGCTATAGGCGAGGCTGGATCTCACCTCGGCCAGCAAGGCATCCTCGTGAAACGGCCCGGCACAGGCGCAAGCCATCACGTGCTGGGCGAGCACGTCGAGGCTGCCGGGCCGAAACGGCTCGCCGTCGCGCTGGCCTTGGTCGACCGCCTCCTTGGCGGCGATCGCTTCGAGGAATTCGAAGCGGTTGCCCGGCACCAGCACCGCGCGGCTGGGCACATCGAGCCGGTGCCCCGCGCGCCCGATCCGCTGGAGCAGCCGCGAGGACCCCTTGGGCGCGCCCATCTGCACGACGAGGTCGATGTCCCCCCAGTCGATCCCGAGATCGAGGCTGGCGGTGCACACCAGCGCGCGCAAACGCCCTTGCGCCATCGCTTCCTCGACCTTGCGGCGCGCCTCAGTGGAGAGCGAGCCGTGGTGGATGCCGATCGGCAGGTTGTCGTCATTCGCCTCCCACAGGCACTGGAAGATGAACTCGGCGAGGAAGCGGGTATTGGTGAACACCAGCGTGGTGCGGTTGGCCTTGATCGCCTGCATCAACTGCGGCACCGCCCAGCGCCCGGCGTGCCCGCCCCAGGGCACACGCTCCTCTTGCGGCAGGAGGATCTCGACCTCGGGCTCGGCCCCCGCCTCGCCCAGCACCAGATCGGCGGCGGTGATTTCGCCCGCTTCGCCGGTCTGCGGCGCGAGCCATTCCTGAAAGTCGCGCGGATTGGCGAGCGTCGCCGACAGCGCCACCCGCTGCGCCTTCGGGGCGAGCCCGTGCAATCGCGCGAGCGACAGCGCCAGCAGATCGCCGCGCTTGTCGGTGGCGAAGGCGTGGACTTCGTCGATGACGATGCGCTGCAGCCCTGCGAACAGCTCCGCGCTCTCGGGGTAGGAGAGCAGCAGCGACAGCGACTCCGGCGTGGTCAGCAGGATATGCGGCGGGCGCTCGCGCTGGCGCTTCTTGCGGTCGGACGGCGTATCGCCGCTGCGGGTCTCGACGCGGATCGGCAGGCCGATCTCCGCGATCGGCGTCAACAGGTTGCGCTTCACATCTTGCGCCAACGCTTTCAGCGGCGAGACGTAGAGCGTGTGCAGACCATCCGGAAGCACGGCCCCGCCCGCAAAGTCGCACAACGTCGGCAGGAATCCGGCGAGCGTCTTGCCCGCCCCGGTATCGGCGACCAGCAGCGCGTGTCTCCCCGCGCGCGCCTTGGCGAGCACTTCCCACTGGTGCCGCCGCACCCGCCAGCCGCGCGCGGCAAACCAGGCGGCGATTTCGGGCGGGAGCACGGCGTCGGTCATCGGCTCACAGGTGGCGTTTTGCCCAGCCGCTCGCAAGCGCGCATGTCAGGTAATCGGATCGGCACCTTCCTCGGCCGTTTCGGTGACCTCGGGCACCAGCGCCTCGAGCTCGTTGACCGACTTGCCGATCAGGCGTGCCGCCCGCTCGCGCTCGACCGCGCCGAGTTCGGTGAAGTCGCGCGTGCCGCCCAATTCGGTTTCGATCGCCTCGAATTCCTTGACCATTTCGGGGAAGATTTTGACCATCGCAGGGCCCACCGCTTCGGCGACCCCCATCATCCGGGGATCGTATTGGACGCCGAAGCTCTCCCTGGCGAACTTGCCGCCCAGCGGGGTAGCGAAAAAGGCCAGCAATTCCCGCATCTCGGCCTCTTCGAAGCGGATGGCGAGCGCTTCTGCCATGGCCTTGCGATAGGCCGGTTCGACCGCTTCGAGCAATTTGCCGATCATCCCCACCGTGCTCGCCGAAATGCGCTCGGTTCGCGCGGTGAAGTTGGGATCGAAGATGTCGAGCGCCTCCTGCGCAGTCTCGTCGGCCAGCCCGGCGAGATGCTCTGAATCGACGCCGCTGATCTCGGCGAGGCGGACGCGCGGATCGCTGCCGATTTCGGTGGCGATCACGTCGAACATTGGCCGGATCGAGTCCTGCATCGCCACGCCGAAACTCCCGCCGGGCATGATGCGGATCGCCATCTCTTCCGCCAGCGGCAGGCGGGCCAGCTGGTCGGGCGTGAGCGGTTCGGTCTTGAATAGCTCGCCGAGCAGGCCAAAAGCCTCGCTCAATTCCTTCTCGAGCTGGGCCTGCTCTTCCTCCTCTTCGGTGAGGAACTCGAACTCCTCGGCCGTGGCGGCCTCGTCAGCGCGATCGACACCCTCCTCGCTCCACGCCGACTCTTTCGCGGCGAGCGGCAGCGGAGCCAGCGCGAGCGCGGCAAGCCCGGCGGTGACGACGAAAATCCGACGACGAATCATCGCGGTGCTCCCCTTTTGCGAGAGCGCCTTAATGCCCGACGCTGTCGCCGCGTTCCAGTCCCGAGGCGGCGAGTTGCGCATCGATCTGCGCGAGCAGCCGATCGAGTCCCTCGGGCGTCTCGCTCTCGGCCCGGGCGACCAGCACGTCCTGCGTATTCGAGGCGCGCAGCAGCCACCAGCCATCCGCTGTGTTCACCCGCACGCCGTCGGTGGTGTTGACGCTCTCGACGTCGGGTCCGGGACTGGTGGTGAGCCGCCCGGCGATCTCCGCCATCGCGGCGAACTTGCGGGCTTCGTCGACCTGGAAGCGCATTTCGGGGGTGTTGAGCATCGGCGGGATGGCGCCGCGCAGCGCGGTCACCGACTTGCCGAGCCGCGCCGCCGCCGCCAGCAACCGCACCCCGGCATAGAGCGCATCGTCAAAGCCGTAGTAATCGTCGGCGAAGAACACGTGACCGCTCATTTCGCCGGCCAGCGGCGCGCCGGTTTCCTTCATTTTGGACTTGATCAGCGAATGGCCGGTCTTCCACATCAGCGGGGTGCCGCCCAGCTCGGCGACGCGATCGAACAGCGCGCGGCTGGCCTTCACGTCGGCGATGATCGTCGATCCCGGACGGGTTTTCAGCAGGTCCTCGGCGTAGATCATCAGCAGCTGATCGCCCCAGATCACCCGGCCTTCACCGTCGATCGCGCCGATCCGGTCCCCGTCCCCGTCAAAAGCCACTCCGAAATCGAGCTGCTTGTCCGCGACGAGGGCCCGCAAATCGGCGAGATTGGCCTCCACGGTCGGATCAGGATGGTGATTGGGAAAATGTCCGTCGACTTCGGTAAACAGCAGATGGTGTTCCCCCGGCAGGCGCGCGGCCAAGGCCTCGAGCGCGGGGCCGGCGGCGCCGTTGCCGGCATCCCAGCCGACGCGCAGAGTTTCGATCTTGCCGGGCTCGATCCCGGCCAATCCCTCGAGCAGGCGCTCGACATACTCGCCCAAGATATCGCGCGTGGTGACTTCCCCCATGCCGCTGGCGAACGCACCGTCTGCTGCCAGTTTCCCGAGCTTCTGGATATCGGCGCCGAAGAACGGCCGGCCGAGAAATACCATCTTGAAGCCATTGTAATTGGGGGGATTGTGGCTGCCAGTTATCTGAATGCCGCCATCCACCTCTTCGGCTGAGGCCTCGGCGTAATAGAGCATCGGGGTGGCCGCCAGTCCGATCCGCACCACATCGCAGCCGCTCGCGGTCAACCCTTCGACCAGCGCGTGTTCGAGCATCGGCGAGCTGACCCGTCCGTCATAGCCCACCGCCACGGTCTTGCCCCCCGCCTCGCGCAGCAGCGTGCCGAAAGCCCGCCCGATCGCGCGCGCATCATCGGCGCCCAGCGTTTCGCCGATGATCCCGCGGATATCGTATTCGCGCAGCACGGTGGGGTGGAAGTGGTGTTGCATCAGCGGGTTTCTCCTTGCCGCGTCCTGGCAGCAGTTGATCGGATCCTCGGGCGGGCTGTACGGGCGAACGCCTGCGCACCTGTGCAACGGACAGACCCGCCACAGCCTTCCCGCAAGTTTCCCCGTGATTTGACAAACCCCTGCCGCACGATTGTGTCAATCCCGCGATCACGCTTAGGGTGCCCTCAGAGGCCGTCCTCGTCGCGCAGGGGAGGCAGTTGAGCGAGCAGCAGATCGCGTGCGGCATTGGCTTCCTGCATCGCGGCGGTGGTGCCGCCCCGGTCAGGATGGACCAGCGTCACCAGCCGTCGGTGCGCCGCGATCACCTCTTCGCGGCTGGCCCCCTCCTCGACCCCGAGCAGCGCGCGGGCACGGGCCAGCGCCTGGGCGCGGCTGGGCGTGGTCCGCAGGAATTCCCACGGCCACTTGCCCAGGGCCCAGCGGCACAGAACGCAGACCGCAAGGATGATGAGAAGATAGCGCAGCATCGCGGCCGGTCCTTGCTCAGGCGAGTTCCAGCTCGCTCTGCGCGGGCACGAACGCGGGCAGGTTCAGCGCCTTGACGAGGCTGCGCAACTCCTGCCGCGCGACCAGATGGCTGGTGCCGAGTTCGCCCAGATGCCCCTTGTCGAGCAGGGTCAGGCCGGAGGGAAACAGTTCGCGGTAGATCACGCGCTCGCTGAGGCCCTGCGTCACCCGGAAGCCGACGCGCTTGGCCATTTCGGTCAGCGCCTTGTGCAGACGCGCCTGGTTGCGCGCCTCGACATGGCCGGTGCGGTTGCGCACCACGATCCAGTCCATTTCCGGGCGCTGCTGCTCGATCGTCATCCGGCTGCGCTTGAGCCGGGCCTCCCAGATCAGCTCGGCGAAGAAGGACAGTTTCTTGACCTTGAAGCTCTCGGCATCGACCTGGCCGATCAGATCGAAATCGACGAAGCTGTCGTTCATCGGGGTGACCAAAGTATCGGCATTCTCCACCGCGGTGCGGGCGAAGGGATCGTCGCGCCCCGGATTGTCGATGATGAGGAAATCGCAGGTCGCCTCGAGCCGGGTGATCATGGCGAGCAGTTCTTCGGGGGTGTCCCCGCGGAACACCTCGCAATCGGGCGTGGGCAAGGTCAGCTGGCGCTTTTCCAGCGTGGCGAGGCGGTTCTCGATATAGCGGTGCATGGTGCGCTGTCGCGGATCGAGATCCAGCGAGGCAACCCGCGCGCCGAGATAGGCCAGCGCCACCGCGACATGGACGGCGGTGGTGGATTTGCCGGTGCCGCCCTTTTCGTTGGCAAAGACGATGCGATGGGCCTTGCCGGGGATCCGCCGCACGGGGGCAGTGGTGGCCATGATAGTCGAAAACCTCTTGCTTTGGCGCCGCCGCACCCGTCACGCTTCAAAAAGCGGAGCGGCACGGCTAGGGGTGCCCCGGTTCTATAGGCAGGGGAAGGCCCGTGCAAATTGCAACGACACGCGATGTGTTGAGAAATGCGGTGGCGGCGCTGCGTCAGCGGGACGGGGGGCGCATCGCGCTGGTGCCGACCATGGGCGCGCTGCACGAAGGCCACTTGACGCTGGTGCGCCGTGCGCGTGCGGAGGCCGATCACGTGGTCGCCTCGATCTTCGTCAACCCCAAGCAGTTCGGCCCGAACGAGGACCTCGACGCCTATCCCCGCCAGCTGGCCGAGGACGCGGCGATGCTCGAGGCGGAAGGCTGCGCGCTGCTGTGGGCGCCGGGTGTCTCGGAGATGTATCCGGCGGGCTTCGCCACCAATGTCGGCGTGGCCGGGGTGAGCGAGGGCCTGTGCGGCGCAGCGCGGCCCGGCCATTTCGACGGGGTGGCGACGGTGGTGCTCAAGCTGTTCAACCAAGTCGCCCCCGACATGGCCTTCTTCGGCGAGAAGGATTTTCAGCAGCTGGCCGTGATCCGCGCGATGGCGCGGGATCTCGATCTCACCCGGCCCCATGTCGACGCGATCATCGGCGTGCCCACGGTGCGCGAGGCGGACGGGTTGGCGATGAGCAGCCGCAACCGCTATCTCGCACCACAACAGCGCGCGGCAGCTGCCGCCCTGCCCCGCGCGATGCAGGCCGCGATCGCCGCGATCGAAGGCGGCGCGCCTGTTGCAGGGACATTGGCGACGCTCGAAGCGGAACTTGTCGCGGCCGGCTTTGCCAGCGTCGATTATGCGGTGCTCGCGGACAGTGTGACGCTGGCACCGTTGGCGAAGATGAGCGATGCGCCAGCGCGCCTGCTGGTTGCGGCGCGGATCGGCGGGACGCGGCTGATCGACAACATCGCAGTCACCCGCGCTCAAGTAGCGAAGGGGTAGCGCGACAAGATAGCCCGGCCCGATAGCGCTGCTGCTTATTGACCTTGCGCCGCCTTCGGTGGCATGGGCGCTGGCGGAGCCCGAGCGGGTATAGCTTAGTGGTAAAGCTCCAGCCTTCCAAGCTGGCTATGCGGGTTCGATTCCCGCTACCCGCTCCATTTTGCAGTCCAGCCGCGTCCGTATCAGTCTGGACATACCCCCGAAAATCAAGGTATTTAGCGGCAAATCAGGCCGCATTCGTTCACCTGCGTCCATATCTAGCCGCCCGCCGATGGGGGTATGATTGGGGGAAGCCGTAACAGGCAGGGGGTATGACTTGCGGCGCTGGGGGTATGCGAGGGCAGGCCATGGCGCTGACAGACGTTGCAATTCGAC
>Ga0073934_10007204_pt1 | contig 15667 bp, 15 predicted proteins | sample LarsenN4metaG_FD_76834 | JGI IMG/M metagenome (GOLD analysis project Ga0073934, IMG submission 76834) | Hot spring sediment bacterial and archeal communities from British Columbia, Canada, to study Microbial Dark Matter (Phase II) - Larsen... ...
GGCGTCGCCTTCGAGCTCGTGGGCTGACGGGAGGAGCCGCCCGCTCAGCGAGCCGCGAGCCGGGGCACGAGGCTGTGACCGCGCATCCCCGGCGGCTCCTCGATCCCGAGCAGCTCGAGCACGGTCGGGGCGACGTCGAGCAGGTGCGCGTCGATTCTCCCGCCCGCGGCGATCCCCGGCCCGGCGGCGATGTAGAGCCCGTCCTGCGCGTGGTTCGCGTCGTCCGGACCTGTGTCGTTCTCGAGCGTCTGGATCCCCTCGTCGCCCCCCACCGTTCCCACGGAGCGCCAGTAGAGGTCGCCGAAGACGACGATCAGGTCGGGCGGGACGCCCTGCGGGTCCTCGTACAGCTCCTCCGGGGTGTAGACGGCGGTCGGGATCGGATTGCCGGCGTCGTCGGGGATGGCGGCGATACGCCGCGCGAGGTCGGAGCGCACGGCCTCGTACTCGGCCGGATCGACGACGCCCTCGGGCTCGCGCCCCTTGACGTTCAGGAAGACGCGCGCGTAGTACCCGCCCTCGCCCCAGGCGGTCGTCCGCGCCCAGTCCACGCCCACGTCGCGGAGCGAGGTGACGCCCTCCGGCTCGCGCAGCGTCACCAGCAGCCCCTCGCGGCGCAGCCACTCGTTGATCCGGATGCCGCCGTCGAGGCGCTTCGCGCCGTGGTCGGAGAGAACGACCACGGCCGTCTCCTCGTCCGCGTGCTCGAGCAGGCCCGCGATCAGCCCGTCGAGGTGACGGTGGTAGTCGAGGATCGCCGTCTCGTACGGGTTGCCCGGCTCGTGCTTGCGGTGCTCTCGGTCCATGAACTTCCAGAAGCCGTGGTGCATCCGGTCGGGGCCCATCTCGACCATCGCGAAGAGGGTCCAGGGTCGCGTCGAGAGGAGGTGGCCGGCGAGGCGGAAGCGCCGGTCGGTCATCTCGTACACCTGCCGCAGGAGGTGCTCCTTGTCCTCCGTCCGGAAGTCCTTCGCGTCGAAGAGGTACTCGCCCACCACCTCCTGGATCTCCTCCTGCAGCGCCGCCGGGTAGGTGTACCGGCTCGCGAGCGAGGGCGTGAGGAAGCAGCTCACCAGGACGCCCTTGAGCGGGCGGGGCGGGTACGTCCCGGGGACGCCGAGGACGATCGAGGATCCGCCCGCGCGCGTCACCAAGTCCCACAGCCGCGGCTCCCGGATCGCGTCGCTCATCGCGATGAACGCGCCGTCGTAGGAGTGGTCGGAGCGGTTCCGGAAGCCGTACACGCCGAGGTCGCCCGGCGTCTTCGAGCTCATCATGCAGCTCCACGCCGGCACCGTGATCGGCGGGATCACGGAGGTGAGACGGCCGGACGCCCCGCGCTCCATCAGGCCCGAGAGCGTCGGCAGCTCGTCGCGCCAGCGCTCCAAGACGAGCGAGGGCTCGGCGCAGTCGAGCCCGATCAGCATCACCCTGCGCGCCACGGCCGGAGCGTAGCCCGAAGCGGCGCACGCGACCGCCGGGACCGCGACAATCCGGGCCATGAGCAGCGCCCCCGAGCCCGTCCCCGGCACCGTGGTGATGAAGTTCGGCGGCTCCTCGGTCGCCGACCCGGACAAGATCCGTCACGTCGCCCGGCGGCTCGTCTCCGCGCACGAGCGGGGCCTGCGGGTCGTGGGCACCGTCTCCGCGATGGGGAAGACGACAGACTCGCTGCTCGAGCTGGCCCACCAGGTCTCCGTGAGCCCCAACCCGCGCGAGCTGGACATGCTCCTCTCGACCGGGGAGCGCATCGCCTGCGCGCTCGTGGCGATGGCGATCCACGACCTCGGCCACGAGGCGGTCTCCTTCACCGGCTCGCAGGCCGGGATCATCACCGACCCGGTGCACACGAAGGCGAAGATCCGCGAGATCACCCCGGTCCGGATCCTCGACGCGCTCGACCGCGGGAAGATCGTCCTCGTCGCCGGGTTCCAGGGCTTCTCCCGCGACACGATGGACGTGACCACGCTCGGGCGCGGCGGCACCGACGCGACCGCGGTCGCGCTGGCGGCCGCCCTGGGCGCCAGGTGCGAGATCTACTCGGACGTCGCCGGCGTCTTCACCGCCGACCCCCGGCTCGTGCCCGACGCGCGCAAGCTCGACGTCGTCTCCTACGAGGAGATGCTGGAGATGGCGTCCTCGGGGGCCAAGGTGCTGATGCTGCGCGCGGTCGAGCTCGCCCGGAAGCACGGCGTGCCGATCGACGCGCGCTCGACCTTCTCGGACGACCCCGGAACGCGCGTCGCCGACGTCGTCGGGATGGAGCAGCCGATCGTCTCCGCGGTCACGCACGCGGAGGACGAGGTCCTGGTCGTCCTGGACGGGCTCCCCGACCGGCCGGGCGTCGCCGCGACCGTCTTCGAGGCGATCGCGGCCGAGCACGTCAACGTGGACACCATCCTCCAGAACGTCGCCCACGGCGAGGCCGAGCTGTCCTTCTCCGTCCCCGCCGACGACGTGCCGGCCACCCGGCGCGCGCTCGCGCGAGCCCGGGAGGCGCTCGGGGAGTTCGCGGTCGAGGAGATCGGCGACCTCGGCAAGGTCTCGATCGTGGGGGCGGGCATGCGCTCACACCCCGGGGTGGCCGCGAAGATGTTCCGCACGCTCGCAGACGAGGAGATCAACCTCCGGCTGATCTCGACCTCCCCCATCAAGATCTCCTGCCTGATCGCGCGGACGGAGCTCGCCCGCGCCGTCCGGGCGCTGCACGCCGCGTTCGACCTGGGGTCGGCGCCGGAGACGGCGCCGTCGACGACGCCGGCGGCGTCGTGAGCAGGCCCGAGACCTCGCCCGCTCGCACGCTCGCCGCCTACGCCGTGCTCGCCGTCGCGGCGGCGCTCCTCCTCCTCTCCGCGTTCGCAGTCTGGGTCGACCGGGTCGCCCTGGACACGCGGGGCTTCACCGACACGAGCGCCGCGCTGATCGGCGACGACACGATCCGGGCGGCGGTGGCGACGCGGGCCGTGGACGAGCTCTTCGAGTCGGTGGACGTCGAGGCCGAGCTGGAGGCTCAGCTCCCGGAGGACCTGAAGCCGCTCTCCGGGCCCGCGGCGGCCGGGCTACGCGAGGCCTCCTACCGACTGGTCGATCGCGCCCTCGAGCAGCCCTCGCTGCAGCGCCTCTGGGAGCGCGCGCTCGAGCAGGCCCACCGGCAGCTCCGGCAGGTGCTCGCAGGCGACACGGGCGCCGTCTCGACCGAGGGCGGGGTGGTCACGCTCGACCTGGGCCGGATCGTCCTGGAGGCAGCCGACCGGATCGGAATCCGCGCCCAGGTCGAGGACAAGCTGCCCGCCGACGTCGGCCGGATCGAGATCCTCCGCTCCGACCAGCTCGACGCGGCCCAGGACGGGTTCCACGTCCTCGAGACGCTCGCGTGGCTGCTCCCGCTGCTCACGCTCGCCGCCTTCGCGCTGGCGGTGGGGCTCGCGCCGAGGCGGCGACGGCTCGTGCGCGCCGCGGGAGTCGCGATCGCCGCCACCGGCGTGGTCGGGCTGGTCGCTGCAGGCATCCTCGGCGACTACCTCGCCGGCTCCCTGACGAGCGATGCGGAGACGCGGGCGGCCGCGGGCGACGCCTGGGCGATCGTGGCCGCGCCCCTGCGGCACTCGCTGCGCTGGCTCGTCGTGCTCGGCCTCGCCGCCGTCGTCGCCTCCTGGCTCGCCGGGCCCGGCCGGCGCGCAGCGACCGTCCGGCGCACGCTCGCACCCGTGCTGCGTCAGCGCAGCTGGGCGTACGCCGCGCTCGCCCTCCTCGCCCTCGTCCTCCTCGCCGCCGGCCCCGCGCCCGACCTCGCCCGGGTGCTCGTGGTGGCGACGCTCGCCGTGCTCGCCGCCGTCTGGCTCGAGCTCGTGCGGGCCCAGGTCCGGCGCGAGGTCCCCGAGACGGCGGCGCCCGCCTGGGTGGGGGAGGCGCGGGCGCGCCTCGCGGGTTGGTGGCGCGAGCGGCGCGAGGCGGTGGCGCGCGGCCGCGGCGCGGAAGGGCGCGCGCCGGGCTCCGACCTGGCCGGACGCCTCGCGCGCCTCGCCGAGCTGCACGCCCGCGGCGAGCTCACCGACGAGGAGTACGCCGCGGCGAAGGCCCGCGTCCTGGCGGGGGAGTAGCGCGGGCAGGCTCGAGCCGCCCGGCGCCGAATCTGGCCCCGTGCCCGACCGGACGATCCAGGCGATCCTGCTGGCAGCGGTCTGGACGACCGTCGTCCTCGCCGTCCGCGTCGGGCTCCTGCGCGCGTTCGCCCGCTACGAGCGCCGGCTGGCGGAGCGCGACCCGGCGATCGCCGCCCGCCGGCGGACGACCTTCAGCCTCCTCCTCCGCGTCAGCGTCGTGCTCGTCGCCTTGGTCGGAGCCTGGAGCGTGCTCTCCGTGTTCCCCGAGACCCGGGAGGTGGCCCGGGCGGTGCTCGCCTCGGGCGCGGTCCTGGCCGTGCTCTTCGGAGTCGCGATCTCGACCCCGCTCGGCAACCTCGGCTCGGGCGTCCTGCTCGCGCTGACGCAGCCGATCCGCCTGGGAGACCGGGTCAGCATCGGCGAGCACACCGGCGTCGTCGCGGAGATCACCCTCAGCTACACCGCCTTGGTCACCGACGAGGGGAGCCGCGTCTTCGTGCCCAACCGGACGATGGTCTCCACCACCCTCGTCAACCGCTCGCTCGGCGACCACCGCCGGGTGGTCGCCGTGCGGCTCCCAGTCGCGCTCCGGGCGCCGCTTGGGGACGCGCGCCGCGCCGTCTCCGAGGCGGCCGAGCGCGCCCGGGGCGCCGGGTCGCTGTCGTTCGCGGTGCTCGTCGACGAGGTAGGCGAGAAGGCGGTGTGGCTGAGCGTGGTCGGGCAGGCGCCGCCCGACGCCGACGTGGCCGCGCTCGCGAGCGCGATCCGCGAGGAGGCGCTGGCCGCGCTCGCCTCGGCAGATCTCCTCCCACCTGCCTGACGGCCCGCGACCCGCGGGCCCCCTACATGCAGTCGCGGAGGGCCTGCGCCTCCGGGAGCGTCCCGAGCTTCTTGAGCGTGTTGTTCTCGATCTGGCGGATGCGCTCGCGCGTGACCCCGAAGGCGCGGCCGACCTCCTCCAGGGTGCGCGGGGGCGAGCCGTCGAGCCCGTAGCGAAGCTCGATCACGCGCCGCTCCCGCTCCGGCAGCGCCGAGAGCGCCAGCTCGATGTCCTCGTGCCGCAGCGAGAGGGAGGCCGTGTCGAAGGGCGACTCGACCGTCTCGTCGGGGACGAAGTCGCCGAGCGAGGAGTCCTCCTCCTCGCCGATCGGCTTCTCCAGCGAGATGGGCAGCTGGGCCATGCGCAGGATCTCGCGCACCTCCTCGGGCGCGATCTCGAGCTCCTCGGCGATCTCCTCGGGAAGCGGCTCCCGGCCCAGGCGCTGGACGAGCTGCCGCTCGATGTGCACGACCTTGTTCAGCTTCTCGACCATGTGCACGGGGATGCGGATGGTGCGCGCCTTGTCCGCGATCGCCCGGGTCACCGCCTGCCGGATCCACCACGTGGCGTAGGTCGAGAACTTGTAGCCCTTGCGGTAGTCGAACTTCTCCACCGCGCGGATCAGCCCCAGGGAGCCCTCCTGGATCAAGTCGAGGAAGGAGAGCCCGCGTCCCAGGTAGCCCTTGGCGATCGAGACCACGAGCCGGAGGTTGGCCTCGATCATGTGCTGCTTGGCGGCCATGTCCCCTCGCTCGATGCGCTTGGCGAGCGAGACCTCCTGGTCGGCCGTGAGCAGCGGCACCTTGCCGATCTCGCGCAGGTAGAGGCGGAGCGAGTCGAGCGAGGGCTCGACCGAGAGGTCGAGCTTGGGCGTCTTGTCGTCCTCGGCAGGCGGCGGCTCCTCGTGCGGGAGCGCCTTGTGCTCGACCCCCTCGACGAGCTCGACCGAGTGGTCGATCAGGTACGCGTAGAAGTCCTCGACCTGCTCCTTGGTCAGCTCGACCTCGTCCAGCGCAGCGACGATCTCGTCGTAGGTGAGGAACCCTCGCTCGAGACCCTGCTCGATGAGACGGTGGAGCTCCTCGACCTCGGGGAGCGCGATCTCGACGGGCAGCATGGGCTTGGCTTTCTCCTTTCCGCCTCGAACGGATACCGACCGACCTGCATGCACCGAGCCGGACCTGCTTTCCCGCGGCTCACCGGGCGCGCGGATAGTAATCGGACATGGCCGTTTGGGGAAGGTCCGAAAGCGACAGTGGCGGCTCAGGCGACGTGGAGCGTTCCCACCCGCTCGCCCCGTGAGTTCTCGACCGAGACGTGGCCCGGCTCCCCGGACGCGAGCCCGAGGCGGTCGAGGAAGGCTGCGAGCGCCGGCCGGAGGGCCCGCGTCGCCCCGTCCTCGACCTTGAGGGCGAGACCGAGCCCCTCGGGGGAGGCTGCGCACAGAAGGCCCTCGGCGCCGCCCTTCGCGAGGAAGCCCGGAAGCGTCTGCATGAGCAGGGTGTCGGCGGCGAGCGGTCCCCGGATCAGCTCCGGGTGGGCGCGCATCGCCGCGGCGACGCGCGGGCCGCCGTCGAGAGCCTCGAGGCGCGCGAAGGCGTGGGCCATCCGCTCGAGCGGGAGCGCGAAGGTCACGACGCCACAGCCGTCCGTCGCGGTCGGGATCGAGCCCGGCTCGACCTCGGCCGCCGCCGCCACCTCCGCGAGCATCGCGTGCTGACAGGGGTGCTCGGGCAGGCGGTAGTCCGCGAGCGGCCAGCCGCGCTCCCGGCAGAGCAGGAGCATGGCCGCATGCTTGCCCGAGCAGTTGTGCTCGAGCGGCGTCGGCTCGGGCCCGCACTCGAGGTCGTCCTCGCTCGCCCCCGCCCGCCGCAGCAGCGCGCGGACGGGCTCGAGCTGCTCGGGGCGGGCGAGGTGGGACGCGCACGCGATCGCGATCTCCTCGTCGGTCAGGTCGGGCCGCGCGCGCACCACCGGGAGCGCCTGCAGCGGCTTCGCCGCGCTGCGGAGGAAGGTGACGAGCGCCGGATCCCCCGCGGCCGCAACGACGCGCCCTCCGGCGACCGCGACCGCGTGGACCAGGTGGCGCGCCTCGACGACGCTGCCCCGCGTCGCCTCGACGACGATCGCCCCCATGGTCGCGAGACCCTATCCCACCGGTGTCTCACCGGTGTCAGACACCGCCGACCGCGCTGCTCGCGAGAACGCCTGCGCGCGCCTGGCCGAATCCGACCCGTCGGGCCGCGGACGGCCAGGCGACGAGCGGGCTCGCGCTGTGGACAGATTGTGACGCTCTTCGCACAAAGTCCCCTTGACAGGATTCGGTGTCTGACACCGGGGTGGACTTGTTCATGGTCAAGAAATGACGTATGTTTGGCGATCATCGACCGTACCCCCGACTACGAGCTGGACGAGGTGCTGATCGTGGAGCAGGCGGAGCAGCTCCGAGCGCTCGCACACCCTCGGCGCGCGCGCATCGTCACGCTCCTGCGCGAGCGCGCGGCGAGCACGACGGAGCTCGCGGCCGCGCTCGGAGCGGCGAAAGGGACGATCGCCTACCACCTCAAGACCCTCGAGCGCGCCGGGCTCGTCCGGGTCGTGCGCACGCGCCGGGTGCGCGCCCTCACGGAGCGCTTCTACGGACGGGTTGCGCGGCTGTTCGTGCTCCGCAGCGACGACTCGCTGCCCGAGGAGCTGCGAGGAGGAGCCCTCGGCGCGATGCTGCTCCGGCAGGCGGCCGAGGAGCTGCTCGCGGCGGCCCCGGACGAGGACACCTCCGCGCTCGTCCATGCGCGCCTCCCTCCCGCCGCCGCGCGCCGCTTCGAACGGCGCCTGAACCGGCTCGTCGCCGACGTCCAGCGCGCGGAGGACCCGGAGGGCGAGCGGCACGCGCTGGCGCTCGCCTTCTTCCGGAGTCCCGTCGCGCCGCCCGCCCGCGAGCGTCGCGATGCGTAGCCGCTGGCCCCGGGGCGGGCTCTGGCGCGACCGCGACTTCCTCAAGCTCTGGGCCGGTCAGACGATCAGCATGGTCGGCTCGCAGGTCGACGACCTCGCGCTCGGCTTCGTCGCGATCGCCGTCCTCGACGCGAGCGCCTTCGAGGTCGCCGTCCTGGGGACGCTCAACTTCCTCCCGTTCCTCCTCTTCACGCTCCCCGCCGGCGTGTGGGTCGATCGCGTCCGCCGGCGGCCGATCCTGATCGGCGGGGACTTCGCACGGGCCGCCCTGCTCGCGACGATCCCGATCGCGTACGTCGCCGACGCGTTGACCCTCTGGCACCTCTACGCGGTTGTGTTCCTCGTCGGGCTCTGCCAGGTGTTCTTCGACGTCGCCTACCAGTCGTACCTGCCGTCCCTGATCGAGCGCGATCAGATCATCGACGGCAACTCGAAGCTCGAGGTCAGCCGCTCGGCGGCGCAGGTGGGAGGACCAGGCCTGGCCGGCGCGCTCGTCGAGATCTTCACCGCCCCGTACGCCGTGCTGGTCGACGCGGCCAGCTTCGCCGCCTCGGGGCTCTTCCTGCTCGGCATCCGGAGGAGGGAGGAGACGCCGATCCGGCAGACGGTGGGCGGGCGCACGACGAGCCTCTGGGCCGACCTGCGGGAGGGCCTGCGGTTCGTCCTGCGCAACCCGAACCTACGCGCGCAGGCGGGTTGCACGGCGACGTCGAACCTCTTCTCGAGCGTCGCGTTCTCCATCTTCCTCGTCTACGCCGTGCGGGAGCTCCGCCTCTCGGCCGGGGTGATCGGCCTCGTCTTCTCGATCGGCGCCGCGGGCTCGCTGCTGGGCGCGCTCACGGCGACGCGCATCTCGAAGCGCTTCGGGATCGGGGCGACGACGATCGCGACGGCAGCGCTATTCGGCCCGGCGACGCTCCTCGTCGCGGCCGCGCCGGCCGGGAACGCCGCGATCGGGTTCCTCGTCGCCGCGCAGCTCGCCTTCGGCTTCTCGGTGGTCGTCTACAACATCGTCCAGGTCAGCTACCGGCAGGCCATCTGCCCGCCGCGGCTGCAGGGACGGATGAACTCGGTGATGCGCTTCCTGGTCTGGGGGACGATCCCGATCGGCACGCTCGCCGGTGGCGCGCTCGCCACCTGGATGGGCCTGCGCGAGACGATCCTCGTCGGAGCCGTGGGCGGCGGGCTCGCCTTCCTCTGGATCGTGTTCTCGCCGCAGCGGCGCCTGAGGGAGCTGCCGGCGCCCGTCGAGGACGTCGCGGCTGAGCCGGCCCGTGCCTGAGCTCCCGGAGATCGAGGCCTGGGCGCGCGAGCTCGACCCGCTCGTCTCGGCCGCGCCGATCGAGCGCGCGGGCCCGGCGCACATCGCGACGCTCAAGACCGCCGACCCACCGCTGGCGACGCTGGACGGGCGGCGGCTCGCAGGCACGCGTCGCCGCGGCAAGAACCTGCTCCTCCCCACCGCCGACGGCGAGCTCGTCCTGCGCGTGCACCTGATGAGCGCGGGGCGCCTCCGCTACCTGCCTCCCGGCGCCAAGGGGCCCAAGACGCCGATGTTCCGTCTGCGCTTCGCCGACGGCGCCGAGCTCGTGCTCACCGAGGCCGGCAGGAAGAAGCGTGCCGGCGTCTGGCTCGTCTCACCGACCCAGCTCGCCGCCGACCTCGCCCACCTCGGCCCGGACGCCCTCGAGATCGACGCTCCCCGGCTGGCCGTGATCCTGAGCCGGGAGCGCCGCCAGCTCCATCCCCTCCTCCGCGACCAGCGCGCGCTCGCCGGCATCGGCCGCGCGCACGCGAACGAGATCCTCCTCCGCGCCCGCCTCTCCCCCTTCAAAGCCTCGACCGAGCTCGCCGAGGAGGAGGTCGAGCGCCTCGCGGTCGCGATCCGCGAGGACCTGGAGCGCGCGCTCGCGCTCCGGCTGCGCGGGAAGAGCGACCGCGAGGTCTACCGCATCCACGACCGCCTGGGCGAGCCCTGCCCGCAGTGCGCGACGCCGATCGCCCACGTCGACTTCGAGGAGCACACGATCTTCTACTGCCCGGCCTGCCAGACGGGCGGGCGCCTGCTCAAGGACCGGCGCCTCTCCCGTCTGCTGCGCTAGGCGCGCTGCTAGCGTGGGCAGCGTGAGCGACGCCCTCGAGCTCCACGAGGATCTCCAGGCCTCGGCACCCGAGATCGCGCTCGCGCTCTCGCGGGCCGGGGTGAGCGGCGTCCAGAAGGCGGTGCGGATCCGGCGCGGAGACGCGGAGACGGTGATGGCCGCGGTCATCGACTGTACGGTCGACCTCGCCGCCGACCAGAAGGGCGTGCACATGTCGCGCTTCCCGGAGCTGTTCGAGGAGGCGATCGACCTCGTCGTCGAGCGCGAGGCGCTGCTCGTCGAGGTGCTCGCCGAGCACATCGCGACCCGCGTCGTCGAGCGCCAGCGCGCGCTCCAGGCCGAGGTCTGGATCCGCGCCCAGTGGCCGATCCACCGGCGTACCCCGGTGACGGGCCTGCGGACGCAGGAGATGGTCACCCTGTGCGGGATCGCGGCCGCCTCCGAGAAGGGCACGCGGCGGGTCGTGGGCGTGGAGGCGACCGGGATCAACGCCTGCCCCTGCGCGCAGGGGCTCGTGCGCGGAAGCGCGAGCCGGCGGCTGCTCGAGGCCGGCTTCGAGCGGGACGACGTCGAGCGGATCCTCGAGCTCGTGCCCCTGGCGACGCACAACCAGCGCGGCCGCCAGACCCTCTTCGTCGGCACCGAGCAGGACCTCGACGCCGAGGTGCTGGTGGACATCGCCCAGCGCTCGATGAGCGCGCCCATCTACGACCTGCTCAAGCGCCCCGACGAGCTGTTCGTGGTCGAGCACGCGCACCTGCAACCCCGCTTCGTCGAGGACTCCGTACGGCACGCGCTGCGGGACGCGCTGGAGACGCTGCCGGAGCTCGACGACGCCGACTTCCTGCTCTCGCGGCAGGTCAACTTCGAGACGATCCACGTGCACGACGTCGTCGCCGAGCGTTTCGGGACGGTGGGCGAGCTGCGGCACGAGCTGGAGACGGGCGAGCCGGCGCCGCAGCAGACGACGCTCGCCGCCTGGCTCCGCGGCTGAGCCTACGCCGCGGACTCGCCCGCCGAGCGCGCGGAGAGCCCCTCGAGCAGGCGCGTGAACTCGAGCGGGAAGACGAGCTTGGAGGACGGGCTCTCCCCGAGCGCCTTCAGCGCCTCGAAGTACTGCAGCGTCATCGTCTTCTCGTCCACCTCCCGGGCCGCCTCGAAGATCCGCGTCAGCGCCTCCTTGAAGCCCTCCGCGCGGAGGATCGCCGCCTGCTTGTCGCCCTCGGCGCGGAGGATCGCCGCCTGCTTCTCGCCCTCGGCGACGGTGATGTTCGCTTGCCGCTGGCCCTCGGCCTCGGTCACCACCGCGCGGCGCACGCGCTCGGCGGACATCTGCCGGTTCATCGCCTCCTGGATGTCGCGCGGCGGCGTGATCTCGCGGATCTCGACGTTCGTGACCTTGATCCCCCAGCGGCCCGTCTCCTGGTCGAGACGCGACCGGATCAGCTCGTTGATCCGGTCGCGCTGCGAGAGGACGTCGTCGAGGAGGATGTCCCCGATGACGGCGCGCAGCGTCGTCGTCGCCAGCCCGAGGACGGCGGCGTGGTAGTCCTCCACCTCGAGCACCGCCTTCTCGGCCTCGTTCACGTCCACGCGCAGGTAGACGAGGAAGTCGATGTCGATGGGCGCGTTGTCCTTGGTGATGTTCGTCTGGCGCGGGATCTCGAGGACCTCGGTGCGCGTGTCCACCCACACCTTCGAGTGGACGACCGGGAGCGCGATCACGATCCCGGGCCCCTTCATCCCCTCGAAGCGGCCGAAGCGGAAGCGGGCGATCCGCTCGTAGTCCTTGACGAAGTTGAGGATGACGCCCATCGCTACCCTCCTCCCCCTTGCGGGCTCGCGGCCGGCTCGGCTCCCGGCTCTCCCTCGCTCGGCGCGGGCTCGACCACGAGCCCGAGCTGCGAGAGCTCGGCCACTCTAACGCGCTCCCCCACCTCGGCGCTGTCCGCGCCCCGCAGCTCCGCCGTCCAGGACTCCCCGGCGAGCCACACCTCGCCCCGCGGAGCGAGCCGGACCGTGACCAGCGCGAGCTCGCCGAGCAGCCGCTCCCGCGCGTAGGGGCTGACGTAGACCGGGCGGTGGGAGAGCCGCATCTCCCGGACGAGCAGCACGGTGAGCGCCGCCGTGAGCACGCCCACGGCGGCGAGCAGCCAGCGGCTGACCGCGAGCGTCTGGCCCGGAAGCTCGGAGCCGCCGAGCAGGAAGAGTCCGCCCAGCACGAGCGCGACCGCGCCGAACGCTCCGAAGAGGCCGACTCCCGGGTGCAGGGCCTCGAGCACGAAGAAGAGCACCGCCAGCCCGAGGAGCACGACCGCCGCCCAGGAGAAGGGCAGGAAGCCGACGCCGGCGAAGCCGAGGACGAGGGAGACGACGCCGATCGCCCCCGGGACCCACAGCCCCGGGCTCCAGATCTCGACCGCGAGCGCGAGGGTGCCGAGGGAGATGAGGAGGAAGGCGACGTTCGGGTCGGCGAGGAAGGAGAGGATGCGCTCGAAGAGGCTCATCTCCACCGTTCGCACGCGGGCGCCCGCGGTGCGCACGGGCACCGGCCCCCCGGCCGCGGCGAGCGTGCGCCCGTCGAGGTCGGCGAGGAGCCGGTCGAGATCGGGCGCGACGAGGTCGGCGATCCCGAGCTCGACGGCCTCCCGGGCGGAGTAGGACCTCGCCTGCCGGACGGTGGCCTCGAGCGGGGCGACCGGCCGGCCGCGGCGGTCGGCGATGGCGCGGATGAGGGCGGCCGCGTCCTCGGTCGCCTTGCGCGAGAGCGTCTCCGGGAGATCCTCCCCGCCGGCGCCGACGACGGCCGCCGCCCCGATGTTGGTCGCCGGGGCCATGGCCACGAGCGCGGCCGCAGAGGCGACGAAGGTGCCGGCCGAGGCGGCCTGCGCGCCCTCGGGCGCCACGTAGGAGACGACAGGCACGCGCGAGCCGAAGATGGCGCCGACCATGTCGCGGGTGGCGTCGAGGAGGCCGCCGGGAGTGTCGATCCGGACCACGACGAGGGACGCGCGCTCGTCCCCGGCCTCGTCCAGGGCCCGGCGGAGGAAGCGAGCGGAAACCTTGTCGATCGCGCCGTCGAGCTCGACGACGAGCACGGACGCCCCCTGCGCCCGAGCCGGCGTCGGCCCGGGGGCGGCGAGCGCGGCCACGGAGGCGGCGGCGGCGAGAACGAGCGCGAGCCGGCGGGGCTCCCTCATCTGGGAGGGATCGTAGGCGGTGCGGCTACGTGCGGCGAGCCGGGGGCCGGCCGAAGCGGTGCTCGGTCCCGCGCAGCAGGCGGCCGATGTTGCGGCGGTGGAGGAGGAGGATCGCCGCCGCGCCGGCGCCGGCGAACGCGAGCACGGGCCACGGCTCCCCGTACAGCCAGACGAAGAGGACGAGCGCGAGCGCGGTCGCGATCGAGGCCAGCGAGGCGTAGCGGGTGAGGAAGAAGACGGCCAACCAGACGCCGACGCAGGAGACGGCGGCGAGCGGCGCCAACGCGAAGGTCGCTCCGCCCGCGGTCGCGACCATCTTCCCCCCCTTCTGGAAGCGGAGGAAGACCGGCCGCGCGTGCCCGAGCATCGCCGCCGCGCCCGCGAGCACCCCGACCAGCTCGCCCCCCGCCGTGAGCCCGAGCAGCGCGGCCGCGAAGCCCTTGCCCACGTCGAGCAGCGCCACCGCGGTTCCCAGCCGGCGTCCGTAGACGCGGAAGACGTTGCTCGCGCCGACGTTGCCGCTCCCGCTCGCGCGGATGTCCTCCCCGCGGAAGAGGAGCGGGAGCCAGTAGCCGAACGGCAGCGCGCCCAGGAGGTAGCCGCCGAGGACGGCGAGCGCCTCCCCCACCGGCCTACTCCAGCGGGATCCGGTACGCCGCGATCCAGCCGTTCACGACGCTCCAGTCGAGGTTGCGGAGGAACGCGTCGATGTAGGCGGCGCGGTCGGTCTGGTAGTCGAGGAAGTACGCGTGCTCGTAGACGTCGAGCGCGACGAGCGGGGTCGCGTTCCAGACCGGGAACGTGTTCTGAGCGTCGCCGACGTACGTGAAGAGGCGCCCCTCGTCCCAGTCGTAGGCGGTCCAGGCCCAGCCCCGCGCGGCCATCGCCGTCGCCTTCAGGTCGGCGCGCCAGGCCTCCACCGAGCCGAAGTCGCGCTCGATCAGGGCCCCGATCGCGCCCTCCGGGTCGCCGCCCTCGCCGCCCAGGTGCTCGAAGTACAGCTCGTGGTTCTTGATCCCGCCGATCGCGAAGGTGAGGTCGACCTTGAGCGCGCGCAGGTCGGAGTAGACCTGGTTCGCGGCGGCGAGATCGGCCTCGCCGAGCCGCCCCAGGATCTCGTTGCGCTTGCCCACGTAGCCCTGGTACAGGCGGTAGTGGGCCTCGACCGTCGTCCGCGAGATGCCGTCCAGCTCGAGCAGGGCGGGCTTCAGCTCGCGGGGCCTGATCTGCACGAAGTTCGTCATCCGGGACTCCTCGGGCTCGGCGGAACGCCGCGGAGCATATCCTTCCCCCGACGACGATCCGCGAGGAGAGGAGCTGGCAGATGGCCTACACACTTCCCCCGCTTCCGTACCCGTACGACGCGCTCGAGCCGCACATCGACGCGCAGACGATGGAGATCCACCACGGCAAGCACCACGCCGCGTACGTCGCCAACCTGAACGCGGCCTTGGAGGGCACCGACCTGGGCGACCGGCCGATCGAGCAGCTGCTCGGCACCCTGGAGCTGGTGCCCGAGGAGAAGCGCACGGCCGTGCGCAACAACGGCGGCGGCCACGCCAACCACTCGCTCTTCTGGGAGATCATGAGCCCGAGCGGCGGTGGCGAGCCGAGCGGAGCGCTGGCCGAGGCGATCGCCGCCACGTTCGGCGGCGTGGCCGAGCTGAAGGCGCTCGTCAACGACGCGGGCCTCAAGCGCTTCGGCTCCGGGTGGACCTGGCTCGTCTGGGACGGCACCGGCCTGGCCGTGAAGTCGACCCCGAACCAGGACTCGCCGCTGATGGAGGGCGACGTGCCCCTGCTCGGGATCGACGTCTGGGAGCACGCGTACTACCTCCGCTACCAGAACCGCCGCGCGGACTACCTGGAGGCCTGGTGGAACGTGGTCAACTGGGACGCGGTCGCGGCGCGGTTCGAGGTGGCGCGCGCGTAGAGCGGCAATCCGCTCGCAGGCCGGGCCCGTAGCACCGGGCGAGATGAGCTCCCCGGCGCTCGCGCTCCCCTTCGCCACGTCCTCGAGCCGGGGAGGGGCGAGAATGGACGCCGTGCACGAGCGTGAGCCCACCGACGGCGAGCTTCTCGTCCGGGCGGGCGGCGGGGATCGGGCCGCGTTCGAGCGGCTCTACCGCCGCTACGTCCGCGCGGTGCTCGGGCTCGCCCTGCGGCGCCTCGGCGACCGTGCCCGGGCCGAGGACGCGACCCAGGAGGCGTTCGCCGCCATCTGGCGCTCGGCTCGCACGTACGACCCGGCGCGGGGGCCGGGCGCGCCCTGGCTCTACGCCGTCGCCCGCAACGCGATCACCGACGGCCTCCGCCGGGCGCCCGAGCCCGTCGCCGAGCCGCCCGACCGCCCGGCGCGCGAGCCGGACCCGGCCGAGCACGCAGAGAGCGAGTGGGCCGCCTGGCGCGTCCACCGCGCCCTCGAGGAGCTGCCCGACCGGGAGCGGCCGCTGATCGAGCTCGCCTACTGGGGCGGGCTCTCGCAGA
>Ga0073934_10007205_pt1 | contig 15667 bp, 13 predicted proteins | sample LarsenN4metaG_FD_76834 | JGI IMG/M metagenome (GOLD analysis project Ga0073934, IMG submission 76834) | Hot spring sediment bacterial and archeal communities from British Columbia, Canada, to study Microbial Dark Matter (Phase II) - Larsen... ...
CGCGTCGGGTGGTGGAGTCCTACGAGGAGTTTTTCTCCGGTTACCGTCAAGACCCGGTGGCCGCCGTCGCCGAGCCGGTATTCGAACACGTCGGCGGTTATGACGACATCGTGCTCGTCCGCGACGTGCGGGTGCAGAGCCATTGCGAGCACCACATCGTGCCCTTCCTCGGTCGCGCCGCCGTCGCCTATCTGCCGCGGGGCCGCGTCGCCGGCCTGTCGCGGCTCGCCAAGGTCGTCGAGATCCTCGGCAAGCGCCTGCAGACCCAGGAAGCGCTGACGGCGGAAATCGCCGACGCCATCGAAACTGCGCTGGATCCGCGCGGCGTCGCCGTCCTGATCGAAGCGGAACACCAGTGCATGGCGAGCCGCGGCGTCCGCCAGTGGCAGGCGGTGGCCGTGACGACGCGTTTCCGTGGAGAGTTCGAGACCGACGCGTCGCTGCGGGATCGCTTCCTGATGCTCGCCCGCGCGCCCGCCCCTCGGTGAACGGAGGAATGGCCCGATGAGCAGTGCCGGCGGACCATCGGACCGCGAAGAGGGCTTGTCCTTCCAGCCCCGCTATGACGGCGACGGCTTGATCCCGGCGATCGTCACGGAGGAAAACACCGGCCGCGTACTGATGTTCGCCTACATGAATGCCGAGGCACTCGCCCTGACGCTCGAGACCGGGTTCGCGCACTTCTGGACCCGGTCGCGCAAGAAGCTCTGGCAGAAGGGCGAGGAGAGCGGCAATCGCCTCCGCGTCACCACCGCACGCACGGACTGCGACCAGGACGTCGTCTGGCTGACGGCGGTGGTGGAGGGTAACGGCGTCGCCTGCCACACCGCCCGCAAGAGTTGCTTCTACCGCCGTATCGTCCGCGCGCCGGACGGCACCCTCTCCCTCGAATTCGCCGAGCCGTAGCAGGGCCTTAATCCCCCTGCGGTAAGGTTGACACAGCTTGGCCGGTTTCATCGGGAAACGTCGGAGCCAGCCGGGCGTTGTTCGCATCGGCTGGCGGAGGTCGGCGATGAGCGGAAAAATCGGCATTGCCCTCGGCGGGGGCGCCGCGCGCGGCTGGGCACACATCGGGGTGCTCAAGGTGCTCGCCGAAGCCGGCATCGTGCCTGATATCGTGGCCGGCACATCGATCGGCGCCGTCGTCGGCGGCTGCTGGGGAGCCGGCGAACTTGCCGAGCTCGAAGATTTCGCCCGCGGACTGACGCGCCGGAAGGTATTCGGCTATCTCGATTTCAATCTTGCCGGCAGCGGTCTCATCACCGGCAATCGTCTCTCCGATCGCCTGATGAAAAGCCTCGGCGCGCGCTCCATCGAGGACCTCGACTGCAGCTTCACGGCAGTGGCGACCGAACTCGGCACCGGCCACGAGGTGTGGCTGTCACGCGGGTCGCTGGTCGACGCCATCCGCGCGTCGTATGCGCTGCCCGGCATTTTCAAGCCGGTCAGCATAGCCAATCGGTGGCTGTTCGACGGGGCACTCGTGAATCCGATCCCGGTCAGCGTCTGCCGTGCCCTCGGCGCACGCTACGTCATCGCCGTCAACCTCAACGCCGATTTCTGCGGGCGCGGTACCGTCATTCCCCATGGCGCCGAACCCGAACCGATGCGCGCAACGGTCGATGTGGAGGTCGAGGCGTCCGGCCAGAGCGGCGCGAAGAAACTCCTGCTGCGCCAGATGTTCGGCCGCGGCGACGGCGGCCCCGGCATTTCGAGCGTGATGTTCGACGCCTTCAGCATCGTACAGGACCGCATCGCGCGGTCCCGCCTCGCGGGAGATCCGCCGGATGCCATCGTCAGCCCGCGCCTCGGGCCGATCGGCCCGTTCGACTTCCACCGCGCCGACGAACTCATCGCGCTCGGCGAAAAAGCGGCGCGCCGCGCGGTCGAAGACATCGCGCGCGAACTCGAGGCGAGGCGCGCCATGGACCGGCGCCGCCACGCGACCGCCCGCTGACCAGTCCCCCTGATCGGGGCGTCAGCCGGCGACGAGATAGGTCTTGAGGGCGCTCGCCTCCATCTCGACCTCGGCGATGTGATGCTTCACGACGTCACCGATCGAGACAAGCCCGACCAGAGCCTCGTCCACGACGACCGGCAAGTGGCGGAAGCGACCGGCCGTCATCGTCGACATGACGTGATCGAGCGTATCGGTCTCGCTGCAGGTCACCACATCGCGGGTCATCACATCCGCGACCGGCAGCGCCAGGGCGCCGGGGCCCTGCTCGGCGACGACGCGGATGATGTCGCGTTCGGAGATGATCCCCTCGACCCGTCCCCCGGCGCCGACGATGACGATGGCGCCGATCTTGCGGGCGGCGAGACGGTTGGCGATGTCCTGGAGCGTGACGTCCGGGCGGGCGGTGGCGACGCTACGGCCCTTGGCTTTCAAGATGGTCGCGACGTTCATGGGCAGCCTCCCTGGCCGGTCCAGGCCGGGCCCCGCCCGGCGGGCGAAGCGCGGCCGATCGGACGCCGCGGGCGGCAGTGAGGATCAGATTGGTCCCTCGCAGAGGGTCCCGCGGTGTCCGGCTCTCCGGCGTTGCTGGTCCTCAACTCCCGGACTGCTCCGGGAGCACAGAGTGCGACATTTTGGCAGATCCGGCAAGTCCTGACCGAACTCGGCGGACAGCGGGGCCTCGGGTGAGATGCACTTCTACGCCGCCGGAGGCAGCGTTGCGGCCAAGCGGATTACTCAGCCGCCTGCTGGTGCGCCGCCTGATACTGGTCGATTCGGGCTTCGATGACGTGCCGGAAATTGCGGATCAGGCCTTGGACCGGCCATGCCGCCGCGTCGCCCAACGCGCAGATGGTATGACCCTCGACCTGCTTGGTCACGTCGAACAGGAGATCGATCTCGCGCTTCTCCGCTTCGCCACGCGCCATGCGCTCGAGGACGCGCCACATCCAGCCCGTGCCTTCGCGGCAGGGGGTGCACTGGCCGCAGCTCTCGTGCTTGTAGAAGTAAGCGATGCGGGCGATCGCCTTGATCACGTCGGTCGACTTGTCCATCACGATGATGGCCGCGGTACCCATGCCGGACTTGAGCTTCGACAGCGTATCGAAGTCCATCGTCAGGTCTTCGCAGATGTCGGCCGGGATCATCGGCATCGACGAGCCGCCCGGGATCACCGCCAGAAGGTTCTTCCAGCCGCCGCGTACGCCGCCGGCATGGCGCTCGAGAAGCTCCTTCAGCGGGATGCCCATCTCCTCCTCGACGACGCACGGCTTTTCGACGTGGCCGGAGATCTGGAAGAGCTTGGTGCCCGTGTTGTTCGGCTTGCCGAGCGCTGCGAACCACGCCGAGCCGCGCCGCAGGATGGTCGGCACGACAGCGATCGATTCGACGTTGTTGACCGTAGTCGGCGCACCGTAAAGGCCGACGTTCGCCGGGAACGGCGGCTTCAGGCGCGGCTGGCCTTTCTTGCCTTCGAGGCTTTCGAGCAGCGCCGTCTCCTCGCCGCAGATGTAAGCGCCCGCGCCGTGATGAACGTAGATGTCGAAGTCCCAGCCGTGGATGTTGTCCTTGCCGACGAGCTTCTCGGCATAGGCTTCGTCGATCGCCGCCTGCAGGCGCTCGCGCTCACGGATGAATTCGCCGCGGACGTAAATGTAGCAGGCGTGCGCCCGCATCGCGAAGGACGCGACGAGGCAGCCCTCAATCAGCAGATGCGGCTCGTGCCGCATGATCTCGCGATCCTTGCACGACCCAGGTTCAGACTCGTCCGCGTTGACGACGAGATAGCTCGGCCGCGGGTCGTTCTTCGGCATGAACGACCACTTGAGACCCGTCGGGAAGCCGGCGCCGCCGCGGCCGCGAAGGCCCGACTTCTTCACTTCCTCGATGATGGCCTCATGGCCGGTCTCGATGATCTGCTTGGTATTGCTCCAGGCGCCGCGGGCGCGCGCCCCGGCAAGGCGCCAGTCGTGGAAGCCGTAGATGTTGGTGAAGATGCGATCTTTGTCGGCGAGCATCGATCGTCAGCCTTTCACGGTGTCCAGCAAGGTGGTCGGGCCGCCTTCGGGGCAGGAAGCCTGCCGCTCGATCTGCGAGCCGGGCTTCGGCGGATTTCCGGACGCGAAACCATCGAGCACTTTCTCGAAGAGCGCCGGGGTCAGGTCTTCGTAGGTGTCCTTGAAGACCTGGACCATCGGCGCATTGGCGCAGGAGCCGAGGCACTCGACCTCTTCCCAGGAGAAGCTGCCATCCGCCGAGAGGTGGTGCGGATCGGGATGGATGCGCCGCTTGCAGACCTCGATCAGCGCTTCCGAGCCGCGCAGCATGCAGGGCGTCGTGCCGCACACCTGCACGTGGGCTTTCTTGCCGACCGGGGCCAGCTGGAACATCGTGTAGAAGGTCGCGATCTCGTAGACCCGGATGTAGGCCATGCCGAGCATGTCGGCGATGTAGCGGATTGCCGGTTCCGGCAGCCAGTTGTCGTGCTGTTCCTGGGCGCGCCAGAGCAGCGGGATGACGGCGGACGCCTGCTTACCCGGCGGATACTTGGCGATCGTCGCCTTGGCCCACGCCTCGTTATCGGGCGTGAAAGCGAAAGTCGCGGGCTGTTCGGGATGCAGGCGGCGCACGGCCATGTGGCGTCGGTCTCCAGCAGGCCGCCCGCGGCTCGGCGCGAGCGGTCGATCGCTCGAACGGAGCCGGAGGCGGCAGAAGCGCCGTCTCGCACGATGTCCGTGAGGTTCACCCCGCTCCAGGACACTCCCTAGGCCGATGCGCGGCCTGTGACAAGACCGGGAGACGACGACAAATCGCGCCGCCGCCCCCCTCTTTGGATGCAAGCCTCGGCCTAGGGTGAAGCGCGCGTCTCCAGGCTCGCGAGGCGCGCCCGTGTGTCGCGCAGCGCCGCCCACAGGACGGCGATGAGTTCATCGGGTCTCAACCATTGCCGGCTCGCCGGATCGGCCGCGTCGTCGAGCCCCCAGGCGGCGAAATCGGCGCCCGCCTCGGTCATGGCCGACCGGACCTCTTGGGCGAGGAACCCGGCGTGCAACCGCAGACCCGGCTGCTCGACGAAGCCGCCCGCTTCCGGCGACCAGACCTGACCGCCCGATTTCCAACGAAAGAGAATGGGCGCGACCCGGTCGACCATTTCCGGCCCGATGGTGTCGAGCGTCCCGGCGACCTCCTTGTCGCGGGCATCCGAGGTGTTGATCGTCCCGTTGACCGCGAAGATGGTCGCCCAGCGGGCCGTCGCGCGACCGAGGGTGTGGGCGTTGTCGACCGCGGGACGCGTCGTGCCGTCAGGATCGATTCGCAGCCGTTCGATGCGGGCCGTCGACCCGGCTGGCGTTGTCAGGAAGCGGATGTGGCTCGGGTGCGCGGCATCGAGCGTCCACGCGGCATCGGACCAGAACTCCACGGCGGCTGAAAGCACCGGAACGCGGCTCCCAGCGCGTGCGACGCCGCCCGCACTGAACCCGAGGCGGCGCGCCTGATTGGGCAGGTCGAGTCGGCAAGCCGCGACGCCTCCGCCTTCGCCGTTCGCCACCGTGTCGATGACGACGGCCGTAGGGGTCGTCGCGGCCCGAACTTCGAGGGCCGGATCGATCGACGCGGCCACCGCGAGGCCGTTCGGTGCGATGAGAGCACCGCGGTCCTTGTCCGCCAGCAGCGCCGTTCGCCACGTCGCGCCGTCGGGGCTGACCTTGACGGACAGGTGATCGTCTCCGGCAAGCCCGATCTCGGCCCGGCCCGAATAAACCGTCTGCAGAACGAGACTGGCCGTGGCAGCGGCGCTCCGCTTGTTGACGACGAGACGATGGTCCGCGACCTCGCCGTCGAACAGACTCGCACGAGCCCGCACCGTCAAGCGATTGGTATCGTCGGCATCGGCGTTGATTCCGACGCGGCGGACGCCGTCGAGTGCGCCGCTCTGCTCGAGGCTGACCGCCACCCAGGCACTTCCGGTGTAGACCGCGAGCCGTCCCTCGGCGATCACCCAGGCGCAAAATCCGGCCGCCGGCTGATAGAAGGCCCAGGCGTCGTCCTGCCAGGCCGCGATCGAACCGACGGCCGTTGCCCAGGCCCCGCTGGCGCCAGCCGGGACGATGTAGCGGGCGCCGTCGGGCGGCGCCGCGGGTGGCGCGGTCGTGGTCCGGTCGACCACGGCCAGATGGACCAGCGCATCGAGCGCACGCACCGCCTCGTTGTGTGTCACGTGCTTCTGCGCCTGTGCCGGCATGATGTAGGGAAGTTTGAGATTGCTGCTGATATCGCTCGCCATGGCTCACTCTCCGATCGGGTGAGCCAGTATCGCTCAGCCGTCGGAGGGGTGGATAAAGCGACACTACAGCCGGCGAAGCTGTGGCTCTCTCAACCGGTATGGTGAACGACCGGGAGCCCGTAGACGGGTGTAGGCACTCCTTCGAAGCGCGCCTTGAGCTGGAGGGCGAGGGTCAGCGAGTAGACACGCGACTGGAACAGATTGCCGCCGTGGAACCAGAGCCCTTCCTGGCGGGTCGGCTTCCACATGTTGCGAAGCTCGCCCTCCCACGGTCCCGGATCGCCGGCCGTGTCCGACCCGACGCCCCAGCATTTGCCGACCTTGTCGGCCACTTCGCGGCTGATCAGCTGGGCCGCCCAGCCATTCATGGAGCCGAAGCCCGTCGCGTAGACGATGAGGTCCGCCGGCACCTCGCTGCCGTCGCTCAGCCGCAGGCCGGTCCGCGTCAACCGCTCGACTTCGACGCGGCTCTTGAGCGCGATCTTACCGTCCGCAATCAGATCACTGGCGCCGACGTCGATATAGTACCCGGAGCCGCGCCGGATGTAGGACGTGTGGATGCCCGAGCCGTCGGCACCGAAGTGATACTGGAAGCCGACCTTGTCGAGCCGCTCGTAGAGATCGCGGTCTCGTGCCCTGATCTGGTCGTAGACGGGCAGGCTCCGTTGCGGCGCGATCCGATAGGGCACGGAGGCCATGGTCAAGTCGGCGATCTCGGTGGTGATGCCGCGGTCGAGGGCATCCTCCGAATAGTTCTGGCCGATCGCCAGTTCCATCAGGCTGTCCGAGCGCACAACGATGGTCGGCGAGCGCTGGATCATGGCGACGTCGGCGCCGTGCTCCCAGAGGTCGGCGGCGATGTCGTGTGCAGAGTTGTTCGATCCGACGACGACGCAGCGCTTGCCGACGTAGTGGTCGCCCGACGTGAAACCGCTCGAATGCATCTGCTCGCCGGCGAAGGTCTCGCGACCGGGGAAGGCAGGCACGTTCGGTACGCCGGACATGCCGGTCGCCAGTACGAGCTGTTTTGGTTTCAGCGTGATCGTTTTGCCGCCACGCAACGCCGTGACGGTCCACTCGCCGCGCGCTGCATCGTAACTCGCCCGCTCGCAGGTGGTGCCGCCCCAATAGTCGAGCTCCATGACCTTGACGTACATTTCGAGCCAGTCACCGAGCTTGTCCTTCGGCGAGAAGACCGGCCAGTGATCCGGAAACGGAATGTAGGGCAGGTGGTCGTACCAGACGGGGTCGTGCAGGCAGAGCGACTTGTAGCGCTTGCGCCAGGTGTCGCCCGGGCGCTCGAGCTTCTCGAGAATGAGCGTCGGCACGCCGAGGCGCTTCAGCCGAGCGCCGAGCGCGATGCCGCCCTGGCCGCCGCCGACGATCACGCAATAGGGCTGTCGGCTGATGCCGAGTTCCTCTTCTTCCTGCCGGCGCAGCTCAGCCCACGTCTTGCGGTCGCGATGGACGCCGTGGAGCGCGCCGCGCGGCCGGCGCCGGCCGCTTGGTTCCTCGTGCCCCTTGAGTTCGGTCGCCCGCGTCAGCAGCGTCCAGGCCTTTCCGTCCTTGAGACGCAGATAGCCGTCGCCGCGCGCGAGCCGTGTCTCGATCCGGATCCGTGCTTCGACGATGCCGTCGGCCGATTTCGCATCCGCCTCGCGCGACGCGGCGAACGGGCGGACGTCGTCGAGCCGCGCGCGCGCCATATCGGCGATCGCTGCTTGCCCCTCGCACGTGACGATGTTCCAGGAGACGGCGACGAGGTCGCGCCAGAGGCACTCGCCTGGAACGAACAGACTAGCGACCGCATCGGGGTCGCCGGCATTGGCGGCGCGCGTGAAGCGGTCGAGCCAGGCCTCGATCTCGCCGTTGGCTGTCGTATCGGGCATCCGTGCCTCCCGGGTCTCGGTCACTGCGCGGTGACGCCGCCGTCGACGACGAGCGCCGACCCGGTCATGAAGCGGGCATCGTCGGAGGCGAGGAATACGATGGTGGGGGCGATGTCGTCGGCGCGCCCGAGGCGGCCGATGGGGTGCATGGCGCGAGACGCTTCGCGGGCGGCTTCGAGATCGTTGGAGCCCATCACCGCCATCCGGCGCACGAAGGTTTGCGCGCCCATGTCCGTCTCGATCACGCCGGGATGCACCGAGTTGACGCGGATGCGGTCACCCTTACGGGCGAACGCAAGCGCGGTCGACTTGGTGAAGAGCGTCACGCCGCCCTTGGTCATCGAGTAAAGCGCATCGAGCGGCGAGCCGATCAAGCCGGCGATGGAGGCAAGATTGACGATGGCGCTGCCGTGCGGGCTGGTCCGCGAAGCGTCCCGCAATGCCGGAGCACAGATCTTGGTGCCGAGGAACACACCCGTCATGTTGACGGCGACCAGCTTCTGCCAGTCCGCCATCGTCACCTCTTCGAAATCGCGCCCCGAGAAGTAGGCCGCGTTGTTGACGAGCACGTCGAGCCGGCCGAACTGCTTCAAGGTCGCCGCGACCGCCGCCTGCCAGCCGCTTTCGGTGGCGACGTCGAACTCGACGAACGCGGCCGCGCCGCCGGCTTTCTCGATGTCCGCGACGACGGCGCGTCCAACGTCCGGCAGGATATCGCCGACGACGACGCGGGCTCCAGCGGCCGCCATCTGGCGCGCAGTTTCGGCTCCGATCCCGCGTCCCGCGCCGGAAATGAGTGCAACCTTGCCATCGAGCCGGCTCATGCGGTCCTCCCGGTGCCCTGCTTTTCACGCATCGGAGCACCCGGGCCGGGGCTTGAGAAGGGGGAGCGGCGCAGGGGTCCCCTGCGCCGCGGGGCGGACATCACCGCCCCGAGCGTGGAGGTTCGCAGTCGACGTCGTGCCAGGATCAGAGATGCCGAGCCGCGTCGCGCCAGATCGCCAACGTTTCGTCGACCTCGGACGGACCGTGCGCCATCGAAACGTAATACTTGGTGGCGCCCTTCAGAATGCCGCGCTCGATGACGAGGGCGTTGAAGCGCGCGAGCTTCTTCTCGTCGGCTTTCAGGATATCACGGTAGTTCTCGATCGGTCCTGACGTGAAGAACACCTCGAACATCGGCGGCTCGCCGGTCACGCGGGCCGGAATGCCGGCCTCGTCCATGATCTGCTGAAGCCCGCTCATCAGTTTGCGACCGGTCGCGAACACACGCTCGTAGACGCCCGGCTCCCGCAGGACCTCGAGCGTCGCGAGGCCCGCGACGGCAGCGATCGGATTGCCGGACAAGGTTCCGACCTGCTGCACGAAGCGGTCCTCGCCGACCCGCCCCTTGTCGAAGTGCTTCATGATCTCGTCGCGACCGGCGACGGCCGCAAGCGGAAATCCACCGCCGACGATTTTGCCCAGCGCGCACAGATCGGGGACGACGCCGTAGTACTCCTGCGCGCCCCCGTAGGCGAAGCGGAAGCCCGTGACGATCTCGTCAAAAATGAGCGGAATGCCTGCGGCCGAGGTCGCTTCGCGCAGCGCGGCGAGAAAGCCCGGCTTCGGAGGAATGAGGCGCTGCAGCGGCTCGACGATGACGCCAGCGAGCTCGTGGGCGTGCGCGCGGATCATCGCCGTCGCGGTCGCCGCATCGTTGAACGGCGCGATCAGCATCTCGCCCTTGAGCACCTCCGGGATGCCGGGACTGTCGGGCGTCGCCTGTGGGAAGTTGCCCGGATTGCGCGGCGCCATGCTCATCAACGCCCAGTCGCCCATGCCGTGGAAGCCGCCTTCGAACTTCAGGATCTTGTCACGGGAGGTGTAGGCGCGGGCGAGCCTCATGGCGTAATGCGTCGCCTCCGAGCCGCTCGACGTGTAGCGGACTTTTTCCGCACACGGTACGGCCGCGCAAATCGCCTCGGCGAGCAGGATCCCGTGCTCGTTGTTGGCGAAGAACGTCGAGCCGCGCGCCATCTGCTCCTGCACGGCGGCGACGACCGCCGGGTGGGCATGGCCGACGAACATCGGGCCGGAGCCCATCAGGTAATCGATGTAGCGCTTGCCGTTGACGTCGACGACGCGGGCGCCCTTGCCCTCGCGGATCACGATATCGGCGGCGATGTTGCCGAACGTCCCCGCCGGCAACGCGCGGCGCGCACGCTCCAGGAGGTCGGTGTGGGCCTCGGGCTCCGGCATGGCGGCCTCCTCGCGCATTGAGTGATGCCGCGATCCTGCCACCGGCCGATGTGGCTGTCGACCCGAGCGCCCGCTCAACCCGTCAGTTCGATCACCTCACCGGGGCGGGGCGTCAGGAAAGAGGACGTGCCGCCGTTGCGCGCGAGGGCCTGGGCGAGGTCCTGGACCGGCTGCTCGAAGCCCTCCGCCGTCAGCTGAAAGGCGCCCCAGTGATGCCCGACGGCCCGCTCCGCTCCGAGGAGCTCGAACGCACGAACGGCTTCGTCAGGGTTCATGTGCTGATCGCTCATGAACCAGCGCGGCTCGTAAGCGCCGATCGGCAGCAGCGCCATTGCGACGCGAGGATGGCGGGCGGCGATATCGCGGAAGGTGCGCCCGTCGCCGAACCCCGTGTCGCCGATGAACAGCACGCGGCTGCCCGGCGCCTCGACGAGGAAGGCGGCCCACAGCGCATGCCGCCGATCGCGCAGCCCGCGTGCCGACCAGTGCTGGCAAGGTTCGGCGTGGACGACGAGACCGCCGCCGAGGTCGACCGACTGGTGCCAATCGACGGTCTCGGCAACGAGATCCGGGACGGCGTTGCGCATGATCGTATCGTTGCCGAGGGGCGTGACGACGCGCGGACGGTCACGCTGCCACAGCCGCCCGAGCGTCGCGACGTCGAGGTGGTCGTAATGGTTGTGGGTGACGAGTACGAGGTCGATCGGCGGCAGGGCCTCGAAGGCGATCCCCGGCGGCGTGACGCGGCGCGGCCCGACGAACGAGAACGGGCTCGCCCGTTCGCTCCAGACAGGATCGAACAGGATGTTGCGGCCGGCTGTCTGAAGGAGGAACGAGGCGTGGCCGACGTAGCTGAGCCGCACGGCACGTCCGTCGACACGGCGCGGCGGCACGTCGAGCCGCGGCACGTCGACGGCGACGGGCCAAGTGGCCTTGGGATCGAACATCTGCCAGCGCAGGAGGTCGCCAAGCGCCTTCGGTTTCGGCGCGCCGGGATAGTAGAACTCGGTCCCGTCGAAGTGATCGGAGATCGGCCCGGCGTAGTAGGCATTGGCGGGGCGGGGGGCGAACAGCGCGGCGCCCACCGCCGTTCCGGCCGCCAGTGTTCCGAAAACCTTCAAAACCCGTCGGCGCGTGACCATCCGTGCTCCACTCCGCCCTGACATCGAACCCGCCCCCGGCTAGTGTGCTGGCCGCCCAACCGAGGACCCGATGCCGAAATCAGGTTCACCTTCCCGAATTGCAACACCGGCGGCTGCGGTCGAGCGTCTGGAGCGCCTCTACGCCGAGGCGAGCCGGGAACTCGGCGCCGCGCTCGACCGCTACCTCACCGATCGTACGCCTCCTACGCCGGCCGAACGCGCTCGGTTTCGATACCCGCTGCTCCGGGTGACGTGGCTCAATGCCGCCGGTCCGCCGCCACGCACGCGCCGGGCCTACGGCAAGTTTCAGGCGCCGGGCGTCTACGAGACGACCATCACCCATCCCGGCCACTTCAAAAGCTATCTCATCGAGCAGCTGACGCCGCTGATCGGCGAGTACGGCGCCGAGGTGACCGTCGAGCCGAGCCGCCAGGAAATCCCCTATCCGTATGTGCTGGAGCGCGTCGAAGAACTCGGCCGCCACGGCGTCACGCCGGGCGAACTCGCCCGCCATTTCCCGACGCCCCATCTCGCCTCGGTCGGCGACGAAGTGGCGGACGGCTTGTGGGAGGTCGCCGACGGTGCGCCGCGCCCGCTCGCGCTCTTCGATGCCGTGCGCGTCGATTTCTCGCTGCGCCGGCTGGTGCACTATACCGGCTCGGATTGGCGCGCGATCCAGCCATGGGTGCTGCTCACGAACTATCACCGCTACGTCGATCAGTTCGTGCGCTGGGCCGTGCGTCAGCTGGCGGCCGATGGGCCGTATGTGCGTCTCGTGCTGCCGGGCAACATCTCGGTCGGCCGTGACGAAGCGCCCGATGCGGACGCGCTCATCGCGGCGAGCCCCTGGCACCGGTTCCAGATGCCCGGCTACCACCTCGTCACCGCGGACGGCCAAGGCGTGTCGCTGATCAACATCGGCGTCGGGCCATCGAACGCCAAGAACATGACCGATCACCTCGCGGTGCTCCGGCCGAACTGCTGGCTGATGGTCGGCCACTGTGGCGGACTGCGCCAGAGCCAGGAGATCGGCGACTACGTGCTGGCCCACGCCTACCTCCGCCAGGACCGCATTCTCGATGCGCTGGTGCCGCCGGAGGTGCCGATCCCGGCGCTCGCGGAGGTGCAGGTCGCACTGCAGGATGCGGCCGCGATCGTCACCGGCGACAAGGGGGACGACCTGAAGCGCCGCCTGCGCACCGGGACCGTCGTCACCAACGACGACCGGAACTGGGAACTGCGCTTCACCCAGGAGCGCCGTCGCATCAATCTTTCGCGCGCCATCGCCGTCGACATGGAAAGCGGAACCATCGCCGCCCAAGGATTCCGCCTTCGGGTGCCCTACGGCACGCTGCTCTGCGTCTCCGACAAGCCGCTGCACGGCGAAATCAAGTTGCCCGGCGCCGCCAATGCCTTCTACGAACGGGCGGTCGCGCAACACCTCGAAATCGGCCTCGCGGCGCTCGATCTCCTCCGGCGGCGCCGCGAAACGCTCCACTCGCGCAAGCTGAGATCCTTCGATGAACCGCCCTTCCGCTGAGCGCGCCAACATCGTGCTCCGCGACACGACGGGCTGGTCGAGAGCAGACGTCGCACCCGTTCTGGAGCGGGGGATCGCCGAATTGCTCGTTCCGACCTTCGGGGCCGACCTGGTCGACACGGCCGAGAACCTTCTGCCGCAGTACGCGGACGAACGAGCGCCCGACGTCGCAGACGGGCTTCTCGTCTACGCGGAAAATCCGGCGGTCTCCCGACTCGCCGGCCTCCTGCTTGCGGAAGTGTTCGATGCGCGGTCGGGGTGGATCATCACGTACGTCGTGGTCGCTGCCGAAATGCGCGGACACGGCCTCGGGCGCCGTCTCATCGACCACGCCAGCGCCGTCGTACGACAGCGCCTTCGCGACCAAGAGGCTCTCCTGTTCGCGGAAACGGAGATGGGAGACGGGCCCCTCGTGAGCGAACGCTTCAAGTTTCTCGCGAGGGCCGGGTTCCGGCGGCTGGATTTCCCCTACGTCCAACCGGCGCTGGCCCCCGGCAAGAAGCCGGTGACGGATCTTCACCTGCTCTGCCGCACCTCGTCGCAAGCGATCGATCCGCACCGCATCACCGCATTCCTCCGCCGCTTTTACGCATCGATTGCGGGACCAGAGTGGTCATCGGACGCCACGCTCGCGCGCGTGGTCGACGGCCTCGAACAGCGTACCATGATCCCCACCCTTCCTCTGGACTAACCGACGATGACCCTGGAGCCTGCCCACCCCGACGCGCGCGGTCTGCTCGAACTGGCGGGCAAGAGCGCGCTCACCCTGACCTTCTGCCGCCCCCTCTGGCGACCCGGGACCTCCTATCTCGACCCCGCCATGCTGCGACGGGACGTCGAGGGCCTGAACCCGGATCTCTGCGCCGCCTATGTCGCTCCGTGCGATACGTTCTTTGGCGACGTGCTCATCGAGGACCAGAACGCGCCCTTTGCCTGCCTCCTGGTTCCGGCCGGTGCGGACCTGAGGATCGACGTCCATGTGCCGGATCGCTTGGTGTTTCGCGCCGAAGGTGCGGCTCGTGTGATCGCGCGCGAGCATGCACGCCTTTCCGCGACACTGCGGGATCTCGTGACAATCTTTCCGGACGGCCGTCTCTTCTACAGCATCTCGATCCTTCCGCAGGCCGACGGGAACGCCTCATGGGACGAGTTCGCCATGCTCGCGCTGACCAAGCTCGTGCAGCCGAGCGAGGACACGAGTTCGCTGAGGGCCGACGTCCGGTTCTCCGAGCCCGGGCAGTCTGCAAAGCCGCTCACGGACTTCATCACGGAACGGCTCGCGCGACTGGGAGCTGCCGATGAACATCCCCTCTCGCGCGTGCTGTCCATCGTGAAGCGGCACACGTCGAGTGACTGTCTGGCGGTAACGTGGGCCGACGTCGACAGCGGCTGCCTTTTCATCGAGGATGCGCATCTCTTCGAGCAATTGCAGCAATTCTCGGCCAACCCTGACGGCACGGGCGCCTACGCCCGCGTGACCAACTTCCATGCCCTAGCGGGCCTTGCCCAGAACGTCCTCGATTACGATCGCCAGGACGCGAGCGAGGTCAGGGACTCGCTCGATCCGGTGCAGGCGGACAGCCACGGCCTGATGTTCTGTCATCCGCGGCTCACGCTGAAAATCGTCGAGAAATCCCGCAGTTTCACCCAAGGGCGGCAGACACTCGGCACCTGCCCCTACTTTTTCCTGCTCAATCTTTTCGCGGCACGCGAGCGACTGCAGTTGATCGACCTCGAAGGCTACGTGAACCGTGTGAAATTCGGCGCCCCGGCCCCCTCAAAAGCTGTGACCCACAATTTTCTCAGAAGCTTGAAGGACATGCTGAACGCGGTGTCGTGGCCGCTGTTCGGGGGCCGCCGCACGATGATCCGCGATCTCGCAGAAATCCGTGCCGGCGTATTCCGCGACTGCGTGGTCCATCAACAGCCGGTCGTATTCCGGTATTCGACCGAACGCGTCGCCTTCGAAGGACTTCTCGCGCGTCGCGGCGTGCTGGCGCGCGCCGACGCAGCCAATCGGCTGCTGGCGCAGCATGAGTCCACCGTGAAGGATCTTCACCAGCATGCGGAGCGCTTGACCGATCAACAGATCGGACGTCTGCTCGCTGTCGTGGCAGCACTGGGGATCGTCAGTGCACTGGCCGACCTCAATGCGCTGAGCCAATCGAACTCCGAACTGAAATGGCTCGCCTACTTCGTGGCCGGGCTCGTCGCCTTCGCCCTGCTCGTTCGATTGATCGGTTTGCTGGCCAGCGCCGCAACGGGAGGCAAGTCGCCATGACAACACCGCCGCGCGTTTACCTCGCCGGACCCGAGGTCTTCCTTCCCGATGCCGTGGAGGCCGGGCGCCGAAAGGTCGCGCTCGCCCAGGAGTTCGGGCTCGAAGGCGTCTATCCCCTCGATGCGAGCCTCGACCTCGCCGGCCTTTCAAAACTGGAGGCGGCACGGCGCATCGCGCTCGCCAACGAGGCGCTGATCCGATCGTGCGACGCGCTGATCGCCAACCTGACCCCGTTCCGCGGCCCGTCGGCCGACGCCGGCACCGTTTTCGAGGTCGGCTTCATGAGGGCGCTCGGCCGTCCGGTGCTCGGCTACGTCAACACGCCGCTCGAC
>Ga0073934_10007207_pt1 | contig 15665 bp, 11 predicted proteins | sample LarsenN4metaG_FD_76834 | JGI IMG/M metagenome (GOLD analysis project Ga0073934, IMG submission 76834) | Hot spring sediment bacterial and archeal communities from British Columbia, Canada, to study Microbial Dark Matter (Phase II) - Larsen... ...
CTGCATGAGCCGGCGGACCTGGTTCTCCACGTCGCCGACGCCAAGAACCTGGACCGCATGCTCCCCTTCACCCTGCAGCTTCTGGAGGCCGGGCTGCCCCTGGTGCTGGCCGCCAACATGGCAGACGAGGCCGACCGCATGGGGCTGCGCATCGACACCGAGCGGCTGGGACGCAGGCTGGGAATCCCCGTTGTCTCCACCTCGGCGCTCACCGGCAGGGGGATTCCCGAGCTGCTCCACGCGCTGGCGGTGGCGGCCCGACCGGCCGGATGGCCGCTGGGGGCGCCCCGATGACCCCCGCCGCCCCCGGCAGCCTGAGCCGCTACGACCCGGCCATCGAGGAGGCCGCGGCCGGCATAGCCGGCGCGCTGCGCGGCGCGTACCGGTTCTCACGCCGGGCCGTGGCGCTGCTGCTGCTCCAGCGCGACGACGAGATCGAGCGCCTCGTGCGGGCGACGGAGGGGGAGCGCTATCCCGAGATCGCCCGGCTCGTGGAGGCCTCCCGGGAGCACGCCGGCGACGGAATCGACTCCGCCATCACCCTCCAGCGCCGCCAGCGCGCCCAGGAACTCATCGAGGGCGTGGTCTATCATCCCAACCGGATCGAGATCCCCCTCTCGGAGCGCCTCAGCCGGCTGTGCACGTCGCCCATCACGGGGCTCCCGGTGCTGGCGCTGGTGCTGTGGTTCGGGCTGTACCAGTTCGTGGGCGTGTTCGGCGGCGGCACGCTGGTCGGCCTCCTGGAGGACGGGCTCTTCGGAGGCGTCATCAATCCCTGGGTGACGCGCCTGGTGGAGGGTATCCTGCCCTGGAAGTGGCTCTCCGACCTCTTTGTGGGCGAGTACGGCATCTGGACGCTCGGCGTCACCTACGCCGTGGCGCTCATCTTCCCCATCGTGGGCACGTTCTTCCTGGCCTTCTCCATCCTCGAGGATTCGGGCTATTTCCCCCGCCTCGCCCTGCTCATTGACCGGCTCTTCAAGGCCATCGGGCTGAACGGCAAGGCGGTGATCCCCATCGTGCTGGGGTTCGGCTGCGACACCATGGCCACCATCGTCACCCGGATTCTGGAGACGCGCCGGGAGCGGATCATCGCGACGTTCCTCCTCTCCCTTGCGATCCCGTGCTCCGCCCAGATCGGCGTCATGACGGCCCTCCTGGCGGGTCGGCCCGCCGCGTTCGGGCTCTGGGTGGGAATCATGGCGGGGATCTTCCTGCTGATCGGGTGGCTCACCGCGCGGCTGCTCCCCGGCGAATCGGCGCGGTTTGCCATGGAGCTGCCGCCCCTCCGGTTTCCAAGCCTGGGCAACATCGCCACCAAGACCTTTGCCCGCATGCAGTGGTACTTCCTGGAGGTCTTCCCGCTCTTCGTGGTGGCCAGCGTCTTCATCTGGATCGGCCAGCTGACGGGCGTGTTCCACGTCCTCATTCGCGGGCTCGTTCCCGTGGTGCACCTGCTGGGCCTTCCGGACCGGGCCGCCGAGGCCTTCCTGTTTGGCTTCTTCCGGCGGGACTACGGGGCGGCCGGGCTCTTCACGCTTGATGAGAAGCACCTGCTCACGGGCAACCAGATGCTGGTGGCGGTGGTGACGCTGACGATCTTCCTGCCTTGCATCGCCCAGTTCCTGATGATGAAGAAGGAGCGCGGGCTGAAGATGGCGCTGGCCATGGCCGGCTTCATCTTCCCCTTCGCCATCGTGGTTGGCGCCGCGTTGAACGCCCTCCTCAACGCGGCGGGGATCAGGCTGTGAGTCGTGGAGCGGCAGGCGGCTGTCCCACAGCCCATCACACACTCGGTGACTGAGGTTCCGTCATGCGGTGCAGCTTCTGCGCGCTGGAGTTTACAGAAGAAGACGGGCACAAGACCTGCGGCAAGTGCGCGCTCGTGGGCGGCTGCCGCATGGTGAAGTGTCCCCGTTGCGGGTACGAGATGCCCCAGACGCCCAGTCTGGTCAAGTGGCTCCAGCAGCGGGTCTTGCGCAAGGCGGGCGCGGGTGCGGCGCGCTGAGCCCTCCGACGCCTCCGTGCCGCTCACGCGCCTGCGCACCCGGGCGCATGCGGTTGTCGCGTCGCTGGACCGGGCCACCGACCACGACCGGAGCAAGCTCATGGCCCTGGGCCTGATTCCCGGCGCGGAGTTGCTGCTGCTCCAGCGCTTCCCCTCCTACGTGGTGCAGGTGGGCTACACCCAGCTCGCCCTGGACCGCGAAACCGCCTCCGTCATTGACGTGCGCCCGCCCTGAGACGGGGGGCGTCCTCGTCGGTTCCCCGACGGCGATTTCCGGAGGCATCTTCGGCCCCAAGGGTGAACCTCCAGGCGGACACAGCCTTCAGGAGGCACCCATGCTCCCCGTCCCGCTCTTTGCGCTCCTCGCGCTGGCGCCCGCCCCGGCGCTGAAGCGCTCCGACGTGGTCTTCATGTACGAGGCGGCGCCCCAGGTCTACCGGCAGTACGGCGCCACAGTGCTCGCCTGGGGAGGCACCCCCAATCCAAAGTCCCTTCGAGAGGCCGCGGGAATCCGGTTCTTCGGCAGCGTGGGCATGGTGACCGAGTTCGCGCGGTTCCACACCCGATTCCCGGCCCGCTATGAGGAGGCCCTCTGCCGCGACCTGGAGGACCGGCCGGTGAAGGTGCCCTGGCTCACGGACCACCAGCACCAGGGAATCCCATACTGGTGGTGCTGCACCAATCAGCCGCTCTTCCGGCAGTACCTGCGCGAGCGCGTGGTGGAGACCATCCACGGCGGAGCCGCCGGCCTCCATGTGGACGACCACATGGGGACGGCGGGCGGCCTGTGGCTGGGGATATGCTTCTGCCCGCGCTGTCTCGACGGATTCCGGCAGTTCCTGGCGGGGCTGCCTGAGACAGAGCGCGCGCGCCGGGGACTCGGCGATATTGCAGCCTTCGACTTCCGGGCCGCCGTGCACGCATGGATGGCCTCCGCATCACCCGGGGCGCGGAATCCCACCGGGCATCCGCTCTGGGACTTGTGGACGGCCTATCAGTGCCGGGCCGCCGCGGCCTTCATGCAGGAGCTGCGGGACCTGGCCGCGCGGACTGCGGGCCGCCCGGTGCCCGTGGGCGCCAACGCGGGCCTGCTCTGGCCGCGCCATCTGGCAGACTACCGCGCCCTGGACCTCTTCTCCGCAGAGACGGACCATCACGCCGCCGCGCTCAAGCCCAGCGACGCGCCCCTGCTGGCCTATCGCATGGCCGAGGCGGTGGGCAGGCCCTACGCCGCCACCGCCAGCGGCGGGGACTGGGCCTTCATCAAGGAGCGCGGCAAGCCGGGGCTGGTGCGGGCGTGGATCGCCCTGGCCTACGCCGCGGGCCAGCTGTTCATGGCGCCCCACCGTCAGTGGTGCCACACGCCCGAGAAGGGCACGCACTGGTACGACGGGCCCGCGGAGCGCTTCGCCCCGCTCTACCGGTTTGTGCGCGAGAACGCAACCCTGTTCGACGGCTATGAGACCCATGCGGACCTGACGGTGGTGATGCCCCATCGCTCCTTCGTCCGGGATCCTGCGCGGTGGCAGTCCCTCGCTTCCGATCTGGCCGCCGCCGGTGTCTCCTGGCGCCTGCTGGTGGGGGGAGACGATATAGTTGACATTCGTCTCCCTTACGCTGCGGTGCACGCTAGCCGGACGCTGCTGGCCGTGGATCCTGCGGACCTGGAGCCCGCGGACCGGAAGGCGCTGACCCGCCGCCGGGATGTCCACGAGTCCCTGGGGGCCGCCCTGGCCGCCGTTCGCCCCGCGGTGCGCGTGGATTCGCCCGCGGTGCGCGCCCTTCCGCGGACGAGGCCCGGATCGGCCGTGGTGCACCTGCTCAACAGGGACTACGACCCCGCGGCGGACGCCATGCGCCCCAGGCCAGGCGTCCGAGTCTCCCTGGACCTGCGCGCACTGGGGGTCCCCGGAGCGGTCCGTTGCAGGATCGCAGCGCCGGACCGCCCAGGCACAACCGTCCCCATCCGGGACGGTGTCGTCACCGTGCCGCTCCTGGACCTGTGGGCCGTGCTCCTCCTCGAGGGAGCCGGCGGAACCCGCCCGGCCAGAGGAGGCTGAAGCCATGATCCTGCCCCTGCTGGCGGCGGTCTTGCTGCGGACGCCCAGCCCCGAGGCGGAGTGGATCAGCGCCTCCCCCCATCTGATCGCCGCGGCGCGACAGGGCTGGGGCGTTCTTGGACTGGACACCTGCGCACACCTGGAGGGCCGGGAAGCGCTGCCTTTGCAGATTGGCACGAGCCGGTTTGCGCGAGGGCTTGGCTCCCACGCGCCGGGCGAGATCGTGGTGGACCTGGACGGCCGATACGACTGGTTCGAGGCGGTGGTCGGCGTCCAGTGGCAGCAGGGCGCCACGGGCTCCGTGGTCTTCCGGGTGTACGTGGACGGCCGGAAGCGGTTTGACAGCGGGACGCTGCGCGAGTCGGACCCGCCACGCGCAGTGCGCGTGCGCGTGCGGGGCGCTCAGGAGCTGCGCCTGGTGGCTGGCGACGCTGGAGACGGGATCACCTGCGACTGCGCCAACTGGGCCGAGGCCCGGCTCACCCCTTCCGCTGACGCGCGCGCCCGCCCGGTCGAACCCGCCATGGACATCGCACCGTTCGCCACCGTGGCATCCTGGGATCCGGAACGGAAGGACGGCACCCGCGCCGGGCGCACCCAGGAGTTTCCGGCCCAGGACGTCTACCTGGAGACGCCCCTGCGTGCGGACGTTCGCGGCCTCTACACCCTTCGCGCCCGGGGTGCGCAACGCGCCTGCATCGGACTGGAGTGGATTGAGCGGCGCAGGATTCGGGAGGCGGCGCTGCCGTTCCGGGCACCCGCCCCGCCGCTCGCGGACGCGGCCCTCGAGGCGTGGGTGGGCGGCACGCGCTGGCAGGGACGCTGGATTCCCGTCCGGTCGCCCTTGCGCAGGGAGGAGCATCGGTGGGCCGTGGTGATCGACCCGCGGCTGGACCCCGAGTGCCTGGCGGGAGTGAGAAAGATCCGGTGGATCATGCCCGCCAGCCCCGCTCCATGGCGCGTGGGCCGTCCCATTGCCCGCACCTCCACTCGGAGCGCCGTTGTCCGCCTCATCCTGCAGCGGATTCCGGGCCGCCCCCAGCGGCCCGTGTCGGCGGCGCTCTACAACGGCGAGGTGGTGGGCGCAGCGGGCACGGCACGGCACGCGGTGCTGTGGCCCCCCGGGCATCGCCAGCTCCGGCTGGAGGTGAGGCGGCTCCGCGCCGAGCGGCATCCAGGCGACCGCACTGTCCTCCGATTCAGGGCCGGCAGCCGGGGGATCGCCGTGGCCGTGGACGATGTGCTCGCCTCCGGCCAAGTGGTCCTGCCGGACTTCGGCCTGGAGGTGCGGCAGGCGGGCCGGCGCGTCCTGCCCGCTGCACCCGGGCTCACGGTGCTCCAGCGCGTCCGCCGGCTGCCCGATCAGACGCTCCAGCGGGCTCTGCAGCGCACCCATCGACCCATTCAGGACTCCGGCCCCATGCTCCTCTCGCTGGCCCGCGACTGCCAGAAGTTCGTGGTTCACCGGGACGGTGCCGTGGAGTGGGACGTCTTCTCACAGCCAGCCGCGTCCGCGCCGCCGGACCCCCTGGCTGGCGCTGCCCGGCTGCAGGTCGGGTTCCGCGCGGGCGGCAGCAACGCCGTGCAGACCGCGCGGCGGCTGGATCGGGACTGGGTGCCTGCCCACGAGACCGCCTTTCGGGCCGGCTCGGTGGACTTCCGCCAGACGGCCTTCGTTGTGCCGGTGGAAGCCCGCGCCGCCCAGGGCGAACCGGCGCGTTCGGTGTGCGTGGTGGAAGTGGCGATGCGAAGCCGAGCCGCCACGGAGCAGGCCGCGGAGGCAGTCCTTGTCCTGGCCTCCCACGCCCGTTCCGGCCGCCCTGCCACGATGGAGGCGCACGCATCCGGCATCCTGGCGCTGGACGGAGACCGCCTCGTGGCGCTGGTGGCTCCGGGAAGCGCGGGGTTCCGCCTGGAAAAGGAAGGTGCCGGCCTCATCGCGCGCGCCGCGGTCCCGTGGGGCGGCATCCGGACTTTCAGAATCCTGATCCCCGGGTGGCCGGCAAGCCGCTCCGACGCCGGTGCCCTGGCGGAAGCCGTGGACTGGCGGTGCCGCCTGGACTCCTACTGGAGGGCCGAGATGGAGGGGGCTGCCGGCGTCACCCTTCCGGACAAGCGCCTGGAGAATGTGATCCGGGCGAGCCAGGTCCACTGCCTCATGGCAGCGCGCAGTGAGGCCGGCGGCACGCGAATCGCACCCTGGATCGCCTCCATGGCCTATGGGCCCCTGGAGAGCGAGGCCCACTCCGTCATTCGCGGAATGGACGTCTGGGGGCACGGCGAGTTCGCCCGCAGGTCCCTGGACTTCTTCCTGCACCGGGTGGCCGACGACGGAGTCCTGACCACAGGCTACACACTGCTGGGAACCGGATGGCATCTGTGGACTCTGGGCGAGCACCACAGCCTCCACCACGACGATGCCTGGCTGCGGCAGGCCGCTCCGGCGGTGGCGCGCGCCTGCGAGTGGACCGTGCGCCAGCGGCGCAAGACCATGCGGCCGGGCCGTGAGGACGACCCATTGTGGGGCCTGGCGCCGCCCGGCGTGCTCGCGGACTGGAACGCCTATGCCGCCTACTATATGCTCAACGCCTACTACTGCGCGGGACTCCGAGAAGCCTCCGTCGCGCTGGCCCGGATACGCCACCCGCGCGCCGCCGTGTGGTCCCGCGAGGCCGCGGACTACCGCGCCTGCATCCTTCGGTCGTTTCGCCGGGTGCACAGCGTCATGCCCGCCGTGCGCCTTCAGAGCGGCCGCTGGGTGGCGCCCGCCCCCACGCAAGTCCACTGCGGCGGGCCCACCGGCCTGCTCTTCCCGGGCGAGGACGCCAACCGGAGCTGGTGCTACGATGTGGAGCTGGGAGCGCATCAGCTCGCGGCCGCCGGAATCCTGGACGCCCGGGGACTCGAGACCGCCTCCATTCTGGATCACCTGGAGGATGTGCAGTTCCTCCAGGACGGCTGGCTCGACTACCCGGGCGCCGAGTCGCGGCGATGCTGGTTCGACCTGGGAGGATTCGCCAAGGTCCAGCCCTACTACGCGCGCAACGCCGAGATCCTGGCCCTGCGCGACGACGTGCGCCCGTTCCTCCGCTGCTTCTTCAACGCGCTGGCCTCGCTGTTGAACACGGAGACCCTTTCGCTCTGGGAACACTTCCATGCCGGCGGCGCCTGGAACAAGACCCACGAAACCGGCTACTTCCTGTACCAGGCCCGCCAGATTCTGGTGATGGAGCGCGGCAACGCGCTGTGGCTGGCACCATTCGTCTCGGACCAGTGGACGCGCCATGGCAGCCTGATTGAGGTCCGGAACGCTCCAACCCGCTTCGGTCCCGTTGCCTATCGGATCACCTCCCAGGCGGCGAGGGGCCGGATTCTCGCCGACATCGAGCCTCCGGTGCGGCAGCCTCCCGCGGTCATCTCGGTCCGCCTGCGCCACCCGGAGGGCCGGCGGATGCGGCGCGTCACAGTGAACGGACGGCGACACAGGGACTTCGATCCGGTCAGGGAAGTGGTGCACATCGTCGCCCGTCCCGGCCCCCTCCGCGTGATCGCCGAGTTCTAGCCACCCGGCCAGATGAGTCCCGCGGAGACCGCAGCGGACTTCCGCGGAAAGCCTGCCGAGCCCGCCGACCGGCTCCTCACCGTGATTGCGCTCGCCGCGCTCCGCGGGCCTGGGAATCACCCCTGCGCGGAGCGCTGGACCTTGGGGGCGGCCACTATGGCCAGGACGGCGAACCGCCCCCGCGCGCGGAGCGCTGGACCGCGCCGCCGGAGTTCGTGCTCCAACGCGAACCGCCCCCGCGCGCGGAGCGCTGGACCGTGCCGCCGGAGTTCGTGCTACAACGCGAATCGCCCCCGCCCGCGCCACGAGTGGTGCTATACTAGGCGGCTTCTGCGCCGAGGCACGGCGGGGGCGGACAACCGGGCCGGCCAGCCTCCGCCGAGGCGATTCCAGCAAGCGGACCGCCTGTGGACAACTCCTCTCACGATTCTGCTGCCTTCACCTCCATCGCACCCTACTACGACCTGCTTATGCGGGACGTGCCCTACCGCGCCTGGGTCCGCTACATCGAACAGCTGCTGCGCGTCCGCGGAACAAAGCCGCGCCGGGTGCTGGACCTCGCCTGCGGCACGGGCAACGTGGCCGAGCTGCTGGCGCAGGCCGGACACGAGGTCGTGGGGGTCGACGTGTCCGGACCCATGATCGCCCAGGCTATCGCCAAGGCCGAAAGGAAGCGCCTGCCCATCACCTACCACCGGCAGGATGCCGCGTGCATGCGGATCCCGGGCCCGCCCTTCGATCTGTGCGTCAGCCTCTTCGACAGCGTCAACTACATCACCGACCCGGCCGACGTGCAGCGGGCCTTCCATCGCGTGGCCGAGCATCTGCGCCCCGGCGGCCTGTTCATCTTCGACATCAACTCGGTCTTCGCGCTGGAGAACGGCTTCTTCGACCAGGAGCACACCGATCCACGGGACCGCCTGCGCTACGTGTGGCGGAGCCAGTACGATCCCCGCTCGCGCCTCTGCCGGGTGCATATGCGGTTCTGGTGGCGCGATGCCCGCGGCCGGGAGCGGGAGTTCGCGGAGACCCACGTGCAGTTCGCCTACACCGTGGAGGAGCTCATCGCCATGCTGGAGGCCGCCGGATTCGTGGCCATCCAGACCTATCACGCCTACACGCTCGTGCCCGTGCGGCCCAGCAGCGACCGGATCTTCTTCGTCGCGGAGAAGGCGGGGTCCGCAGTGGAGTGACGCGGCGCTGCGCGGCTGCCCGGCAGGCGCACGAGTCCCTCATGGTCCGCCGCGCGCGGGACGCGCTGCCCCCGTGCAGCGATCCTCTATCAGCCCGCGCCGTGGCGTATCTTCGCCCAGTCCCGGGGATAGGAGAAGTCGCCGTCGTTTTCCTCGTCGTGGCAGCGGATGCACGTGTTCGGAGTGACCGGTCGGAAGCTGGAGGCGCGGCGCGCGCCGGCCCGCATGGCCCTGGCGTGGTCTCCTCCGCGGCCATGGCAGTTCTCGCATTGCACGCTGGCCAGGTGCGGCGTGCGCTCCAGGTTCACGAACCCGTCCCGGGCGCCGTAACCCACCGTGTGGCAGCGCAGGCAATCCGGATCGTACTCGGCACCCTTTCGGACCAGCGTCTCATAGGCGTGGGCGTGGCGGGCAAGCACCCCGGCCTGGTGCGCGCCGGAATGGCAGGGCGCGCAGGAGGCCTCCCCCGCGTAGGTGTCAGATGTTGTCGATGCGGCGGAGATGGGCTCCAGCCCCTCGGAGGCGGCCAGCTCGATGTTGCGGTCGCGCAGCACCGCTCGGTATTCCTTCAGCAGGGCCAGCATCTCGGGCGCAGGAGGAATCGTGTCCACAACACGGACGGCGCGTGACTCAGCGAGCTCCAGCCCCTGGGATGTGCGGGCGAAGCGGAGCTTGCCCAGCACCTTGCCCTTCTCCGTCACGTTGAAGGCGACTGCGCGGTTGATCCTCTCCGCCCGCTCGCTGGACTGGGGCACGTCGCCACCCAGCAGACAGTCGATTTCGTGGAACCGGCTGGCGAGGGCGTTCAGGGCCTCCCCATCCGCCCAGGCCAGGACCAGGACATAGTCGCACTGGCTCCGCAGCCGCGGAAGGACTTCCGCCAGGGCCTCCGCCGGAGGCCGGACGAGGATTCCAGGGCCCGCCGCGTCGTCCTCCACATGCACCACCCCGGTGATCCCTATCTGAACGCCCGCGGCCCGGACGATTCGGTGGGCCGGGGCGAGCGGCCGCCCGGTGGAGCGGTCCAGCACGTTGCACGAGACAAAGGGTGCCTGGCTGGACTGGAGGATTCCTCGTAGCGTGTCCCGATCCAGTCCGGCCTCGCGGCCGCCCAGGTTGACGGCGTCGTAGCCCATCAGCTGCATCCCGCGGAGCAGGTATTCCAGCTTCAGGATCTCGTGCGGCCGGTCGCCGCTGGTGAGGCTGCCCACGTCCACGAGCAGCCGGTCGCCCTGGTACTGCCTGACGAGGGTCATCCTTCCCGGCAGCCCCCCGGCCTGATCGCGCCGGCAGCCGCAGGGCTCCAGATAGCCTCGGGTGTCCCCGGACACGTAGAGGGTGAGCGTCTCCCCTGACGCGGCGGAGCCGCGGCCCAGCCAGAAGGCAGCGGCCAGGGCTACGGTGCCGGCCGCCATGGCCGCCAAGAGGGACAGGCTGATTCGCGCGGAACGGCTCATGAGGTTGCTCCGACGCCGGGAGTTCTGGCTCGCTTGGCTGAATTCCTCGCCATCCCCCGGGGCCCGCAGGCCCTTGCGTCGCGGCAGGTGCTATTCCACGTGAAATTGCCGGGGGCGCTCACTCCGCCCCGCTCGCCGGCTCCAGCACCGCCAGCACCGGAAGGTGGTCCGAAGCGTCGGAACCGAGCGTCTCCTGCCCGACGCACCGCAGACGCGGGGTGTGCAGGACGTAGTCCAGGCGGTGGATCGGCGGGCGGGCGGGATACGTGGGCCCGGCGAGATCCCCCCCTGCGTCCACAAGGCCCGCCTCCCGCAGGCGCGAGACCTCCGGCGAATCCCAGTCCGCGTTCAGATCGCCGGCGAGCACGGCCGCGGGCGGGCAGGACCGCAACGCCTCCAGCATCCAGACTGCCGACTCCAGGCGATCCGCCTGCACCAGGCTCCAATGGGTGCAGAGCACTCCCACAGGACCCCAGGGCGCCTGCACCACCGTATGAAGGGCCCCGCGGCGCTCGAAACGCATGGCCGGCCGGCGGCGCTCCAGCCTGTTCGGAAGACGGTGCAGGCGGAAGGAGACCACGGGGAGCCCCGAGAGGACGGCGTTGCCGAACCCGCCGAATCCCACGCGGAAGTTGGACTGAAACAGTGCCTGCAGGCCCGTCATCTCGGCCAGCAGGCGTGGCTGATCCTCCAGGCCGCTCCACGGCAGCCGGCGGTGGACCTCCTGAAGACAGACCACGTCCGGCGAGGCCGCCCGGATCACGTCGGCGATCCGGCGGAGCGAGCGCACGCCGTCCATGCCGAGCCCGCCGCGGATGTTCCAGGTTAGGAGACGCATGTCACACAGAATCTGCGCCCGTGCGGCCCACTCTGCCGGGCAGCCCGCGGGCACCGTGCGAGGCCGCACAGCCCCGGCGCCCGGAACAGCAAGGCAGTGCCAGACGGACACCGCCTGACATCAACAGACAGCACCTGGGGTGCGATCGTGTCCGCCGGCGCCAGGCCTTCACCGGCGCTGGCGCGGGTCCAGCGCGTCCCGCAGGGCGTCGCCGAAGAAGTTCAGCGCCAGCACCAGCAGCCCCAGCGCCAGGGAGGGATAGAGAATCAGCGAAGGGGCTGAGCGCAGGAAGGGCCGTGCGTCGCTGATCATGCGCCCCCAGCTCGGATAGGGCGGCTGGATGCCGATCCCCAGAAAGCTCAACGTCGCCTCCGCGAGGATGACATTGCCGATGTCCACCGTGACCGCCACGATGATGGGCGTGAGCATGTTGGGCAGGAGGTGCCGCGTGACGATGCCCCAGCCAGTGACCCCAATGGCCCGGGCGGCCTCCACAAACTCCTTTTCCCGGAGCGACAGCGCCTGACCGCGCACCAGGCGCGCCATGCCGGGCCAGCCCACCAATCCCAGCGCCACGAAGACGGTCAGAAAGCTGTCCACCGGCGAGGTGGGCCGGAAGATGCCCACGAGCAGGATCGCGAACAGAAGGTCCGGAAAGGCAAACATGGCGTCGGTGATGCGCATGAGCACCCGGTCCCATATGCCCCCCTTGTACGCGGCCAGGAGGCCCAGCGCGGTGCCGATGACGGCGGACAGGAGCTGGACCACGATGCCCACCGCCAGCGAGACCCGCGCCCCGTGGAGCAGGCGCGAGAGGACATCCTGCCCCAGGTTGTCCGTGCCCAGGGGGTGGCGGCCATCGGGAGGCGCTGGCAACGAGGCGTAGTGGCGGTCCTGGTGATCATAGTCAAAGGGCGCCAGGAGGGGGGCCAGCAGGGCGACCGCCGCCATTGCAACGATGACGGCCAGGCTGGCGACTGCCACGGGATTGCGGACCAGCCGCCGCAGGACCGGACTGCGGCGGGCGGCCGCTGACCGTGCCGGCGCGGCCTCCACTGCCATCAGCGCGCCTCCTCGTAGCGCACCCGCGGATCCACCACGCAGTAGAGCACGTCCACGACCAGATTCACCAGCACGAAGACCACTGCCACGAGCAGGGCGACCCCCTGGATGACGGGATAGTCGCGCCGCAGGATCGACTGCACCGATTCATAGCCGATTCCCGGGATGTTGAAGATGGTCTCCACGACGAACGAGCCGGTGAGGAGGTATCCAAAGGTGCTGCCGAGCACCGTGAGCACGGGAAGGAAGGCGTTCTTGAGCGCGTGGCGGCGGATCACCTGAAGAGGCGACAGACCCTTGGCGAGCGCTGTGCGGATGTAGTCCTGGCCCAGCACCTCCAGCATGGAGGCGCGCATGAACCGGGCGATCAGGGCGGCCGGCCGCACGGCCAGGACGGCGACGGGCATCACCCAGTACTCCGGGCCGTTCCACCCGGCGGCGGGGAGCCATCCCAGCTGCAGCGAGAAGCCCAGCATCATCAGGGATGCGAGAACAAAAGGCGGCAGGGAGACGCTCAGGAGGACCGCGCCCATGGTGATGCGGTCCGCCCAACGGTTGTGACGCAGGGCGGAGAAGACGCCCGCCGGAAGCCCCACGAACAGCGCCGCCGCCAGCGCCATGCAGGCCAGCTTGGCCGTCTCGGGGAAATGGTCCGCGATCATCTCGGCCACCGGTCGGCTGTTGTTGCTGAACGAGCGCCCCAGGTCCCCGTGCAGCGCCTTCCACACGAAGTCGGCATACTGCACGAGCGGGGGCCGGTCCAGGCCGTACTCGTGCCTCAGCCGTGCCCGGATGGCCGGGCCGCTGTGCTGACCCAGAAGCACGTCTATGGGATCGCCGGGCGCAAGCCACCCCAGGAAGAAGGTGATGAAGCTCACGGCGAGCACCGTGGGGATGGCCAGCAGAAGCCGTCCGCGGACGTAGGCGAGCATGGGTTCAGGATACCCCCGCGCGGGCCCGGAGAGGGAGATGGGCGAACGGCCGTGGACGGCTCCGGCGCGCCGGGAGCCGCCGGGCCGGGCGGCGCGCGCCAAGCCGACGGCCGTGTGCGATCTTTGCAGTAGGATGTCATTATGCCAGGAGAATTGGCCGCAATGTGGAGGATTTTCACGGTGGGGTTGGGCGACGGGCCGATGGCGGGAGCAGCCGGGCGATGACCTTCGATCCCGTTCAAGTGGAGGTGTGGCGCCACCTCTTCGCCTCCATCGCCGAGGAGATGGGCACCGTCCTGGAGCGCACTGGATTCTCGCCGAACATCAAGGAGCGGCGGGACCACTCCTGCGCCCTCTTCGATTCCCGCGGCCGCCTCCTGGCCCAGGCGGCGCACATACCCGTCCACCTGGGCGCCATGCCGCTCATGATGGACCGCCTCCTCCCTGCCGTGGACTGGCGTCCGGGCGACATGTGGCTCTGCAACGATCCGGCTCACGGCGGAACCCATCTGCCCGACCTCACCCTGATCGCCCCCGTGTTCACGGGGGACGGCGGCCGCCGGTCCACGGACGCATCGGCCCCACATCGGAGGGAATCGGCAATACGGCCGCCAGGCAGGGGCACCCTGCGCATCGCATCCGCGGAGTCACGCGATCCGCAGGAGCCTCTGCGGGAGAGCCCGCCTGCGCGCGGGGACCGCGGCGAGGGGGCGCGCGCATCCCGCGGAGTGCTGGGGTTCGTCGCGTGCCGCGCCCACCACGCCGACATCGGGGGGATCGCGCCGGGCTCGCTCCCGCTCAGCACGGAACTCTTCCACGAAGGGCTCATCCTCCCGCCGGTGCGCCTGGCGGCGCGGGGGCGGGTCCAGCCCGACATCCTGGCGCTGCTCTGCGCCAATTCCCGCACGGGCCAGGAGCGCAGGGGCGACCTGGCCGCCCAGATCGCCGCGTGCCGCACGGGGACCCGCCGCCTGCGGGAGCTGGCCGCCCGCCATGGCACGGCCGTGCTGCAACAGAGGGGCAAGGAGTCGTGCCGATACTCCGAGACGCTGGTCCGCGCAGCGCTCTCGCGGGCGCCGGACGGCGAGTATCGCGCCGTGGACTGGCTGGACGACGACGGCCAGGGCGCGACGGACCTCCCGATCGTTGTGACGGCCCGGATCCGCGGCGGGGAGATCGAGTTCGACTTCACGGGCACCGCGCCGGAGGCTGCGGGCTCGGTGAACGCGCCCGAGGCCGTGGCGTGGTCCGCCTGCGCCTATGTGGTGCGCTGCCTGGTGGAGGAGGAGATCCCCATGAACGCAGGCGCATTCGCACCCGTCCGCGTCACCATCCCGGAGGGCACGCTGGTGAATCCCCGATTCCCCCGGGCCGTGGCGGCAGGCAACGTGGAGACCTCCCAGCGAATCGTGGACGTCCTGCTGGCTGCCCTGGCACCGGCCTTCCCGGACCGGATCCCCGCCGCCAGCCAGGGAACCATGAACAACCTGCTCATCGGCGGATGGGACCCCGTGCGAGGCCGGCGATTCGCCTACTACGAGACGGTGTGCGGGGGCGCAGGCGCCTCTCCCCGCGGCCCGGGCGCCAGCGCCGTGCACAGCCACATGACGAACACCCGCAACACGCCCATCGAAGCACTGGAGCGCCACTTTCCGTTGCGGGTGCGGGAGTACGGCCTTCGGGCCGGGTCTGGCGGCGAGGGCGGGCACCGCGGGGGCATCGGCGTGGTGCGCTCCATCGAGTTGCTGGCGCCCGCCCGTGTATCGCTCATCAGCGAGCGCCGCACCCACGCGCCGCCGGGCCTTGCCGGCGGGGGGCCGGGCGCGCCGGGACGCTGCCGGGTGCGCCTGCCGGACGGCGACTAGCGAGAGCTGCCAGGCAAGTGGAGCCAGGACCTCCCTGCGGGCGCGGTCGTCATTCTCGAGACCCCCGGTGGCGGCGGCTGGGGCCCCCCGCCCCCATGAAGGAATCCGGGCCGCCCAGCCAGCAATTCGCACCGGGCACCACCTCGAGGCACCGCATCGGCGCCTTGCCCACGCCCGGCTCACTCCCCAGACTAGGCGGCACCATCACCAGACACCCGGCGGAGGCCCATGACGCCGGCGGGCATCGCTGGCCGGTTCGATGGCCCGCGGGGCCGGAGGAAGAACGATGAAGCAAAGCGCCGTTGCATGGAGATGCCTCGCCGCGGCCGGGCTCCTGGCCGCGCTGGCCGCGCTGCCGGGCACCGCCCTCCAGCAGTCCGCCCCCGAGCGGCGACAGCTGATGGTGGCCATGCGCGACGGCACCAGGCTCGCCACCGACGTCTACCTCCCTCCGGGACCAGGCCCGTTCCCGGCCGTTCTGGCCAGGACCCCCTACAACAAGGACTTCGCCCTGGGTGCCGCTCCGGAGTTCGCCCGAAGGGGCTATGCCCTGGTTGCGCAGGACACCCGGGGGCGCTTCAAGTCGGAGGGCGACAACCGGCCCTTCGAGTCGGACGGCTGGCTCAACGGCCGCCAGGACGGCTATGACACCATCGAGTGGATCGCCCGCCAGCCATGGTCCAGCGGC
>Ga0073934_10007208_pt1 | contig 15665 bp, 13 predicted proteins | sample LarsenN4metaG_FD_76834 | JGI IMG/M metagenome (GOLD analysis project Ga0073934, IMG submission 76834) | Hot spring sediment bacterial and archeal communities from British Columbia, Canada, to study Microbial Dark Matter (Phase II) - Larsen... ...
TCGCCGCCTGCAACACGAGCTCGACCGCCTCGGCGGTGGTCATGAAATACCGCTTGATGTCGGGATGCGTGACGGTCACCGGCCCGCCGGCGGCGATCTGGCGGGCAAAGAGCGGCGCGACGGAGCCTGTCGATCCGAAGACGTTGCCGAAGCGCACGGTGACGAAGCGCGTGTCGCTCTGCGCGATGTCGAGCGCTTGCGCGTAAAGCTCGGCGATACGCTTGGTCGCGCCCATGAAGCTCGTCGGATTGACCGCCTTGTCGGTCGAAATGAACACCGCCGTCTCGGCCTTGGCGCGCGTCGCGGCGTCGAAGACGAGCTTTGCTCCCATGACGTTGACCATCGCCGCGGCGCAGCGGTTTTCCTCGACGATCGGAACATGCTTGTAGGCGGCGGCGTGGATGACGATTTCCGGCTTCACGATGTCGAACGCCCGCGACAGGTGCTCGTTCCGGCAGACGTCGGTCAACGACGAAAAGAGATCCCCGCCAAGGCCCTTCTCGCGAAGCTCCATGTCGATCTGATAGAGATTGAACTCGGAATTATCGAGCAGCGCGAGACGCGACGGCGCAAGCGCCGCGGTCTGCCGCGCGAGTTCGGACCCGATCGTTCCGCCGGCTCCGGTGATGAGGACGCGCTTGCCGTTGACGAATTTGCGCGCAGCGCGCTGATCGATGCGCCTTTGCGGCCGGTTCAGCAGCTGCGCGATGTCGAAATCCTTGAGCGCGGCCGGCGCCCGGTCCGCTTTCGGCCGAAATCGGAATATCCGTTTGAACAAGGCGGGCGCTCCTTGCGGCTTCATTTCGGGGGCGCCCTTCAGGCGGCGTCCATCCGGCGGAAACTCCATCGTACAATGATATCGCCGACAGCGGGCGCCTCGGCGCTTGGGCCGGCGATGACAATTTGTTCAGTCGATTGGGGAAGACCGCCGACGCCGCAATAGACGCTGCGCTCGATCGCGATGTCCCTGCAATTTGTCCGAAATCGCCAGCCTTCCTTGTTCGGCAGAGCGAGGATGATCGACTTGCCGTCGCGGGCGAACGAGGCCCTTACGTCCGGATGCAGATGAAACCGGAGCCGCCAGTGGGTCCGCAACGCCGGCGTCGGATTGATGAGGCTGTCTTCGCCGCGCAGATCGTCGCCGCGCGCGGCAAGATAGAACCTTCTTGCGTGCTGCATGGTTCCGCCCTCGGCGCTGAAGGCGCGCTCGATCTCGAGGAGCTGACCTCGCGAATCCTCCGCGCGCCGATGCGTGATGACCGCATTCTTGAAGAGGACGGCGCCGAACTCGCGCGGCTCGGTCGAGAGGGTCGAATGCGCCGCGGCCTGTCGAAGCGCCGCGCTCCATTCGCCCGGAAGATGCGCCCCGGCACCGCAATTGACGATGATCCTGCTGCGCCCGGATGAAAAATGAAACGAGGCGCCGCCCTGGAAACCGCCCGGCGTCGCTGCGCCCCCGCGCGCCGCGCCGATATCGGCGATGACGACGGCGCGGGCCGCTTCAAGCCGCTGGAACCCGGAATGGCGCGCGAACCCGGTTGGCTCCGCCCCCTCTTCGATCGCCTTGAGCGCCGAGGCGAGCGCGGCGCCGTCGTCCTCATAGCCGCCGTTGAAAACGGCGAGCCGGCCGTCGCCGGCGCGGAAGAGCTGGGCGTGCGCCGCCGCGCGGCCGATGATATGGCGAAGAAAGCCGGGCGTCGGCATGCGGCGCGCTTCAAGCGCCTTCAAAACCATCTGCAGGCGGACGACCAGCTCGAGCTGGCGCGACGGATTGCGGCTGACATGCCCGCCGTCGGGGCGGATCTGCAGCCGCAGTTCGCGGCGAAGGAGCTCAAGCCCTTTTTCCGCAGCCGGTTCGCAGCCGGGAAGCGCGAGCGCCGCGACGGTGAGCGCCATCGCGGTCAGGAGGCGCTCATGCGCGGCGCCGGCGCGATGTCCTGCGCGCGCCAGGTGGCGGGTCTGGCGCGCCATCGACGTGAGAACGCGGCTTCGCCACAGCGCGTCGCCGCGCGCCAGCACGACCTGTCCGTGACAGCAAAGGTGAATGAGCCGTTCGCCGGTCGTATAGGGCTCCCAGCTGTCCGGCGACCATTTCTCGTGTGCGGCGAACCACGCCTCGGCGAGCCGCTGCGCCGGATCGCGGCCGCGCTGGCCGAGCGCTGCGAGATGGCGGAGCCAGACGAAGCGGTGGAGAAAATCGTGAAGCGGCCCTTCCCGTCCGGCAAGCGGCCACAGACGCTCAAGCTCGCCCTCGCAGTCGACGGCGTCGGCCCCGATCGACAGCCGGCCGGCGATGATCGCCTCGCCGAGCGCCTTGTCCGCGCCGTAAGGATCGACGGGCTTCAGCGCGAGACGGTCGGGCGCCGGTCCGTCAAGCTGCGCCTGATAAAAGGGGCTTTCGCCCCATGCGCGCTTGACGCGCTCGACGACTTGTCGCGACAACGCCTGATCGGCCCTTGCTGCTGACGACGCCACGGCCGCTATGATCCCTTCAGCGCGGCGATATTGGCCGCATAGGATTTCGGATCGCCCTTGAAGACGGCGGAGCCGGCGACGAGGACGTCGGCGCCCGCGGCGATGACGTCCCTCACCGTCTCCCTATTCACGCCGCCATCGACTTCAAGCATGATCTCGCGCTTTGATTGATCGATCAGTTTGCGGATGATTTCAATCTTCGCCAGCTGCGAGCGGATGAACGCCTGCCCGCCGAAACCCGGATTGACGCTCATGACGAGGACGAGGTCGACATCCTCAAGGACCGGCTCGATCGCGGCGACGGGCGTTGCGGGGTTAAGCGCGACGCCGGGCCTTGCCCCGGCCGCCCTGATCGCCTGCAAGGTTCGATGAAGGTGGGGGCCCGCTTCCGGGTGGACGGTCAAGATGTCGGCGCCCGCACTAACAAAATCGTCGATGAATGGATCGACCGGCGATATCATCAGATGGACGTCAAAAGGCAGCGCCGTCGCCTTGCGGACCGCCTTGATGACGGCGGGCCCAATCGTAAGGTTCGGAACGAAATGCCCGTCCATCACGTCGACATGGATGAAGTCGGCGCCGGCGGCCGCGACTGCGGCGATCTCATCGCCAAGGCGCGAGAAATCCGCCGAAAGGATCGAAGGCGCAATGCGGACAGGAGGCATCGCGACTGCCTATCGTGATGCGCTTTAGGGACGCAACAAAAACGGCGCGAGCAAAAACGGCGCGAAACCGGCGCCGTCCAAAAAAGAGAACCGCCCGGTCTCAGGGGGTGCGGGGGGCGCGAGACCGGGCGGCTTTGGGTGCAGGAAGCGTCAAGGAGACTCAATGAAGCTGATTGTTCTTATGCCAGCGCATTTGGGCGGAAATGAGGCATTACCGACCTTGCGATAATTTAAGCCATTGTTTTTATTGGTTAATCACGTCTTAACGGCGAACGGGATCGCCGGGCGCGCTGCGCCCCGAGGATGGCGGCGAGGGACACCAGTCCGCCGAAAACGAGGCCCGCCGCCCATTCAAGATCATAATAATCGATCCCGGCAAGGCTGATCATGACGAGGCCGGCCGCGAGCATCGCAAGACGCAGCGGCGAGGCGAGGGCCTTTGAGACGACGGCGCCGACTTCGCCCGCCGCTTGCGCCCCGGCGCGCGCCGCTTTGCCGGCGGCGTTTCCGACCGCCTTGGCCGCAGCCTTGATGCGGCGAAGACCGATGAGGCGCGCGATCGCAGCGAGCGCCGCCGCGCCGGCCGCATAAATCGCTGAGCCCCTCAAGGGGTGCGGCGCCGTGGATTTGTCAGCTTCGCCATGATCGGCGATCTCGACCGCGTGTTCGACGGCGACTGGCTCGGATGGCGCGCGATCGGCCGCATGCGCGAGGGCGCCGGTTGCGGCGGCGAGCGCAGCGCCGGCAAGCAAGGCGGTCTTGAAGCGCGTCAATCTCGTCATCGAGGAAAACCCCTTTCCGCGCGCTTAAATGGGGATTTGCCGCCTCCCCATCAAGCGGGCCTGCGGGCGAGCGCTGGGCTCGCCGCCAGAACGAGGCCGGCCAGCATGAAGGCCGTCGCGAAATTGATCTGCGTGAAGGCGGCGTGAATCTGCGTGTGGCTCGAAAAGATCTCGAGCCAGAGGATCGGCGCCGCAGCGACGCCAATCAAGACGCTGCGCTCGCGAACAAGCGCCGCCCAGCGCGCGCGGCGCGCGCGCGTTGCAAAAGGCAGGATGACGAAGGCGATGACGGCGACAAGTCCCCAGAAGGTCTTCATCGCGGCGAAATTTTCATAGATCGCCATGCCGGGAAAAAAGCTCTCGACATATTCCGTCTCGCCGCGCACGCGAAAGAGCGCGGCCTGCGCAAAATCGCGCCAGACATCGGCGTCGAGCGCGGCGTCAGCGATCGCGATCTTGACGAGGATGAAGCCCGCCCAGCCCGCGCCCCAGAAGAGAGCGAGCAGCGTCAGCGTCGCCCAGCGCGGCGCACGCCCGGCCCGCCCTTCGTACATCGCCCAGATCATCGCGGCGAATGCGGCGATGAACGCCGGCGCCGTGAAAAAATCAAAATAGGCGGTCATCGCGCCGACGATGAAAAAGAGCAGGAATGGCGGGTCGGCGCTCTTGCGCCGCGACAGCGCGATCCCCGCGCCGATTGCGATGAACCATGTCACCGCCTTGGTGACGACAAGCCAGAGCCCCATCGCGTTGATGACGACGAAGGGAAAGAACAGCGCCAGCGCCGTTTGCGGGCCGAAATCCGCGCCAATGCGCCAGAGAAGCCAGAAGAAAAGCCCCGCCGACAGCGTGAAGAGACAGCCGCGAAGGTCGCTATAATGCATCGCGGCGAGGATCGGCCGCGCGATCGTAAGATAGCCGTGCCAGTAGCGGAAATAATCGCGCACGGTCTGCGATTGGTGATCGAGGATCCACGGCTCGATCGCCGAGCATCCCATCAGGCTTTGCGCCCTGACGGCGCGCTCGAAAAGCGGCTGCCGGGGCTCCGTGAGGTCAAGTCCGATCGAAACGCCGATGCATTCGGTGTCGGCGTCAATGACGCGCCCATTGTCGGCGCGCCGCGCATAAAGAACCTCCGGACGGTCCATCAAGTTGCGGAGGATCGGCTCGTTCGGGATCGCGAAGGCGGCAAGGAGCGCGGCGAGAAACGCCGCGGCGATGACCGGCGTCAGCGCGAGCGCGATGAGCGCCTTTTTCGCGGCGCCGTTCACGGCCCGAGCCCCGGCGGCGGCGGCAGACGAAGATAGGCGAGACGCTTTGTTTCGGCGAAATGCTGCGCCTGCGCGTCGAGGATCGCGCCGGCGAAGAACGCGCCGACGCCGACGATCGCGAGCGCCGCCGAGACGATGAGCGTCGGAAAGCGCGGAACAAGCCCCGTCCGCAGGAACTCGATGAGGATCGGGATGAAAAGGACGCTGGCGACGCCGACGCAAAAGACGCCGAGCAGCCCGTAGACGAACCGCGGCCGGTGAAGGCGCAGGAAGCGGAACATGCGCCGCAGGATCCGTGCGCCGTCGCGGAGGGTCTTGAGCTTGCTCGCGCCGCCTTGCAGGCGCTCGGCGTAAGGCGTCTCGATTTCCGCGACCGGCAGGCGCAACAAGGCGGCGTGCGCCGACATCTCGATCTCGATCTCGAACCCCCGTGCGCGCGAGGGAAAGCTCTTGACGAAGCGGCGCGACAAGACGCGATAGCCGCTCAATACGTCCGTATACGTCGTCTTGAACAGCAATCTGAAAATCGCGCTGAAGACGCGATTGCCGAAGACATGGCCGGGCCTGTAGGCCGCGCCAGAGGCGTGCGCGCGCGCGCCGACCACCATGTCGAGCGTCTCGCGCCGGAGTCGTTCGAGCATCGCCGGCGCACACGCCGCGTCATAGGTGCCGTCGCCGTCGGCGACGACATAAATGTCGGCGTCGACATCGGCGAAGGCGCGCGTCAGGGCGTTTCCCTTGCCGGGATCGGGCTCTGACCGGACGATCGCGCCCGCCGCCGCCGCGACGCGCGCCGTCGCGTCGTCGGACGCATTGTCGTAAACATGGATTTCCGCCGACGGCAGCGCTTTCCTGTAAGCGGCGATGACGCCGCCGATCGCCGCTTCCTCATTGAGGCAGGGAAGGATGACGGCGATCCTCGGCAATCAGATCACCGGATCGGCTAGCCCGCGCCGGCGCGCGGCGGCGATGACCGTGTTCTTCAGAAGACAGGCGATCGTCATCGGACCGACGCCGCCCGGCGCCGGCGTGACGGCGCGCGCGCGGCGCGACGCGCCGGCGAAATCAACGTCGCCGACAAGTTTCCCGCCGACGCGGTTGATGCCGACATCGATGACGATCGCGCCCTCCTTGATCCAGTCGCCGCGGACGAGTTCCGGCTTGCCGACCGCCGCGCACAGAATATCCGCGGTACGGCACATGGCGGCGAGATCCCGGGTGCGCGAATGCGCCATGGTGACCGTGCAGTTCTCGGCGAGAAGGAGGAGCGAGAGCGGCTTGCCAACGAGGATCGAACGGCCGACGACGACGGCGTGAAGGCCCGAAAGCGCTTTCTCGACCGTCTTGATAAGGATGATCGACCCTTGCGGCGTGCAGGGCTGAAGCCCCGCTTCGCCGAGGAGAAGGCGTCCGGCGTTCGTCTCGGTGAGGCCGTCAACGTCTTTCGAGGGGTCGATTTCATTGATGACGCGGTGCGCGCTGATCCCGCCCGGCAGCGGCATCTGCACCAGAACGCCGTCGACGCCGTCATCGGCGTTGAGCCGGCGAACAAGGCTGACGACATCGTCCTCGCGCGCGTCTTTCGGCAGGCGATGCTCGATCGAGCGCATGCCCGCCTTTTTCGTCGCGATCGCCTTGTTGCGCACATAAACCTCGCTCGCCGGATCGTCGCCGACAAGCACGACGGCAAGGCCTGGCGTCACGCGACGGCGCTCGACAAGGTCTGCGACGGCGGCGGCGACGCGCGCGCGCAGCCTTTCCGCGACCGCCTTGCCGTCGATGATTTCAGCGCTCACGAAGAACGTCCTTCAGAAGGCTTTCAAGCCGGGCCGCGAGAGACGCCTCGTCGCCTGCAAGCGCGAACGTCTTCAGCCGGTCCGTTTCGCCTGCGGTAATCCGGACGGACGATTTCGGCAAGCCGAAGGCCTTGGCGATCGCTTCCGCCGCCGCCTTGTTGGCTTTTCCGTTCTCCGGCGGCGCGGTGACCCGCACGATGAGGCGCCGGTCGCCGCCGGGCCCTTCCCACGCGCCGCCGATCGACGCGCGCGACGCGCCCGGATTGACGCGAACGCGCAGAGTGAACGGCGCGCTCACATCAGCGGGCGCAGGACGTAATTGTTGACCCCGATCTGCAGCGCGTTGACGCCGAGGATGAGGATGATCGGCGAAATGTCGATACCCCCCATATTCGGGAGCACGTTGCGGATCGGCCGCAGCAACGGTTCGGTCAGCGCCTGACAGGTCGACCAGATCGCCTGCACCAGCTGGTTATGGCGGTTGATGACGTTGAAGCCGATGAGCCAGCTCATGATCACGCTGACGATGATGACGAAGGTGTAGAGATTGATGACCGCATTGAAGAGATAATGGATGACGAGCATGGCTTTTCAGTCCGCGATTGCCTGTTGACGCATCTATGGCGCGTCGGGGTCTCCCGCAACCAAGCCCTAATCCGCTTCGAGCCGCAGCGCCCGCGCGCAGAGCACCGGCGTCGCGAGCCCGCCGGCGCGGACAAAGCCGACGCCGTCCGCGGCGAGAATGAGGAGCGTCACGTCGGCTGCGGCGCCTTCGACCGCGGATTCGAACGGCAAGGCGTCGCCGGACCACAAGAGGCGCCCGCCCGCGGCGCTTCGCGCCGCCCGCCCCCGCCAGCAGCCGGAATAGGCGCAGACGGAAAGATCGCCGTCGGCCGTCGCCCAGATGTCCATCGCCGTGAACGCATCAGGCGGCGTCGAGGCGCACCCGTCCGCCGCGCACCAGACCTCGATCTGGTTGCCGCAGTTCCAGCTTTCCGGCGGGACCTCCGATTTCGACGCGCCGAGGATCAGCGCCGCCAGCATTTCGATCATCGGAGCCTCCGTTTTGGGCCTCGTGCGACCATTCCACCCTCAATTGACAGCGCGCAACCCCACGCCTAGATCAGCGCTTCCCAAATCCTGGGGCCCGAAAGGCCGCAAGGGGCTGTAGCTCAGTTGGGAGAGCGCCTCGTTCGCAATGAGGAGGTCAGCGGTTCGATTCCGCTCAGCTCCACCAGGCTTCGCGCATTGTTGATGCTTGAGCCGCCGCCAAGCGGCGGTTCGCAGGGGTCCGGCCGGGCGCGCCAGTCGCGGCGACGAACGCGCCGGGCGACGCCTGTCGCGCCGAAGCGCCGCGATGGCGGGCGGGCGATAATTCGCTGACCGGTCGGTCAGTTTTTCCCGCCTTGGTTGGAAAGACGGGCGGCCATTCGCCTTCGCGAATGTCGGCGGGATTGGCGCCGGCCCGGCAAGGCTTGAGGCTCGCGCGTATTGGCGAAAGCCGGAAACGCGCGCCGGACTTTGCGCCGCATGGGACGCTTGCCGAAGCGGAATGACGGGATCTCGGCCTTCGCCGGGAGGAGCGGCTTGGAGGAAAGGCGCACGCCGCCGGTTGATCGTCCGTCTACGGAACGCCGGGTCGGGGTTGCAAAAATTGGAATCTTCTGCTCACGAATTTTCAGCCCAAAGCCCGTTCACCAAAGTTTTTCCGTTAAGCATATAAGGCCCTGATTCACAGCCGTAAAAAAAACTTATCCGACACTTTATCCCCCACTTTATCCCCCACCTTATCCCCCACTTTATCCCCCACCTTATCCCCCTCCTTCCGAGGGCCCTTAAGATCGTCCGCAGGCGAAACAGGAAGAGGCGCCGTCGAAACGACGAGGGACAAGGGATTAGGGACTAGGGACTAGGGATTAGGGATTGGGAAATTGAGACCCGCGATTGACATCAAGCCGTCAGGCGGCAATCGGCGCGCGGCGCCATGCGGCCATGACGCCCTGTCGCCGGCGACGAACGGCGCGTGCCGAAGGGCGCCTTTCAGAACCCGCCAAACGGCGCCATTCGCCGTTCGGCCCCGCATGAAAAGCCGAAATTCCTCGCGCGCAGCGGCGGCAAAGGGCGCCTTTCGGCGAGGAGGTCGCGGCGGCGCTGGACATCGCCGCCCGCATTGCGGGAAACTGATGCGTTTCCGCGTTCCCGATCCCCCGGAGGAACCGATGGCCGACACGACACGACCAATTGAGACCAGCCCTTCGCGAGACGCCGAACTCGACCGCATTTTCGCGGCGCAAAGGCGCGCTTTCGCGGCCGAACCCCATCCGTCGCGCGAAACCCGCGCCGCAAGGCTCGATGCGCTGATCCGCGCGGTTGAGGCGAACGAAAAGCGCATCATCGATGCGATCAACGCCGATTTCACCTGCCGATCGCGCCATGAGACGATCGTCGCCGAAATTGTCGTCTCCGTCGCGGCGGCGAAAGCCGCGAAGAAGGGTCTCGCGCGATGGATGCGCCCGCGCGCTGTCGCAACGCCCATCCACATGCTGCCGGGCAGGAGCCGCATCGAGCCGCAGCCGCTCGGCGTCATCGGGATCATCTCGCCATGGAATTATCCGGTGCAGCTTGCTCTGTCGCCGGCCGCCGCGGCGCTCGCCGCCGGCAACCGGGTGCTGGTGAAGCCGAGCGAACTCACCCCGGCGACGAGCGAGCTTCTCCGCGACATCATCCGCGCCGAATTCGACGAGGGCGTGATGGCGGTCGTCACCGGCGGGGCCGACCTTGGCCAGGCGTTTTCTTCCGTCGCGTTCGATCATCTCCTGTTCACCGGTTCAACCGCGATCGGCCGGAAAGTCTACATGGCGGCGGCGGCGAATCTGACGCCGGTGACTCTCGAGCTTGGCGGCAAATCGCCGGCGATCATCGATGAAAGCGCCGATCTTGCCGCCGCGGCGCTGTCGATCGCGCACGGCAAGACGTTCAACGCCGGCCAGACTTGCGTAGCGCCGGACTACGTCTTGACGCCGCGCGCCAAACTCGATGCGACGGTCGATGCGCTCGCCGCGTCGGCGCGGAAACTCTACCCGGAGATCGACGGGACGAAAGACTACACGGCGATCATCTCGCAGCGCCATTTCGCGCGATTGAAGGCGCTTGTCGCCGAAGCGAAGGACGCCGGCGCGAAAATCGTCGAAGTCGGATCGTCGAATGCGCTCGATCCGCAGCGCAAGATCCCGCTGACGATCGTCGTCGATCCGCCGGCCGACATCGGCCTCATGAAGGAGGAAATCTTCGGGCCGGTGCTGCCGGTGATCGGCGTTACAGGCCGCGAGGAGGCGATCGCGCATGTGAACAAGGGCGATCGGCCGCTGGCGCTTTACTGGTTCGGCGAGGACAAGGCGGCGCGCGACGACGTTCTAAGGCGCACGATCGCCGGCGGCGTCACCGTCAACGACACGCTCTGGCACGTCGCGCAGGAAAACCTTCCCTTCGGCGGCGTCGGCAAGAGCGGCATCGGGGCCTATCTCGGGCGACAGGGCTTCGAGACATTCTCGCACATGAAACCGGTCTTTTATCAGAGCAGGTTCGCGTCGAACAAACTGCTCTACCCCCCGTTCTCGGAAAAGACGGACAAGCTCCTCAATATGGTTCGCAAGATCGTCTGATGGCCGCGTCCGAGACCGAAGAATTCGACTACGTCATTGTCGGCGCCGGCTCGGCGGGCTGCGTCATCGCCAACCGCCTCAGCGAAGACGGGAAATCGACGGTCTGCGTCCTCGAGGCGGGACCTGAAGACAAGAGCGCGCTCATCTCGACGCCCTTGGGATTCGCTTTCTTCCCGAAAGGCACGGTCTACAACTGGTCGTTCGAGACCGCGCCCCAAAAACACATGGGCGACAGGATCAAGAAGCAGCCGCGCGGACGCGGCCTCGGCGGGTCTAGCTCGATCAACGCCATGATCTACATCAGAGGATCGAAGGCGGATTATGACGGGTGGGCGAAGGCCGGCGCGACCGGCTGGGGATGGGACGATGTCCTTCCCTATTTCCGGAAGGCGGAGGATCAAGCGCGCGGGCCCGACGCCTATCACGCGGTCGGCGGCCCGCTGACGGTCTGCGACCTTCGCTATCGAAACCCGCTCTCCAGCGCGTTTCTCGACGCGACAGCGGAACTGCAGATGCCGAAAAACGCCGACTTCAACGGCGCGACGCAGGAAGGCATGGGATTTTACCAGGTGACGCAGCGCGAGGGAAAACGCTGCTCGGCCGCCGTCGCTTACCTTCACCCCGCGCGATCGCGGCCGAATGTCGACGTAAAGCCCGACAGCCGGGCGGAAAAGATCCTGATCGAGAATAATCGCGCGGCGGGCGTCCGTTTCCGTCAGGGTCGCCTGTCGAAGGTCGTCCGGGCGAGGCGGGAAATCATCGTCTCAGCCGGCTGCTTCCAGTCGCCGCAAGTGCTGATGCTGTCAGGGATCGGACCCGCGGCGCACCTTAAATCAATCGGCGTCGATGTCGTTGTCGACTCGCCGGAAATCGGCAAGAACCTGCAGGATCATCTCGACTATACGGTCCTTCGCCGCACGAAATCGCCGCACGCGATCGCGTTCACGCTCGCCTTCGCGCTCAATTTTCCAAAGGCGCTCAGCGATTTCAGGAACAAGAAGACCGGCGTCTTGACCTCGAACCTCGCCGAGGCGGGCGGCTTTCTGAAGACCGACCCGACGCTAGCCGAGCCCGACGTGCAGCTGCATTTCCTGCCTGCGCTCGTCGACAATCATGGCGAGAAAAAGCGCCTCGGCGGCGGTTTCTCCTGCCACGTCTGCGTATTGCGGCCGAAGAGCAGGGGCGAAGTCCTGCTCGCCTCGAAGGATCCGATGGCGAATCCCGTCATCGACCCGAATTTCCTGTCCGATGAAGACGATCTCCGCCGCCTCATCAAGGGCGCGCGCATCGTCTTTCGCATCATGGAGGCGCCGGCGATGCGCGCGGTCGCGGGCGATTATCTTTACGAAGGCCCGAATGCGAGCGACGAGGCGCTGATCGCCGACATCAAGCTTCGGAGCGACACGATCTATCATCCGGTCGGGACCTGCCGCATGGGATCGGACGCGCGCGCGCCGCTCGACCCGCAGCTTCGCGTCAGGGGCGTTTGCGGCCTTCGCGTCGCCGACGCCTCGGTGATGCCGAACCTGATTTCCGGCAACACCAACGCGCCGTCGATCATGATCGGCGAAAAGGCGGCGGATTTGATCCGCGCCGCGTAAAGGAAGCCCTGGCTTGGCCTTAACCTTGCTTCAGTTCCCTGCTTTTGTATCGCGGCGCAACATTTCTTGATATGACAGGCGCGCCCCCCGGGGGGATGACGGACCCATGTGCGGAATCATCGGAATTCTAGGGAAGAACGACGTCGCCCCGCTCATCGTCGAAGGGCTGAAGCGGCTTGAATACCGGGGCTATGATTCCTCCGGCGTCGCCACGATCGAGCGCGGCCGTCTCGATCGGCGCCGCGCCTCCGGCCGGCTTGGCGTCCTGACGCAGCGCCTCTCCGCAAACCCCCTCCACGGCGCGACCGGCATCGGCCACACGCGCTGGGCGACGCATGGCGCGGCGACTGACGACAACGCCCATCCCCACGCGACGGAACGCCTTGCGCTCGTACACAACGGCATCATCGAGAACTTCGCCGAGCTTCGCGACGAACTGAAGGCGAAAGGCTTCAAATTCGCCTCGCAGACGGACTCGGAAGTCTGCGCGCAGCTCATCACCTATTATCTCCAGAACGAGAACCTTCCGCCCAAGGATGCGGTCAAGAAGGCGCTCGACCGCATGCGCGGCGCGTTCGCCTTCGCGATCATATTCGCAGGCGAGGATGACCTCCTTGTCGCCGCGCGCCGCGGCAGCCCGCTCGCGATCGGGCGCGGCGACGGCGAGATGTTCGTCGGATCGGACGCCTACGCGCTCGCGCCGTTCACGAACCGCGTCACCTATCTCGAAGAAGGCGACTTCGCGATCATCACCCGAAAGGGCTTTGACATCTACGACGAGAAGGGCGTCATGGCCGCGCGCGCCGAGACGATTTCATCCGCGTCCGAGAACATGGTCGATAAGGACGGCCACCGCCATTTCATGGCGAAGGAAATTCACGAACAGCCGGAAGTCATCGCGCACACCTTGTCGCGATATATCGACGCCGCGACGGGTCTTGTCGCCCTGCCGAAGGGCGCTTTTGATTTCTCAAGGCTTGACCGGCTGACGATATCGGCTTGCGGCACCGCCTATTACGCGGGCCTCATCTCGAAATACTGGTTCGAAGCCTGGGCGCGGCTCCCGGTCGAAATCGATATCGCATCGGAGCTTCGCTATCGCGACGTTCCTTACGCGAAGAACGGCGGCGCGCTCTATGTTTCGCAATCGGGCGAAACCGCCGACACGCTGGCGGCGTTGCGCGAGGCGAAGGCTCACGGACAGAAGATCGCCGCTGTCGTCAACGTGCCGGAATCGTCGATTGCGCGCGAAGCGGACATCATCTTTCCGATGGCCGCAGGCCCTGAGATCGGCGTCGCGTCGACAAAAGCCTTCACCTGCCAGCTTGCGGCGCTTGCCTCGATCGCGCTCGCGGCGGGGCGCCAGCGCGGCGTCATCGCCGAGGCGGAGGAACGCGAGATCGTCGCCGCGCTGCTTCAGACGCCCCGGCTGGTCGGCGAAGCTTTGAAGCGCCACGCCGTCATCGAGGAAATCGCCCATGAAATCGCCAAAGCGTCGGACACGCTCTATGTCGGGCGCGGCGTTTCCTATCCGCTTGCGATGGAGGGCGCGCTGAAGCTCAAGGAGATCTCCTATATCCACGCCGAAGGCTATGCGGCGGGCGAACTGAAACACGGGCCGATCGCTCTCATTGATGAAAAGATGCCGGTGATCGTCATCGCGCCGTCGGATCGGCATTTCGAGAAGTCGATTTCGAACATGCACGAAATCATGGCGCGCGGCGGCAAGGCGATCTTGATGTCCGACGCCGAAGGAATAAGGCGCGCCGGACCCGGCATTTTCGCCGCGATCGAGGTTCCCGCGGTCCACCCCCTCCTTTCGCCAATCGTTTACGCCGCGCCCATACAACTCCTCGCCTACTACACGGCGACGACCAAGGGCACGGATGTCGACCAGCCGCGCAACCTTGCGAAATCCGTCACCGTCGAATGAGTTTGGACGGGGCCGATGAGCAGCGTTAAGCCGTCACTCGGTTCAACGAAGACGCGCATGACCGGGCTGCCCGCCGCGATCGACCGACTGACCGAATGGCATATCCGGCAAGTTCTGCCTTTGTGGGCTTCAGCCGGCGTCGACGAACGCGGCGGATTTTTCGAGAGCCTTGACTTCGACGGGCGCCCGGTCGCGGGGCAACAACGCCGCGTGCGCGTCCAGTGCCGCCAGATTCACGCGTTTACGGACGCGGCGCTGCGCGGCTGGCTCGCCGCGGGCGAGGCGATCGCGGCGCGCGGCTTTGCACGCCTTCTGGAGACCGCCTGCCCCGATGATGGCGCGCGCGGCTGCGTCCATGCGCTCCATGACGACGGGCGCGTCGCTGACCGCCTTCGCGACCTTTACGATCAGGCGTTTCTCCTTCTCGCCTGCGCGGCGCGCATCAGGGCGACGAACGATCCCGTCGCGCGCGGCCTTGCTGACCGGACGCTTGCGTTTCTTGATCGCGAGTTCGCCTCGCCCCATGGCGGCTATCGCGAGAACGATCGCGGCGGCTTGCCGCGGCGCCAAAATCCCCATATGCACCTCTTCGAAGCGTTGACCGCGCTCTACGAAGCGACCGGCGAGACGGCGTATCTTGAACGCGCTGGCGCCCTCGACAATCTCCTGCGAACGCGCTTCATCGATCGCGACAAGCGCGCGCTTCGCGAGTATTTCAACGACGACTGGTCGCTGATCGATCGCGTGAGCGATGCGATCGAGCCGGGCCATATGGCGGAATGGGCGTTCCTCCTCGATCGTTGGGCGCGGCGCTCGGGCGCCGATCGAGCGGATGAAATTCGCATGCTCGCAAATGCGGCGGCGAACTTTATTGCGCCGGAGGATGCGCCGTTTCTCCCCGGCCGGGCGCTTCTCGGTCGCCCGACGCAAAGAGCCGCGCGGCGCCTCTGGCCGCAAACGGAGCGCCTTCGCGCCTTGCTCGTGCTGGCGCGCGACGGCGACGCGGGGGCGGCGGCCGCCGCCGCGCGCCTCATCGATGCGCTCTTTCAGACCTATTTCTCGCCGCCGACGCTTGGCCTTTGGTGCGACGAATTCGACGCCGAGGGCGCGCGGATCGCGAAAGACGTCCCCGCCAGCATCCTCTACCACATCCATGAAGCCGTATGCTGCGCGGCCGATTCAGCGGACATGATCGCCGCATGACGAAACGGGCGACAATCCAGCCGGTGATCATGTCAGGCGGGTCCGGCACGCGGCTTTGGCCGATGTCGCGCGCGGCAAGGCCGAAGCAGTTCCTGCCGCTCATCGGCGACCGATCGCTCTTCCAGGAAACGGCGCTCCGCCTCTCCGGCGGCGGCGACGCCGATTTTCTGCCGCCGGTCGTCATCGCCGGCGCCGCTCACGCCGCGATCGTAAGGGCGCAGCTCAAGGCGATCTGCGTCGAACCCGCCGCAATCATTATCGAGCCGATGCCCCGCAA
>Ga0073934_10007210_pt1 | contig 15662 bp, 12 predicted proteins | sample LarsenN4metaG_FD_76834 | JGI IMG/M metagenome (GOLD analysis project Ga0073934, IMG submission 76834) | Hot spring sediment bacterial and archeal communities from British Columbia, Canada, to study Microbial Dark Matter (Phase II) - Larsen... ...
CCGAGCACCAGCTCGGGCTGCAGCTCGGCGACGCGCGCCTCCACCTCGAGGTAGTCGTCGCTGATCAGCGCCTCCAGGCCGTAGACCGCGGCGGCCTCGCGAACGTCCTTGGCGCGCTCGCGGCTGTAGCTGCCCAGGCCCACGACCTCGAAGCCGAGTTCCTGCGCCGCCACGCGAGCCGCGGCGATGGCGTGGGTGGCGTCGCCGAACACGAAGACGCGCTTGCCGGTGAGGTAGCCGCTGTCCACCGAACGCGCGTACCAGCGCGCTCGCGCGTCCAGGCCTTCGAGCGCGGCCGCCACGTCCAGGCCGGCCAGCATGCAGACCTCACGAACGAACTCGCGCGTCGCGTTCAGGCCGATCGGCACCGTGCGCGTGCAAGGCATGCGGTGCACGCGCGTCAGGTAGGCGGCGGCGGCGCCGGCGGTCTCGGGGTACATCAGCACGTTGAAGTCGGCCTCGGTGAGGCGCGTCACGTCGGCCGGCGTGGCGTCGAACGGCGCCACCACGTTCACCTCGAGGCCGAGGGCGCCGAGCAGCGTGCGCAGCTCGGCCACGTCGTCGCGGTGGCGGAAACCGAGCGCGGTGGCGCCGAGCAGGTTGCAGCGCCGGCCCGGCTGGCGTGCCTGCGGGGCCTCGACCGGAGGCGGGCACAGCGCGCGCACCAGGCGGTAGAAGGTCTCGTCGGCGCCCCAGTTCTCCTTGCGCTGGTAGGCCGGCAGCTCGAGAGGCACCACCGGGATCGGCAGGCCGAGCGTCGCGGCCAGGCCGCCGGGGTCGTCCTGCAGCAGCTCGGCGGTGCACGATGCGCCGACCAGCATGGCCTGCGGCCGGTAGCGCTCGTGGGCGGCGCGCACGCTGCGCTTGAAGAGCTCGGCGGTGTCGCCGCCGAGGTCACGCGCCTGGAAGGTGGTGTAGCTCACCGGCGGGCGGCGGTCGCGCCGCTCGATCATCGTGAACAGCAGGTCGGCATAGGTGTCGCCCTGCGGCGCGTGCAGCACGTAGTGCAGCTCGCGCATCGCGGTGGCCACGCGCATCGCGCCGACGTGCGGCGGGCCTTCGTAGGTCCACAGGGTGAGCTTCATGCGGTGGTTCTCGGGATCTCGTGCGTGCGGCGGGCTTTAGGCGGCGATGCGCCGGCGGCGGTCGAAAGGCCGCGTGAACAGCGCCGCCAGATCGCCGGCCTGCTCGAAGCCCTGGATCGGCGTGAACATCAGCTCGATCGACCACTTGGTGGCCAGGCCCTCGGCCTCGAGCGGGTTGGCCAGGCCGAGGCCGCAGACCACGAGGTCGGGCGCGGCGGCGCGGCAGCGGTCGAGCTGCGCGTCGACGTCCTGGCCTTCGACGATCGGGGTGCCGGCGGGCAGCAGCGCGAGTTCGGGCGCCAGGTGGCCGCGGTGCAGATAGGGCAGGCCGACCTCGGCCAGCTTCATGCCCAGCTCGCGATGCAGGAAGCGCGCCAGCGGCAGCTCGAGCTGCGAGTCGGGGAAGAAGAACACGCTGCGCCCGGCGAGCTGCTGGCGCGCGCGCGCCAGCGACCGTGCGGCACGTTCGCGGCGCGGCCCCACGGTGTTGGCGAACCGCGTCGGCCCCACGCCGAAGGCGAGACAGGCAGCGCGCAGCCACTCGGTGCTGCCTTCGGCGCCGAGCGGGAACGGCGCCGGCACGTGGCGCGCGCCGCGCGCGGCCAGCGCCTTCATCGTGTCGGCGAGGAAGGGCTGCGCCAGCAGCACCAGGGTGTTCGGGCCGACCGGCGGCAGATCCCCCGCGCGGCGCGCCGGCAGGAAGTGCACGGGGCCGATGCCGAGCTCGTCGAACAGGCGGCGGAACTGGTCCTCGACGATGTCGGCGAGCGCCCCCACCACGAGCAGCTGGCGCTCGGCGCCGGCCGGCAAGGCGGGCAGTTCGGGAACGAGCGCCGCGAGGCAGGCGTCCTCGCCCTGCGTGAAGGTGGTCTCGATGCCGCTGCCCGAGTAGTTCAGCACGCGCACCGCCGGCAGGTGGCGCTGCGACAGGCGCTGCGCGGCGCGGCCGAGGTCGAGCTTGATCACCTCCGACGGGCACGAGCCGACGAGGAACAGCATGCGGATGTCGGGCCGGCGCTGCAGCAGCTGCGAGACGACACGGTCGAGCTCGTCGTTGGCGTCGGCGAGGCCGGCGAGGTCGCGGTCGTCGATGATCGCGGTGGCGAATCGCGGCTCGGCGAAGATCATCACGCCGGCCGCCGATTGCAGCAGGTGCGCGCAGGTGCGCGAGCCGACGACGAGGAAGAAGGCGTCCTGGATCTTGCGGTGCAGCCAGACGATGCCGGTGAGCCCGCAGAACACCTCGCGCTGGCCGCGCTCCTGCGTCACCGGCAGCTCGGCGCAGGGCTCGAGGGCCACCGGCTGCAGCGCAAACACGCGGTGGTTCATGCGATCACCGCCGCGCCGCCGCGCGCCGCCTCGTCCAGCCTTGCCGCGCGCAGCTTCAGCAGGAACTGCGCCGCGTTGACGACGTAGGCCGCGTAGGCCGCGAGCGCGATCGCCATCTGCCCCGCCGGCCCCGGCCGCCCGAGCAGCAGCGCCAGCACGTAGGCCGCGTGCAGCGCGATCACGACCATGCTGAACACGTCCTCCCAGAAGAAGGCCGGCGCGAACAGCCAGCGGCCGAACACCACCTTCTCCCAGATCGACCCGGTGACCATGATGGTGGCGAGCAGCGCCGTCTTGACCAGCACCGACGCGGTGGCCGCCGCGAAACCCTCGCCGGTGGCGAACCAGCGCAGCACGAGGGCGAGGCTCGCCAGGAAGACCACGAACTGCAGCGGCGCCAGCACGCCCTGCACGCGCGTCCAGGGGCTGGCGTCGCGCCGGCGGCGCTCGGCCTCGGTATACAGCGGGACCCGGGAACCGGGCGCCTGGGGGCCGAGAAACGACAACGACATGCCGGGCAGACTAGACCCGGACCGGGAAAGTGTCAATTCGGGTTGACGTCTCATCCGATTGACACAAGTGCCGACGCGGCCGATCATGGCCCGACTGCGCTTGATGCACCGCACCAAGCGAGCCCTGGAGGTGGCGTATGGTGGAAACCCTGAGCGCGCGCACTTTGACGCTGCCGGGAGGGCGCGGTAGAACTTGCAGGCCCGACGGGCCGGCGTCGAGGTGTCGTCACCGCGAACCCGGCTCCGGCCCCGAAGGCTGTCGACTGCAGTTGGACCATCAGCGAGCGCCACGCGGCGCCTACCTGTCGGGCTTTCATGCGGCCGCCTGTACCAAGGGCCGAAGCGTGCTGGCGCGCTCCGAGCTCGGAGGAGGAGCGAGCCATGCGAAGTGATGTCCCCCGACCGAGGCCGTCAGCGGTTCAGCGCGAGCGCGACATGGCCTGCCTGGCGCAGGCGATCGACGTCGACGTGATCCCGCGCCTGGCGCGCCGCCTCGGACTGGGCAACGACCCCTCCGTGGTGGGCCGCCTGGTCACCCCGTCCGACCTCGCCACCTTCCTCGACGCGCTGCTCGCCGGCCGCCTGGCCGACGGCGAGACCCTGATGGCGCAGCTGCGCGCGCGCGGCGCCAGCGTCGAGGTCGTCTACCTCGGACTCTTCATGCCCACCGCGCGCCGCCTCGGCGAGCTGTGGAGCGACGACCGCGTCGACTTCGCCGCAGTGACCGTGATGCTCGGCCACCTGCAGCGCTGGCTGCGCGAGCTGAGCTCGGCCTTCTCGGCCGAGCGCCAGGCGGCGCCACACGCGCACCGCGCATTGTTCGTGCAGGCGGCGGGCGAGCAGCACAGCTTCGGCCTGTCGATGCTGGCCGAGTTCTTCCGCCGCGCCGGCTGGGACGTGCTCGGCGGCATCGGCGGCGCCGGGCTCGACGCCTCCGAGCGCGTGCGCCGCGAGTCGGTCGATCTGGTCGGCTTCTCGGTCGGCAGCGAACCGCAGCTGCCCTGGCTGCTGCGCCACATCGAGCAGGTGCGCGCCGCGTCGCTCAACCGGCGCATCGTGGTGATGGTCGGCGGCCCGCTGTTCGATCAGCACCCGGAGCTGCTCGCCGGCGTGCCGGCCGACGCCTCGTCGACCAGCGCGCCCGACGCGCTGCGCCTGGCCGAGGCGCTGGTCGCCGAGCGCCAGTCCGCGGCGTGAGCCGGCGGCGGGCCGGCATTGATGCCACGCAAGCCCGATTGACAATCGGGACTGCACGCTTTCCCTGACGTCCATTCACTGGAACAATCGCGCGAATCCATTCCGTCTGACATCCGTCCGCCATGCCCCGCGCCCCCGCTCCACTGCTCGGCGACCTCGACGCCAGGACCGTGGCGCGCCTGGTGGAGACCTCGAGCGACATCGCGCTGCTGCTCGACGAGGGCGGCACCATCCTCGAGGTGCTGACGCCCGGCGTCGAGCTGCCGGCACGCGACATGCGCCAGTGGCGCGGCCGCAGCTGGAGCCAGACCGTCACCAGCGAGAGCCGCCAGAAGGTGGAGGCGCTGCTGCACGAGGCGCGCGCCGAGACCGACGCCGCGATCACGCGCTGGCGCCAGGTCAACCACCCGCTGGCCGGGCGCGACGACCTGCCGGTGCTGTACGCGGCGCTGCGCGTGGCGCCGCCGGCGCGCGAGGGCCACGACGGCCGCGCCCGCTTCGTCGCCATCGGCCGCGACCTGCGCACGATGGTGGCGCTGCAGCGCCGCCTGGTCGAGGCGCAGCAGGCGATGGAGCGCGACTACTGGCGCTTCCGCGAGGCCGAGACGCGTTACCGCCACCTCTTCGAGACCTTCTCCGAGGCGGTGCTGATCATCGACGGCACCACCCAGCGCGTGCTCGAGGCCAACCCGGCGGCGCGCGCGCTGTGCGAAGCCGGCCGTGCGCGCCTGGTGGGCGCGCCGCTCGCCTCGCTGTTCGACGCCGCGCACGCCGCGCCGGTGCAGGACCTGCTCGCCGCGGCGCGCTCGATCGGCCACCAGCCGCCGGTGGTGGCGCGCATGGCCGGCGGGCGCGAGGTCAGCGTGGCGGCCTCGGTGTTCCGCCAGGACAACGCCGCCTTCGCACTGATGCGCCTGGTGCCGCTGCGCGCCGAGGGGCTGCCGCCCGGCACGCCGGCCGCGCTGCCGGCGGGTGCGGCGCGCGGCGCGCGCAAGGCCGGCACGCGCGCCGAGCCGGCCGACACCTGGGGTGCGGTGCTGATGGGCTTCATGCAGAACTCGCCCGACGGCATCGTCTTCTGCAGCCCGGAGGGCCAGGTGCTGGCCGCCAACCGCGCCTTCCTCAATCTGGTGCAGCTGGGCGCCGAGGAGCAGGCGCGCGGCCAGCCGCTGGACCGCTGGGTCGGCCGCGCCGGCGTCGAGACCGGCGTGCTGATCAGCAACCTGCGCCAGCGCGGCACGATCGGCCTCTTCCAGACCACCGTGCGCGGCGAGTACGGCGCCAGCACCGAGGTGGAGATCACCGGCTCGGTGGTCGGCACCGGCGAGCACAGCAGCGCGCTCGCCCTGGCGGTGCGCGACGTGGCGCGCCGCCTGCGCCCCGAGCCGGCCGGCGGCCAGCCGCGCCTGCAGCGCTCGGCCGCCGAGCTGGCCGAGCTGGTCGGGCGCACGCCGCTCAAGGAGATCGTGGCCGAGACCACCGACCTGATCGAGCAGCTGTGCATCCAGACCGCGCTCGAGATGACCGGCGACAACCGCGCCTCGGCGGCGCAGCTGCTCGGCCTGTCGCGCCAGAGCCTGTACGTCAAGCTGCGCCGCTACGGCATCGCCGACCACGGCGGCGACGACGAGAGCTGATCGTTCCGATCCAGGTGTAAATTCAGATTGACGCTTTGCGGCGTCAAGCGCACTATGCGGGCATGGCCCTGCCCGCCCCGTCGGCCGTTGCCGAGCTGCTCAAGCCGATCACCTGGTTCCCGCCGATGTGGGCCTTCGGCTGCGGCGTGCTCGCCTCGGGCGTGCCGCTGGCCGAGCGCTGGGCGGTGGTGGTGCTCGGCGTGCTGCTCGCCGGCCCGCTGGTCTGTGCCACCAGCCAGGCGGTGAACGACTGGTTCGACCGTCACGTCGACGCCATCAACGAGCCGCAGCGGCCGATCCCCTCCGGGCGCATGCCCGGGCGCTGGGGCCTGTACGTGGCGCTCGCCTGGACGGCGCTGTCGCTGGTGGTCGCGCTGGCGCTCGGGCCCTGGGGCTTCGTCGCCGCGGCGCTCGGGCTGCTGCTGGCGTGGGCCTACAGCGCGCCGCCGCTGCGCCTCAAGCGCAACGGCTGGTGGGGCAACGCGGCCTGCGGCTTCTGCTACGAGGGCCTGGCCTGGGTGACCGGCGCCGTGGTCATGGCCGGCGGCGCGGCGCCGAGCTGGAACTCGCTGACGCTGGCCGCGCTGTACAGCCTGGGCGCGCACGGCATCATGACGCTCAACGACTTCAAGTCGATCGAGGGCGACCGCGCCAGCGGCATCGGCTCGCTGCCGGTGCGCCTGGGCGTGCAGGGCGCGGCGCGCGCCGCCTGCTGGACGATGGCGCTGGCGCAGCTCGCCGTGGTGGCGCTGCTGCTGCTGTGGGGGCGCCAGGGGCACGCGCTGGTGGTCGCGCTGCTGCTGGCGCTGCAGCTCGTGCTGATGACGCGCTTCCTGGCCGCGCCGCGCGCGCGCGCCACCTGGTACAGCGGGCTCGGCGTCACGCTGTACGTGCTCGGCATGCTGGCCAGCGCGCTGGCGCTGCGCTCGCTGGCGCTGGAGGCCTGAGGTGTCCATCGGCGTTTCCGGCATCGTCCGCCTCGGACTCGTGCAGGCCATGCTCGGCTCGATCGTCGTGCTCACCACGTCCACGCTCAACCGCGTCATGGTCGTCGAGCTGGCGCTGCCGGCGCTGCTGCCCGGCCTGCTCGTCGCCTGGCACTACGCGGTGCAGCTGACGCGCCCGCGCATGGGTTACGGCTCCGACCTCGGCGCGCGCCGCACGCCGTGGATCGTCGGCGGCCTGGCGGTGCTGGCGCTCGGCGGCTTCGGCGCCGCCCTGGCCACCGCGTGGATGGCCAGCCACCCGCGCGCCGGGCTCGTGCTCGCCGTGCTCGCCTTCAGCGCCGTGGGGCTCGGCGTCAGCGCCGCCGGCACCTCGCTGCTCGCACTGCTGGCGCGCCTGGTCGACGCGCCGCGCCGCGCCAGCGCCGCGGCCACGGTGTGGGTGATGATGATCGTCGGCTTCGCGCTCACCGCGGGGCTGGCCGGGCGCTTCCTCGATCCGTTCACGCCGGCGCGGCTGGTCGCGGTGTCGGGCACGGTCTCGCTGGTCGCCTTCACGGTGGCCTGCCTGGCGCTGTGGGGCCTGGAGCGGCAGGCGCCGCCGCGCGCGGCGGCCGATCCGGCGGCCGGGCGGCCGCGCTTCCTCCTCGCGCTCGCCGAGGTGTGGCGCGAGACCGATGCCCGCCGCTTCACGGTCTTCGTGTTCGTCTCGATGGTCGCCTACAGCATGCAGGACCTGATCCTCGAGCCCTTCGCCGGTGTGCTGTTCGGCCTGAGCCCCGGCGCCACCACGCAGCTGGCCGGCCTGCAGCACGGCGGCACGCTGGCCGGCATGCTGCTCGCGGCGCTCGCGGGGCGGCGCTGGCGCGGCGTCTCGTTCGGTTCGCTGCAGGCCTGGACGGTGGCCGGTTGCCTGGCCTCGGCGCTGGCGCTGCTCGGCCTGGTGGCCGCCGGCGCGCTCGCGCCGCACTGGCCGCTGCACGCCAACGTCTTCGCGCTCGGCATGGCCAACGGCGCGTTCTCGATCGCCGCCATCGGCTCGATGATGAGCCTGGCCGGCCAGGGCCGCGGCGCGCGCGAGGGCACGCGCCTGGGCCTGTGGGGCGCGGCGCAGGCGATCGGCTTCGCGCTCGGCGGCCTGGTCGGCGCGGCGGCCAGCGACGGCGCGCGCCAGCTGCTGGGCGGCGTGGGCGCGGCCTACGGTTCGGTCTTCCTGGTCGAGGCGGCGATGTTCGTCGCCGCGGCCGGGGTGGCGGCGCGCATCGGGCAGACGGCGTGGACGGCGCAGGGTGCGCCGCGCGCCGCGCCCTGGTCCAGCAGAGGTGTTTCATGACGGCGACGTTCGCTCCTGCTCCCTACGACGTGGTGGTGGTCGGCGGCGGCCCCGCGGGGGCGACCGCGGCGCACGACCTGGCCCTGGCCGGCCTCAGCGTGCTGCTGCTCGACCGCGGCGGGCGCATCAAGCCCTGCGGTGGCGCGATCCCGCCGCGCCTGATCCAGGACTTCGGCATCCCCGACCACCTGCTGGTGGCGCGCGCGCGCTGCGCCCGCATGATCTCGCCGAGCGACGAGCGCGTGGACATCCCGATCGAGAACGGCTTCGTCGGCCTCGTCAACCGCGAGCAGTTCGACGAGTGGCTGCGCGAACGGGCCCGCGCCGCCGGCGCCGTGCGCGTGGCGGGGCGCTTCGAGCGCCTGGAGCACACCGACGACGGCATCACCGTCGTGCACCTGCGCCGCCGGCACGGCGAGGCCGACGAGCCGGAGCACGCCGCCAGCGTGCGCGCGCGCTGCGTGATCGGCGCCGATGGCGCGCGCTCGGAGGTGGCGCGCCAGTGCGTGCCGGGCGCCGACAAGGGGCACTTCGTCTTCGCCTACCACGAGATCGTGCAGGCCCCGGCGGCCGACGCGCGCGGCCCCGACTACGACGGCGCGCGCTGCGACGTCTACTACCGCGGCACGCTGTCGCCCGACTTCTACGGCTGGGTCTTCCCGCACGGCGACACGCTGAGCGTGGGCACCGGCAGCGCCGACAAGGGCTTCTCGCTGCGCACCGCCACCGCGGCGCTGCGCCGCGCCGCCGGGCTCGACGCGCTGCCCACCGTGCGCCGCGAGGGCGCGCCGATCCCGCTCAAGCCGCTGCCGCGCTGGGACGACGGGCGCTCGGTGGTGCTGGCCGGCGACGCCGCCGGCGTGGTGGCGCCGGCCTCCGGCGAGGGCATCTACTACGCGATGGCCGGCGGCCGCCTGGCGGCGCAGGCGGCGCGCGAGTTCGTGGCCAGCGGCGACGCGCGCGCCCTGGCCGGCGCGCGCAAGCGCTTCATGCGCGAGCATGGGCGGGTGTTCTGGATCCTCGGCATCATGCAGCGCTTCTGGTACGGCAGCGACAAGCGGCGCGAACGCTTCGTCAGCATCTGCCGCGACCGCGACGTGCAACAGCTCACCTTCGACGCCTACATGAACAAGCGTCTCGTGCGCAGGAGGCCCCTGGCCCATGTGCGCATCTTCTTCAAGGACATGGCCCACCTTCTCGGGCTGGCTCGCGTCTGAGCCGGGAGGCCCACCGCATGGCCCCAGGGCGCGCCGCCTCGGCGCGCGAGATCGGCGTGGCCGTCGCCCTCGTCTTCCTGGTGGCCGGCCTGGGCGGCTGGGCCACCCAGCTCGGGCCCTGGTACGCGGCGTTGAAGCAGCCGCCGTGGAAGCCGCCCGACGCCTGGTTCGGCCCGGCCTGGACGCTGATCTTCGGCCTCACCACCTGGGCCGCGCTGCGCGTGTGGGTGCGCAGCACCGGCGCGGCGCGCCGGCGCTGGGCCGCGGCGCTGGCCGCCAACGCGCTGCTCAACGTGCTGTGGAGCGTGCTCTTCTTCACCCTGCGCCGGCCCGACTGGGCGCTGGCCGAGGTGGGGCTGCTGTGGCTGTCGATCGCGCTGCTGGTGGCCCTGGCCTGGCGCGTCGACCGGCCGGCCGCGGCGCTGCTCCTGCCCTACCTGGTCTGGGTGGCCTTCGCGGCCACGCTCAACGCGGCGGTGGTACGGCTCAACGCGCCGTTCTAGGCGGTTTCGCGGCATCGGCCGCGGTGCGCCCCCGGCATGCCGGTGTGTCAAGACCTTGCCCAGGTGCGACAATCGCGAAATCGCGGCTGTCCATCTGCCGTCCAACGCCGCTCGCCGCCGCCGCGCGGCTCGTCAGGCCCGCATGACCTCGCCCTCCCGCCCGCCAGCCGACCTCGGCGTGCTCTCGGATTGCGCCGACGAGCTGGCCGAGGCCTTCGTCTCGCTGACGAGCGACATCGCCCTCGTCATCGACGAGCGCGGCGTGATCACGCGCGTGGCGCAGAACGGCAGCGGCCCGGCGATGCCCGGCGCCGAACAGTGGGTCGGCCGCCGCTGGGCCGACACGGTCACCGGCGGCACGCGGCGCAAGATCGAGCTGATGCTGGCCGACCTCAGCCTGACCGGCGTGGCGCGCCGGCGCGAGGTCAACATCGCCGGCGCCGCCGGCGAGGCCGAGATCCCGCTCGCCTACACCGCGCTGCGCCTGGGGCCGGACGGCCCGGTGATCGCCGTCGGGCGCGACCTGCGCGCGGTGGCCGCGATCCAGCAGCGCTTCCTCGACGCCCAGCAGGAGATGGAGCGCAGCTACTGGCGCGCGCGCCAGCTCGAGGCGCGCTACCGGCTGCTGTTCCAGGTTGCCACCGATGCGGTGATGACGGTGGAGGCGACCTCGCGGCGCATCGTCGAGGCCAACCACGCCGCGGCGGCGTTCTTCGGCGCCGCCGGGGCGCCGCTGGCCGGCCTGTCGGCGGTTGACGGCTTCGACCGCACCTCGCGTCCCGCGGTGCAGGCGCTGCTCGACAGCGCCCGCACGAGCGGCCGGCCGGCCGAGATCCACGCCCGGCTGGCGCGCGGCGGCGGCATGGTGGCGGTGAGCGCCACGCCGTTCCGCGCCCGCGACGGCATGCGCCTGCTGCTGCGCGTGCGCGGCGCCGAGCCCGCCGCCAGCGACGGCAGCGCCGAGCTCGCGGTGGCGCTGGCGCGGCTGGTCGACACCACGCGCGACGGCGTGGTGGTCACCGACTCGAGCGGGCGCATCCAGGTCGCCAACCCGGCCTTCGTGGCGCTGGTCGGCGCGGCGAGCGAAGACCAGGTGCGCGGGCGCGCCATCGCCGACTGGCTGGGCCGCATCGCCGACGACGTGCCGGCGCTGATCGCCGGCGTGCACGGCCACGGCATCGCCGAGCTGGTGCGCACGCAGCTGCGCCGCGAGGGCGGACGGGGCGCGCTCGACGTCGACGTCGCGGCCGCCCTGCTGACCGAGGGCGACCAGGAGTGCTTCGGCTTCACCGTGCGGCCCTGCGGCGAGGCGCTGTCGGCGCAGGCCGACCAGCGCCGCGCCCGCCTGGCCGGCGCGCTGGCGGCGCTGGAGGGTGAGCTCGCCGGCGGCGACGCCGCGGTGCTGCTGGAACGCGCGCAGCGCCTCGTGCAGCGCCACTTTGCACAGGCCGCGATCGAGCGCTGCGGCGGCGACCTGCAAGCCGCGGCCCGCATGTTGGCTCTGGACGTCGCCGAACTGGGTGCGCTTGCGCGATGATGGGGGCCGCGGCGGCTGACACGGCCACGCCGCCCCACCCGTGACGCCCTCCGCCCCCACCTCCTCCGCCTCCGCCGCCCTCCAGCACCCCGCCTTCGGTCAGGCCGACCTGACCAACTGCGAGCGCGAGCTGATCCACCTGGCCGGATCGATCCAGCCGCACGGCCTGCTGCTCACGCTGCAGGGCCGCGAGCTGCGCATCGTACAGGCCAGCCGCACCGCCGCCGCGCTGCTCGGGCGCACGCTCGATGCGCTGCACGGCCAGCCGCTGGCCACGCTGGGCGGCGACGTCGAAACTGCGGTGCGCGAAGCGATGGCCCAGGCCGAGCCGGGCGTGCCGCAGCCGCTGCGCTGCCGCATCGCCGGCACGGCGCCGCACGCCGAGGCGCCGGCGCCGCTCTTCGAAGGCGCCGTGCACGCGGTGGAGCCGGCGCTGTGGGTGCTCGAACTCGAGGCCGTTCCGGCCGATCCCGCGGCCCCCGTGCCGGCCGGGCCCGCCGGCGATGCCGCCAACCCCGCCGCCGCCGTGGCCCTGCCGCGCGAGGTGCTCGAGCGCGAGCTCGGCGCCGCCATCAAGCGCTGCAGCGAGGCCTCCGGCATCGGCGCGCTGGCCGACGCGGTGGTGCGCAGCGTGCGCGCCCTCACCGGCTACGACCGCGTGATGGTCTACCGCTTCGACCCCGACGGTCACGGCCAGATCATCGCCGAGGCGCGCGAGCCCAGACTGGAGCCGCTGCTCGGCCACCACTATCCGGCCAGCGACATCCCGCAGCGCGCGCGCGAGCTGTACCTGCGCAACCGCGTTCGCGTGCTGGTCGACGTGAACTACGACCCCGCGCCGCTGGTGCCGCGCATGCTGCCCGGCGGCGACGGGCCGCCGCGCGAGCTGGACATGTCGATGTGCTACCTGCGCAGCATGTCGCCGCTGCACCTGCAGTACCTGCGCAACATGGGCGTCACGGCCACGCTGGTGGTCTCGCTGGTGCGCGAGGGCCAGCTGTGGGGCCTCATCGCCTGCCACCACGACCGCCCGCGCAACCTGCGCTACGCGCTGCGCGCCGCCTGCGAGCTGCTCGGCGAGGTGGTGGCCACGCGCATCGCGGCGATCGAGAACTACGCGCGCGCGCAGGTCGCGATCCAGGTGCGGCGGCTGCAGCAGCGCCTGGTCGAGGCCACCTCCACCGAGGGCGACTGGCGGCTGGCGCTGCTGCGCAACCCGCGCACCCTGCTGCAGCCGCTGGACGCCACCGGCGCCGTGCTGTTCCACGGCGGCGAGGTGCTGACCTGCGGCGAGACGCCCTCCACGCCCGAGCTGCGCGCGCTGCTGCGCTGGGCGGCCGCGCAGCCGCCCTCGGCGACGCCGGGCGTGGCCTGCGCCACCTCGTCGGTGGGGCGCGCCGACCCGGCGCTCGAGTCGCTCACGCCCACCGCCTGCGGCGTGGTGGCGGTGCGCCTGTCGGAGCAGAAGCCCGAGTACCTGATGTGGCTGCGCAAGGAGCAGCTGCAGACCGTGACCTGGGCCGGCGACCCGAGCAAGCCCGTGATCAGCAACGACCCGCTGACCCTCTCGCCGCGCCGCTCGTTCGCCGCCTGGTCGGAGATCGTGCGCGGCACCGCGCTGCCCTGGTCGGCGCACGAGCTCGCGATGGCCGCGGCCCTGGGCGACGCGCTCGTCGACATCATCGTGCAGGTGGACGCGGTGCGCCTGCTCATCGCCGGCCACCAGCTCGCCCAGGTGCGCGCCACGATCGCCGGCTCGCGCGAGGCGGTGGCGGTGGTGGGCAGCGCCGACGGCAGCTTCTACGCCAACGACGCGCTGCACGCGCTGATCGGCATGCCGAGCGGGCACTGCAACTCGCTGGCCGTGCTGCTCGAGGCCTTCGCCGGCGACGGTGCGGCGCGTGCGATGGTCGAGCACGTGCTGCACGAACGGCGCAGCTGGCGTGGCGAGTTGGCGCTGGCGCGCCCGCCCGGCGGGGCGGGCCTGACCGGCGTTCCCGTCGATCCCGACGCCGCCCCCGCGCTCGCCGCGCGCGCCGAGCCGGTGCCGACGCGCGACGGCGCCCTGCTCGGCTTCATCGTCATCCTCGAAGACCTCACGCAGGCGCGGCGCACGAGCCGCGCGCGCCAGCACCTGGAGCTGGCGCTGTCGCGCGCCAGCCGGCACGGCGGCCTGGGGCCGGGCGGGCAGGCCGACGGCCTGGTGGCGGCGATCATCGCCAACGCCAGCCTGGCCGCGATGGACATCGCCGACGGCGGGGCCAGCCGCGCGGCCGCGCCGATGCTCGAGGAGGTCGAGCTGGCCACGGCGCGCGCCACGGCGCTGTACCAGCGCATCCGCAGCTTCGCGGGCGACGGGTCCGGAGCGTGACGCCGCTCAGCCGCGGCGCGCGCCGAAGGCCACCAGTAAGCCGGCCTGCAGCAGCCGCAGCGGGCGCTCGGCCGCGCCGAAGGCCGCCGCGGCGGGCGTGCCCTCCAGCCCGGCCAGCGCCAGCGCGCTCGCGCTGCCCGGCGTGACGAGCGAAGTGACCGGCAGGCCCGACTCGGCGGCCAGCCAGTCCAGGTAGCCGGCGTCGGCGCTGTCGCAATCCAGGCCGTCGTACAGGCGGCCGAGCAGGCGCACCGCCTCGGGCGCGTGGCCGCCGGCCACCAGCGCCTCGCGCTCGAGCAACGAGACGCGAGCCCCCAGCTCCAGCGCCGCCTGGGTCAGCGTGCGCGTGCGGGCGGCACGGCCGTCGTGGCCGACGAGGCCGATCTGCGCGCCGCGCAGCAGGCCGCGTGGGCTGCGGCGCAGGCGCGCCAGCGCGCCGAGCAGCGCGGCCGGCGCGGCCGGCGCGGGCCCCTGCGGTGCCGGCGGCGCTGCCCCGGCCATGACTCGACTCTGAACCATCAGGACGCGCACCGTATGCAAGCCGATGCGGCGATGCCTTGCGGCAGGTCAAGGCGCCGCCCGCGCCCATCTCCGTTGACCTGCGGTTTGCCGATCGTTCACACACCGGCACCGAACGGCACGCAATGAGCGCAAAGACGCGGCCACCGTTCGTCAAACGTTCGCGCGCGGCCGGCACAGTGGCCGCACCCGACAGCGAGGACACCCCGATGAGCACCACCGCCGACCTGCAGCGCCGCGCCGAACGCATCACCGAAGACCTGAGGCTGGTCAACGACCTGGCGCCCGTGCAGCGCCGCGTCGTCAAGGCCGGCGAGGTGCTGTACCGACCGGGCCAGGCGCTGGACAACGTCTTCCTCGTTTCCACCGGCATGTTCAAGTCGACCACGCTGTCGGCCGACGGGCGCGAGAAGGTGATCGGCTTCCACCCCAAGGGCAGCTGGCTCGGCTTCGAGGCGCTGGCCGAGGGCCGGCACGCCAACGAGATGGTGGCGCTCGACGTGGCCGAACTGGTGGTCCTCGACTACGAGGCCCTGCTCGAGTCGAGCGCGCGCCACCCGGCGCTGATGCGCCTGGTGCACCGCGCGATGAGCCTGGAGCAGGCGCGCCAGCGCGAGTCGCTGCTCGCCATGGGCACGCTGCCGGCCGACGCGCGCGTGGCCGACTTCCTGTTCGAGTGGGCCGAGGCGATGGCCGCCGCCGGCCTGCGCAACGACCAGCTGCGCCTGCGCATGACACGCGCCGACATCGGCAGCTACCTCGGGCTGACCATCGAGACCGTGAGCCGCGCGTTCTCGCGTCTGCAGCGCCACGACCTGATCCGCTTCGACGAGCCGAGCCGGCGCGAGATCCGCATCCCGCACGTGGACGCGCTGGCGCGCTTCGTGCAGCAGAGCGCATCCGCCGCGGCGCTGCACTAGAGCGCGAAACGGCGCGGGTGGCGGCCGCGTGGCGGCCGTGCCCGCTCAGCCCGGCGCCGGCAGCAGCGTGGCCAGCGCGGCCAGCAGCGTCTCGCGGTCGAAGGGCTTGCCCAGGATGGTCCAGCGCGGCGCCGGCACCGCGGGCGCCGAGTCGTAGCCCGTCATCAGCAGCACCGCCAGGCCGGGCCGCAGGGCCGCGGCGCGTTCGGCCAGCTCGGTGCCGCGCAGCCCGGCGCCGAGCGCGATGTCCGACAGCAGCAGGTCCAGCGGCGCTGGCGACTCCAGCACCGCCAGCGCCTCCTCGGCGTCGGCGCACTCGCGCACCTCGCTGGCGTGGCCTTCGAAGTAGCCGCGCACCACGGCGCGCACGTCGCGGTCGTCCTCCACCAGCAGCACGCGCAGGGCGCGCCGCACCGCGCCGCGCCGCGCGGCCGGCGGCAGCGGCGCCACCTCGTCGGGCCAGGCCGGCAGGAACAGGCGCAAGGTGGTGCCGCGGCCGGGCGCCGTCTCCAGCGTGATCGCGCCCAGCGACTGCTGCACGAAGCCGTACACGCTGGC
>Ga0073934_10007211_pt1 | contig 15662 bp, 14 predicted proteins | sample LarsenN4metaG_FD_76834 | JGI IMG/M metagenome (GOLD analysis project Ga0073934, IMG submission 76834) | Hot spring sediment bacterial and archeal communities from British Columbia, Canada, to study Microbial Dark Matter (Phase II) - Larsen... ...
CCAGCGATCCGGCGAAGACCTCCGAAGGGACCTGCGGTTGCGGCCAGGCGGACACCGATTCCGACGGCGACGAGGTGCCCGATTGTCGGGACAACTGCGATCAGACCCCCAATCCGGACCAAGCCGACTCCAACCAAAACGGCGTCGGCGACGCCTGCGAGGAAGGCGGAGACGATTCCGGGCAAGGCGGCGGGCCGACCGGACCGAGCTGCCTGCAAGGCTCCGGCGACTTCGGCGACGGAGCCAACGGCTGCCAAGGCTACGCCTGCTCGCTGAACCGGCAAGCCGCTTCGGCGGATCCGGCGGCCATGGCGGGCCTGCTGGCCTTGGGCCTCGGCCTCGCCCCATGGATGTTACTCCGATTCAAGGCTCCGGGTAGGTTCCGAAGAAACCCGCGCTAAAACGGGACCGAATCGGATCGAGCCGCTCCGGCCTCTGGCGTCGGGGCGGCTTGATTTTTTTCCGCGCGGGCGGCGAATTTCTTCGCCCGGATCGCCAGGTCCGCCGCCTCGTAAATCGGGCTCGAACACAGCCCGCTCCCGCAAAGAAAGGCCGCGCTCTTGGGCATCTCCGGGTACTTCACGTCGGGGTTGGGCATCGGACCCTCCCGCCGGTCCCACCATTCGATCCTCAAATAATCCGAAGGATAGGCAAGGGCGGCGGTAAAGAGCTCCCGCGCCCTGGCGTCGTCTTTGCCGCCGACGACAGTGAGGTGCAGGGGGTCCCGACTCAGCTCCTCGTCCGCCAACAGGATCCCGGCCTCGGTAAGGCGATCCGTCGCCACCGCCGGAAGGGCCAAATAGCGCATCGCCCGGCGAGCGTAGTCCCGAAATTCCTTTTGCCCGCCGTAATGCGAAAGCCGATTCCAAAATCGGGCGGCGGCGACGTTTTCATCCACGCTGCGCCCCGGCGCCAAGGGACCTCCCTCCGCCGCCGTCACAAAGCCCGCCCCGTCTGGGGAGGGGAAAGTCGCGGCCAGAAACCTGCCCGCGAGCTCGGCGCGCCGCAGCCACTCCCGCTCGGCGGTGGCCTCGTAGAGCGCCAGGAAGGCCCGCCCCATCGCGAGGCTGTCCCCGAAATAGGGACCGCCTAAGTCCGCCTCGCCGTGGCTAAAGCCGCCCGCTGGATTTGTCCCGCGCGAGGCCAACCACCGCGCCGCCGCGAAGGGGCTGCGATCCAAGGCGCGGTGGCGCAAGACCCAAAGCGCCGCTTCCCGCGCCATCCTCAGGGCCTCGGTGTCGCCGCTCGCGCGATAGAGCGCGACCAGCCCCTCGATCGCCCAGCCGTTCTCCCGCGCGTAGCGGTTTCGGTCGACGCGGGGGATGCCCAGCATTCGCCTCGCCCCGTCGTCCAAGGAAAAATATTCGGCGCCGTGTTCGCCCCGCACCAAGTCCGCGTCCTGGCTGGTGTAGAAGCCGCCCTCCGAGCCGAGCAAAAAGTTTTTGAGGTAATCCCGGATCGCCCGGGCGGCGCCCAAGTAGCGCGGATCGCCCCACTCCGCGTAGGCCAAAGCATAGAGACGCAGGTTGTCGCGCTGAAAGGAGAGGATCTTTTCGAAATGCGGGTTCTCCCAAACCCCGCCGTGGGAATATTGATAGACGCCGCCCCACACGGGATCGAGCAGCGCGAGCGCCGCGTCGAGGGTCCGCCGCGCGCGCCGGGCCTCGGCGGCGTCGCCCGCTTGGGCGCGGCGCAGCGAGTACTCCACGCTGTCCGCGTCGAGGAACTTGTGATTCAGGCGCAGGCCCCCCAAGACCTCGTCTTGGGCCGCCAAGTGCCGCCGGCGCAGCTCCGCCCGCAACTCCGGCGATAGCGCGCCTTCCGAAGGGTCGGAGGCAGCCGGCGCCTCGGCCTCGGGCAAGACCCGATCGGGATTCTCCGAAGCCATTCGCAGCAAGGCGAGCATCTCGCCGGCGGGGAGGAAACCCGCCCGTTTCGCGAGCTCGCGGCCCGAGGCATTGAAGACGATCGTCGCCGGCCAGCCGTAGTCCCGATAGCGGTTGGCCAAGTCGGGACGCGAGTCCTGATCGACCCGCACCGCGATGAAGCGCTCGCGGATCAAGTCCGCCACCTTCGGGTCGGCGTAGGTCTCCCGAGCCATCACATGACACCAATGGCACCACACCGCCTCGAGGTCCAAGAGCACCAGTCGGTTTTCCCGAGCGGCGCGCCGGAATAAATCCTCCGACCAAGGCTGCCAAGCAAGGGGCGTCGATCCGGCCATCGCGTTGCCGGAGGACAAAAGCCAAAACAAGAATGCCCAAAGTCTTCTCACCTTCCCCTCCTACATCCAAAAAGAAGTGACCCCGAATCCCGAGACATAGCCCCATTCCCAGACCTGCCGATAAAACTCGGCCAGCGCAGAATGGGCTACCAGCCAACGCATCGCCGGAAATAATCCGAAAAATATCAATGCTATCAATAAGTTATATCGCAAGACCGACCTCCTGTTCGAGATAAACAAGATACGGCGAAGCGGGCTCTTTGGATGCGGGGCCGTGGTCCCGGAATTTAAGGCAGGGGCAAGGCGTCGATGGGAAAAAACTTAAATGGAATAGAGCGAGGCCTGGAAGAGCACGGGGCCGGTGGGCGCGCCGGTGGGCGAGCCGCCCCGAGGCTCGAGGCTGACGGCCAGGCCGGCGGCGCCGGCCAAGACCTTCAGCTTCTCCTCGCTGAGCGGGAGTTCCGCGCTGCCGCTCTTCGGCAGAAGGCCCAAGGAGACCGGCGCCTGATCCTTGCCGGGCAGCATCCAAAGCTCGAGGGACTTGTCGGCCGCGGTCTCCGGCGGCTTCATCGCGGTGACCTTGATCCGCTTCTCCCCCGGCACCACGGTCAGCAGGAAGGCGGGCTCGGCGGATTTCGGGTCCTGGATCATCGCGACCTGGCTGGGCGGCGCCAGTTCGGGGACGCGCGGCCCGAAATTGAGATAGACGACCAGCAGGACGGCCAAGGCGCTGGCGAAGAGGGCCAGCGGCTTCCAGATCCGGAGGTCCGACCACAGCCCCTTCGGCTCGAAGCGGCGGCGCAGCTCGGGGTTGTCCTCGCAGACCTGCTCCCAGATCCGCGGCGGCGGCTCGACCGGCTCGAGCCCCTCGACGACCGAGTTGAAACGGGCCTCCCAGGTCTCCACGGCGCGCCGTAGGAAGGGATAGTACTCCATGTAGCGCTCGAAGCGCCGCCGCGCGGGGCCGGAGAGGGTCCCCAGGGCGTATTCGCCCGCGAGGATCTCATAGCGATTTGGATCGTGAAACTTCATCCTTCGAGACACTTCCTTAATTGGTCCAGGCCGCGGCGCACCCAGGTCTTGACCGTGCCGAGGGGCTTCTTAAGCGCCGCGGCGAGCTCCATGTGGGTGAGGCCGCGCCAGTAGGCCAGCGAGAGGCTTTCCCGCTGTTCCTGCGTCAAGGTCTCCAGACAACGCTGCAGGGCCTTGGCCTCCATGCCCTGCGCCGCTTGGTCGAAGGGCCCGAGTCCTTCGTCCTGCAAGTTCTGGATGGGGCCTTCCGGGTCGATCAGGCTTTCGCGCTTCGCCCGGCGCAGCCGGTCGAGGGCCGTGTTGCGGACGATGCTGCCCATCCAGGTGAGCGGCGCGCCCTTCTGCCGGTCGTATTCCGAGGCGTGGCGCCAGATCTTACTGAACCCCTCCTGCAGCGCCTCCTCGGCCCACTCCCGCCTGCGGAGGATACGCAGGGCCAGGGCGAACAGATGCGCGGAGGTCGCGCGATACAGCTCGGCGAAGGCGCCGGTGTCGCCTCGGCCGCTGCGGATCAGTTGTTCGGCGGTTTGCGTCATGCGATTTTGGGATTGGCGGCGATTTTTACCCGGATTCGCCTTCTCCGGCAATCAATAAGAAACCGCGGCGGAAAGACCCGAGGCGGGGCCCGGTTTGGCCCAACTAGCCGCCAGCGTCCGGGCATAGGCCTGGACTAAGACCGATGCGGTCTGGGGATCGCGGCGCAGCTTCCATTCCTGACGCGCCAGGGAAAGGGCCTCGGGCAGCTCGCGATCGCGGCCGCGCTCCAGCAGCAATTCAGCCAGCTCGCGGCGGTGGCCGAATTCCCCCGCCGCAAGGCTCGCGCGCAGCGAGGCCTCGGCGCGCTCCCAAAGGGCCTCCGCGCCGGCACGGTCGTCTAGGGCGCGCCGCGCCTTCGCCCGCGCGGCCAAGTAGAGAGGCAGGCCCGAAACACGGTAGGCCTCGGAGAAATACCGATCCGCCTCGCGCCACCGGCCCCGCTTCGCCTCCAGCTCGCCCATCAGGCCCAGGCTCAAGGCCGACTCGGGACGCAGACGCAAGGATTCGCGCAGCAGGCCGCGCGCCGCGCGCAGCTCCCCGCGCCGCAGATGGAAGCGGCCCCAGAGGGCGCGCAGCCAGGCGGCGCCCTCCAAATCGCCTAGGTCTTCGGCCGCGTAGGCGCGGCGAAAATCCGCCAGCGCCGCCTCCGCCCGCCCCGCCTGCTCCTGCGCCAGGGCCCGAAGCGCGAAGGCGCCGCGACTCGGAGCGGCTTGCACCAGCCGGTCCGCGTCGCGGAGCGCCTCGGCCGTCCGGCCCAGGGCCAGGCGGCTCTCGAGACTCAAGGCCAGGGCGCCCTCGTGATCCGGATCCTGGCGCAAAATCCGTTCGGCCCGCGCGAGGGACTCCTCGAAGCGGTGCCGCGCCTGATCGAGCTCCGCCAAGACCAGCTCCGCCGCGAGATTGGAGACCGGCAGCAGGCGCAGGGATTCCCTCGCCTCGACCTCGGCCCGCTCGAACCAACGCGGGTCGCCGCGGCGGCCGAGACTGAAATAACTCGCCGCCAGCTCGGCCTTATCCAGGGCGGAGCCCGGCAGGGCCTCGACCCTCGCGCGGTAAAACTCGACGGCCGCCTCGGCTCGGCCCTCCTCCGGAACGAGGGGAAAACGGTAAGGAGCGACGCCGCCGTCCGTCGCGGCCCAAGCCAGAAGACCCAGCAAGACCGCACCGAAGGTTGAGGAGAGCAGGAAGATCCCGCGCTTCGTTTTCGTCGTCGGGTGTTTCATGTGACTCGGGACTTTCGCGCGCGGCGAAGGCGCGCGAAAGTCCCGCTCCGTCAGTTCGCCGGCGCCAGGAAGGGAAAGACCGCCGCCTGGTTGAAATCCGCCTGTCCGTTGAGCTTCTGGTGGCCCTGCCCCGGGTTGCCCGGTTCTCCCGCGTAGGAGACGTTGTCGGTCGTGATGCCGCCGCTCGTCACCACCGTGAGCGTGACGTCGATGACGTCGTCCTCCAGCTTGCGGCCCGCGCAGGGGCTGCCCGCGGCGTTGAGGCAGTTCGCGTAGGCCGCGGTCCCGACCGGGCTGGCGACCGTCGTGTCGATGCGCATCACGTCGGGAAGGAAGGCCCCCGCCGTCGCGGCGGGGTTGGCGTTGCCCACGGCTGTCAGGGTGTTGAGCGCCTCGGCCCGCACCGGGGCCGCCGCGTCGCTCAAGTCCGCCGTCGGCGGGATTTGATTGAAGGCGTTGAGAAAGTCGGGCGTGACGATCAGGCCCTCGTTGATCGCGGGCCGGGCCAGGCGTTCGACTTGGACGAAGGTCCCCGTCCCGCCGTTGCCGCCGTTGCCGCAGGCCGGCAGGAAGGCCAGGCCGGCCAAGGAAAGCGCGGCCAAAACAGTCGCTGTTTTTTTAAGGTGTTTCATGATCCATCTCCTTTAACAATCGTTGAAGTTTCGCTTGGGTCAGGGCGCGGTCACCAGATCGGGGATCGAGATCGTCTCCCAGACGTCGAAGACCTGCGCCCCGCTGTCGCCTGCCAGAAAGGCGATGGGGACGCGCAGCACGATGGCGTTGACGTTGTAGCCCTTGGCGAAGTCGATCGCCTCGGCGGGCGGCCGGAAGCCCACCGCGGGCCCCAGGTCCAGCGCGCCCGCGCGGACGCGGAAGAAGGCCTCGACGTCGAAGAAAAAGGGATCCTCACGCAGGCCGGCGAACAGGGTCAGGGCCTCGCCGCCGACGTTGAGCTCGTTTTCGATCGGCGCGGCGTCGCCCAGCAGGGTCGTCAGGATCGGCATGCCGCCGGCCGTCCGGGTGAGCGTCAGGGTCTGGCCGTCGCGCACGGCGGTCAGGGTGACCGGTTGCCGGCCGGAGGCGTCGGGCGCACCGAACTCGAGGCGCAAGAGCACGTCCTCCATTCCCGTAACAGGATCATCCCGAGTCGCGCGGCGCGTGACGTGGAACTCGTAGCGCGCCTGGGCGCTGAAATAGTACTGCTGCCGCGCCAGGGAGCGCGGGTTGGTGTTCATCACGAAGATCAGGTTGGCGTTGTCGGCCTCGACGCCGCTCTGGTCTCCCTCGCGGAAGACGTAGAGATCGGTCAGGTTGAGGCTGCGGGACTTGAGATCGGTTTCGCCGTCGTCGTGGTCGGAGGCCCCGACGGGCGGCGCCGCGAGGGCGGCCAGCAGGGCGAGCGACACGAGGGAGGCGGATTTCCAGCGGAGCATGGGATCCTCCTTTTTAGGTGTGTTGCTTTGCAGGCCTTACGGGGCGGGGCGGCGCTTGGATGCGGGTCGAGGAGATTTTTTTAAGGACTGGGGATTACAGGAGGATTTGCTTGGCCCGAAGGTCTTGGAGCAGGGCGCGGCCTTCGGCTAGAAATTCGGGACCGGCCTTGAGGCCGTTTTGCCGGGCCACGGCGCGCAGCAGGGCCTCCGGCTTGGCCGGACCCCTCTCGAGGCGGCGGATCAGGGCGGCCACCAGCGGGTTGACCTCCATGAATTTGACCTCGAGGCTCTCCGGCTCGCGCCAGAGCAGGAGGTGGTAGCGGCCTTGGGGCAGCTTTTTTGGATCGCGGAAGTCCTCGCGAATGAAGTGGACCGGCCAGCGGTACTCGGCCAGGACGTGGGCCGGGTTGAGGCGCAGCTCGCCGCGCGCGGCCTTGCCGGAGCCCTCGGGCGCGAATCGCATCGCGATCTCGAGGTACTCGTACTCCAGCAGCTCGCCGAGATAGGGGTATTTCTTCTTGAGGGGATGCGGCCTGGACTTGCAGAACTGGGCCAACTCCCAGGCCAGCTCGCGCAGGATCTCGGACTGAGGCGGGTTTTTTTTCAAAAAGGCCCAGAGCAGCCGCCACCATTCCTTCTCGCTCAAGAGGGAACGGGCGACCGGGGAGATGTTCTGCACGGTCTGGACCATGCGCTCGGTCACCAGCTCGCGATAGACCTGGTAGCGGCCTTTCGGCCGGTAGCCGCCGTCGAAGCAGATCTTGGCCCAAAAGTTTTCCGACTGGCGCAGGGTATCGAGCCTCATCGCGCGCCTCCCGCCGCCCGCAGGGCGCCTGCGCTCGGGCGCGGGCGCGGGGCCGTCCGCGGCGCTCGGGCCTCCGCAAAGATGCGCTTCGCCGTCGCCACCTCGGCCAGGCTCTCCTCGAGCACGGGCAGGTTATGGTCGCGCTCGATGATCACGGCCTTGGGCCGGGCCCGTTTCGCGACATAGCGCAGCAGGTCCCAGACCGGGTCGATGACCGGAGCCCCGTGGGTATCCAAGAGAAAATCCTGGTATTGAATATGACCCGCGACGTGGATGTGCAAGACACGCTCGTAAGGCAGATCGCGGAGGTACTCGTAGGGATCGAAGCCGTGGTTCACCGCGTTGACGTAGATGTTGTTGACGTCGAGCAAAAGCGAGCAATCGGCCCGCTCGGCCACCTCGCGCAGAAACTCCCACTCCGGCATCTCGTCCTTGCCGGCCGAGGCGTAATACGAGACGTTCTCGATCGCGAAGGGCATTTCGAGATAATCCTGAACCTGGCGGATCCGCGGCACGACATGGCGGATCGCCTCGCGCGAGAGCGGCAGCGGCAGCAGGTCGTGGAACTGCGCGCCCAAGACCGAGGAGTAGCAGAGGTGGTCGCTCATCCACAGCGCCCTCGCCTCTTTCAAAAAAACCTTCAGCTCTTTGAGAAATTTCCGCGACAGCGGGTGCAGGCTGCCCACCGAGAGGCTGAGCCCGTGGATAGCGACGGGGTAGCGCTCGGCCAGCTCGCGGTACTGGCGGTAGAGCTTGCCGCCGGTCTTCATGTAGTTTTCGGGGGCGATCTCGAGGCAGTCGAGCTCGGCGGGAAAGCGGGCCAAGAGGTCGTCGACGTTCTCGCGGCGCAGGCCCAAGCCGACTCCCAGATTTTTAATTCCCGCTGCGGACATATTCGCCTCGTCGTAATCCCAATTACGGGTGGTCTTTCAATAGTCTGACAGAATTAAAATAAGTAAGGTCGGCCGTGGACCCGGCCCCGACCGACCTCGAAGCACGTAATGCGCGAAGCGCGATTACTTCGCCGCGCCGCAGGAGCCGGCGCCGCAAGACTTGCTGGCGTCGCCCTTCTTCGCGTCCGCTGCGGGAGCCGCCTTGGCGTCCTTCGCGTCGGTCTTCTTGTCCCCGCTGCAGTGCTTGTCGCCGGAGCACTTCTTGTCTCCGCTGCACTTCTTGTCGCCCGAGCACTGCTTATCGCCGCTGCACTTCTTGTCGCCGGAACATTTCTTGTCCCCGCTACACTTCTTGTCGCCCGAGCATTTCTTGTCACCGGAGCATTTCTTGTCCCCGCTGCAGTGCTTGTCGCCGTCCTTCTTCGGGGCCGGCGTGGCGGCCGGGGTCGTCGCGGCGGCCTTTTTGTCCTCCGCGCGGGCTTGGCGATAGCCCACTTTCATCTCGGCGGTCTGGAAAAACTTCGCCCCCGATTGGGTGTTCGCCGTCACGGACAGGCCGGGACCGGAGAGCACGAGACCGGCCAAGGCCGAGCCCAATAACAGTTTTTTGTTCTTAGACACCTTCGACATAGAGTCCTCCATGAGTGGTTTTGGTTAGGAAACTCCCTGTATACGGGAGCGATGGTGCTTTGGATGCGGCGAATCTAAGGAAGTAACAATTAATTGTAAAGGGAAAGTCCGGAATAGCGTACAGGGATAAATTCCCCATATTTATCGAGGAATTATACCTTCACCTCGCGCTCGGGATTGGCGTTGGGATAGTCGGTCAGGGGGACCGGGAACTTGCCGGAGAAGCAGGCGTCGCAGTACCACTCGTCGTGATTCTTGTCGAAATAGAACATGTTCTCGATCGATAGATAGGCCAGGGTGTCGCAGGTGATGTAGCGCCGGATCTCGTCGAGGCTGTGCGTCGCGGCGATCAATTCTTTGCGGTCCGGCGTGTCGATGCCGAAGAAGCAGGGCCACTTGGTCGGGGGGCAGCTGATGCGGAAGTGCACCTCCTTGGCGCCCGCGTCCCGCAGCATCTTGACGATCTTGCGCGAGGTGGTGCCGCGGACGATGGAGTCGTCGATCAAGACGATGCGCTTGCCTTCGACCAATCCCTTGACGGCGTTCAATTTGACCTTCACGCCGAAGTGACGGATCGAGTCGCTGGGCTCGATGAAGGTGCGACCGACGTAGTGGTTGCGGATCAGGCCGAGCTGAAAGGGAATGCCGGACTCCTCGCTGTAGCCCAGGGCGGCGGGCACGCCCGAGTCGGGGACGGGCACCACCATGTCGGCCTCGACGGGGTGCTCTTTCGCGAGTTGGCGGCCGAAGCCCTTGCGCACCTCGTAGACGTTTCGGCCGAAGATCGTGCTGTCGGGGCGGGCGAAGTAGACGTGCTCGAAGATGCACATCGCCTTCTTCTTCGGAACCGGAAAGGGCTTGTAGGACTTCATGCCCTCGGCGTCGAAAACCAGGACCTCGCCGGGCTCGACCTCGCGGACAAACTTGGCCTCGACCAGGTCGAGGGCGCAGGTCTCGGAGGCGACGATGGGGCTGCCGTTCAGGTCGCCCAGGACCAGGGGGCGCCAGCCGTAGGGGTCGCGGGCCGCGATCATCCGGCTTTTGGTGAGGATCAGCAGCGAATACGAGCCCTCCACCCGCTTCAGCGCGCCGATGATGCGGCCGATCAGGTCCTTCTCGTGGAAGGAGGCGAGCAGGTGGATGATGACCTCGGTGTCGGTGGTCGACTGGAAGATCGAGCCGTGGGCCTCGAACTCGCCCTTCAGTGCCTGGGCGTTGACCAAATTGCCGTTGTGCGCGATCGCGATCTCGCCGCGCGAGTAGTCGAAAACCAGGGGCTGGGTGTTTTTCAGCTGCGAGGCGCCGGAGGTGGAATAACGGACGTGGCCGATGGCGTTCTTGCCTGTCAGCCTGTCGAGCTTGCTCTGGTTGAAGATGTCGGCCACCAAGCCCATGTGGCGCTGGGCGTGCAGCTTATCGCCGTCGGCGGTGACGATGCCCGCGGCCTCTTGCCCGCGGTGCTGCAGGGCGTAGAGTCCCAAATACGCGATGCGCGAGGCCTCGGGGTGGTTATAGATGCCGACGATTCCGCACATAAATAGATCAATTCCTCTTCAAGAGCTTCTCGAAGCCATCCTCCCAGACCCGGCGCAGCCGGTCCATAGGCAAATCGAGATAAGGCCCCAGCTTGAAAGCGCCCGGACGAACTTGGCCGAGGCGAGTCAGCGGCTGCGCCGCGGCGGCGGCCAGCTGCTCGAGGGTGGCCGCCTGTTCCGGCGCGACCGAGACGAGGACCCGCGAGGCGCCCTCGCCGAAGAGCAGCTCGGCGAGCGAGCGACCCTCGAGGCCGGGCGCCAGGGAGAGCTCCACGCCGGCCGCCCCCGCGGGATCGGCCAGACAGGCCTCCGCCAGGGCGAGGGCCAGGCCGCCGTCGGAGACGTCGTGGGCCGAGCGGATCAGACCCTGGTCGATTAAGCGCAGGAGAAAATCTTGCAGGGCCTTTTCGCGGGCGAGGTCGAGGAGCGGCGGTTCTCCCGCCGTCTTGCCGTGGATGAAGCTCAAGTACTCGCTGGCCCCGAGGCCGCCGGCAAGCTCGCCCAGTAAAAAGACCGCGTCGCCGGCCCGCTTGAACCAGGCCGTGACGTGCTTGGAGACGTCTTCCATCAGGCCGACCATGCCGATGGTCGGCGTCGGAAAGATCGAGACGCCGTTGGTGTCGTTGTAGAGGCTGACGTTCCCGCTGACGATCGGTGTGCCCAAGGCCCGACAGGCCTCGCCCATACCCTGCACCGCTTGGGCGAACTCCCACATGATCTCCGGTTTCTCGGGGTTGCCGAAGTTGAGGCAGTCGGTGACGGCCAAGGGCCGCGCGCCGGTGCAGGCGATGTTGCGGGCGGCCTCGGCCACGGCGTGCTGGGCGCCGAGCCGCGGGTCGAGGTAGCAATAGCGGCTGTTGCAATCGGCCGTGACCGCGACACCCTTTTTCAATCCCTTCACCCGAAGGAGCGCGGCGTCGCCGCCGGGCAGGATCACGGTGTTGGTCATGACCATGTGGTCGTACTGCCGGTAGACCCAGCGCCGGCTGCAGAGGTTGGGCGAGCCGAGTAGCTTCAGCAGGGTCTCGCCGGGGTCCTTCGGCCAGGACAATGAATTCCAATCGAGGGCCTGACGGGATTTTAAATCGGCAGGCCGTTGCGGGCGGTCGTAGAGCGGCGCCGCGTCGGTGAGCGGGGCGATGGGCAGCTCGGCGACGACCTTGCCGTCTTTCTTGAGCCGCATCCAGCCGTCGTCGGTGACGCGGCCGACGACCACGGCGTCGAGGTCCCATTTTTTGAAGGTCGCGACGACCTTGTCCTCGCAGCCGCGCTTGGCCACGAGCAGCATGCGCTCTTGCGACTCGCTGAGCATCATCTCGTAGGGCGTCATCCCCTCTTCCCGGACCGGGATCTTGTCCAGGTCCATCTCGATGCCGCTGCCGGAGCGCGAGGCCATCTCGAAGGAGGAGCTGGTCAGCCCCGCGGCGCCCATGTCTTGGATGCCGACCAGGACGTCCTGGGCCATGACCTCGAGGCAGGCCTCGAGGAGGAGCTTTTCGGTGAAGGGGTCGCCGACCTGGACGGTGGGGCGCTTCTCCTCGCTCTTCTCGTCGAACTCGCCCGAGGCCATGGTCGCGCCGTGGATACCGTCGCGGCCGGTCTTGCTGCCGACGTACATGACGGGGTTGCCCACGCCCTCGGCCAGGCCCTTGAAGATGCCGTCCTTGCGGACCAAGCCGACGGTCATGGCGTTGACTAGGATGTTGCCGTTGAAGGAGGCGTCGAAGAAGACCTCGCCGCCGACCGTCGGGATGCCCATGCAATTGCCGTAGCCCGCGATACCCGCGACCACGCCGTGGACGAGGAAGGGCGTCTTGGGGTGCTCGGCGGCCCCGAAGCGCAGCGAGTTGAGGTTGGCGATGGGCCGCGCGCCCATGGTGAAGACGTCGCGCAGGATGCCGCCCACGCCGGTCGCCGCGCCCTGGTAGGGCTCGATGAAGCTGGGGTGGTTGTGCGACTCCATCTTGAAGGCGACGCCCCAGCCCTCGCCGATGTCGACGACGCCGGCGTTTTCGCCGGGACCTTGAATGACCTGGGGGCCGTCGGTCGGCAGCTTCTTTAAGTGGATGCGCGAGCTCTTGTAGCTGCAGTGCTCGGACCACATCACCGAGAAGATGCCGAGTTCAACCAGGTTGGGCTCGCGGCCGAGGATCTCGAGGACGCGGCCGTACTCCGCCTCGCTGAGGCCGAATTCTTGGGCTTGTTGTAATAGCGTCTTTTGCATCGTTATTTTGTAGGGGCGAACCTTGTGTTCGCCCTTCCCGTCCGTGCCGCGAGGACGAACACAAGGTTCGCCCCTACAAGAGACTTTCGAAGATTTTCTTCCCGTCCTCGCAGCCCAGCAGCGCCTCGCTGACCCGCTCGGGGTGCGGCATCAGGCCGACGACGTTGCGGCGGGCGTTACAGACGCCCGCGATGTTATTCAAAGAGCCGTTGGGATTGGCCGCCTCGCTCGCCTCGCCCTGCGCGTCGACGTAGCGGAACACCACCTGCCCCTCGCCCTCCAACCTCTTCAGACCCTCCGCGTCGATGAAGTAGTTGCCCTCGCCGTGGGCGATGGGGATTTTCAGCACGCTCGCCTTCCCCGCCCTGCGGGTGAAGGGCGTCTCGGTGCTGTCGACGCGGATATTCGTGTAATCGCAGATAAACTTGAGCGAGCGGTTGCGGATCAGCGCGCCGGGCAAGAGCCCCGCCTCGGTGAGGATCTGGAAACCGTTGCAGATGCCGAGGAGCGGCCGGCCCTCTTGGGCAAAGCGCTGGACCTCTTTCATCACGGGCGAGAACTTGGCGATCGCGCCGCAGCGCAGGTAGTCGCCGTAGGAGAAGCCCCCGGGAATCACCACCGCGTCGCAGCCCTTCAGGTCGGCGTCTTTGTGCCAAAGGTAGACCGCCTCGAAACCCATGATCCTGCCGACGACGTGGTAGAGATCATGGTCGCAGTTGCTGCCGGGGAATACGACGACGCCGACTTTCATCGCTTAGAGGATCTCCACTTCGAAGTTCTCGATGACCGTGTTCGCGAGCAGCTTGTCCGAGAGTTGGGCGAGCCGTTCCTTGGCCTGCTTGGGATCCTGGGTGCCCAGGTCGATCTCGAAGGATTTGCCGACGCGGACGTCCCGAACCTCCTCGAAACCCAGGGCGTGGGCGGAGTTGAGGATCGCCTTGCCTTGGGGGTCGAGGACCCCGTTTTTTAGTTTGACCGTGACTTTGGCTTTCATAAAACCTCTTGGGCGGATTTTCGGTCGCCTTTACTATGCCCTACGCCGTAGGGGCGAACCTTGTGTTCGCCCTCCCCATCCTTGCCGCGAGGGCGAACACAAGGTTCGCCCCTACGAGAACACCCGGGTAAATATATGATCCACATGCTTCAGGTGGTGCCTCAGGTCGAAGATCGCGTCGATCTCCTTCGGGCTCAAATGCTCCCGGACCTTTTCGTCCTGCTTCAGCAGCGCCGCGTAATTCTCCCGGGTCTCCCAGACCCGCATCGCCAGGCGCTGGACGACGGCGTAGGCGTCCTCGCGCTTCATCCCCGACTCGACCAGGGCTAGCAGAACCTGCTGGCTGTGCACAAGGCCGCCCAGCTTCTCGAGGTTTTCGCGCATCCGCTTGGGGTAGACGACCAGGTTTTCCAGCAGGTGCGTCAATCGCCCCAGCATGAAATCGAGCGTCACCGTCGCGTCCGGGCCGATCACCCGCTCGACGCTGGAATGGCTGATGTCGCGCTCGTGCCAAAGCGGCTGGTTTTCGAAGGCCGAGACCGCGTAGCCGCGGATCAGGCGCGCCAGGCCGGATAAATTTTCCGAGAGGATCGGGTTGCGCTTGTGCGGCATCGCCGAAGAGCCCTTTTGGCCCGGCGAGAAATACTCCTCGGCCTCGAGGACCTCGGTGCGCTGCAGGTGGCGGATCTCGACCGCGATCTTGTCGACGGTCCCGGCGATCACGGCCAGGGTCGCGAAGTAGAAGGCGTGGCGGTCGCGCTGCACGATCTGGGAAGAGGCCGGCGCGGGTTTCAGCCCCAGCTTCTTCATAACGTATCGCTCGATCGCGGGCGGCGCGTGGGCGAAGGTCCCCACCGCGCCCGAGCACTTGCCGAAGGCGATCTGCTCGATGGCCAGCGCGAGGCGCTCGCGGTTGCGTTTCATCTCGTCGTACCAGATCGCCAGCTTGAGACCGAAAGTGATCGGCTCGGCGTGGATCCCGTGCGAGCGCCCCACCTGCACCGTCTCTTTATATTGATAGGCCTTTTTCTTGAGCACCTTGAGCAGCTGATCGAGGTCTTGCAAAAGGATCCGCCCCGCGTCGCGCAGCTGCATGGCGAGGCAGGTGTCCAGGACGTCCGAGCTGGTCAACCCCATGTGCAAAAAACGCCCGGAGGGGCCGACGAACTCGGCGACACAGCTGACGAAGGCGATGACGTCGTGCTTGGTGATGGCCTCGATGGCGTTGATCCGCGCGATGTCGAAGCGGGCCTTCTTTTGGATGTTCTTTAAATCCTGGGCGGGGATCTTTTTCAATTTCGCCCAGGCCTCGCAGGCAGCCACCTCGATCTCCAGCCAGCGCTGGAACTTGGCCTGGGGCTCCCAGATCTGGACCATGTGCGGACGGCTGTATCTCTCGAGCAAGGGGCACTCCGAAGGGTATTTAGTAGCAAGATCAATAGGTTCGAAGGACGAGCGCTGGATAGTATAGGGACCCCGGCGACGCAAGGGGAAAAACCGGAAATGCGGGCGAAATTCCCCGTGACCCGTTTCCAAATGGTTATGCATAATATTCAAAAGGAATAATTTGAATTGAATAGGCGCTATCGATTGGAAAGGGTGCTGGGGGAAGGCGGGATGGGCCGGGTCTACGCCGCCTGGGACGAGCTTAGGCAGCGGACCGTCGCGCTCAAGTCCCTGCTCGCCTTTCGCGACGCCTCCGCCTTGGCCGAAGAGTTTCGCCTGCTCACCCGCCTCTCCCACCCCAACTTGGTCGAGATCTACGACTTCCACCGGGAGGCCGGGGAGGTCTGCGCGGGCGCGGAGCTTCGGGGTCCCTGCTTCGCCATGGAATTTTTGGAAGGCTATTCCCTCGACCAGATAGAACTCGACAACTCGCCGGAAGCTGCACCCGAACTTTTGGCTCAATGGCTCGCCGGGCTCCAATACCTGCATGCGCGCGGCGTCCTGCACCGCGATCTCAAGCCTGGAAATCTTATTCGTCTCCGCGACGGCCGCTTGAAGCTCTTGGACTTCGGACTCGCCGGCGAAGCGGAAGACGCGGCGGGACCGCGCGGGACGCTCGCCTACTTGGCGCCGGAGGCCTTTTTCGGAACCTACGAGTCCCGCAGCGACCTCTTCTCCGTCGGCGC
>Ga0073934_10007212_pt1 | contig 15661 bp, 17 predicted proteins | sample LarsenN4metaG_FD_76834 | JGI IMG/M metagenome (GOLD analysis project Ga0073934, IMG submission 76834) | Hot spring sediment bacterial and archeal communities from British Columbia, Canada, to study Microbial Dark Matter (Phase II) - Larsen... ...
AAGGCTGGCAGGTGCCGCGCGTGCCCCCGGATGCCTCCCTGCGCGCCGAACTGGAAGGCCTCGCAGCGAGGGAGGGCGCGGCGGCGCTGCGCGAGCGCCTTGCGCGCTCGGACCCGGAAGCGGCAGCCCGGCTCGACCCGGCGAACGGCCGCCGCCTCATCCGCGCAATCGAGGTCGTCGAACGGACGGGCAGGCCGCTCGCGGCCTGCCGGGGCCGCCGGCCGATCGACGCCGAGGTCCTCGTCCTCGGCCTGCGCCTGCCGCGCCGCGAGCTTTACGAGCGCCTGGACCGGCGGACCGAGGCCATGTACGCGGCGGGCTTCGTGGACGAGGTCGTCAGCCTGCGCGAGGGCGGCTTCGGCGGGGCCGGGCCGGTGCGGAACGGCGTCGGCTACAAGGAAGCGAGCCTCTACCTGGACGGCGCCATCGACCTGGAGGAGGCCGTGCGCCGCCACAAGAGCGCCAACCACCGCCTCGTCCGCCGCCAGGACGCCTGGTTCAAGCCGGACGATGCGCGCATCCGGTGGTTCGACGCCGGGCCGGACGCGCCCCAGCGCTGCCTCGATGCCGCGCGCCGCTGGCTGAAAGCGCAATCGATCTGAAACCGGGCGCCGCTCTGCCTGCTGCCGCGCGCAAGCCTCCGTGGGCCACGATCGCCGCATGCCTGCCGCCGGAGGCCACGCCTGCAGCGTCCGCGCCTGCGAGAGTCCGGCCGTCGAGTCGGAACAGGGGGAAGTGGGACGCTGGCTGGTGACCGTCTACTACTGCGGCGAGCACGCCAGGGAGCTGGCGGAAGGCACGCCGCTGGGCCCCGTGGGCATCGATAGCGCCCGCGTCGAGATCGCGCCCATCGGCGCCTCGGAGCCGCGCACGGGCGGCCGCTTCCCGGGCGTCTCCTGAGGGGGACCGGCGCCGGACGCTAGAATCGAAGGGTGCGCAACCTCGAGTTCAAAGCCCGCGCCCCAGACGCCCGGGGCCTGCAGGCGCGGGCGCGAGCGCTGGGAGCCGACCTCTGGGGCGACCTCCGCCAGACGGACACCTACTTCCGCGTCGCCCGCGGCAGGCTCAAGCTGCGCGAGACCGCCGGCTTCCAGGCCGAGCTCGTCTATTACGAACGGGACGAGGCCGCCGCCCGCATCTCCAGCGAGTACCGCCTCGTCCGCACGCAGGACGGCGAGGCCTTGCGCGAGGCGCTGGCAGCTGCCCTCGGCGTGCTCGCCGTCGTCCGCAAGCGGCGCACGCTCCTGCTCCTGGACTCCACCCGGCTCCACCTCGATAATGTCGAAGGGCTCGGCAGCTTTTTCGAGATCGAGGTGCCCGTCCGCGACGGCGAGCAGGCCGCGCAGGCCGAGATCGACCGCCTGGTCGCGGCCCTGGGCCTGGACTGGGACGCATGCGTGCGCGCCTCCTACCTCGACCTCGCGCTGCAGGCCCGGGAGGCGTCTTCAGAAATGCAGGGAGCGTGAGCGGGTGAGGTTCGCTAAGTACCACGGCGCCGGCAACGACTTCATCCTCGTCGACGCCCGCGGCATCGACCGCGACTGGGGCGCCCTGGCGGCGGCGATCTGCGAGCGCAACGTCGGCGCCGGCGCGGACGGCCTCATCCTCGCCCTGGCGTCCTCGGCCGCGCACGTCCGCATGCGTCTCTTCAATTCGGACGGCTCCGAAGCCGAGATGAGCGGCAACGGCGTCCGTTGCTTCGCCAAGTTCGCGGTCGAAACCGGCATCGCCGCGCCGGAAGGGGACGACCTCAGGGTGGAGACGGGCGCCGGCGAGATCGTCGTCCGCCTCGAGCGCCGCGGCCCGGAGGTCACCGGCGCGACTGTCGATATGGGCCCGCCGCGCTTCGCGCCGAAAGAGGTGCCCGTGGCCGTGGAACGCGACCCGCCGGTCCTGGACCTGGCGGTCCCCGTCGACGGGCGGGAATACCGCGTGAGCTGCGTCTCCATGGGCAACCCCCACGCCGTCCACTTCATCGACTCCGACGTCGCGGCCTTCCCGCTCCGGGAGCTCGGCCCGCGCGTGGAGCACCACCCCCTGTTTCCGGCCCGCGTCAACTTCGAAGTCGCGCGAGTCTTGGACCGCGGCCACATCGTTTCCCGTACCTGGGAACGGGGCGTGGGCGAGACGCAGGCCTGCGGCACCGGCGCCTGCGCGATCGTGGTCTCGGCCCGGCTGCAGGGTTTGGTCGATGACGTGGTCGAGGTCCGGGAGCCGGGCGGCGTCCTCACGCTGCGATGGCCGGGCTCCGGGAACGTTTTCTTGACCGGCCCCGCCGCGTTTGTCTACACCGGCGACTGGCCGGACTAAACTTCGGACGAGGAAAACGAGATGGTCCAGTTCCGCAGGCTAGACCCGCTAGCCAACGCCACCCCCTATCAGCGGCACGTCAAGCGGCCGGTGAAGTCCTTCTCGCTCAGCGAAGCCGCCTACAACCGCATCGAGCAGCGCCGCCCGGCGCTGATCGTCATCGAGGACGAGTCCGCGGTCGTCGGCAGGCCGCACCGGGACTTCCTCGAGGTCCACTACGCTTTTCCGGACGTGCCGGCCTTCCGCCACCGCTTCAACGAGCTGTTCGAACGCTGCACCGAGGCATCGAGCAAGGAGGAGGCGCCCCGCGGCGTCGTCATCCCCTTCCGCGACCGCCCCAACCGCGCCCTGGCCGAGCAGCTGTTCTGGGACGCGGCCCTGGACGAGGCCGGGCAATGGGTGGAACTGGACTGGCCCGCCGTCCCCGAGATGCCCGAACCACCGGCCACGCTCGAGGGGGGCTACCTGGTCCGCGAGGCGGCGGAAGCCGACCGCGACGCCATCGCGGGGCTGGAGGCGGAGGTTACGGGCCTTCCCCGGCTCACGGACGGCGGCATCGACAGCATTTACGAGGATGCGAACTGGCTGCGGCTGGTCACGACCGCGTCGGGAGTGCCGGTGGGCTACCTCAGCCTCCGCCGCGAGCCGGGAGGTTGGGGGATCCTCGACCAGGTCTATCTCCTCGCCGCCGTCGCGAAGGAGCTGCGGCGCCCGGTCTACGAGTGGGCGGTGGCGTTTCTGAGGAACAACGGCGGCCGTCGCCAACGCCGTCGCGCCTATCTCGACGACGCGGACGAGGTCGGCCTGTTGCGGGAGCTGGGCTTCCAGCCGGCCGAGACCGGGATCGACTACACGCGGCCGGTGGACCGCAACGAGGTCAAGCAGAAGGTGGAGGAGCGCCAGGCCCACGGCACCCTGATCAAGTTCGGCGACTGGCGCTAGGCGCCGCGGACGGCCGGGCGGCGGTCTTGGCGAAGCGCGGGCGATCCCTGATGAACTAAAGCGGGAATCGTGGCACACTAGTGGCCCGGTCCTCGTTCAACGTGTCGACCCACCCCGCTTCATGTGCAAGAAGGAGGAGCATGCGTCATGCCAGCGCAAGACGTTCTCGTTTCCACGGAATGGGTAGCCCAGCACGGCAACGACCCCGGCGTCAGGCTCGTCGAAGTGGACGTCGACACGAACGCGTACGATGAGGGCCACATCGCCGGGGCCGTCGGCTTCAACTGGACCAGCCAGCTGCAGGACCAGGTCCGCCGCGACATCATCTCCAAGGCGGACCTCGAAAGGCTGCTGAGCCAGGCGGGGATCAGCAACGACGACACCATCGTCCTCTACGGCGACAACAACAACTGGTTCGCGGCCTACGCCTTCTGGGTGCTGGAGATGTACGGCCACCAGAAGCTCCGCCTGATGGACGGCGGCCGCAAGAAGTGGCTGGACGAGAACCGGCCCGTCACCAAAGAAGTGCCGCGGGTGACGCCGACGAACTACACGGCCTCCGAGCCCAACCTGCAGCTGCGGGCCAAGCGCGAGCAGGTGATGCAGGCGCTCGGCAAGGCGGCGCTCGTCGACGTGCGCTCGCCGGCGGAGTTCTCCGGCGAGATCCTGGCGCCTCCCGGCCTGCAGGAGACCGCTCAGCGCGGCGGCCACATCCCCGGCGCCGCCAACATCCCCTGGGGCCAGGCGGTCCGCGAGGACGGCACCTTCAAGCCAGTCGAGGAGCTGCGCCAGCTCTACGGCGGCAAGGGCATCACCCCGGACAAGGACGTCATCGCCTACTGCCGGATCGGTGAGCGCTCGTCGCACACCTGGTTCGTCCTCAAGCACCTGCTCGACTACGGGAACGTCAAGAACTACGACGGCTCCTGGACGGAGTGGGGCAGCATGGTGGACGTGCCCGTGGAAAAGCCCTAGGAGGGACGTCGCGGACCACGGGGAGCACGGGGCGTCTTCCGGCTTGCTTGTCTCGCTTGCGGCCGTCCCCCTCCTCCTTGCCCCGCGCGAAGCCAGATGACCCAGGAATTCGAAGCCGTCTACAGAGTCGCCGTGCGGCGCGCGCTTGCCGCCGGCGACCCTGCATTGGTGCAGATCCACTTCGCCGTCGGCGTGCTGGACAAGTACCGCCAGGCCCCCGGCTTCTCCGTGATCCGCACCGATACCGTGGGCCGGGTGCGCAAGGAAGGCGGCTGGTCGCTCGACTTCGGCATCGCTCCCGGCGAGGACATGGTCCACGCTCCCTTCGGCGAGCTCCTGAACCTCCCCGAAGGCGAACGCGAGCACTGGGCGTCCTTCGCTACGCTGTTGCCCGCTTCGCGCATGTTCCTTTCCATGCGCCTCGCGCCCGGTTCCTGCTTCGACGACGGCGAGGTGCGGGCTTGGTAGGCGCCAGGGGCAACGGACCCGGGGCGGGTCCTTCCGCCTCTCCCGCCGACCGTTCCCCTATCCCTGCCTCCGCGTCCGCGCCATGACCCTCCGCCTGCCGAGGGCGATGATCGACGAAATGATCGAGCACGCGATCGCGGAGCTGCCGAACGAGTGCTGCGGCATCATCGCCGGCAGGGACGGCGTCGCGACGCGGCTCTACCGCACCCGCAACGCCGAAGCGAGCCCGTTCCGCTACAACATAGACCCGCGGGACATCCTCCGGATCGAGCGCGAGCTGGACGAGCAGGGCTGGCAGGTGCTGGTCATCTACCACTCCCACGTCGCCAGCGAGGCGTATCCATCGCCCACGGACGTGCGCCTGTCCCAGTGGCAGGGCTCCGACCCGCCGATGGACCTCTACCCGGGGGCCTACTACGTGCTGGTCTCGCTGAAGGACCGCGAAAACCCCGCCGTCCGCGGCTTCCGGATTACCGGCGGCGCCGTCACCGAGGTCGAACTCATCGCGGAGTAGGCGCGAAAGGCGCTACGCCGCCGAAGCCCCGGCTCGTCCGGCGGCGGCCGCGCCGGGCGCCGCCGCTCCGTCCATCTTGCTCAAGACGCGCGCGAAGGCTTCGACGACGGCCGGGTCGAAGTGCGAGCCGGCGCAGCGCCGCAGCTCCGCGAACGCCTCCTCGCTGGTGACGGCCTTCTGGTACACGCGCCCGGAAGTCATGGCGTCGAAAGCGTCCGCCACGGAGACGATGCGCGCATGCAGCGGGATGCGGTCGCCGGCGAGGCCCAGCGGGTAGCCGGTGCCGTCGAAGCGCTCGTGGTGGAGGTGGATTGCCTCCGCCGCCGAACGCAGCGCCTTCACTTGCATGGCGATCTCGTAGCCGCGGCGGGCGTGGCGCTTGATGATCTCGAACTCGGCGGCCTCCAGCGGGCCCGGCTTCGTTAGGATGCGGTCGGGGACGCCCAGCTTGCCGACGTCGTGCATCTGGGCGCCGAGGGCGAGGTTGCGGAGGTCGAGGGAGGAGAGGCCGATCTCCTTGCCGACCATCACCGCGTACGTTGCCACGCGGCGGACGTGGCCCAGCGTGTAGAGGTCCTTCCACTCGATGGCCTCCACCAGGTCGGCGATCGGCTTGGAATAGCCGCGGCTGAGCTGGGCCATCGCGTCCCGCATGGAGAGCGCTTCCGCCAGCACCTTTACGCTGCCGGCGCGGCGTATTTCCAGGCCCCACGCGCCGAAGAGGATGAGGAACGAAAGGGCATAGAGCCCGTGGTACAGCCACCAGCTGTAGTGCCAGAAGCGGCCGAAGGTCATCGAGAGCTGCACTTCCATGAGCAGCACGAGCACGCAGACCATCGCCCACTGGGAGGGCAGCCGGGCGAAGAGGTAGGCCTGGAAATAGCGCCAGGCGCTGAAGCCGAGCAGCGCGAGGGTGCCTGCGGACGCGGCGAGCTGCACGCCGCGGTCTCGGAACGGCAGGAACGCGAGCCAGTTGGGCCTGAGGACGGATAGGGCCACGTAGACCGCCAGCAGGGCCGCGACGGCGCCGAAGAGCACCGGGCCGAGCCGTTGCATGCGCTCGTCGAGCCACGGCGGCAGCGCCAGCACGCTCATGACCACGAGCAGCGCCCCCGCCATCACGCTCAACCAGCTGCTGACGCGAAGCTCGGCGTAGACCTCGTCGTGGATGTGGCCGGGCGTGCCGAGGCCGTGCACGGCGAAGATGGCGGCGATGGCCATGAAAGACGCCCCCAGGAAGACGAGACGCGTCTCCCGCAGCGAGGGCATGGAAGCGACGACCACGGCGCACGCCACGGCGGCGGCGAGGGTGGTGCCGGAGACCGCGTAGAAGTGGAAGTCGTTCGTGCCGAAGGGCCGGTCCCAGCCCGGGGCCACGAACAGGAGCAGGACGAGCAGGACTACGGGCGCGCCGAGGACGGCCGTCCAGGGGACCCACCAGCGGGCGTCAAGCGCCAAGACTCCGCCTCGAGCCGTAGGACATCGAAATATTTTCGGCTGGAGGCAGCGGTCCCTAAAGGGTGGGCGCCTGGCCGTTGCGACGGCGGAGGTCGCCGAAGGCCTTCAGCTGCTCGGCGAAGCGCCGCAGCTGGGCGAGCACGCGGCCGTTGATCGAGTCGGGTGGATAGGCGCCGTCGGGCCCCTTTTCGCCGGCGGGGACGCCCGTGATCAGCTGCAAAGCCTCGTCGATCGTGGATACCGAGTAGACCTTGAAGCTGCCGTTGCGCACGGCCTCCACCACGTCTTCGCTCAGCATCAGGTGCTGCACGTTGCTGGCCGGGATGATCACGCCCTGCTCGCCGGTGAGGCCCCGCGCCTTGCAGACGTCGAAGAAGCCCTCGATCTTCTGGTTGACGCCGCCGATGGCCTGGACCTCGCCGCGCTGGTCCATCGACCCCGTTATCGCCAGCGATTGCTTGACCGGGACCTCGGCCAGGCGCGAGAGCAACGCGCAGACCTCGGCGCAGGTGGCGCTGTCCCCCTCGACGAGGCCGTAGCTCTGCTCGAAGGAGAGCCTGCCGGTCAGGGTCAGGGGCGCCTCCGTGGCGTACCGGTCGACGAGGAACCCCTGCAGCGTGAGCACCGCCTTGGTGTGGATGGGACCGCTGAGCTCCGCCTCGCGCTGGAGGTCGATGACGCCTTCCTGGCCGACGCCGACGGTGGCGGTTATCCGCGACGGCTGGCCGAAGACGTCATCGCCCACGTCGACCACGGAGAGGCCGTTTACTTGGCCCACGGCTTCGCCCGAGGTTTCGACGAGGATGACCTGCTTCGCGATGGCCTCCTGGAGGTTCTCCTCCACCACGTTGACGCGGGCCTCGCGCTTTCGGATCGCCTTCGCGACGTGCTCCGGCGAAACGACAGCCGCGCCTTCGCTATCGGCCCAGTGGGCGGCTTCGCGGACGATGTCCGTGAGGTCGCCAAACCGGATCGAGAGCTTGCTGTGGTCCTCGGCCAGGCGAATGCCTTCCTCCACCACGCGGGCCACGGCTTCACGGCTGAGCGGCGCCAAGCCTTCACGCTTCGTCACCGCGGCGATGAGGCCCGCGTAGGCCATCTCGTTCTCGCGCGTGCGCTCGATGCGCATGTCGAAGTTGGCCTTGACCTTGAACAGCTCGCGCAGGTCAGGGTCCAGGGCGTAGAGCAGGCGGTAGACGCTCTCCCGGGCGATTGCAACCACCTTGCCCGTCCACGGGATCGGCTCCGGCCGCAGCGTCTTGGTCTCTATGAACCCGAAGCGCTCGCCCAGCTCCTCAATCGTTATCTGGCCGGTGCGGAGCGTCCGCTTGAGCTCGTTCCAGGAGAGCGGGTAGGCGAGGATGTCATCGAAGTCGAATACCAGGTAGCCGCCGTTGGCGCGGTGAAGCGAACCGGGCTGGATCATCGTGAAGTCCGTCACCACTGCCCCGAACACGGCCTCCTTCTCGATGCGGCCGAAGAGGCGCTGAGGCGTCGGGTTCGATTCGAAGACGACGGGCGAGCACTCCTGCTTGGAGCAATCGACGATGAGGTTGACGGCGTACTTGCGGAACGGAGACTGCAGCTCCCGCTGAGGCGCCGGCAGGGGCAGGAAGCCCGGGGGCGGCTGCTCCTGCGGCCGCTGGAACGCCTCTATGTTGGCGATCATGTCCTCGCGCACTTCCTGCAGGTACTGCGCGACGCCGCCGTACTCATCGAACTCCTTGAAGTAGTGGTCGAAGAGCGTCTCCACGACGGTCTGGGCTACGGTGCGCTGCAGCTCCGCCAGGCGGGTGTTCGCTTCCGTCTCGCCGGCCTGGCCCTGCTTGGCGGCGGAGCGGAGCTCCTCCATGAGCTCGTCGCGGCGGCGGAGGAGGTCGTTCCGCGTCTCCGGGCTGAGCGCCATGAACGTCTGGTCGTCCATCGGCTTGCCGTCGGCGAGGGGCACGAGGAAGAAGCCGGCGGGGTTTCCCTGCAGGAGAAAGCCCTGCTTCTGGGCGTGCTCCGCCAGCGCCGTGAAGAGCTCCTCGCGCTGCCGCTGCACGGAGCCGATGATCTGGTCGCGCAGGCGCACGTAGTCCTCGCTCTCGAAGCTGCGCGGGATGGACGCGCGCGCCGTGGCGATCATGTCGGCCATCGCCTTCGCGAAGGCGCGGCCTTTGCCCGGCGGCAGCCGCAGGGCCCTGGGGCGATGCGGATCCGCGAAGTTGTTCACGTAAAGCCATTCGTCCGGGGGCGGCTTGCCGCGGGATATCCCCTCCAGGTATTCGCGGATGGCCGTCGTCCTGCCGGTGCCGGGCTCGCCGGAGACGACGATGTTGAAGCCCTTGCTTTCGATGGAGAGGCCGAACTTGAGCGCCTCGATCGCCCGCTCCTGGCCGATGAGGCCCAGGTGGGGCTCCATTTCGGCCGTGGTCCGGAAAGGGAAGATCTCGGGGTCGCAGGCCGGTCGCAGCTCTGAGATCGGGACTTCCGGCATGCCTACCTCGCTATCCGTCCGGTCGGTCCGGCAACGCGGCCAGGGAGGCCTGGCCTGGCCGTCGCCCCCATTGTAGCCGGAGGCGCGCCGCGCCTAGAGGATGGCAGTGACCGCCTCGGCGAGCGCCTTCAGTTCGGGCAGCTTCGGCAGGAGGCTGGAGTCGATCCCCCGCGGCTGCCAGGGGTTGAGCTTGCCGGGGTGGCCGTAGTCGGTCTGCTCGAAGGCGGCGGCGCCGCGCGGCGTCTCGATGCGCACCTGGCGCCAGAGCATAGGGCTGGGCGTGCCGTGGAACGCATCGTAAGGGGGAAAGGACCGCTGCTCGGCGGCCACGCTGACTCTCGTGCCTTCGATGGCAGGCGCCTGGGTCATTCTGCATCCTCCGGGGGCCCGCCGAGCGGGCAGTTGTCGATTCCATGCTAGCGGGTCGGGAGGACAGAAAGAAGCCGCCTAGCGTACGCCGGGCGGCCCCTGCCTTGGAGGAAGGTCGCTACTGGCCTACCGGACTCTTGCCCTTCTCCTCCATGTAGAGGAGGTAGCCGCCCCCGGCCAGGCCGATGGCAGCGATGATCCCCAGGAAGAACCCGTAGGACATCGAGCTCGATTCGTTGATCAGCTTGATGATGATGAAGAGCAGCGCCAGGCCGCCGCCGGCGATGTACGCCTGGCCCCAGGTGTAGTTGCCGAGGTCCGGCAGCTTGACGTTGCCGAACTTCGACCCCAGGATGGCGCCCGCCATGACCACGCCCAGGAGTGTGGCCAGGACGGACCAGAGCGCCCCGGGAGACTCCCACCCGTTCCGGGTGATGCTCGCAACGTCCAGAAACTCGACCTTGTACCACGGGAGGAACGAGGCGATTAACATGACAACCCCGGCGACCACCACGACCTTCTCGCCGTTGCTGAGCTTGTTCCAGTACTCCACGCCGACCCTCCTTGAGCTGGTCTAGAACGCGATTCGGCAAACAAATAGCACTTATCAGCCACGATTACAACGACTTCACGATGGAAATTAGTAAAAAGCAGAAACTTTTATACCTTTGGCCCCAACGGCACTACGGCGCGCCGCCGCCGTCCCATTCTCGGCTACAGACGCCGGCCCTCGCCGCCACGCGCCACCGTCCACGAACCCCGTCCTCCCATAGCTTCGGCCGGTCAAGGCCGCTTCTGTCTCAGCCAGACAATGAAGTCGATGTCGCCGGGCGAGCGGCCGAGCTGGGTGAGGCGGACGGCGGCCTCGGCCCGGAACTGGGTGCTGTGGATGAGGAGGTGGGCCATGAGTTGCTCTAGGGGCTGGGTGAACGGGTTGCCGGCCTGGTCGCGGTAGCTGAGCGGACGCGAGACGTCCTCATCCTCGAGGCCGGCGAAGAAGCGCTGCTGGTCGCGGCGGGCGTCCGCCCATATTGCGGAGAGCCGCCCGAAGTCCGGGACCTCGGTCTGGGCCAGCCTGGCCGCGCCGCGGGCGTCCTTCAACCCCTCCGGCGGGTTGCCGCCCTGCCAGCGGGCCAGCCAGACGATCTCGGCGACGAGAAGGTGGACGAGCGTCGCGTGGAGGCTGCCGAAGCTCAGCCCCGGCGCCGGCGCGAAGTAGTCCGCCTCCGGGACGGCGGCGGCCTGTTCGAGGACGCGCTGGTTCGCCCAGTCGTTGTACTCGAAAAGGAGGCGGTAGTGGTCCGCGCCCACGTGAGGCTAGAGCCCTCGCTCGCGCGTAAACACGAGCAGGTCCATGTCTCCGGGCGAGCGGCCGGCCATCGTCAACGCCTCCGCCGCTTCGCTGCGGTGCTGGGTGGTGTGATGGTAGACGAGGGTCAAGATCTGCCAGCGAGGGATGCGCCGCTCCTGCCCGTCCCGGCCCGTGAACGCCAGGTCGGACGCTACCTCGGCGTCCGTCAGGGACTTCAGGTAGGACCGGTGCTTCGCTTCCTCCTCCGTCCATCGTTCCCGCAGCGCGGCGAGGGTCGGCACGTGCTCGGCCCGCACCACCGAAGGCTGCTCGCCGCGGAGCCGGGGCAGCCAGACGGTCTCGCCGCCGAGCGTGTGGGCAAGGATGCCGCGGATGCTCTTGTACGTGAAGCCCGTTTCGCGCCCGAGTTCGTCCTCGCTCAGGGCAGCGGCCGCGGCCAGGACCTTGTCGCGCGCCCAGCACATGTGCTCGTAGAGAAAGCGGAAGTAGTCTGCGTTCATGGCCCAAAGAGTACAGATTTCGGGGGAGAAAGTGCAGCGGGGAAAGGGTACAGAGTGCAGAGGAAGAGGGCAGAGTACAGAGTGCAGAGTGCACCAAGGCGGCGGGCGTGCATTCCGAAACGCACACGCCCGCGAGCCCTAACCGCCTTCCCGACGCCATAGCGGAACATTGCCCAGTCGAAGAGGGCTGTAGCTTCTGTACTCTGCCCTCTGCACTCTGCACTTTGACTAAGATGGACTATGCCCTACTCACGCCCGCGCGGCCGACAGGCAGGCCGGGACCAGCCGGCGCTCATCGAAGCGGAAGGCGTGCCCGCGTTCGATGACGGCCCGGGGGCGCCCCTGGCCGCCCGCATGCGGCCCCGCAGCCTGGACGAGTACCTGGGGCAGGAGCACATCGTCGGGCAGGGGAAGCTGCTGCGGCGCTTGATCGAGGCGGGGCAGCTGCCTTCCATCATCCTCTGGGGGCCGCCCGGCTCCGGCAAGACCACCCTGGCGCGGATCATCGCCGCGCGGACGCGGTCGCACTTCGTCGCCCTGTCGGCGGTCTCGGCCGGCGTGGCCGACCTGCGGCGCGTCGTCTCGGAGGCGAGGGCGCGGCGGCCGGCCGCCCCCGGCGCCGGGGGCCAGCGCACGATCCTCTTCATCGACGAGATCCACCGCTTCAACAAGGCCCAGCAGGACGCCGTCCTCCCTTATGTCGAGGACGGTACGGTCACCCTCATCGGCGCCACGACCGAAAACCCCTCCTTCGAGGTCATCGGCCCGCTGCTCTCCCGCTCCCGCGTCTTCACCCTCAAGGCCCTGGACGAGGCGCAGATCGCCGAGCTGGTCCGCCGCGCGATCGCCGACCGCGAGCGCGGCCTCGGCGGCCTCGGCGTCAAAGTCGACGGCGAGGCGGTCGAGGCGCTGGCCGCATCGGCCGGCGGCGACGCCCGCATCGCCCTCAACGCCCTGGAGGCGGCGGCGATGTCGGTGACGGCGGCGCCGGGCGGGACGCGCCGGGTCACGCGGGAGGTCATCGAGGAGGCGCTGCAGCACCGCACCTACCTCTACGACGGCCAGGGGGACGCCCACTACGACACGATCAGCGCCTTCATCAAGAGCCTGCGCGGCTCCGACGCCGACGCGGCCCTCTACTGGCTGGCGCGTATGATCGAGGCGGGCGAGGACCCCCTGTTCATCGTCCGGCGCATGGTGATCCTGGCCTCCGAGGACGTCGGCCTCGCCGACCCGATGGCGATGGTGGTAGCCACCGCCTGCCAGCAGGCCGTGCATTTCGTCGGCATGCCGGAGGGCTTCTACCCGATGGCCGAGTGCGCGCTCTACCTTGCCCTGGCGCCCAAGAGCAACAGCGTCGGCGCCTCATACTCGCGCGCCCTGGAGGACGTGGAGCGCACGCGCAACGACCCCGTGCCCCTCCACCTGCGAAACGCCGTCACGGGGCTGATGCGGGGCATGGGCTACGGGGCCGGCTACAAGTACGCCCACGATTACGAGGGCGGCGTCGCGCCGGGCCAAACTTACCTGCCGGACCGCCTCAAGGGCCGCCGCTATTACGTCCCGCGCAACCTCGGCCGCGAGGCGGAGCTGGCGAAACGCCTGCGGCGGCCAAATGGTGAGGAAGCGCCGGAGGGCCGGCTGCAGGAGTAGCTTCCTGCCGTGCGCCGCAGGGCTGAGTCGCGCCCCGGCCGGCGACCGGCAAACGGCGGCGCCTTTCCCCGCCCGCCGGCTCGATTGAGCGATGCCCCGGCGGCTACAATGCCGCCGTGGACAAGCCTTTCGCCGGCAAGCGGGCGCTGGTCACAGGCGGCTCCCGCGGCATCGGCCGGGCCGTCGCCCTCAAGCTGGGCGCCCTCGGGGCGGAGGTGGCCGTCAACTACGCCCGCCGCGACGCCGACGCCGAGCGCGTCGTCGCCGAGCTGGCCGAAATCGGAGCCAGCGGCGTCGCCCTCAAGGCGAACGTCGGCGACCTCGACGAGCTGCACGCGATGTTCGAGCAGCTCCGCGCCCGCTGGGACGGGCTGGACTTCCTGGTCAACAGCGCGGCGCGGGGGCTGGAGCGGCCGCGGGCGGCCATCTCCCAGCTCCCCAATCACCTCCGCACCACGTTCGAGACCAACGTCCTGGGGCCCTGGTTCGCGGCCAAGGAAGCCGTGCCGCTCATGCGGGAGCGCGGCGGCGCCATCGTCAACCTCACGAGCCTGGGCGCGAGACGCTACACCCCGCAGTACTCCGCCGTCGGCGTCACCAAGGGCGCGCTCGACTCGCTGACCATGTACCTCGCCGTGGAGCTCGCGCCCTTCGGCATCCGGGTCAACGGCGTCTGCCCCAGCTGGGTGGAGGAGACCACGGGCATCGCGGCCCTGCCGGATGAGTTCGGCGAGCGGCTGCGCAAGAACGTCCCCGCCGGCCGCCACGTGACCCCGGAGGACGTCGCCAACCTGGTGGCGTTCCTGTGCAGCCCGGAGTCGGCCATGATCGTCGGCCAGACCATCGTCCTGGACGGCGGCCTCAGCCTCATCGGCGTGCTGCAGGCCTGAGCGATGCCGTCCACGCTGCCGCGCCCGCGTCACCGCTGGGCCGCCGCGTTCTACGCCCGCATGCCCATGAAATCGTTCGGGCCGCACCGGCGCTTCGCCGCCGGCGAGGCGCGCGGCCGCGTGATCGAGATCGGCGCCGGCACCGGCGACAACCTCGCCTTCTACGCCTGGGAAGGCGTCGAATCGTTGGACCTGACGGAGCCTGACCCCTACATGCTCGCCTACCTGCGCAGGAAGCTGCCCGGCCTCCCGCCGGAGGCCCGGGCGAAGCTACGCCTCCACGAGGCCCCGGCCGAGGCGTTGCCGTTCCCGGACGCGTCCTTCGACTGCGCCGTCGTGACCCTCGTCCTCTGCTCGGTCGGCGACGCGCGAGCCTCGCTGGCGGAGATCCGTCGCGTCTTGAGGCCGGGAGGAGAGGCGCGGCTGGTGGAGCACGTGAAGGCGGCGGGCGGCTGGGGCCGGGTGCAGAGCCTCGTCCAGCCGGCGTACGGCTGGTTCGCCGCGGGCTGCCACCTGACGCGCGACACGGAGGCGGCCGTGCGGCAGGCCGGCTTCGGCCTCGAGACCATCCAGCGTTTCTCGCTCGCGGGCCCGCTCTTTCCCGCTTTCGAGGGGATTGCGCGGCGGCCTGGGGAGGACTAGGAGGAGAGAAGCATGAGCGCACCACCCGAAATCGTCGCGTTTCACCTCGGCATCGTCGTCCGCAGCATCGAGGCCGTGACCGACCGCTACGGCCGCATGTTCGGGATCGACCGCTGGCAGGAGCGGCCGCCCATGGAGGGGGTCCAGGCGCGCGTCGCCTACGGCGGGCGCGAAGGCCTCGGCATCGCCCTGGAGCTGATCGAGCCGTATCCGGGATCGCCCGGGCAGATGACGGAGTTCCTGGAGGCGCGCGGCGAAGGCGTCCAGCACATCGGCCTGTGGACGCCCGACTTGCGCGCCTCGCTGCAGGCCGCGGTCGACGAGGGCGGCCGGTTGGTGGCCGGCCCCTACGAAGTCCGGGGCAGCACAGTGGTGCAGGTCGAATTGCCGCCGGGCGCGCCGCCGCCGCGGCAGCTGGCGTTCGTGGAGGTCGGCGCCGGCACGATGCGCTTCGAGCTGGTGGGGCCGCCCGCGGACGAGGGGTTGAGGGCGTGGCTCAAGGATTACGAGGCGATCATCAACCCGCCGCCGTGGCAGCGGCGGCCCTAGCCGCCTTCGCCGCCGTCCGAAGGAGGGGCTCCAGGCGATGCCGCGAAGCCGGCCGCGGCCAGGGGCCGGGCCCGGCTGCGGCGCTGCAGCCAGAAGAGAAACCAGACCAGCACCCAGGCCATCGCCGCGCCGAGGACCAAAGAGCGGTAGACCATGAACCCGCCCTCGGAGTCGAACAGACGGGATAGGGGGCCCAGCAGGGGCAGTTCGCCAACCAGCTTCGCCTTGACCTGGGAGGCCGCTACGGGCGCGTCCGGATGGGAGACGTTATCGCCCTGGGTGATGAACACGGGCTCGCCGCTCTGGGCGCCCAGCACCTCCACCACGCGGTGCATGATCGTGCCGTCCTCGCGCTCGTAGGCGATGACGTCGCCGGCCCGGATCGAAGACGTCTCCGCCTTGCGGAGGAGGACGATATCGCCGGAGCGGTAGTGGGGCTCCATGCTGATACCGTGCGTCTGGGCGACGGTGAAGCCGAACGCCGGCGCGACCTCGAAGACGGCGCCCGTGAGGAACGCCGCCAGGACGAAGGCGCTCGCCAGGACGCCTCCCCACTTGACGACGGCAAGGGGGCGGATGCGGCTGAAGGCTGGGACTGGA